>Ga0209713_10000435_pt1 | contig 23511 bp, 25 predicted proteins | sample ArcOceMetagenome_3_FD_187444 | JGI IMG/M metagenome (GOLD analysis project Ga0209713, IMG submission 187444) | Marine eukaryotic phytoplankton communities from Arctic Ocean - Arctic Ocean- Svalbard ARC20M Metagenome (SPAdes) (version 2) | ecosystem: Environmental > Aquatic > Marine > Oceanic... | reverse complement strand
ACAGTTTAAAAACCTTAAAGTTTAAAAGTTAAGATAAGTAATTAAAATAAGCCGCCAATTGACGACTTATTTTAATTACTTATCTTAATTCCACCGAAAAAAGAAGCAAGTATTTTTACCAATCTAGTGCACCTTTTCTCCACTCGTAAAAGAAGCCTATAGTTAGAATAAATAGAAAAACCATCATTGTCCAAAAACCAAAAAGATTTACTTGATTAAGAGTTACAGCCCATGGAAACAAAAACGTAACTTCTAGATCAAATATGATAAATAGAATAGCAACTAAATAGAATTTAATATCAAATCGACTGCGTGCATCGTCAAAAGGATCGAAACCGCATTCATAAGCGGATACTTTTTCAGGATCTGGTTTTTGTACAGTGAATACAAAAGACAACCCTAATATTAATAGAGATAGAAATGTACTAAAAATAAAGTATACAAACACTGGAAAATATTCAGTCATTTTATAAAACTTTTTTAAAAAATCGGGAAAAACGGGACTTGAACCCGCGACCTTCGGCGTGACAGGCCGATGCTCTAACCAACTAAGCTATTTTCCCTAATGATATTTGAAAAGTGACTTCAAAGTTATCATTTGCAAAATAATTATATCAACACTCTTTATAAACATACAAAAAACTCTTAATTTTGTTAATATAAATTGGGTAATCTCGGATTCGAACCAAGGACAGTCAGCTTGTAAGGCTGATGCTCTACCAACTGAGCTAATCACCCTAAGAGTAATCTGGAGATAATCGGACTTGAACCGATGACTTCATGCTTGCAAAGCATGCGTTCTACCAACTGAACTATATCCCCTTCATATCTTTATTCACTACCGGACTTGAACCGGTAACCTAAGAAGGAACAGATTTTAAATCTGTCGTGTCTACCATTCCACCAAGTGAATAATGTTGAGATCAATGCGAATGAATTCATTCGCATTGAAGAAAAAACTCTTTATTAAAGGAATAGACTTTTAATCTATTTTTTAGAAAAAAGATTCTAACGATCTACTTCTCCGAAAACAATATCTTGTGTTCCTATGATAGTAACAACATCTGCTAACATATGGTTTTTTGACATGAAGTCAATACCTTGCAGGTGCGAGAATCCTGGTGCTCTAATCTTGCATCGATAAGGACGACTAGTTCCATCACTTACTAAAAATACACCAAACTCACCTTTAGGAGCTTCTAACCCTGTATAAGTTTCTCCTTTTGGAACATTAAAACCATCTGTACATAGTTTGAAATGATGAATTAATGATTCCATAGATTGCTTCATTTGACTTCTTGAAGGTGGACTAATCTTTCTATCATCTAGCTTTATTGGTCCATTTGGCATTTGATTTAAACATTGAGATATGATTCGCAAACTCTGACGCATTTCTTCAACTCGGATTAAATAACGATCATAGCAGTCTCCACGTAAACCTGTAGGTATTTCAAACTTCATCTTATCATAAACTTCATACGGTTGAGTAGAGCGTAGATCCCAAGGTATTCCCGATCCTCGTAAAAGAACTCCAGTGAATCCCCAATTCATAGCTTCTTCAGCTGAAACAACTCCAATATTAACTAGACGTTGTTTCCAAATTCTGTTATTTGTCAACATTTCCTCAATTTCATCGATTCGAGTAGCAAATTGTTCTATAAATAGGAAGATATCTTTTAATAATCCTGATGGTAAATCCTGAGCTACTCCGCCTGGTCTGATATAGGCAGCGTGCATTCGAGCTCCAGAAACTCTTTCATAGAATTCCATTAGTTTCTCTCGTTCCTCGAATCCCCATAAAAAAGGTGTAAACGCACCTACGTCCATTGCATGAGTTGTTAAAGCCATAAGATGATTTAGAATTCGAGTAATTTCACTAAATAGAACACGTATGTATTGAGCACGAATTGGAACCTCGCAATTTAGAAGCTTTTCAACCGCCATAGAATAACAGTGTTCACTTGCCATCATCGAAACATAATCTAATCGATCAAAATACGGAAGAGCCTGGTTATAAGTTTTATATTCAATCAATTTCTCTGTACCACGGTGTAGTAATCCTATATGGGGATCTGCTCGTTTAACTACTTCCCCATCCATCTCTAAAACTAATCTAAGTACACCATGAGCTGCTGGATGTTGAGGACCAAAATTTAGTGTAAAATTTTTTACTTTTTTTGTAGAAAGACTTGTTTCGAAAGCCATCATTTAATTCTTTTTTAGAATAACTTTTTGGTAAAAGTTTAGAAAAAAAATCATCTTTATATCATTCTTTATGATTTTATATTATAGAATTTTTAACTCAATTAAAAGTATCTATCTAATTAAGAGTTTAAATATTCATATATTTATTTTCAACTTACAAGATTTAAAGTATTTAACAAATACTGATTTAAAATAATGGTTTTTTGATTTGATGATACTCTATATTTTGACAAGTGATTTTTATTGTTGACTTAAGGAGGTATGGCTGAGTGGCTTATAGCGTTGGTTTGCTAAACCAAAATACAAAATTCATTGTATCATGGGTTCGAATCCCATTTCCTCCGTAAACATGAAATCTTAATAATCCGAGCCCGTATAGCTTAGTGGTAGAGTATTTCCATGGTAAGGAAAAGGTCTCCGGTTCAAATCCGGATGCAGGCTTGAAAGATCTATGATTGTATAAGATAAAGATTATAGATATTTTGAAGCAAAATAAAAATTGTACAACTTTTATGAAATATTCAATGAAAATTTTAATAAAATCATTTGATTCTCAAAATTTGAAAGATTCACTGGAACAAATTATCAAAATGCGAAAAGTTTTATCTAAAAATCTTTGTTCAAAAGAAAGTGTTTTTGGACTTCCAAAAACTACGCAGAGATGGACTGTACTTCGCTCACCTCACGTAGACAAGAAGTCAAGAGAGCAGTTTCAAATACAAAATCATTGTGTATTATATAATACTGATTTTAATGATAAAAAAGAACTTACAATCTTTTTTCAAAAGTTAAAACATGCGGAGTTGTATGGTAGTGAATTTTCTGTCGAAATAGCTCATTCAAGTTATTTTGATAAGAAAATCTAGTAAATTAAAAAAGAAAAAGAAATGTCAAGATCTTTATCTAAAGGTCCTTTTGTTCATCCGTCTCTATTGAGAAAAAACTTAGATTTAAAACAACCCATTAAGATTTGGTCTCGAAATAGTTTTATAATACCAGAGTTCGTAGACTCTGTTTTCAATATCCATAATGGTAAATCGTTTGTTCAGATAAGAGTTGTGGAGGATATGGTTGGTCACAAGTTTGGAGAATTTGCTTCCACAAGGAAAAAGAATATTTTCAAAAAAAAATTGAAAAAGAAGTAGGTAATGGGACAAAAAATAAATCCAATTTCAGTTAGATTAAATGTAAATCGTCAACAAAATTCTTTATGGTTTTCAAAAAATAATTATACTAAAAATCTTCATAAGCAAATTTTACTAAAAAGATATCTGTCAAAAGTTTTTCAAGTTTCAAATCTTCCTCTAGGTCCTTGTTATATACAGATGCTTCCAAAGAAATTAAAAGTTTACCCTTTTTTTAATAATTCAAATAAACCAGTTTCGACGAATAAAAGATCATTTCTTTTTAAACGCTATGTTCAATCTAAATATTCAAATAATCGTAATCTACATGCTAAATCTAATTTACAATCTCGTTCTTTGAATAGTTCTCGCAACAAATGTTGGAAAAAAGATTTGTTTTTATGGCAAAACACTAAACCATTCGTTAGGCTACTCGATAGATTAATTCAAATAAAGAAAAATAAAAAAGATGGCAGTAAAGTTGTTCTTAAAAAGAGCCTTTTCTTTGAAAATGATCAATTAATGAAAAACGAAGAGAAATTGGAGATTCAAAATAAGAATGATTTCAATACCTTGAAAAATGAAATAAAAAAAGATATATTTCGATTTTCTAAATTAACAAAGAAAAATAAGAAATCTATTCATGATTTTAAAAGTGATTTGAGTTTAGACAATCGATCAGAACTAAATTCGTTTTTAACTAGTGTGGGCAAAAAAGAGAATTACCTCATTTTGATTCGATGGGTTTTTTATAATCTTTACTTGCAATCAAAAAAAAACGGAATAGTGATTAATTCTAAACAAGCTTGGTTCCTTTTTTTTCAATTTGTTTTAAGCAAAAACATTCAATATATTTTAACTCGTAATTTCTCCAGAGTTACTGGTTTGCGAAAATCATACTTATCAACAAAGTATCTAAATCTTTTAGAATCGAACGTAGAAAGGGGTTTGATGTGTAATACATCTATTCTACCTATTAAAGTAGACAACGAGTATAAAGGTGCTGATTTGTTGGCAAACTATCTATCAACTCAACTCGGAAAGAACCGCTCGTATCGTCAAGTTTTAAGGAAAGTTTTTCAAAAAGCTAAAAAATTTTCATTTTTGAAAGGTATTCGAATTGCATGTTCAGGTCGACTTGGTGGAGTTGAATTAGCAAAGACTGAAGTTAAAAAAATGGGACAAACCTCTTTGAATATTTTTGCTGAAAAAATAGATTATTCATCTACAAAAGTTTCTACTAAGTTTGGAATTATTGGTATTAAAGTTTGGGTGTGTTACATCTAAATCAATAAGGCAAATTTGGTTTGGGTCTATGACCTGAGATTTTATTACAAAAAGCTATTAACATGTTACAGCCAAGAAAAATGAAATATCGTAAATATCAAAAAAATATTCGGTCTAACAAAGCTAAAAATAGTCTTCAATTAGCTTTTGGGCAATATGGCATTAAAGCTTTATCAAGTGGCTATATATCTTCAAAAGCAATAGAAGCGATTCGACAAACTTTGAATAGGAATTTAAAGAAGATGGGTAAGATATGGATCAGAATTTACCCAGATTTGCCGAGAACTAAAAAGCCTGCCGAAGTTCGTATGGGAAAAGGGAAGGGTTCTGTTGCTTATTGGACTGCACCTGTTGCTTCTGGACAAGTTTTGTTTGAAATTAACGCCTTGTCTTATGAGACAGCATTTCAAGCTACTCAATTCATATCTAATAAGTTATCAATACCTACTCAATTTATAGAAAGAGATACATATAAATGATCTATGTTGGAAGTTACCTTAATATAAAGGACAATTCGGGAGCTAAAGAAGTTCAATCTATAAGGATTTTTGGTCGCTCCAAAAAAAAACCTGGAAAGGTAGGAGATTTAATGCTTGTATCTATAAAATCATGTAGTGCAAAACAAAAATCTAGTATAAAAGCAGGTAAACTTTATAAGGCTTTAATTGTTCACGTAAAAAAAAATACAAAAAGAAAGGATGGAACTACTCATTCGTCTGGAAATAATGTTGCAGTTCTTTTAAATGCAAATGATTCTCCAATATGTACCCGATTTTTTGGGCCAATTTCGTATGAAGTTCGATCAAAAGGATTTATCAAACTTATATCTACTGCAAAATATCTTTACTAGAATCTGATTAAGAAGATTCTTGAAAAAAATGAAATTTTATGAATCGAATAAAACAGCATTATACTAACATTTTGGAAGAAGATTTGCTTCTTAAACAAAATCCGAGAAATATTCAACGTATTGTAAAAATTTCTAGAATTAATCTTAATAATTCTTCTAAAAATTATTCTATTGACGAAAAACTTATCGTTCCAAACCTTGTTGCTGCGGAACTTTTAGGTGGGCAAGCTTGTAGAAATAATCGAAGTAGAAAATCTATAGCAAATTTCAAACTTTTAAAAGATAGTTTGATAGGTTTTCAAGTTTGTTTTCGTAAAGATAGTTTATATTCACTTTTAGAGAAGCTGTTTTTGTTGGTAGCACCTAATAGTAAAAGTTTTAAGGCTTATAGTAAAAATCAACTTCTAGATTCTAATGGAATTACTTTAAGCATAATTTCTCCGTTGTTGTTTCCAGAGTTTGAAGAAAATTATAATTTTTTTGAATATATTTCTTCTTATGATCTTTCGTTAAGTACAACGAGCAAATCAAAACAGGAGTCAATTCTATTGTTGAGCGGATTTCAGATCCCTTTTGTAAAAGATAATTTTTAATGAAAAATGGAATTCATTTAGATAAACGTAAACGTGAATTATATAAAAAGTATGAACTTAAGCGACTTATTTGCAAAATCTTTCTATTGAACAAAAATTTGTCCAATGATTCAAAAAAGAAACGATTTGAAGAGCTATCAAAATTGTCCAGAAATAGCTCTATTACACGAGTAAGAAATTATTGTGTATTGACAGGTAGGACAAAAGGTACACTTAGAAAGTTTAGATTATCTAGGATATCTTTTCGCGAACTTGCGTCAGATGGATCTTTAATGGGGGTATTTAAGTCAAGTTGGTAGTTGAAATTTTTTATTGATGAAACACTTTTAGGCTAAGAAAAACACAAGCTTAAACTAGTAAATTTCCGTAAATTAATCATTTGAGAAAAAGAAAAAAAAATGAAATCTGTGAATAACCTTTTTTCATCTTTGCAAAATGGACAAAAAGCAAAAAAACATTTAATAAGTATTCCAAAAACAAAAATTGTCTGCGATATTTTAGATATACTATTATCCGAAGGTTATATTTGTGGATTTACTCATGTAAAACAAGATTTTACTCAAAATTGTTTATCGGGTGATAGTAAATATGAAAATCGAATACAAGTTTTACTCAAATATGTGAATGAAGAGCCTGTCATTAAAAAAATCAAACAGGTTTCCTCGTCAGGTTGTCGGGTTTATATTGGCTCTAAAAAAATTCAGGATTTGCCATCTATATATTTTTTGATCTTGTCTACTTCAAAAGGTGTCATGACAGCAAAAAAAGCTAGATCGCTTCAAATTGGTGGTGAAATAATCTGTAGAGTTGTATAATGATGAAGCCTATTTTCAAAGAAAAAGAAATTATTTTCATGAATAATTATAAATTTATAAAATCAATTAAAATCCCAAACAATGTCCATGTACTTTTAGAGAAAAATAAATTGGTATTTTTTGGGCCTTTAGGTATCAACACTTTTAATTTTCCTTCGTCTTCTTCTGATGAAAACCAGTTAACTAAAAAAGTTAAGAATTTTCCAGAAGGTTTTCAATTGAGATTTGAGAAGAATAATGGCCAAAATGAGATCGTTCTTAAAAATACAGAAAATTCAAAACAAATCCAAACTTATGGTAAGACAATCGCATCATTGATAGATAAAAAGGTAATAGGAGTTGTACAAGGTTTTTTTGTTTCTTTAGAAATTCGAGGAATTGGTTATCGTGTGGTCTTGAAAGAGATAAATGATTCTGAAGCCTTAAGTAAACAGTCAAAGCAAAAGCTAATCTTCAAATTAGGTTATAGTCATGATATTGAAATGGTTTTGCCTGCAAATGTTCGCGCATTTTGCCCTAAACATACCTTGTTATGTATCTATGGAGTGGATTACCAATTTCTTAGTCAAATTTGTGCTAAGATAAAAAGTTTTAAAAAACCTGAAGTTTATAAAGGAAAAGGGATCCGTTTTAAAGACGAAGAAATTCGATTACGTGTAGGAAAAAGAAAATAATCATGGTTTCTATTCTTAATAAAAATCTAAAGGATACAAACAAATTAAAGCAAGAGCTTAAAAAAATTTTTGGAATTGGGATTTGGAAAGCTAATCAAATATGTGCAATCCTAGGATTGAATCCTAATATCAGGGTAAGTGAAATTAGTTTGCAGAATATAGATCAATTAAGTAATCTGATAAATATCAATCATTATACAGGTAGTGAACTTCAGAAATTGACTAAAGAAGATGTTGCACGGCTTATTCGAATTGGTACTTATAAAGGGTTTAGACATATCCAGAAATTGCCTGTAAGAGGACAGCGAACACATACAAATGCAAAAACAGTAAAAAAGTTTACAAGATTCTAGAATTGACTAGTAAACTTTTAAAGTGTTGAATAAGACATTCGATTAACGATTATGATTTACCAGAAATTTAATGAAATAAAAAAGTGATTACGATGAAAATCTCAAAAAAACGATTATTGAAAAGAAAGAATTCAGGTATAATTCACATCAATAGCACACTAAATAACACTTTACTAACTTTAACAGACTCAAGAGGAAATACTTTAGGCTGGAGTTCGTCAGGTAGTGTTGGTATCAAGAATTCACGAAAATCTAGTAGTTATTCTGCTCAATTAGCTGGTGAAGATTTAGGAAAAAAGTGTGTAAAGAAAAATATTCAATTTGTTGAAGTGAAATTAAAAGGAATTGGTTATGGAAAAGAAACTTCTATTGAAGGTTTGAAATTGTCAGGTTTGAATATATACAAAATCTCAGAATTGACTTCGATTCCTTACAACGGTTGTCGTGCACCAAAAAAACGTCGTGTATAAAAAATAAAAAAATTGTTAACATGTTTTTTCTTTAAAAGATAAATCTTATGGCAGAAGGAGCTAAATTAATTGGTGCGGGATGTGCTACAATAGCTTTAGCAGGGGCAGGAGCAGGAATTGGTATTGTTTTTGGTTCATTCATTAATTCTGTTGCTCGTAATCCATCTTTAACAAAAACTTTATTTGGATATGCAATTCTTGGGTTCGCGTTAACTGAAGCTATTGCTTTATTTGCTTTAATGATGGCTTTTTTAATTCTTTTCGTATTCTAAGTATTTATGGTTTTGGTTTTACCAAAACCATAAATGTTCAAGGTGATTGACTTTTATAAAGGGCTTATAGTTCAATCGGTTAGAACATACCGCTCATAACGGTAACGTTGCAGGTTCAAGTCCTGCTAAGCCCAAATATTTAATTTTTGAAAATGCGGATATGATGGAATTGGTAGACATGCTAGATTTAGGTTCTAGTGATTTTTTCGTGGGGGTTCAAGTCCCTCTATCCGTAGAAAAGGGTGTGTAGCTCAGCTGGTAGAGCAATAGGCTTTTAACTTATTGGCCACAGGTTCAAATCCTGTCACACCTAACGCTACATGAATGACATCTAAATCATGTGTTTGATGCGGGATAGAGTAATAGGTAACTCGTTAGGCTCATAATCTAAAAATTGTAGGTTCAAGTCCTACTCCCGTGTTTTTATAGTGTTTTTTCTAAAGGATGGGTGTCTGAGTGGTTTAAGGTATCAGTCTTGAAAACTGAAGTACGTTTGTACCGTGGGTTCGAATCCCGCTCCATCCGAATAAAAACCTTCTCAGGTGAATATAACTTAATCGGTTAAAGTATCAGACTGTGACTCTGGAAATACGGGTTCAATTCCCGTTATTTGCCCAAATATGAATATCTGTTTGTCTTGTATAAAGGTATTGGTTAGATAACATAATGGTAATGTATTAGATTGCAAATCTTGTAATGACGGTTCAATTCCGTCTCTAACCTTTATATTGCAAGTTTGCTTTTATGAAAAATGGAAAAAAGTTATAATTATGGATCAAGTTAAATATCTATCTGTATCAATAATCCTTTTCTTGTTAGGGATTTGGGGAATTTTTTTAAATCGAAAAAATATTATCATAATGTTAATGTCAATAGAATTAATGCTTCTTGCTGTTAATCTTAATTTTGTTTTATTTTCTGTCTATCTAGATGATATGATTGGTCAATTATTTGCTTTACTAATTCTAACTGTAGCTGCTGCTGAATCTGCGATAGGTTTAGCTATTTTAGTTGTTTACTACCGAATTCGTGGAACGGTTGCTGTTGAATATATCAATCTAATCAAAGGATAATTGACTAGCTTTAAAAGTTTTCTTAAATTTTTTTGCAGAAAATCAAAGTATGTGAAAAAATTTCTATTCAAAAAAATAAGAAATGATCTGATTTCCAGATTAAGGGGAAAGTGGCCGAGTGGTTTATGGCGGCAGACTGTAAATCTGTTGTTTCTAACTCGCAGGTTCGAATCCTGCCTTTCCCATAAGCTGAAATAGAAATGAATTCAAGTTTCTATCAGTTTTTTGTTTTTATATGTGTTGTTTGATAGGTTTTGTTTGTTTAGATTATTGTTAAATGATCAGACCTTAGGTTGATAAATAAAAGATGGGATAAATGCCACAGTTAGATAAAGTAACTTATGCTTCACAATTTTTTTGGTTAAGTTTTTTTTTTTTAGGATTCTACGCTTTTTTACTAAAGGTATTTCTACCTCAAATAAATCAAATTTTAAAGGTTAGGATGAAGAAGTTAAGCGGTTCACAAAGCGGTCTATCTACAATACAAGACGAGAATAGTTCAATCCAGCAGAAAAATGAGTTATTATTTTTACGTGGAATTAGAGATTCTAAACAGTTTTTCAACGAAGCTTCTCAGAAGACCAACGATTGGCTAGTTGACAGTCTTGATACAACAAATAAGAGTGTATTTGGAAATCTTAATAAAACTTATGTTCAAACAATTGGACATGTTAGTTTAGTTCAGAATGGAATACTAAAACAATTAGAAATATTGCTTCCACCAACTGCAACTTCAATCGAAAATTATGGTACGCTAGCTAAGCGTGAAAAAGTTTGTAGTTTAGCAATTTTGAATAGTTTACAAAAATAGTCTAGAGTATATAGGTAAGGTCTTGGATTGTATTCAAATCTTACTTTTTAGATCCTTTTTCTCTAGAATATTATAAGCGATGCTATTCTTCAAAGACTTCTTTTGCAATTATTAATCGATTTGATTTGGAATATCAAACGTTAGTAATTGTAGATTGTTTTTAAAAGTGACATATTCTAGCCTATAAAGCATAGATTACTTTACAACTGTGAATCTAGAATTTGTTTGCAAAATCAACTTGTTAATCAATACAGAGAAAGTGATAAATATGAATTCAAATTTAGTTAATTACGCACGCATTCTTGTATTTTTTTTTGTTTGTTCGTCAAAACAGATCTTCATATATAATGAAGAAACTTTGGTGGCTCTTTGTTTTGTTGGTTTTATGATTTTTAGTTTTTCTTACTTTGGTGCGAGTATTCAGGAGTTTTTTGATCAGCGAAAAGAAATGATTCAGACTGAATTACAAGAATTCTCAACTTTGAAAGAAGATTGCCTAAACAACTTGTTAATTGATTACAAAAAATCGGCTAAAACAGTTGCTGTGTTGCAAGATATGAATCAATTTTGTACTGATCAACTTGTTACTCTTTGTAGTTCAAAAGAAAAGAATTTGCAATTAGACTTTTCAGATCAAGTTCAACAAAAACTACGTGGGTTAAGTCATTCTCAAAAATTATTAGAAGAAAATCTGCAATCAGCAATTTCTTTAGGATTCAGAGAATCTGTCTTAGAAGAATTCCAGAGATCACAAAAAGAATTAAAAGCGAAATTGATTGATCAAGCTCTTCAAGTTTTTAAGTCTGGTTCTAAATAACATATAGTTGTATTTAAGCTAAAGAATTGTTCAAGTACAATTTCTTTTTTTTAGCTGATGAAAATGATTTAGTTTAGGTCAAGAAGATTCTTGATTTAGACTGAATTATTTGAAAGTCAAAAGATATTACAAAAGTTTTTGTATTATGAGCTAAAGATAAATGAGATGTATAAATCTTAAAAACATCGAATTCTATAACGTTTTAGAAAAAAAGTCGAAAAGATTGAATATTAACATTCAAATTTGAATCTAGTAAACAAAGGATTTAGCTGTATGGCTTATTTTGCACAGCGTTGGTTATTTTCAACAAACCATAAAGATATTGGAACATTATACTTAATCTTTGGTGCTATTTCAGGAGTTCTTGGTACATGTATGTCTATACTTATCCGTATGGAGTTAGCTCAACCAGGTAATCAAATTCTTGCGGGAAACCACCAACTTTATAATGTACTAGTAACTGCCCATGCTTTTTTAATGATTTTTTTCATGGTAATGCCTGCACTCATTGGTGGGTTTGGAAACTGGTTCGTGCCTATTATGTTAGGAGCACCAGATATGGCTTTTCCAAGATTAAATAATATCAGTTTTTGGTTATTACCACCTTCACTTCTATTATTATTAAGTTCGGCTTTAGTAGAAGTTGGTGCAGGAACTGGTTGGACTGTTTATCCTCCGTTAAGTAGTGTAACTTCTCACTCTGGAGGATCTGTAGACTTAGCTATCTTTAGTTTACACTTATCAGGATTAAGTAGTCTTTTAGGAGCTATCAACTTTATTACAACCATATTTAACATGAGAGGTCCTGGAATGACTATGCATAGACTTCCATTATTTGTTTGGTCAGTCTTAATAACTGCATTTCTGCTTTTATTATCACTTCCTGTTTTAGCAGGTGCTATTACAATGTTACTTACGGATCGTAACTTTAATACTAGTTTCTTTGACCCTGCAGGTGGAGGAGATCCAATACTTTTTCAACACCTTTTTTGGTTCTTTGGTCATCCTGAAGTTTACATCTTAATTTTACCTGCTTTTGGTATTGTAAGTCACATTGTAAGTACGTTTTCTCGTAAGCCTGTATTTGGTTATCTTGGAATGGTATATGCAATGTTAAGTATTGGAGTTCTTGGATTTATCGTATGGGCACACCACATGTTCGTTGTAGGATTAGATATCGATACAAGAGCTTACTTCACTGCAGCAACTATGATTATTGCTGTTCCTACAGGAATTAAGATATTTAGTTGGATAGCTACAATGTGGGGTGGTTCAATAGTTTTACGTACTCCAATGTTATTTGCTATTGGGTTTATCTTTCTTTTCACTCTAGGAGGTCTTACAGGTATTATCTTATCGAATTCAGGATTAGATATTGCTTTACACGATACTTATTACGTTGTTGCACATTTTCATTATGTACTTTCAATGGGAGCAGTATTTGGATTATTTGGTGGTTTTTACTACTGGATTGGAAAAATTACAGGACTTCAATATCCTGAAACTCTAGGACAGATTCATTTTTGGATAACCTTCATTGGAGTAAATTTAACTTTTTTCCCAATGCACTTTTTAGGGTTAGCAGGAATGCCAAGAAGAATTCCAGATTACCCTGATGCTTATGCAGGTTGGAACGCTATTTGTAGTTTTGGTTCTTACTTATCTGTTATAGGGGCACTTTTATTTTTCTATGTTGTTTTTGCAACTCTTACTGGGAATGAGAAATGTGACGAAAACCCTTGGGCACCTGAAGACCAGAAAGACTTTTCTAGTACTTTAGAATGGTTATTACCAAGTCCGCCAGGTTTCCACACTTTTGAAGAAATTCCTTCAATAAAGAGTAGTGACAAAATAGGTCAAATTAAGAGCTAAATAGCTAGATAATAGTTTGTAAAGTCTAGTTTTGGAGACTTTTAAAAATTTTAAAGCATTTAATGTTTACATTAAATGCTTTAATACATACAAAAAAATCATGTTGTTGATAGGGTGTGAGGAAACAAAAGATTTTTCTATCAAGAAAGTTAAGTTTAATCTTCTATGCTCTGATATTTTCGAAATTAAAACTCTGTTATAATGCATGAGAATGCAACTAAAAAATTTTTTTAAAAAGCTTCCCTAATGACTTTAATTCAAAAAAAATCACAATATCATCGCGAACTTTTTTACAAAGAAAACTTATATCAACATTTGAAAAACAATAAATATGTATTCGTATTTTATGTCAATAACATAAAACTTTCTGATTGGCACAATCTACAGGACGAATTAGAAGATAAGATAAGTCAATTGGAAAGTCAGAGAATCAAGAATAGCTTTGCTGCTAAGTTTTTGAAATTCTCCAAACTAAATGATAAAGTGTGTTCCTTTAACGGACCTGTTTGTGCATTTTTTCTCAATAAGTTTGAAGATTGCTTCATTTTGTTGAATACTATTGAAAAATCGAAATTTGCTGCTTCAAAATTTTTACCTCTAGGATTGGTTTCAGACACGGAATCTTATGATGTCACAAAATTGAATGAACTTAAGAATTTAGATAAGAGTGTTTACTACAATTTCTTTAATCAACTTGAAGTTTTGTCTAGTTAGAGATTGTTTCTGAACAAATTGAGATCATTAGTAGATATTGTCATAGTTTTCTATTTCTTATCTAACTCGCAGCTACTAAATTCAAGTCTATTTTCGATAAAAAAGAAATATCATGTTTTTTTTCTCATACATGCAAGAAATACGAAATCGTGTAATGTATTCTTTATTTTCTATGGTATTAACCTTTGGTGTAGTATATCTATATTCTGAAAAATTCCTTTATTTTTTGACAAAATCTTTTATATTGCTAGATTTCCCAAAACATAGGGGATTTATCTTTACTGATATGACTGAAGCTTTGGTTACTCATTTCTACATGTCTTTCTTAGCTACTTTTCTGTTTTCTTTACCATTTCTAATATATAATATTCTAAGTTTTCTAAAGCCAAGTTTTTACAATTTTGATTTTTCAAAAATCTTAAAAGAGATAGTTTCTCTTTTGTGGATCAATATAGTATCTTTTGGGATATTTTTTTGTGTTATAATTCCAAAGATTTGCTTATTTTTTACCAACTTTGAGCAAAAAAACGGTGTTACTCGTCTATTCCTGGAAGCTAGAATTTCATCTTTCTTGAGTTTTTTTTTACATTTTGTTCACATAAATTTCGTTTTGACTCTCTTAATGTTTTTTGCTATTTTAGGAATAAAGAAGAATTATGTAAGTTTTTTATTTGTTAAATCCTTAAGACAAAAATTTTTTTTCTTCAGCCTTTTGCTTTCAGCATTTATTTCACCTCCGGACATACTATCGCAAATCAGTTTAACTTTATTGATTTTATTCATATATGAAATTTTGTACTTCTATAGTATTTTTCAAAAGAAGAAAAGAGAAAAGTACAGTATTGTATTTTAGATCTTTTTTTAGAGTTAGTCTAGTAAATTAGAATGCAGCTTTTCGTAAGCTTCCTAAAAAAAAACAAAAAATAGAAAAAGTGATTAATCTTGAACAAAAATTTTTGAAATAGAAAATTGATAGGTTTTTAAGGAAATTCCAAAAAAATTTGATAGTCAAATATTTGATTAAATTTAACAAGATCTTAAAAAAACAGAAAAAATATTTGAAATTTCAGCTTGCTAACGTATGTGTAAATAGATGAAAATAAAGTATTGTTATAAAAAAGCATAGAATTATGAACTCTAAAGTTGAATATATATTATCAAAAATGGACAATCTAGTTAATTGGGCCCGTAAAGGTTCTTTATGGCCAGTTACTTTTGGATTGGCTTGTTGTGCCGTTGAAATGATGCATGCAGGTGCAGCGCGATATGACTTAGACCGTTACGGAATAATCTTTCGCCCAAGTCCAAGACAATCTGATGTAATGATTGTAGCTGGGACTTTAACCAATAAGATGGCTCCTGCTTTAAGAAAAGTTTACGACCAAATACCAGAACCACGCTGGGTAATTTCAATGGGAAGTTGTGCTAATGGAGGAGGATATTATCATTACTCTTATAGTGTTGTTCGAGGATGCGATCGTATAGTACCTGTTGATGTTTATGTTCCAGGATGTCCTCCCACTGCTGAAGCATTGCTTTATGGTCTTTTGCAGTTACAGAAGAAAATTAAACGCAGTAAAACAACACTATTGTGGTATAATCGCTAATGTATAAGAATTTGTGAGTCTGAAGCTAAAGATCGTAATCTAATTTCGACTAAGATGTTTTTTGTGACAAAAATGTGGAAATTCATAACAATGTTTAATAAAAAAGTATATCCAAATGAAAATAAAAAAACTTGCCCATTTCTCAGATAGCTTGATTGCTATGTGCCCAAAATGGATAAAAAAGTATACTATACTCAAAAACGAGTTAACTCTTGAAGTGGAGCCTCAAGATATAAAAAAGGTTCTATATCTTTTACAGAATCATACAAGTACTCAATTCAAAATTCTTGTAGATATAACTGCTGTTGATTATCCTTCTAGAAAGAAGCGTTTTGAAATTATCTATATTCTTTTGAGTATTCAGCATAATGCTAGAATTAGAGTGAAAACTTCAGTAGATCAGATTACTCCTATCGACTCTGTAGTAAGTATTTTTGCCGGTGCTAATTGGTTTGAACGTGAAGTTTGGGATATGTTTGGTATCTTCTTTGCGAATCATCCAGACTTAAGACGAATATTAACAGATTATGGATTTGATGGATATCCATTACGAAAAGACTTTCCTTTAAGTGGTTTCTTTGAAGTTAGATATAACGAGGCAAAAAAACGCGTAGTTTCTGAACCTCTTCAACTGACACAAGAATTACGATTTTTTGATTTTGCGAGTCCTTGGGAATTTCTCAAAAACGAATAATGGCTCTCCAATTGTGAATATCCATTTGGTCATTAGATTAAGTTATTACTAGAAAAGTCTTCGGCTTTGATTTCGTTATGAGCAGAAGCGTTCTCTAAGAATAATTGACACGAAAATAAAACAATATAGATGTGTCGTTTATGAATAAGCTGATCCTATAGCTTAAAAAGTTTACCCTATTTCTTTTGAAATTTTATGGGATTCTAATAAAGATTCTTCTATGATTAAATTTCTTTTAGAGAAATTTCCAACTTTAAAACTTCTAATACCTGCGTCGTGATGTTTTGTCTCGGCGGAGGTTTTTAGGTTGAAGATTGGAGAATTAATAGAAAAATTATTAGAAATATCTATTCGTAATTCAGAGACCCTTCATAGTAGGCTATTAGGTCTCTTTTTTCGATATCATACCTACTATTATCTGAGGAGTAGGCCGACTGTTGCCATTCCTTATCTCTTAATGGATCTTATAGAAATTATATGTAGAAGTTTTCCTTGGTATCTAGGTTATCGGATAGGATTGCTTGCGAACAAGTATCTTGAGAATTTAACTTCTTTGGATACTAGTTTAAAAGAGAAACCTGAACTTGTAACTTTTGATATTGAATTAGATCTTTTTGAAAGTTCTTGTCAAAGGAATGGTGGAATGTTAACTTCTCCTGTGGTGAGTAGATTTACTGTAGAATATACCAAATATTATTCACAAGGCTTTGTTTCAAACAATGGATTGAATAATTTATGATTCGTTGGTAAACTCCAGATCGTGGAGTCCTTTGTAGGATTATTCTTTTGAACTATTAAGGCTAAAGACAGTTTATATCCGGTTTTTAGTCTTGTGTAAAAGATAAAAAAAAAATAACAATAAGAAAGCCTTCGGCATGAGTATAGCTGCTGGAGAATTATCCAACTTATTAGAAAACCGAATTACCAATTTTTATACAAAACTTAATGTTGACGAAATCGGACGAGTATTATCTGTAGGAGATGGAATTGCACGTGTTTATGGATTAAACAAGATTCAAGCAGGTGAGATGGTTGAATTTTCAATGGGAATTAAAGGAATGGCTTTAAACCTTGAAAATGATAATGTAGGTATCGTAATCTTTGGTAACGACAGTGGAATCAAAGAAGGTGATATTGTAAAACGTACAGGTGCTATCGTAGATGTTCCTGTAGGAGCAGGAATGCTTGGTCGTGTAGTTGATGCTTTAGGAAATCCAATTGATGGAAAGGGGCCACTTAAAGACGTTGCTAAACGCCGTGTGGAATTAAAAGCGCCCGGAATTATTTCTCGAAAATCAGTGCACGAGCCTATGCAAACAGGTTTAAAAGCTGTAGATAGTTTAGTACCTATTGGTCGTGGTCAACGTGAACTTATCATCGGAGACCGTCAAACAGGAAAAACAGCTATTGCAATTGACACAATTTTGAATCAAAAGGATCTAAATTCAGGTACTGATGAAAAAGCCAAGTTATATTGTGTTTACGTTGCTGTAGGGCAGAAGCGTTCTACAGTTGCACAATTAGTGAAAATCCTAACTGTTAACGGAGCTCTAGAGTACAGTATTATTGTTGCAGCTACAGCATCTGACCCTGCACCTCTACAATTCTTAGCTCCTTATAGTGGATGTGCTATGGGAGAGTATTTCCGAGATAATGGAATGCACGCTTTAATCATTTATGATGATCTAAGTAAGCAATCAGTAGCTTATCGTCAGATGTCTTTATTATTAAGACGTCCTCCTGGTCGTGAAGCTTTCCCTGGTGATGTGTTCTATCTTCACTCTCGCTTGTTAGAGCGCGCAGCGAAAATGTCTGATGATACTGGAGCTGGTTCTTTAACAGCACTACCGGTTATTGAAACACAAGCAGGAGATGTATCTGCTTATATTCCTACAAACGTAATTTCTATTACAGATGGTCAAATTTTCCTTGAAACAGAATTATTTTACAAAGGAATTCGTCCAGCAATTAATGTAGGACTTTCAGTGAGTCGAGTAGGATCTGCAGCTCAACTTAAAGCAATGAAGCAAGTTTGTGGTTCATTAAAACTAGAGTTAGCTCAGTACCGTGAGGTTGCTGCTTTCGCTCAGTTTGGTTCTGATTTAGATGCTGCTACGCAATATTTACTTAACCGTGGAGCTCGATTAACAGAAGTGTTAAAGCAAGGTCAATATGTACCAATGCCTGTAGAACAACAAGTTGTAGTTATTTTTGCTGCTACAAAAGGATATCTTGATAATATTCAAATAGGAGAAATTTCTGCATTTGAACAAGGGATCTTAAAAGAAATCAGTTCTACAACACTAGAAACTATCCGTAAGGAAAAAGAGATTTCTAAGGAGCTACAAGCTGAATTAACTAAATTCTTTGACGAATTTACACCTCGATTTGTTTCAAGTCGCGCTAAATAATTTGTTATAGAAATTAGTGTTCAAAAGTTTGTTTTGAAATACTTGCTTCTTTTTTCGGTGGAATTAAGATAAGTAATTAAAATAAGTCGTCAATTGGCGGCTTATTTTAATTACTTATCTTAACTTTTAAACTTTAAGGTTTTTAAACTGTAAAGTCAGGCAAGGACTTAAAATTAATGAACGATTTATCCATTCTGTATGATATTTTGTTAAATGTATACTCAAAAAAATATCATACAGAATGAAAATCACTTTTGATTTTTTAGAACTAGAAGTCATTTATTAGTACGAATATCCCAATTTTTTTCGCCTATTCAAAGGGTAGTCTTCCCTCTCTTTAGAATTTGTTTTGAACAAAGTTTCCTGCTTAGATGCTTTCAGCAGTTCTCTTTCTTTAACGTAGCTACACGGCAGTGCTTTGAATAAAACAACCGATCACCAGAGGTTAATCCATTCCGGTCCTCTCGTACAAGGAATCGCTATTCTCAATTCTAATCACCAACAACAGATAGGAACCGAACTGTCTCACGACGTTCTAAACCCAACTCATGTACCACTTTCATCGGCGAACAGCCGAACCCTTGGAAGCTTCTGCACTACCAGGATGTGATAAGATTATAGTCGATAGTTGCTCACGCAACTTACCTCTACTTCAGAACCCAGCGTGAAACTCGCGCTTCACTAGGCTCCTGGCTAATAGGACTTCTCAGTTCGAACTAATTGTATCTGATATTATGTTTTGTGACTTTGAATGTAACTTATCGTGACAAGTTATATGCACCGCCATCAAATTTTGCTTTGTCATTGTACCCCCCTCAGAGAGTTGTTTCAAGTGATGGACCTCAACAATGTCCCAGACGTAAAACATGGTTTTACAATGACCGCACAATCCCCCCTGATTATGGATCAACTTTCTGGCCCATTTCGATAGTCGATTATTAGCCGACAATCTTTTAATCCAGTATATATGTTGTCCATCATACGGAGAAGCATCTTTTTTGATTTGAGTTCTAGCTAATATTGGCGTCGCATCATGTCTTCTAAGATACACAAATTCCCCATCAAGAGACTTGTATCCAAAATTCCATTTACGACCCCCTACTTCGCTAAAATAAAGGGCAAAGGCTTTCCTACGATTTCCTTTGCATCTCTTAGTTGCCCATTTGAACAACCTCTTGAAAAGCCATGCATCTGTATTGGAGAAAGTTTGAGTTGCATTAGATGTACAAAAGTAGTTTGTCCATCCTTTGATCTTAAAACTTAATTCTTGTATGATTTTCTCTATAGGAGTTCCGCTAGCATTCTTCAGCAAGTATTGTCGAATACTTTCTCTATGTTTACGTACTGAATCAAGACTAGGTTTTGTCTTATAGGTAGATCCTCGAAACGGAGTTCCTTTAGAGCGCAATAAAGGTAATAATTCTCGTCGTCGTTTCAAGCGTGGGTGTTTGCTCCACTCTACAAGAAAAGGATTGTTCATAATTTGATACTTTTAATTCATAAAGTTCGTTGGTGACTTCGATCGCTCCACCTGGACGACTTTCTATTAGCCGCTAGACGTCAGCATATCTCTCGCGTTACCAAGAGCCTTGGCTTCTTCTAGCATCTTCTCGACTTGATTTTAAGGAAGGTCCTTGTGTTTGCACACAAATCAAATCTCAAACTTACTTCGTTCCTGAATAATCATCTACAGCTGTATTCGATTTCTCGAATTCTTCTGCGTTCTATTGAGTTGCTGAATCTGTCCCTGTCAATTCATTCGAGCATTTCATCAAATCCACCTGTCGAGGGTTTCATTGCTCTCTTGACTTTAATAATATTCTATTTTGCCTGGGTTCCCTCCATAAAAAAGGACAACTGATTCATTTTCCCCAAGCATCCTCGGTTTAGAGACTTTAATATCCAGTTCATATGCTTCAACTCAATAGTCTTCCACTAACAGTTACCCCACAAATCAGTATGAGTTTACCTGCATTAGCCACCCAGCTTCACGCAACATTAGGTTCCTATCCTAAAGTTGGTAGGGATACACTTGGATCGTTACTCCAAGTTGGTGTGTTTGTTTTGATGAATTAAAACAGATGGATTCTCACCATCGGATTATTCAAGTTAAAATTAGGTGTTGTGCCTAATTTCTGCTTTTACTCATGGACTTTCACCATAATTACAGCAAACGAATCGCACTCGACATCGAGGTGCCAAACGACCCCGTCGATAAGAGCTCTTAGGGGTCATCAGCCTGTTATCCCTGGCGTACCTTTGTCCGTTGAGCGAGAGTCTTTCCACACAGAACTCCCGGATCACTATGACCGACTTGCGTCTCTGCTCGACTTGTAAGTCTTCCAGTCAGGCAAGTTTTTGCCATTACACTCTTCAGCTGATTTCCGACCAGCTTGAACTTACCTTCGCACGCCTCCGTTACTATTTAGGAGGCAACCGCCCCAGTTAAACTACCCGGTATCCAATTTCTTTTCCATTGGAAAATGAGGAACTAAAAATGAAGAGGGTGGTATTCCACTTAAACTCCTTAAAAGAAGTTCCCACCTATTCTATACACTTTATATTTATTTCCATTGAAAACCTGTAGTAAAGGTGCACAGGGTCTTACCGTCTAATTGTTGGAACTCCGCATCTTCACGGAGAATTCAATTTCGCTGAGTTGAACTTGGAGACAGCCGGGCCATCGTGACGCCATTCATGCAGGACACTAATTAGATGTCAATGAATTTCGCTACCTTAGAAGAATCAGAGTTATTCCTGCCGTTTACCAGGTCTTCCATTCTATGCTTTACACATATCCTATTAAACTTCTGGCACCGGGCAGGCGTCAGATAATATACTTTCTTTTTCAAGTTTGCATTATCCTATGTTTTTATTAAACAGTCGCAGCCCTAGTTTTGTGCCACCCTTTTTCAAGGGTCCCCCTTATCCCGAAGTTACGGGGCTAGTTTGCCGAGTTCCTTCAAGTCCATTTTCTCAAACGCCTTAGCAGTTTTCTGCCTGTTTACCAGTGTCGGATTCAAGTACGGTTTTTTGATAAGCTTCTTTCCTGGAAAGATTTTTTTGACAATTTCTAATTTCATAAAAAAATTGCAAAGTTCTTCTTTCGTCAATCTTATCAACTACCCATCGATGATTTAGCCTTTCGGTTTCATCTTAGGGGCCGACTGACTCTGCGTTGATCTCCAGTGCGCAGAAACCCTTAAACTTTTGGCGATCATGAATTTCACATGATTTTACGCTACTCATGTCAGCATTCTCACTTCTGATCTCTCTTTCGAATTCACATTCGAGTCTCAATGATTTACAGAATGTTTTGCTACCACTTCATTATCAAAATGAAATTTGTTTCTTCGGTGAATCTTTTCAGTCCCGTTTCATTTTCGACGCTTTTTCGCTAGACCAGTGATCTGTTACGATTTCTTTCAAGGATAGCTGCTTCCAAGCTCACCTCCTGGTTGTTTTCGCAAAAAAACTTTCTTTCTCACTAAAAGATTGCTTAAGGACCTTAGAAAACAATCTGGGCTGTTTCCCTTTTGGCTTTGGACCTTAGCACCCAAAGCCTGTCTATAATCTGTATACCGTTAGAAATTCGGAGTTTCCTTGGGATCGGTAAGGCTTTGGGCCACCCTAACCCATCGAGTGCTCTACCTTCTAAAGGCTCTAGATTATGCTCTACTTAGATAGATTTCGCAAAAAACCAGCTATCTGTGAGTTTGATTGGCCTTTCACCCCTAGCCTCAAGTCTTCCCAGTATTTTGCAACATACACGGGTTCGGTCCTTCAAAAGATATTACTCTTTTTGCAACCTGCTCAAAGCTAGATCACTCACTTTCGGGTCAAATAGTAAAAACTAAATAACGATTTCTCTACGCCTCCTTCTTATGAATTAAGCTTGCTATTACTATTTACTCGCTGACCCATTATGCAAAAGGTACGTTGTTCACTTTTCAGTGTTCAACTGATTTTTTCCTTTAGATTTCAAATCTTTTCACTCCCTTTCTTAGGGTTCTTTTCATCTTTCCTTCACAGTACTTTTCTCTATCGATCATAAAAGATACTTAGAATTGGAGGGTGGTACCCCCTTTCAAAGCGCAAACTTCTACTTTGCTTTTTCTCAAAAAATTAATCTAACTGAATTACAGGGCTAACACCTTCTTTGGCTAAAATTCGGTCAGCATGGACAAATCTTCATACAGAGAAAACAATTCTATTCCATTTTCGCTCGCTACTACTCACGGAGTCTCGGTTGATTTTTTTTCCTTTAGTTACTAAGATGTTTCAGTTCACTAAGTTTTTTAGATTAGGTCACAGACCCTCTATTTTGCGTTTTCGCAGGGAAACTCACTTATCAATCAGGTATGGAAGCCTTTACTGTGATTTTTCGCAATTCAATGCGTCCCCATTCTTTTACGTCTAGATATCCGTCTAAGGATAAACTAAAATCTTATACTTCCATTGAATATAGAAGGTTTAAGAGCCCAAACAAATCTTCAGGTATGTTTTGACCTTTATGAAATATAAATTCATCTGGGAAGGTTTTTTATATACAAAAAATAGATATTTAACTTGCATATGTCTAAGCAATTCTAAGAATTTTAAAGATTGTACTTTTTCATTTCTTTTGGCAAATAAATTCTATTTAATCAAACAAATCAAAAGTTTTTATTCAATTCTAAAAAATAAAAGTTTTTATACTTCTAATTAAATAAACTTTTATCTATTCAATTCTAAAAAGTAAAAGTTTTTATACTTTTAAATAAATAAACTTTTATCTAATTAAACAAATCAAAAGTTTTTATACTTTTAAATAAATAATCTTTTATCTAATTAAATAAAATAAAAGTTTTTATACTTCTAAATAAATAA
>Ga0209713_10000434_pt1 | contig 23521 bp, 16 predicted proteins | sample ArcOceMetagenome_3_FD_187444 | JGI IMG/M metagenome (GOLD analysis project Ga0209713, IMG submission 187444) | Marine eukaryotic phytoplankton communities from Arctic Ocean - Arctic Ocean- Svalbard ARC20M Metagenome (SPAdes) (version 2) | ecosystem: Environmental > Aquatic > Marine > Oceanic... | reverse complement strand
CGTAACGACGATCGCGCTCGTAACGTACCTCGTGCGGCCCGGTCGCGACCTAAGACAAGTGCTACACCGCTCTAGATTTGTCGCAGCCGTTCACGAGATAAGAGGAGCCGAGCCTGCACCTCGTGACCAACCAAGATCACATCCTCGGTTCGGCCCCGCAGGCTGGAAGGGGAGGGTCACAACCAGCGCACCGCGAAGTTGCGCGCGCGGGTCAGCTTCGCAGCTTGCGCAGCGCACAAAGCAGCAGAGCCATGGGCCCCGAGGACGACGAGTCCCTGCCGCCGCTGCGCAAGCCGTCGCAGATGTACGTCGACAACTACATCGCGCGGAGCGGCGCGACGCCGGCCCCGCGCACCGCCGCGCTCACGCCGCGCTCGGGGCCTGCGCGAAAGGCGGCCAGGATATTCTACCCGCTCGAGGAGAAGTGCCCGGCGCACTACTACCCGGACCTGCACCTCGTGAGCTCGGGCTTCATGCTGATGACGCGGCGAACGCTGCTCGTCATGTGCGTGCTGCAGCTGGTCGCGTCGATTGTCATCCTGGTGGGCTCGGGCAACCTGCACAATGGGGTCGACCGGACGTTCACGCAGGCGGCCAACCTGGTGAGCATCGTCGCGTCGGTCCTCGGCTTCGCCGGCGTGCTCGTCAACAACCGCTCGCTCCTGCTCTTCTTCTACATCAACCAGCTCTTCGGCCTCTCCAACGTGTGCACCATCTTCCTGATGCAGCTCGACGAGAACAGCAGCGGCATCGCCGCGTGCAAGATGCTGCGCCGCGGCGACATAACCGAGGACCAGGCGCGGGTGCAGAACCTCGACTGCGACTCCGTCGAGGGCTACCAGAACGTGCTGCTCCTCGTGATGCTCTTCCTGCTCATGCAGCTGTGGGCGTCGTGCCTGCTCGCCAAGACGTACATGGAGATGGTGCAGGACCTGCTCAACGACAACGACGACCACGCGCTCGTCGACTTCATCTGGGAGCGCCGCCGCGAGACGTGGGTGCAGCTGCGCCGCTTCGAGGACGTCGTGCAGAGGCAGTTCGAGGTGCGGCGCACACCGCCCGCCCGCCGCTCTCCCTCGGGCACCCTGCGCGACGACGACGACACGACCGCCGCCCAGCCCGCGCCCCTTGCGACAGCCCGCGCCCCTTGACGCCGCCCGCCGCCCCGTTGGCAGGAGCTGCGGAGCTCGCTGGTCAACCGCCACGGCTCGAAACGCGACATGCAGCCGACGCCGGCGAGCGCCTCCCTCGCGTCGCGCTGAGCGGAGCTCGCGGTGCGTCTTTGGCCTCGCCCTTTGGCTCGTGCGGACTGTGCATTGTTTCGTGTCCATCGCATGTTTCTCGCGCGGTGCTGTTGTGCACAAGGCATCTCAAAGTGAGTGCAATGTTAACACCCACCCACCCACACAAGCCATCCACGCTACACAGCACACACAGCCGAGCGAGAATAGAGGCACACCAACACAAACAGAGCTGCGCCCCGGACCTCTGCTTCGTGGTTGTCCACGAGGCGCGCGCTCGCGCGACGCGACGCGCGAGGCCGATCGCTAGCGAAGCGCACGAGTGTCCGCCGCGAGTGCGCCGCGCAGCCCGCAGAAGACCGACCACATCACGCAATGGGCTGGCTCGACGACCTCGCGGCAGCCGGTGAGGAGGGCGAGGAGGACGACTCGGACGACGACGGCTCGTACCACGAGGGCGACGAGCAGAAGGAGGAGGAGGACGACGACGACGACGCCGGCGCCGCCGTGATGACGGCGACCCGCGGGCCGGCGGGCGCCCGGATGCCGCTGCACACGCTGGCGCGGAGCGGCGCGGCGGACGACCTCAAGGCCGTGTGCAAGATGGGCGCGTCGACGGGCCGTGTCGCGCTCCCAGCGTGCCCCGAGCGCACCACGTTCTTCGATCTCGACGAGCCGGACTCGGGAGGCGCCACGCCGCTGCACGCCGCGATCCTCGGCGCGGTGCAGGCGGCCGTGGCGAGTGGCGCGGCGCAGGATCCGTGGGCCGAGCCCGCCGCCTTCAGCGAGCCGACCGCGCTCGTCGACACGGACGAGCCCGTGGCGCCCCGCCCGGGCGCCCTGCGGAGCGCGGACTCGCCGGCCGACGCGCCGCACCTCGGCTGCGTGCGCGTGCTGGTGAAGGCGGGCGCCGACCCGGCGCGCCGCTGGTTCCACAAGAGCGCGCTGCACATGGCCGGCGCGCTCGCGGCGCAGCCGCCGCTCGCCCACTTCGCGAGCGGCGCGGCGCTTGCGCTGCTCGAGGGCAAGCACGTCTCGGCGGGGCAGCTGCTGCAGGCGGTCGACTCCAACGGCGCGACGCCGCTGCACTACGCGGCGGTGGGCGCTGACTGCGGCGGCGAGCCGTCGGCGCTGCGGCGCATGCTCGGCGCCGCCGGCGCCGCCGACGCGCTGCAGCTGCGCGACCGCGGCGGCGCCACGCCGCTCCACGCCGCGCTGCTCGCCGGCGGGGCGGCCGAGGCCAACGCGGCGGCGCTGCTCGAGGCGGGCGCGCGCGTCGACGTCGCCGACCACTACGGGCGGACGCCGCTGCACCTCGCCGCGGCGGCGGGCTCGCCGCTGCTCGAGAAGATGCTCGCGACGCTCGGCGTCAAGAGCGAGGCGCTCGGCGCGCGCGACGTCTTCGGCCGCAGCGCGCTCGAGCTGGCGCTGAGCTGCGGGCGCGCGGCGGCGGCGGAGGTCCTGCGCGGCGCGGTCTCGGCGGCCGACGCGGCGGCGGCGGCGGCGTTCGTGCCGCCCGACGCCGCGCCGCCGCGGCCGACGCTGCTCCTCTCGCACCCGGCGTGCCTGCTGCACGCGGCGGCCGTCGGCTCGACGGGCGCGACGCTCTCGGCGGCCGAGGTGCGCCAGCTCTTCGGCCAGCCCGAGTGCGCCGCGCGGATCCGCGCGATCCTCGGGCCGGCGGGCGCGCTGCGCGGCGCGCCGTTTGCGCCGCTCGCGTGGCGCGCCGCGCCCGAGGCGTGCATCGCCGACGTGCTGCGCGTGCACGAGTTCACCTACCTGCAGACGGTCGAGCGGCTGTGCAACGAGCTGCTCGAGCAGGAGCGGCGCGCCCCCGCCGGCCCGCCCGCCGTCGGCCGCCTCGACGCCGACACGGAGGTGACGGCGCACTCGTACCGCGCGGCGCTGCGCGGCGCGGGCGCCGTCGTCGAGGCCGTCCGCGCCGTCTGCGCGGGCGAGGCGCGCAACGCCTTCTGCGCGGTGCGGCCGCCCGGCCACCATGCCGGCCCGCGCGGCGCCGTCGGCGGCCAGTCGGCGGGCTTCTGCCTGCTCTCGACGGCGGCCATCGGCGCGGCGTACGCGCTGCACGTGCAGCGCGGCACGGTGCGCCGCGTCGCGATCGTCGACTTCGACGTGCACCACGGCAACGGCACCGAGGCGTGCGTGCGCAACGTGACGCCGACGCAGGTGCGCGAGCAGTGGGAGTGCGCCGGCGGCGTCGTCTCGATGGCGTCGACCTCGTTCAAGCCGTGGCTGACGAGCGCCGACGGCGACCAGGTCTTCTTCGGCTCGATCCACGGCTTCGGGTCCGAGGGGTCGCCCGACGACGACGACGACGAGCCGGGGCCGTCGGGCTCCTTCTACCCGGGCTCGGGCGGGCCGGCGACCGACGCGGACGCGCCGACGGTGCGCAACTCGCCGATGCCGCTGCGCACGCCGTCGCAGAAGTGGCGGCGCGCGCTGCTGACCAAGGTGCTGCAGCCGCTCGCGGCCTTCAAGCCCGACCTGCTCCTCATCTCGGCCGGCTTCGACGCGCACGCGCACGACCCGCTCGAGGCGGGCGGGCTGCACGACCTCGACTACGCGTGGATGACGGCGGAGCTGCTCGCCATCGGCGAGACCTTCTGCGGCGGCCGCGTCGTCTCGGTGCTCGAGGGCGGCTACCAGGTGGCGGGCGGGCCGCTCTCGTCGCTCGCCACCGCCGTCGCGAGCCACGTCCGCACGCTGATGGACCCGAGCCTCGTCGCGTCGTCGTGGGCGGCCGACGACGCCGCGACGCGCTTCGAGGAGACCGTCGCCGCCGAGACCGCGTGGAGCGAGGAGCGCGCGCGCCGCCGCGAGGAGGAGGCGGCGGCCGCGGCGGCGGCGGCGGCGGCAGCGGCGGCGGCGGCAGCGGCGGCGGCGCCTCCGGCCGACGCGACGATGGGCGAGGCGGCCGACGGCGGTGGCAGCAGCAGCGCCGCCGTGGCGCCGCCTCCCGTCGAGCAGCAGGAGAACGGCGCGCCCGTCAAGCGCTCGAAGCGGCGGCGCGAGGAGGTGGACTACGTCGCGCTGCAGGCCAAGCTCGAGCAGGACGCTGCGGCCTCCGCCGACGCGGCGCCCAAGCCAGAGTGACGCTTGAGCGCCGCTCCGATCTGTGTATGTGTGACCCGAACCATGTTTGCAGCGCAGCGCTGCGTGTCTGCGCGTGCCCGCTGCAGTGGCTGGCGATGACGATGGGGAGAGTGGGGCCGGGACACGGGATCTGTGCCGTCTTCGGGGATTTTTGTTATGTACTCACGTCTCACGCGCGCCAACTACTTTAAATTGGAATGAACTACCGGAAACTACGCAAGCGCACCGCGCTACGACTGCATGCTTTCGACCTTGACGCTCACGGATACCTCGCGCCCCTCGCGCAGCAGCCGGAGCGGCGTCTGCTTGCCTATCGAGCCGCTCAGCATGTCAATGAGCTGCCTCGTGCTGCTCACAGCGCTTCCCCCCGCGCCGCCACCGAAGATCGTGTCGCCGATTCGCACGCCTGCGCGCTGGGCGGGCGAGCCTGGCTGCACGTGCATCACGTACAGGCCGCGGGGAGGCACCTCCTCCGCGTCTACCGAGAGGTTGGCGCGGTTGAGTTCGTCTGCGAGCTTCGGGCTCAGCTCGACGAGCTTGAGGCCGAGGTACGGCCGCAGCACGCGGCCGTGCTGCTGCAGCTGCGCCAAGAGACGCGCTTGACCTCGTCGACCGGGACGGCGAAGGCGATTCCGTCCATGCCCATTGGCAACTCGGCCCGTCATCAGCCGGGAAGGATTTTTCTTGTCTGCCGCCTTTCTTTTTCCAGCTGGGGAATCACCGCAGGCAACGAAGTCGCCAAGAAAGCTGCTGCCATCACCTTCATCGTGTTGATCCCAATCACCTCGCCCGACAAGTTGAGCAGCGGTCCGCCGCTGTTGCCGCTGTTGATGGCAGCGTCCGTCTGGATGTAGTCCATTTCATGAGCAGCGCTCGAGTGCGCGCCCCGGCGCTCACGCAGCCCGAGCTCGCGGCGCTGGCGGTGCACGGCGCTCACGATGCCGGCCGAGACCGAGTTGGACAGCCCGGCGGGCGCCCCGAGCGCGACGACAAACTCTCCCGGTCGGAGCTTGGCCGAGGTGCCGAGCGGCACGGTGGGCAGCGGCTCCTGTGGCTGCACGCGCACGACTGCGATGTCGGACGTCGCGTCCGAGTGCTGCACGATGCCCTTGAGCGTCGTCTTGCCGTCGGAGAGCGTGACAGTGACCACGTTGTCGCCGAGACGCGCACCGCTCACGACGTGGTTGTTGGTCAGCACGAGGCCCTTTGAGTCGATTATGAAGCCCGAGCCGCTCGACTCCCTGTAGGGCGAGCGGTCGTGCACCTTGATGTTGACCAGAGCCGGAGCCGCCTTCTCCGCGGCATCGGCGATGAAAGTGGGCTTGAGGCACGCCGCAGCAGCGCCTTCGCAGTGGCTCCGCCGGTGGTGCGTCCACACCGCGGCGACGCCAGCCGCGCCGCCGATCGAGAGCGCGGCGCGTCGCAACATGCGTATGCAGAACGTCTCGCCCAGGTCGCCGCCGCCTCGCCCCGAGCCGAGCGATCTATGCAAGGCGGTTGCATCCTTTGAAACAAAGTCGCGAAGTTGTCAGCTCGGCCACGCGCTGGGGTTTTTGTAAACACGTGCGACGCGTAGCACATGGTCCTCATCGCCTCGCCACCGTCAGGCCGTGCCGTTCATCGACGGAGCCCACGCACGAAGCCTCGCTGGTTGGCGACGGACCCATCGGCACCGCTGCCGTCGCCACCACCACGACCTCCGCTCCCTCCGCCTAACACCGCCAAGCGCGGAGACCCTTGGTCGGGACCTCGACCGTCGGGGCTGCCCTGGTCATCGGAGCGGCCACTCCCGCGGGGCTTCGTCTTCTCGCTCCTCGACACGGTCCACAACCTCCGAGACCAGCTAGCCACGCAGCGGGAGCAGCTGCGCGACCTGGAGAACGAGCAGTGGGAGCTGCAGATCGAGGGAGCGGCACTCGAGAGGCAAGGTGTGGGTACCGGCGACTACGAGGCGGCCGAGGCAGAGGCCGGGGCCGAGGCCGAGGCCGGGGTGCCGCAGTCGGACGAGGAGAAGGCCGAGGCCGAAGCGCTGCAGCTGGAGATCGACGCCCGTGAAGCGGAGGTGGAGCGACTCCGAGGCGTGCTGACGGAGCTCGAGGCGGAGGGAGCGCCTAGTCGCCCGCCACCACACCCGCAGCCACAAGCGCAGCCGCAGCCGCAACCAGAAGCGCAGCCGCAACCGCAGCCACAGCCGGAGCAGCCGCCGCCACCCCCATCCTGTCGCGGGATGGACACCATCCAAGAGGACGGCCCGGTGGAGGGCCAGCACCTCGACGCGGCGGTGGCGGCCACCGTCCCACACAGCGCCACGCAAAGCGTGCCGAAGCGGCCACCGGTTCCGCTTCGCAACCCGACGGCGGCCGGCAAGATGGAGAAGCTCATGTTCGAGGAGACCGAGGCGGAGCAGGCGGCGCAGCTGGGGAGGCGCGTGGCCAAGGAGGTTGCGGGAAGGCTCGCCACCGGAGAAGAAGCCGAGACGCGTACGCACAGCCCCAGGACTGTCCTCGGACCGGGAGGCGGGTTTACGGTGGAGCTCAACGGCAGCGTCAAGGCCGAAGGGCCGGCGCCGTGGTCGACGACCTCAAAGCCGCAGGTCCGCATCCGTCAGGGAGACGAGGGCGCGACGTGGCAGGTGCAGGTCAGGGTGCAGACCGACGGCAGCGAGCCGCCCTCCTTGGCCGCAGCAGCCGACGAGCCGCAGGCTGCGGAGGCCGTGCCGCCGCCGCCACCGCCGCCGCCGCCGCCGCCGCCGCCGCCGCCGCCGCCGCCGCCGCCGCCGCCGCCGCCGCCGCCGCCGCCGCCACCTCAGCAGCAACCCGAGGGGTACACCAGCAGCGGTGGGCATCCTCCGCGTTCGCCTGAAGCTGCGGCCGACAAGCGGCTGGCGCTGTGCTCATTTGGCTGGACAGCGGGTCGCGCCGGCATGCCGGCCGCGCGGTCTCCAAGGGCGCGAGCGCAAGCATCGGCCAGAACGACAACCGTCGCCGCCGCCGCCGCCGCCGCCGCCGCCGCCACCAGTACCACTGCCGCCGAAGCCGCCGATGCGGCTGCCGCGGCCAAAGCCGCCGATGCCGCGGCCGCCGCGGCAAAGAAGCGGAGGCGGAGGGTACCCCGGGGGCCGTCCAGTGCGCATGCCAGTGCGTCCCCCGAGAAGGCGGAGGCGGAGGCTGTCCGCACCATTGTAGGGTTTGCGCTCGCAGTTGCGGACGCGGCTGCGGTGTGAGTACTTTATTCTTCTTTCGACATACTTACTTACTTACTTTCGACACATTAGCGTTTTCAGCCTTTCCTCGTAATGCGGAGAACTAAAAGCAGGCGTGGCGGTGTTTCTCCGCATTACGGTATGCGAGTCAAGTTTGACGCCAGTGCTGGTGTCCCGGGGGCTTAACGTGTCCGTTCTAAAAAACTTCAGTCAGTCAGTTTGACGCCGCGCCCGGGATGCCGCGCGCGACTTTACGCTGGCTGTACTTTGCCTAAACTCTGACGCGGGGCAGACGCTGACGCTGACGGGCCAGGAGATAGCGCCCGGGATAGCAAGCTTGGCTACATGGCGAAGCGCCAGCGCTCGTCGGCCTCCGAGACGGACGACGCATTGCAGCCCTCGCGAGGCGACTCTGCCGCCTTTGACAGCAGCGAGAGCGACGAGCTCGTCAACGGCCGCTCCTTGGACGACGTAGCCCGTTTGGCCGAGGCTTTCGGCATGCCACAAACGTGGGTGATGGCGCTGCTGCGCACGCACCGCGAGCGCCTCGAGGAGCGGCTCGTGGACGATCTGGAGCGTGCGCTGCGGGCGGCCGGCCTGAACCCGGATGATCTGCACGGTGCCGAGCCAGCCGTGGCGCCCTCCGCCTCTGCCAGCACGAGTGCCGCGCCAGCCGTGGCGCCCTCCGCCTCTACCAGCACTAGTGCCACGCCAGTGAGCGATGCCACGACAGCGGGCCGTGGCGACGTGACGCTGCTGTGCATCGGGCTTCCACCGAACGAGGCCACCGTTGAGGTCTCGACCGCACTGCTCCGCGGCGCCCTCGCCGCGGATTGTGTCACCATTGGTGATCTTCTCGACAGCTCGACTCTGGGAGACGCGGCCCCGGTGCCTTTACCCGGCATCGACAGCGCGTCTGCTATAGCAAGCGTCGTGCGCTTCTACGAGGCGTATGCTCGCGACGCCGAGCGCGACCCGGGCGACCCAGGTGACGAGGCGTGGCGCGCCGTGTGCCGCGTCTCGGACGCCGATCTCTTCGCCCTCCTGCGCGCGGCCAACTTCCTCAACGCCACCACGTTGCTGCGCCATGCGCTCCGCGGCCTGGGCCGCTGCCTCAGCGGCCAGACGTCGGCCGAGCTGCGCGCACGCTTCTCGCTGCCGCATGACATGTCGAAGGAGGAGTCTGCGTGCGCCCTCGCACGCACGCATTTCTTGGCCCGCGGCGTCGCGGCACCTGCCCCGCCACGCGCCACATCAGCTTTTCTTTCGTCGGCTCACTGTTCCACCGCGCGTGCATGCTCTCGCAGCGCCGCCGAGCGCGAGCCGCTCTTCGCGCAGGAGCCGCAGTCGCCCGGCGCGCCCTCCGTCAAGCGCGGCACGAGCGGCGTGCGTGTTGCGGATTCGGACTTGCTCGTCGAGGCGCTCGCGACCGTCGACCACGCGACGCTGCGCGTCATCAAGGGCGTCAACGTGGGGATGCGCTCGGCGGTGTGCGTGCTGCTGGGTTGCGCCGACCTGCAGGCGCGGATGTTCACCGTGAGCGAGCTCGCGCAGCAAGGCGGCCACGCGCGCGCGGTGCGCCTGCGGCGAAGCGCCGCGCCGGACGAGCCGGACGAGGGGTGGCACGCCGTGGGCGAGCGCATGCTCGTCGTGGCGCACGACGCGCGTTGCCGCGTGGTTTCGCCCGCTGCGCTCGCTGAAGGGCTCGACGATGAAGGGCTCGCCAGAGCGTGGGCGCGCACCTCGGCCGAGCTGCAGATTGTCGAGGTGGTGCGGCCGCGCCAGGTGGGCGGCGAGGCGGGCGAGGCAGAGGAGGCGGGCTACTTGCTTCGAGGCTACTTGCGAAGCCCCACCAACCAACTCATCACCGACGAGCCCGTCACGCTCTTCTTCCGCGCAGTCGACGTGACGCTGTCCAGTGTGGAGGTGAAGACACGCCGCTGGCGCTCCGCGCTGCGCCACGCTGTCGACCGCGGCGACGACGACATGGTCGACGCGTTGGTCGAGGGCCGCCACGGCCCTGCGCTGCTCGTGAGTACGCTGCACGACGCCGCACAGGCTGCCGCGTCGCGGGTAAACGTGCACGCGCTGCGAACGATTCTCGCCACGCTGCGAGCAAAGGGCGTCCCACCGGGCGAGCGCGAGACCTTCGCGTGGCTGCGCGCCGCCATCCTCTGCGAGAGATCTGAGGCGGTGGCCCCCCTCGACGCGGCGGTCACCTTCCTGCTCGACGAGGCGCGCGCGCCGTTGCAGCTGGGCACGACGGGCAAGCAGCCGCTGCACTTGCTCGCGGCGCGCGGCGAGACCGGCCTGGTCCGGCGGCTCCTTGAGGCAGGCGCGGACCCTGAGCTTCGCGATGGCCACCCCGACATGTCCTGGAACGCGCGCCGAACGCCGCTCTCGCACGCCGTCCGCCCCGGCCACATGGAAGCGGCGAGGTTGCTGCGCGCGCGCATGACAGAGCTCGCAGAGGAGGCCGCTGGGGCCACTGCGGCTGACGACCCCGACGAAGATTTTGGCATGGGTGACTGAGCCAAGCAAGGCTACTCGTCTGGGCTCCGATGCCGCTACGAGACGTTCGGCGCTGTGGCACTGCACGTGCATGTTGCATGGAGACATGCCCCGATGCTGGGGAACGTGGCGCAAGGGCGCCAAGGGAAGCCTTCACTATTCGTGCGGCAGGTGGTGCCGCACATGCACAAGTCGGTTTTACTTTAGATACTTTAGATCATTGCTGTGCCTAAGCCGCCGGTCAAGAGGGCCACTGAAGTAATGCTTAGAGTTGTGCGCACCCTACCAAGCGGACGGCCGGGTAAAGTACGCGGACATACGGTACACGAACGTAGCCTATCGAAAACATTCCAAACTATAGCTGGGGTACTTTTACGGTAGAATTCTTTGCTTACACGTGCTAATCTACCGGGCGTTTTACACCCCGCGCAACGAGCTGCCGTGATTGATGATAGCAGTGCCAGGCCGCGGCAATGTGCACTCAGAACGAAATCTAAAGTAAAGAAAGTCAAGTCACGAGCGACACCGAAGCGAGGCTACGACGCCTTCGCCTTCCACGTCGCGTCGTCGCTGCTCGCGACCACCGTGTCGAGCAGGCCGCACGTGTTGCCCATCGCGATGCGGAAGAAGCCGGACTCGCCCCAGTACGTGTTCCAGGAGTTGGCCACACGCCAGTAGGCCTTGCCCTGATCGACGCCCCAGCCGACGATGCGCACCGCGTGGCTGCCGAGCACGTCGCTCGACTTGGGCACGTAGACTCCGGACTTGTACGTCGGGAAGTCGGAAAGGACGTCCATCGACGCGGCGACGGGGCCACCCGCCATGATGGCGCGCTTGACTGCCGCCTCGTCGATCGGGTGCACCACCACCTGCCCGTCGAAGGTGACGCCGTCCTTGTCCCAATTGTCGTGCGGCGGCCGCGCCGAGGCGTCGCACCGCCCGGGAGCGGTGGGCGAGCCATCGAGGTCGGGGCAGCCGGGCGTGCCCTCGAGCGGGTACGGCGCGTCGCTCTCGCCCACGTGATGCCGGCAGTGCGGCAGCGGGTAGGGGTAGCACAGCCCATCGTCAGCGAACGGATCGCTCTTTGAGTTGTTGCTCTGCGCGCCGCTCACCACCTCGCCCGCCTGCACCTTGAGCCACGGCGTATGCATGTCGCCGCCCCCGCAGCCATTGTACACCGAGAAGCAAACGGCGCCCGCCGAGAGCGGCTGGGCGATCTTGCCGCCCGTGGCGATGCACGCGCGGTCCGAGGCCGCCTCGGCACCCGCAAAAGCCCAGCAGCAGCCGCAATTGCCCTGGTCACGGATGTCGTTGATGACCTTGGCGCACTCCGGCCAGTGCGCGGCCGAGTCGAAGGTTCCCGGGATGCTCGTGTCGTTCCGCAACGGCTCCGCGCGGTGAACGAGGCCCTGCTCGACAGCAGCCCGCAGCCGCGCGGCGGCGTCGGGGAGCACGCCCATCTTGGCCACCCAGCGCTGCCGCTCGGGTGGCGAGAAGGCCAAGACGGCGAATGCTGGCAGCATGATGAAACGTGCAGATAATGGTACCCCACCGCTCACACGAGGGACGGTGTGGGTCCACTGGCGCTGCGCACACGCTCACACGCCCCTCGGAGAGGCCGAGCGCCGTCGTGGCGGGAGGGGGGGTGGCAAGGACCCGTGACGCGCGCTGGTTTCGGCGACCGGCGACGAGACTCTAGTCTGAGCTAGAGTGCATGCTTGACATACTTTCAACTTAATGTTAGATCCCTGTTTGGTGGCGTTGGTTTAGAGTGGTGTGCACCCTACCAAGCGGACGGCCGGGTACGCGGCCACCCGAAGTGGCCTACCCGCAGCAAGCCTACTCGCAGCAAGCCTCTCTCATGGCCGAGGTCCCGTCCTTCCTCAAGGAGGGCCCGAGCCAGAACCCGAACCCGAAGCCCGTCCGTGGCAACCCGATCGCGCCCCCGGGCAACGAGCTCGCTCCGCCGGGCGCCGCCGCGCCAACCCGCCCCAGCGCCACCGCGGCCTCCGCCGCCGACGACGACGCTCCGACCGGCTCAGTCATCGCTCAGTTTGAGACGAGTACGGGAGAGCGGAGCGGGCCGCAGCTGGACGTGCCGCTCGGCACCACGTCGGCGCAGCTCCAGCTGATCATCAACTCGCTGCTTGCCAACGAGGACCAGGTGCCGTACTCGTTCTACGTGGCGGAGCAGGAGATTGCGGCGTCGCTCGGACAGGCCATCGGCGACGCCTCGACCGAGCAGGCGATCCGCATTGTCTACGTGCCGCAGGCCGTCTTTCGCGTCCGAGCCGTCAGCCGCTGCTCCTCGACGCTCCCCGGCCACGCGGAGTCCATCCTGTCGGCGAGCTTCAGCGCCGACGGCCGCCTGCTCGCCACAGGCTCGGGCGACCACTCGGTCCGGCTGTGGGACCCGAACACCGAGCTGCCGAAGGCGACGCTCAAGGCGCACCGCGACTGGGTGCTGTGCATCGCGTGGTCGGCGTGCGGCCGCTACCTGCTCTCGGGCGGCAAGGACGGCCTCGTGGCCGTGTGGGCGCCGCCGCAGGCCGAGGCGGTCAAGACGATCCGCGCGCACAACAAGTGGGTGAACGCGCTGGCGTGGGCTCCGCTGCACACCGACCCCGAGCAGGGGCGCTTCTGCTCCGCCTCCAAGGACGGCACGGCCAAGGTATGGGACCGCGTGACGGGCCGCTGCCTCTTCTCGCTGATGGGCCACGCCGCGTCGGTGTCGTGCGTGCGGTGGGGCGGCGAGGGGCTGCTCTTCACGGGCTCGCACGACCGCACGTGCAAGGTGTGGGCGGCCGAGGACCAGGGCAAGCTCGTGCGCTCGCTCGAGGGCCATGGCCACTGGGTCAACTGCATCGCCCTCAGCACCGACGCCGCGCTGCGCCGCGGCGCCTTCGACCATCGCGGCTCGGCGCCCGTCGACCCCGAGGCGGCGGCGGCGGCGGCGCGCAAGCGCTTCGAGGAGGTGCGCGAGGCGGGCGGCGCCGAGCTGCTCGCGTCGGGCTCCGACGACTTCACGTCCTTCCTTTGGTCGCCCGCCGCGGGCAAGAAGCCGGTCGTGCGCATGACCGGCCACGTGCAGCTCGTCAACAACGTCGCCTTCTCGCCCGACGCGCAGTGGCTCGCCTCGGCGTCCTTCGACGGCTCGGTGCGGCTGTGGGCGGCGCGCACGGGCAAGTTCGCCGCGACGCTGCGCGGCCACGTCGGCGCCGTCTACCAGCTCTGCTGGTCGAGCGACTCGCGGATGCTCGCGAGCGGCTCCAAGGACTCGACAATCAAGGTGTGGGACCTCAAGACGCGCAAGCTCAAGGAGGACCTGCCCGGCCACGCCGACGAGGTCTACTCCGTCGATTGGAGCCCCGACGGCAGGCACGTCGCCACGGGCGGCAAGGACCGCAACCTGAAGATGTGGCGCAACTGATGACGGAGGACGGGGGGCGTGTCGCCTTCCCCGGTGTGTCGTGGTCAATTCTAAAATAAAAAATGACTTCGCCGAGTTTTCGATTGCCAGAGTGGCTGTCGGCGTGGCTTCTCGCGAGCTCACCCCACAACGCCAAAACGGCACGCGAGGGACTAAAGTAAACGAAACCAGCGCAAGGTACATTGCGCTTGTGTTATTTACTCATGGCCCAGACGGCTAAACAGATGTCCCAGCGGCGTCGAGCTTTGCCTTCAAACCTCGCCGTGTCGTGCCAATATACCTTCGCCAGAAGAGCTGCACGAAGAGCGCGCCGTAGATCAGGTACATGGCCACGCCGATTTGCAGGATCTGCGGCCGCATGGCGCAGCCAGTCGAGGGCGTGAAGTACGAAGCGGCAGCGTAGACGTTGACGACGGTGCCCCACGCAAATTGCGAGATCTGCAGCGACGTGATGATCGGCGCGAAGCGCAGCACCCGCGCGCGCAAGCTGGGCACGCCCGTCAGCATGAAGTACGTGTACATCACGGCATGCACCGAGTAGTTCATCGCACCGTACCAGAGCGCGCATGGCGTCTCGTAGATCCACGCCGCCCACGCAAAGGCGATGACCGATGCGTGGTGGAACCAGTGCAGCGTCATGAGCTGGCGCTTGCGCAACACGAGCAGCACGGTGTCGAAGAGCTCGAAGAGCTTGCTCCACGTGAAGAGCGTCGCCCAGAGCGCCACGGGTCCTCTGCCCGCCAGCTCGTAGACGTCGGCGCAGACGGTGTACCAGAAGCCATGCTGCCAGAGCTGCCGCGCGAGGTGCGGCACGGTGTTCCATGCCCCGACGATGCTGAATATCGCGACGAAGATGTTCCACACGCGCGCGGTGGTGAACAGCTTGAACGCTGGTCGCTCCGCCATATAGATGGGCCCATAGTGTACGAAAATGAGGTAGACCACGATCACTGCGGCCGGCAGCGGTATGCTGTTGGCGAAGAATTCCTGCGCACTGTGGCCGTCGAAGTTTTCAGAATCGGGCCACCAGGACATACTGCGCGCGCCGTCCCGACTCGACGAGCCGGTCTGCAGTGCCGTGTTGTTCAGGCGAAGATGCCACGCGAGTTCCGCATGCGCATGCATACAGTAAGGCGCGTCGGGATCCGGGACTACCGGTACAGTTGTACCAGACCTAGTACGGGGCCGCCGCACTATGAACGTCTCGCGCATTGCGCCCTTCGCGCAGCTGCCACCGAGCGGGCTCAAGCTCGACCTGCAGCGTTATGTTTCGACAGGTGTTGCCACTAAAACTCGTGACACCGCCGCGTTGTGCCAGGGTACCCAGCAGGTGCCGTCCGCTGTCTGCGTGATCAACGCTCGCAGCACCCGTGGGTCGTTGTGGAAATGGAGCCACGGCAACATTGGCCACGCTGCACAGATACTATTCAAGTGCTGGTCATTTTTCGACTCACAGCCTCCGGGCGCGCAGAGGTACATCTGGCCTCGCATTCCGCCTCCGTACGCTTACACCATGGAGTGGTCAAGAGGCGTTGCAAACGCAATGAACGTGACGTGGGCTACCAGGCCGCCTTCATGCGCACGGTTTTGGGCGGTGCCAGCACGGGAGGGCTTTCCCGGCAAGGTGGAGAGCTACTTCAATCGGGTCGGAGCAGCTCAAACGCTCGCCATGCTCGTGCTCCCCCCAGAGGCTCGGACGCAGGTCGAGATGGGCATGCGGGTGGGCGTCAACAACCACGCGATACGCGGCTGGCAGCACGCAGCGGAGTTCGTATCGCACATTCTGGCCAACCTACCATCTGGTGTGGTCAGCGCTGCGGAGTGGACGATGACAGGGAAGACGCTGCGTGAACAGGCTGCACTGATTGCTGAGCATGATGTGCTCATCGCACCACATGGGGCTCAGAACGCAAATTTTGTTTTTGTTCGCGAGGGCACCGTCGTCCTCGAAATGTTCGAGGCGGCGTATGTGCTGCCCATGTACCTCGCACTGGCGCTCGATGCGGGAGCGGCTGCGGCCTTTATCATGGTCGCAGGTGCCTCCACGGTCGACGCAGCCGTCTTGAAAACAATGGGTTCAAAAGACACCGTTGGCTCTGAGTGGTCTAGGCGATCTCAAGGTGGCATACAGACTATCGGGATGGGGTCGATGATACCAGCTCTGCATGCGATGCTTGATGCACGACGTGCACGACAAGGACACACCCGCCACGTGCACTCACAGAACGGCAGCGTGGCAAAGCCTGAGGTCGCACACGTGCCGACACACGGCTTGTCTGCTTGGCAAGCTGCACAGAAGAGCGACATGACGCCGCCACGTTGCCTGTACTGCACCGAGCTCCACGATGCCACGGATGCTGCCGGTGACTCGTGCTGCGAGAGCTTTGAGGCAATAAGCGGCTACCTCGACGGCGGCTACGCGTGCCGCAGCTGCCTGCGCGCCTTTAGTCGCCTCAACTCCTCGGCCATATGCGCGTTGCAGCCGAAGAGTATATGCAGGATCCCAGACTTGCTCTCACCGTGAACGGGTCTTGAGATGCACAGCCAAGTTCCGCATGCTGCATGCAACGATGTGCTAATAGCTTTTTTGGTTCGCCTCTAGAGTCTAGTTCCAAGTAGAAGTTCTTCCTCAAATTAAATAGCAAGCTCAAATTAAATAGCAATAGATTCTACACTACTCACTCACTCAAAACTACTCGAGCCCCGCCCACCCCAGTGGCCGTGGCTGTCGAAGCCCGGCCCGCCGCCCGGCCTATCGCCCGGCGGGTAGGGGCAGCGGCCCGCGGGCATCTGCGCGAGCATGTGCCGCGTCGCGCCGTAGTGGCTCGACGACATGCCGGCGTAGCCCTCGATGTTGCAAAACGTGATGGCACCCGTCTCGTCGCCCGACGCGGCCGTGTTCCACCCGCACAGCATCTGGCGCGGGCACGTCGTCGAGTTGGAGCGCTCCGCCAGCCGCACGCCGCCCGGCGCGTTGCACGGGAAGTCCTCCGGGAAGGCGGCGGGGTGGTGGAAGCCCCACGTGCAGTTGTACGCCGTGAACGGGTTGCGCCAGTCCCAGCCGGCGGCGTGTGCCAGCCGGCGGTCGTGGTCCTCCTCGGGGCAGTAGCGCGAGCTCTCGGTGAGCACGTAGCGCATCAGCGCGTTGAACCTGGCGTTGGCGTCGCGCGATCCGAGCCACCTGCAGAGCCGCCGCACGTCGTCGACGCCCATCTCGACGAGGCGGACAGCCGGGTTGGCGCCGAGGACCGCGTGCTTCACCTGGTGCATCGACGTGCCAAAGGGCAGCGTCACCGTCGTCGCCTCACGCGCCGACGCCTCCCGCGCCGCCGCCGTGGTGGTGGTGGCGGCGGCGGCGGTGGTGGTGGTTGTCTCGTCGGTCTCGCCCTCGGCGAGCACGCGGACGCGCACGGTGTTGTCGCGCAGCGCCTGCGGCACCTGCGGGTTGTCGAGGAAGGTGTGCTCGCGGAAGCGGACGTTCTTGCTGCTCCACCGCACCGTGTCGTACAGCGCGTCCATCGGGCAGCCAAACGGCAGCGCCATGTCCGCGGGGCCGCTCGGGTAGCGGCAGCCGCGCAGGAAGTTCCAGTAGCGGTCGCAGTGGCACCACAGCTTGGGCATGACCATCACGCCGTCGAGCGCCGTCGCCAGCGCCAGCAAGTCGCGCACCGCCTGCCGCTGCGGCGCGTCCATGAACATGTGCCGCTGCGGCGACCACTCGGGGAAGCGCCGGTACACCTCCGCCTGCTGCGCGGCCGTGAACGTCGGCCCGACCAGACTCACGAAGATGCCCTCGCTGAAGTACTCGGGCGGGTCGACGGCCCACAGCGCCGCCTCGCGCGCGCGCTGCCGCTTGCCGTGCGGGTAGTCCTGCGTGTCGCCGAACTGGAATGTGAAGTGGACCGTGACCGGCTGGTTGGCGGGCAGCTGCGCGCCGGGCCGTGACGGGTTGGCGATGTCCTGATTGAAGTACGTGTGGCCGTTGGTGAAGGCCCTCGTCGGCAGCGTCCCGAACGTGAACCGGACGCCGTCGCAGCTGCAACGTTGCGATGTCTCGTGCGCAGCGCTGCACGGCAGGAGAGGGCACAGCAGCGTGCCGCTCACGAAGACCATCCGCGTCGTGTCGCTCACGTCACGGAAGGCCTCGTCGCGGTAGAGGCCGTGCTGCCTCAGCCGCGCCTTCCAGTCGTCGAGCAGGCCGTCGGGCGCCGTCATCACCGGCTTGAGATCCGCCTCGCGCACCACCTGGTTGAAGAGCGTCTGGTCGTTGACAAAGTCCTGCGCGCGCACCCGCATCATGGCGCGCCGCCACGCCTGCACCACCGCGAGCGCGCCCGACGTCGCGCGGAAGAAGAGCACGCCCGTATTGAGCTCCGAGCCTAGCCCCCACCCGCGCGCGTCGGCGGCCGGGTCGATCTCGTCCGTCGAGACGAGCACGTCGGCCAGCGCAATCAGCCGCGCCTCCGCGCACGGCGCGTCTGGCTGCGGCTGCTGCTGCTGCTGCTGTGGGTACGCCATCCAGCGCTGCCAGTGGCCGTTGAGCCAGACGACGTCGAGGTCGGAGATGAGCACCGAAAAGCGCGCGGAGAGCAACTCCCACAGGAAGGCCACCTTGACGAGCCCCATCTCCAGGAAGGACGACTTGTGGTGGCGGTAGTACTTCCAGTCGGAGCGGACCTCGAACATCGCTGCCGAAGGCAGCCAGCTGACGCGTCTCTCGTAGCTCCACACATCGAGGTCAGGGTTGATGCCAATCGCTGGCAGGGCCTCTCCGCTGCACGCGTCGAGAGTCGCGACGTCGGCCGCACCGATCAGCGCAGGCGAGAGGCCCGCTCGTTCGACGTAGTGAAACCAGTTGTGGATGAAGTCGATCATGACGATGCTTCCAAACGTGAAGTGGAGCGTCGTGTTGGACGGGTCAGCGTGCTCAAGCAACTCCAGCGCAGGACCATTGAGCACGAGGTTGGAACGCTGGATCCACGTAGCGTTGGCATACCGGACGATCGCGTGCTGCTGAGTCGCGAGGCCGGTGCTCGTGAGGGTGCGGTACAGCAGCACAGAGAGGAAGACGGAGTTGACAACTAATACGAAGCGGCGACAGCTCGATCGTCGACGCCGTGCCATTGATGATGAATTGGCTTGGAGCGGCGCGACGCGAGGGGCCGAGGGCCAGATCGGCGATGCCGCCTCTGCTGAGCTGTGGCGACTAGTGCATGCAGTTTCTAAGTCTCTGCATACTTCTATGCATACAGGGAATCGAATAGCCTCAATAGCCTCAAAAGTCGTGTGACAGCCTGGTGATGAAAAAACGATCTGTAGATCAGGTGGGATGGTGATGACAACAGAGGTACACGCACCTAATCTCCAAGTCTACACCCGAGACGCACAACTCGGTCTCAGGCCAGCCAGCCCAGTGATCAACGACACAACGACGAGCTAGCAGGGCAGGCTAGCAGCCCCACCTGCTGCGCTGCTGACGCTCGTGGTAACGCATGATAGCAGCGCCGATGCGCTTCAAGCGGTCGAGCATGCCGCGCACCGACTTGGCCGTGGCGGTGAGCGCCAGCAAGGAGGCCTCGGATAACTCCATGCCGATGAGCGAGAGGATGTCGCTCGCACCCCGCGCGTGCACAAGCGGACAGGCCCGGAGTGCGCTGAGACGGGTCAGACAGTGCTTCACAGCAGAGAGCGACGGCTGGTCGGTTTCAGCGTTGACCAGGCGCGCGTGACACTGTTTCGCCGTCAGCGGTTCGGCCCACCGCATCTCGCGGACCGCCAAGAACGAGAGGATCATCGACGTGGAGCTTGGAGGTTGGGTGGGTGCGGGTCTTCGAGCAACTGCCCCCGCGTCCATCCTCATTTTGCTCCGTCAAAAAAGTGCTAAATTCAACTCTTTTCGCCTCTGTTTCAACCTCTCGCCGTTCAAGGCTTCCTCGAATTGCGTCAGCAAATACTCAAGGTAGTGGATGGGATCGATGAGGGGCCGTGCCGCCTGAGCCTTCGCGGTGGCAGTAGCCAGACCGAGGCCCTCGAATCGCATGAGGCAGGCGATGCCTGCGGAGCCGGCGCGATGGGCACCGGCGAGGCAGTGGATGAGGACGCTGCGCCCCTCGGCGAGCTCCGTCGAGACAAACTCGAAGAGCGGCTCAAAGTAGGCGAGCAGCGCCTCCGGAGTCGGCGTCGTTGGAGATGCGTCGCCGGGTTTGACGGCTGGCCACGAGCTCGGCGGCTCCCACAGACCGATGGGAAACGCGAGGTAACGGAAGCCCGGCTCGTCAGCAAAGTACATCGTTCCTTCCGAGTCGTCCTGGCAGAAGACGATCGACTGGCACTCGATGGCCGCCAGCTGCGCACGGTCCGACGCGAGGTTCGCGTCGCCGACCCAGAGCTTGGCGCCGCTCGGAGCTCCACTCTCGTAGATGGCGTTGCCGTTGGAGAGGGCAGCGTCGCGGCAGGCTGCCATGACCTTCTCGCCCTCTGCGTGGAAGTTGACGAGCGTCCGCTTGGCGTACGCTGCGAATGTCTCGCCGTCGAGCGCCTCCAGGCTCATGATGGCGTGCTGGGATGCTCTGCGCGCGTCTAGAGGTCTGCCTGGTAGCCGTGATAGTAGGTTGATCCTGCGTCTAGAGTCGGTGCTGCGCTATAGCCGTGATAGTGGCTTTAGAATTAGCTGTGCATGCACTTTCGCATTCTTCGCGACGAAGCTCCGCCCGATGACACGCACCCTTTTCCTCTTCGCCCTTCTCGTGGGCTCGTCCGCCCAGATCGCGCTCCCGGGCTACAAGACCACGTACGAGCTCGTGACTGCGGGCACGGGCAACACGGTCAGCAAGGGGAGCAAGGTCAAGGTGCACGCGACGGGCACCGTGCTGGAGACGGGCAAGAAGTTCTGGTCGACCAAGGACAAGGGGCAGCAGCCCTTCGAGTACACCGCTGGCGTCGGTGGCGTCATCACCGGCTGGGACCAGGGCTGCCTCGGCATGGCTCTCGGCGAGGTCCGCAAGCTCAAGATCCCGGCGGACGAGGGCTACGGCGCGCGCGGCTTCCCCGCGTGGGGAATCCCGCCCAACGGTGGCCTGTTCTTCGAAATCGAGGTGCTCGACATCAAGTGAGGCTGACGCCAGCTCCGGATTGATTGCTGTAGTCTTGAGTTGTTTGAAAGAAATTGATCATACCGGATAAAATTACGGGGCTCCCTTGTGGTACCAGTCGACTCGAAGGTTCTTTCGCCCATTGAGATACTTCTCGACGCTCATCGCCGCGACGCACCCGTCGCTCGCCGCGTTGACCGCCTGCTTGTGCGGCCGGTTTGTTATGTCGCCGACGGCGTAGACCCCAGGCACGTTGGTCGCCATGTCCTCGTCGACGAGCACGCCGCCGTCGGCCTTGCACAGCACCTTGTCCTCGAGGAAGTCGGTGATCGGCTTCGAGCCCGGTCCGTAGATGAAGACGCCCTCGACGGCGAGCAGGTGCCCCTCCTCCGCCTCCGCCGCCTCGCCCGGCGTTGGCCTCAGCCGGATCCCCGTCACGCCCGACTCGCCGCCCTCGATGCCCTCCACCTTGGCCCGGCTCCAGTGCCGCACGTTTGGGCGCGCGAGCAGCGCGCGCGCGTGCGCGTCGTCGTCCCTCGGGTCGCTCCGCGTGATCCAGTGGACGGTCGACGCAAACCTGGTGAGGATCTCGGCCTCGTCGACGGCCGCCCTGTTGGTTCCGACGACGGCGACCTCCCTGTCGCAGTAGAAGGCGCCGTCGCACGTCGCGCAGTACGAGACGCCCTTGCCGAGCAGCTCTGCCTCGCCGCGGAACGACGGCGGCCGCCCCATCGCGCCGGTCGCGAGCACGACGGCGCGCGCGTGGTACGTGGCCTCGGGCGTGTAGACGCGCTTGCGCTCGCCGTCGACGTCGACGAGGTACACCTGACTTCTCCGATAATCGGTGCCGTGCTCGATGGCCTGGTGGCGCATCTTGCCGAGCAGCTCGTCGCCGCTCACGGTCGTGTCGACGCCCGGGTAATTGGCGATTTGCGACGTGATGGCGAGCGCGCCGAGCTCCGCGTTCTTGTCGAGCACGACCGTGTGCAGGTTGGCGCGGCTCGTGTACAGCGCGCACGTGCAGCCCGCGGGGCCGCCGCCCACCACGACCACGTCGCACTCGACCTCCTCGGGCTCGGCCGGCAGCGCGCAGCCCTCGTCGGGCGCCAGCCACGCGCTCCTCGCCGCCGACGTCGGTGCCGACGCGTCGGAGGTAGGCGCCCCAGCCCCCGCCCCCGCCCCCGCCTCCGCCTCCGCCTCGGCTGCCGACGCCGGCGAGGCGCCCCACCGCGGCGTGTCGAGCTTGGCGAGCCACGCGCGCTTCGCCTCGTTGGCGAGCGCCAGGCGCCGCTCCTCCTCCTCCGACTTGCGGTGCGGCCCGAAGGCCGGCGCCCAGGAGCGCGCCATCCACGCCGCCCTCCGGTCGTCCTCGATGTCGAGCTCAGTGAAGAGCTCGACCGTCTCGCACGCCGCGCCAAACTTGGCGGCCGTCGTGACGAGCGCGGCGAGCTGCACGCGGTCGAGCGCGAGCGGGTCGCCGCCGCGCCCGTCGGAGCCGAGCAGCACCTGCAGCGTCGCGCCGAGGCCGAGGGTCATGACGGTGCCGTGCACGCGGCACAGGTTGCAGTCGACGCAGCCCATGATCTGCTTGAGGTCGCGGTGGCGCATCCGCATCCGCCACACCTCGGCCTGCGGGCTCTCCGCGTGCGCGCGGAAGTTGGTGGCGGCGCGCTGCACCGCCCCGTCGCGCAGCAGCTCGGACGACGTGAGCTGCCGCACGAGCGCCCGGATCGGCTGCTCCTTGCTCTCCTCGAAGAAGTTGCAGCTGTCGAGGCGGGCGCGGCTGTCGTGGAGCGCGCACAGCGTGAGCATGTACGCAAAGTACAGGTTGGTGATCGCGCCCGGCTGGTCGCGCAGCCGGCGGCGGTACTCGGCGCGCCCCTCGGGCGTCGGGCCGAGGTCGGAGATGATCTCGGCGTGCACGGCCGAGTGCATCCCCGAGACGGCGCGGTTGTAGTCGCGCTTCCACTCGTAGCCGGGCTGCTCGAGGAACTTGGTGAAGCAGATCTTCGAGTGGATGAAGCGCCACACGCGCGAGCCGTCGTAGCCTGTGTCGCGGCTCCGGCACCTGCGCAGGTCAAAGTACTCGGTGAAGTCGGACGGCATGTCCTTGCGGCACCAGCCGTCGATCGTGAAGCCGTACTCGCTCAGGTCGCGGCGCAGCAGCTCCGGCGGCAGGTTGCGCTCGTCGACGCTCTCGATGTGGCAGCGGTCGAGCTCGCACGTCGACTCCTCCGTCGGAAAGTACATGCACGGCGTGATCAGGTTGACCGCGTAGTAGGAGAAGAAGTCGTGCGACGAGATCTCCTTGAGCAGCGGCAGCACGTGCTTGGTCTCACGCAGGCATCGTCGCACCGAGCCAATGCCGACCATCATGTCGGCGTGGTCGGCAGACCACGCGGCGTAGATGTCGGTGAAGCCCATCGTAGGTGGACGATGTCGGAGGGCCGTCGGCACCAGAGGCAGTGGAGCCCATCGGCACCGAAGCTCATCGACGGTGATGGCGACATCGCGCTGCACCGGCCGCTGTGCCGACAGCCGCTGGACCGACGGGCGGACGATGCGCGGGCGGATCGCGAGCAGCGCGAAGAACGAGACCGTGGTGACGAGGAGCATTAGGATCGCGAGACGGTCGCGCAGCGTCAAACCTCAAGGCGCTGAGGTCCATTCAGTCATCAAAGCATGCGCCGCATGCACGAGCGAACGCGCTCGCCTCACTTGCTTGGTGCTTGCTTTACCACACTCCTAGGGAGCAGGCGGCCCGATAAGCTACACTGAAGGTACAAATTAATTGTTGAATAATGTGCTATCCTATCGAGCTAGACCCTTCGAACCTGATCGTCTTTTCTAAGACGTTTTCGGGCGGGTTGGCAAACCACCGCACACCTGCTAGCGAAAGTCGAAAAATTCAGCACGGAGCATGCGGATGTCT
>Ga0209713_10000433_pt1 | contig 23537 bp, 12 predicted proteins | sample ArcOceMetagenome_3_FD_187444 | JGI IMG/M metagenome (GOLD analysis project Ga0209713, IMG submission 187444) | Marine eukaryotic phytoplankton communities from Arctic Ocean - Arctic Ocean- Svalbard ARC20M Metagenome (SPAdes) (version 2) | ecosystem: Environmental > Aquatic > Marine > Oceanic... | reverse complement strand
ACCCTCCCCCGCTCTCACGCTTCCCCAGCAGCCCTACAGACCCGTTTCGGCGACTGCTATCTTGACCTGCGTGGGCCTCACCTTCGTGTGCTTCCCCATTTGAACAGCTCGTAAGCCACCGCTCCGAACAGGGATTGGATGCAACACACAGCCGCATGTTGGCAGTCGCGCAGACGCCTTTGAGCCTGCCTTCTGCTTGTTGATCAACGACAGGCGACTCGCACCATGACGACAGCACAGCTTCCCCGTTGCTGTGACAAAGGTCGGGCCCGGAAGGTAAGGAATACATCGCGCACCACGGCCCTTCACAGTGATCGACTCGGTATTTTGCTGCTCGAGATACTCGAACAGCGACGAGGGCATCTCGTTGACTCCGCTTTCAACATCATGCTTGCCGTTCAGCCCATCCGTGTTCTGGCAGTCGCACCTTGAGATTCCACGACAGCCACCACGCGCTGGCGGTGACATGCCTTTCTCCCGTGCAAGTCTTTCCTCACGGAGCCAGAAGAGAATGGTCGAAGAGCATTCCCCATGCGGGCAGACGAGCTTCTTGTTCGCAGTGATGAACACCTGTTTGCCGTCCGGTTCTACGTGGTGGAGCGTACCAAATTGCATGGACGGCAGGAGCGTGCACATTGATTGATATTGCTTCTCCTTCTTTCGGCTGCTTACGTATATAAAAGCCTGTTTGATCGCGCGGATAGCGGGGAAAGGCACAGTTACTTTACGTGAGATCAGGCCAAAAAGCTGCATCAAAACAACTACTCAGAGATGTACGACGGTTCGTGGGCAAAGATATTCGGCGCCAGTCAGTGTCGGAAATACGCAAGATGGTAGCCTCCCCGCTATCTCATGGTCTCACCAGAAACCTTTACGCTGGGCAGAGTACAAGTGGCTTCCCCGCTATCTCATAGCCCCACCAGAAACTTTCTCGCTGGACAGAGGCAGCAGACAAGCATTACTTCCGGTATGGACGTCCACGGCGTGCCAAGGAGTCCGTGCTCGTCCATTGATGATGAGAACCGGTTCGACTTCGCGGCAGCTATTGAAGAAGACCAAGAAGCTTTGCAGCAAGAAGAGCAGGAGGAGGCGTACGATTATGACGAGGGCGTATGGGACGACGGTCCTGCTCTGAAGGAGGTGCAGCAACAGGAGGAGGAGGAGGCGCACGAGTATGAGGAGAGCGTAGGGGACGATGGTCCTGCTCTGGGGGAGGCGGCCTTTGAAAACGATGATGATACTGACGCCAACACCTGGGGTGAGTTCGACGTACCGTGGCAACACAACATGCGACAGTACAGGGACAGGCAGCCACGGTCGAGTTCGACTGCGGGCGACGCTGAGGGGATTACATCGCCATGTGTCCCACCTCTTCTCGGAAACGAGACGTCCGTGCTCATCACTCCGACACTGACAAAGGTCAGCCCAACGTGTGCAAATCCAGGATCACAGAATGCCAACTTTGAGCATGTGCGCCAAGCCATGCTTCTTGAGGAAGATCCGGCGGTTCCCAACACGAAGAAGTGGTATGACTGGAACAACTCCGACGGCTCGATTGAGGTCATCCTGGGAAAATGTATGAACGTACTCGCCAAGATGCCCGATGAACGGTGCGCACGTGCCATACATCTCAGCAAGGCATCGAACTGTGCATCACCGGAGGGCGTTTCGGTCAAGGTTCATTCGCCATTCCAAGCCCTTCTCCCCGAAAGGGACGACCGCGGGTATGCTGATGCATCCAACAGCTTCTTTGTCAACGAACACAGAATCCTGAAAAATGGGCGCTACAGCTGGTGCCCCACAGACGCCAAGTACCGTGTGTCGAACACGAAGATCCAACTTGGCGTGGAAGACCCTGAGTGCGATCATCAAGGCCGACGGTGCAAGATTCTGTTCACGTTCCGATACGAGAACGGAGGCAAGCCTATCGTGCAGATCGAGAATGAAGCGTTCGATCCCACGGATCAAATGACTCAGCTTGAGTGCCACGCAGTCGTGGCCGCCCCGACTCAAGAGCTAGCTGAACTGCTCGACCTTACGCAGTACACGGAACGCGACTTAACGGCGGTGCGACCCAAGGACTACTACCCCGTGAAGACGCTTCAGCTGCTGTCGTTGCTTGATTCCAAGCGACTCGATCGCGATCGAATCGCAGCCTTGCTGACACACATGGGACCCAAAATTCGATACGACGGAGGAAAATATCGGGTGTGGACGGCAAGCAACGGTTGGTCAACGGACGATGGCGACGTCCTTGTCAGAACAGCCGTCAAAGCTGCCGCAACAGACTTGGAAGAAGAGTTGGAGAAGCTGCAGCGTGGTCCCCTCTTCCTCTCTATTTGCAACCGCGCGTTCAGCTTGTTTGGCATGCACGAACAGGCAGACGAGGATAAAGAAGGGGTGCTCGAGAGCAAGGCCAAGAGCTTCTGCATGGTTCCTGCGTCCGACCGTGGACTTGCCTCCTTCATTGCCAACATCCAGCCATGGCTCATGGAGAGTGGTTGTGACAAGTCGTTTGAGGCGTGCAAAGACGTTGCATTCAAGAACTGCGTCCAGGAGATACAGCCACCGTACGCCACTCATATCGAGACTCCGGCAGACCGCGTGACAACGCGTATTGATTGCGACCTGCCACCGTCGCCTGTGACCGACGAGGAAAAGGAAGCGCTGAAGAACTTTGCCTTGCAACCATTCCGTGACATTTTCATCGACGAGGACGTCGCTTTGCGTGAGGCGGACAAGATGGCATGCCTACTCACTGGCACGTGTGCTGTCATGCCCGAAGCCAACATTAGGGTGCAGATCGGGCCTTACAACGAGAGCGAGAAGCAGTTTGCTGGCGGTGTCGGCAAGGACACCATTGGAAACCATGTGCATGCACTGCTAGGCGACAATCTCTCGACTGACTGGGGCATGGCCGTGATGTCGGCGTTCGACAATCCTGAAAAGAACAACTTTGGCTTCGAGGGAATAGAGAAGAGCATTGGACATTGGATCACCGATGGAAGCGCCACGAAAAGAGACAGCTCAGAACTGCTCAAATGGGGAGACATGCCAAAGAAGATTTGGGCGGGCGGCGCGCCCAAACACTTCCCGCTCAAATCGAAGTACAAGGACAAAGTAGCTGTGTTGCCCCGCTCAAATGCAGTGTACGTCAGTGCGCAACGCTTCAACATTGGCCTTGATTTGGGGATCTGGCGTCGCCTCGAAGTCTCTCCTTACCCTCGAGTCGCCAAAATCAAGGAGAACCAGTCGTTGATTGACGCGGGCATCCCGTATTTTGAAGTTGATTCCAACTACGTCAAGGGGGCTAGCAACATGGACCGGGAGGCGCGCGGAAAGCACATGCGGTACTTGATCGACCGCGCCATCGCCATTGACAAGGACCCAAATGCTGCACACCCGCCGACGGAGAAGCATGCCGTCGCCAAAGAGCTCCTCAAGAGGGTGTCAGGCGGTGACGCCAACGTAGCAACGACCACCACAGCACACGAGGCAGAGATGGAACTCGATCAGTTCATCGCCGCGTTTGTTCATCCGTGCGAGCCTACGGGAATGGATGCCCATGACGACGACTTGGACGTCACGGAGCAGCGCAAACAGTTCCAGAAGAAAGGGCCTCGCTGCTTTTGTCGTCCCAAGAAGGCTGCCTCGGAGGCATGCAGCTTCCGCGTGCTTGATCTCGCCGCTCAGTTCAAGGAGAAGGCTGGGTCGTTGACGTACACGTTTTTCATGCCGCGTGGCGATCATATCGCCAGGCTTACGGAAGCCGTTCAGCGCAATCTCGGGCTCGATGTTGCGCCGGTGCAGCAAGTGTGTGGTGTGAAACGAGGCACGATCTTTGGTTTCACGCTGAGCGACGACGACGAGTCCATTGCCATGGCTGCCTCGAGCTCGGATGTGAGCGCCGAGCCAGCGCCGAAGCGGGTCTGTAGGGCTGCTGGGGAAGCGTGAGAGCGGGGGAGGGTGCGTGTGAGGAGAAGGGCCACAGACATGGGGTTCGCGCTCCACGACGTTGCCACAGCGTGCGTGAGCGTGAGCGACGTCCAGGACCGCAGGGTCCGAACCGCTGGTTCGAGAGGCACAACTGCGTGAGGGAACCGTGCGTGGGGCGCGCATCTACATACACACACGTAGTCAATCTGGCGTAAAGACATGTACTAACGTGCTACCAAGGTTCAGCGCGACCGATACAAAAATCATCACACCATCACACCATCACACCTGGATTTCAAAAGTGTGGCGACGAGGGTGGTAGGGGCGATGGTGGTGGCAATGGCGGTGGTGATGGTGGCGGCGATGGTGGCGGCGATGGTGGCGGCGATGGCGGTGGTGGTGGCGGTGGTGATGGCGGTGGTGATGGCGGTGGTGATGGCGGTGGTGATGGTGGCGGCAATGGTGGCGGCAATGGCGGTGGTGATGGTGGTGGCGAGGGTGGGGGCGACGGCGGCGGCGCTGGTTGCGGTGATGGTGGTGGCGACGGCGGAGGCGACGGCGCTCGTGGTGAAGGCGCTGGTGGCGGCGATGGTGGTGGCGACGGCGGAGGCGGTGGCGGGCCTTGCATTCATCGTATGGCTTCTTCAACACCGCCGCCATGCGGCTTACAGGCTGGTCCGAGGCTGTTTCAGACAAATCCAAAAATCATCACACCATCACACCATCACACCTGGATTTCAAAAGTGTCTACACACGGGTGGGGGTCACACGCCAACACCAAGAACGCCACCGTGTTGGCCTCAAGGCGCGTGCTAAAATGATTCACACCTCCTAATACGTCCTCCTTGGTTCTCAGCACGCTCCCCTTGGCTCCCGTGGTTGCGGGTCGCTCCTCGTCCGCAGACGAGGAGTCCTTGTATTTGGATGTCAGGTTGGGGGGTCCGCCAAAGTGCCGGTCACCGGCACGTTACCGGAACTGGGTCCTTGGAAGGCCAATGCAGACACTTTGAATTTTCAGGTGTGATGGTGTGATGGTGTGATGGTCCAGTGGCCCCCTTCGGAGCGGGTTAGTGTAGGCCTGTGAGGCGTGGTTGCGGGTCGCTCGCCGTCCGTAGACGAGGAGTCTTTGTATTTGGATGTCAAGTTGGGGGGTCCGCCAAAGTGCCGGTCACCGGCACATTACCGGAACTGGGTCAAAGTCGGAGTGCCGGTTTGAGGCCCCCAAAGTGGCACTTCGCCGGCACTCGGGCGGCACGACACGATCCCCGCACAACCTCGCAATGATGCAGAAAAGATTCATTTTTTGAACCTGGCGCCGGGCGGCGGTTACGCTTCCGGTGGAGTGCCGGTCACCGGCACGTTACCGGAACTGGGTCAAAGTCGGAGTGCCGGTTTGAGGCCCCCAAAGTGGCACTTCGCCGGCACTCGACCGGCACGACACGATCCCCGCACAACCTCGCAATGATGCAGAAAAGATTCATTTTTTGAACCTGGCGCCGGGCGGCGGTTACGCTTCCGGTGGAGTGCCGGTCACCGGCACGTTGCCGGACTTTGGCGTTGGCGCTGGCATTGGTGTTGCTGTTGGTGTTGTCGGCTTTAAAAGCGCTCGCAACGGGGGCCGGGTGGAGCCCGAGCGCAGCTTTGTGAACTGCGTGGACGCATCAGACCTCCGGATTGCTGCCCCGGGTCGCCCTGGCCCACCCAGATTGCGCAACGCTCTCGCCGTCCAAGCCCGCAAGCCAAAGCGGCCTCGTAGGGCTCCACCGCCAAGCCTGGACGAGCCGGCCCTGATGCGGTCTAGGGAGGAGTCAGCGTTGCACGGGGCGCGTAGCAGATTCAGATTCGCATTGCAAACGCCAATTTACACGCGCTGTGTGCCGGCCACAAGCCCCCGCCCTTCCTAGGCGACGCCTGCGGGTCCACACGCTCTGGTCGCCCAGACGTCTCGTTTGCGACCAAGGCCCTCCACGCGACCCAGGCCGTCAAATCCGCGCACGTTGCGCATGTCGAGCGGCTCCATGGCGATGGGCTAGCAATTCTGCACCGCCTCCCAGCCTCGGTCGTGCTCCAATCCCACCAGAACCGCCGATCTTGAAATCGACCCCCAAAACATAAAAAAGGGAAATGTCCCGTGGTGAACATTCCATTTTCGAGGGCGGTCCATGGTCTTGCCGTGGCGTTCGAGTCTAGGGTGACCGAGGGGCGTTCTGAGCATGCTTTTGCGTGCTCTCCACGAATCTGTCACAGGTCATACTCGACTCGGCCGTCTTGAAGATTTCACTTTTTTGGCACCGTCTGAGCTGCTGGCCGCAACGAGGACGGGTGGCAGTCAGGCGACTTTAGCAAGCCGGCGGCCTTGCGCGGTCTTGACATCGCTTTCGGTCTTACAATTACTCACCCGTCGGGCGTGCGCAGCACGCCGGGCACAACGGGGCGCTGAGCGCCCCTCCCGTAACTTAGGGTCTCTATGTTAACTTACATTTACAGCCTGTGAACCGCTGCTGTGCAACCCTGCCATATCACCGCCTTGCGTGGTCTGAGTTCGTGCACGGGCCCAACCTTGTTTCAGAGCCGTGCTAAAGCATGCTCGGACCGCGCAACGCCGAGTTATCCTCGTTTTGACACATTGGCCAAGTCGTCTGCGCCTCCCTGGATCGCGTCGTCCGGACCGCAGCCAGCCGTCTCGTCGCCGTTGTGCAATCTTGGGCGGCCCAGGCCAACCCTGATTGCAACTCGCAGCTGAGCGCGCAAGTCGCATTGCGCAAGCCGAGCCCCATTGCCTCCGGGAGCGACGCCCTGCGCTCCCAAGGCTGTGAAGGCGATGGGGCGACGGTATGAAGTCCAAGACGGCACGCTCGTTGCGACGTCCGCTTTGCAACCGTGGCTTTGGGCATGAAACCCGACACCAACAACGCCACACACAGCCGCAATGCTCCTTCTCTCTTACAGGGTTATATATATACCCACTCCCCACCCCACCCCCCCCTCCTGTCCACCTCCCTCCTATACAACCACCAACTCAGCTGGACACCCTACTTTCCTACTTTCCTACCTTACTGTCCACCTCCCCCCTATACAACCACCAACTCAGCTGGACACCCTACTCTCCCACGTTCCTACCTTACTGTCCACCTCCCCCCTATACAACCACCAACTCAGCTGGACACCATGTCTTCCTACTTTCCTACTTCTCTGAGTCCCCACCAGGTTCCCCAGCGACCCCCCAACCGCAGCTTGAACGCCCAACTCGTGGCGCCTGGAGCCCCTCCATTGTGCGTAACGGCCGCCTGCGCTTATTTTAAGCGCTTATTTTAATCTCGAGCTTGAAACCCCCAACTGGTAACGTCAAGCCCAACGCCCCCTGTAACCCCTTTCGCACGCGACCCGCTCCTGAGGGCGGCGGTCGTGGCGCCCGGAATCCATGTCAGCCCCAGCGCGCGTGTAACGGCTCGTTGCCCTCCCTTGCCGCCCCTGCCGCAGGTGACCCCCCCAAACGCCCAAAGAGACGACAAGAGATGGCCGCCCCTGCGATTGCCGTCGAGCGCTTTCGTGTTGAACATGCTGAAGGCTTCACTATGCCTGTCGTCTCGCTCACTGACCGTCGTGCTGCTGGCAACCGCCTCGTACGCTTTGTCTTCCAGCGCCATCTCGAGACGGTACTCTACGGCCGCTCGGATGGTTCCAGTGGACCAATCTGGAAGGTGATGAACGCTGCCGGCATCGGATCAACCACAATGACTATCAACAAGGCTGCTGTCACGGCGGGCACCATCACCGAGGTCGAGTTCAAGGCCATCATGGACACTTTCAAATCGGCGCTGCCTGCGGACGTCGTCGATCCATGCTCATTGGGGCGCATCCGCAACTGCACCATCATCCCACTGGCGGCCGCTGCCACTGTGGTGCGCACCTTTGGGCGCTCTGCAGCGTCGATGGCGTGGCTGCGCGCGCTCTCTCAGCCGGTCCCCCAGGCGTGGGAGCTGCGTGAAGAGCAGGAGACCAACGACGCTGCAGGCGAGGTCGACTTGCTGCTCAACGAGAAGCTGGACGACGCCAACTTTGAAGCCGACGAGTCGAGCTTTGCGGCGGAGCTGATGACGATGCCGGCATTCTCCGCCGACAGAGAAGATGAGGAGCGCCTCAAAACCTACATCCTGCAGCGGGTGCCGCCTGGACTCAAGCGCGAGCTGGACATCTACTTGCTCTACAGAACAGAGACGTTCGCCGCTCGTCGTGCGGGTGGCGCGGTGCAGTCCATCTCGGCGGAGGCCGATCAAACGGCGTTGCTGCGCTTCTTCGGCTGGATGGCAGCCACCAACAGGCCATTGGTCGGCGATTCCATCACGTTCATGATCCGCGACGATCTTGGCGACATTGCTCAAGAGTATGCGCAGTGGCTTCAGAACACGCAGCATTGCAAATTCAGCACCATCGCCAACTACATCAACGGGCTGGTGAGCATCACGTCATACTGCTACGCCAACCTGGGACCCAACGACGCGCTGCTGGCAATGGATCCCAACCCGTTGACCCAGCTGATCAACTTGCGTGGCCAGGCGGAGAAGGCTAGCAAGACGCAGCAGATGTACGACAAGCGTGTGGGCGGCTGGATCGAATGGCAAGACGTGCAGAAGGCGAGGGTGTCCGCCATGAAGAAGCTTGAAGACACGGGCAACGGCGGTGCACTCGCGGCCAAGCGCAACCTGCTGCGGGACTGCTGCGCGCTCTCATTGCTCTCTCTCATCCCTCCGGACCGCGTGGGCTGCATCCGCAAGCTGCGCTTTGGGCACACGCTCAAGCGCAAGCCGAGCGGCGGTTGGGCGATGGACCTCTCCAAGCAGCGAGACGGCCACAAGACCTCGCGCTTCTACGGCCCGTTCGCCGCGTCGTTGCCGTCGGCGTTGACGCCCGTCCTCGACAAGTACGAGGGGTTGTTCAAATTTGAGATGGGCGGAGAGGAAGCCTATCTGTTTCACCCGCCGCAATCCGGCTTCGATCGGCCCATGGAGTCGAGCAGCTGGAGCCAGTGGGTGAGCCGTCTGTTCCAACGTCACGCTGGCGTCGCCATTGCGCCCAAGACCCTGCGCTCGATCTTCATCACGTGGTTGCGCTCCAACACGGACGCGCCCGAGATCTTGAAGTCGGCCGCCCACGCGCAGAAGCACAGCGAAGCTCGCCAGGCCAGTGACGATTACGATCAGCAGGCCGACGACCGCCTCGTCAAAGCGGCGTATGACTTCAACATCCAGTTCGCATCGAGCTTCACTGTTGAGTCGGTTGCTATTGGCGCGGGCAGCTCCTCCGCCGCGGTTGCCGAGTCTGCAGGAGCCGTGGAGCCCCCACCACGCGCACAGGCGGACGCACCATCGCCGGGTCCGCCGCTCGTGCCTCCCCCAGCTCCGTTGCCTGTACCGCCGCCTGCAGCGCCCAACGTCGAGTCTGTCATGCTGCCGCCAACCCCACAGGCCGAGGTCAATGCACAGCTTGCAGATGTGGGCTTTACCAAGTCCAAAGCTCAGGGCAACGGCGATTGCTATCCCCTCTCGGCCATGGCGGGCTTTGAGATCAGCGCGACGGCGGCGCGTCAGCCTCGTGCTGGCACCACCGCAAGCGTGCACCAAGTGCGCGAGGCTGCAGTTGGCATTCTCGCTGGTGATGCCGTTGTAGATGGCATTGACGCTGCTGTCTTTCGCGACGGGGAGCGCTTGCCCGTGGCTGCTGATGCTGCGCGCGAAGCCATGACACCGTGGCTCGAGTCTGGCTTCTGGAACAGCGCCGACGGCCACAAGTTTGCCAGCTTCATGCTGAGCGTAGCGCTCCATCTCGAGCGTCCCGTCGCTGTCATCGAGCGCAAGGGCAAGACCTTCCTCAATCCCGTGCGCATCTATGGTGCGCGCGACGCCAATGGCGCGTTGATCCACTCCACCGCCAAGCCCAATGCGCCGGAGACCGTTCCCACCTTCAAGCTGGTGCCGTTTGCCGACCTGGTCGAGACGCTGCGCACCAACCCCATCTCGTGCTCGGTCATCGAGTTCAATGGCTCCAACCATTTCGACCCCTGGCTGCTCAAGCCATCGCTGCGCGCTGCCGCCGAGGCTGCCGCCGAAGCCGTATCGGAGGCCGTGGTGCGTGTCGATGGCCAGGAGGATGCCGAAGACGATGAGCAGGTCGTCGCTGGCGAGGGCGCTGCCAGCATGGAAGCTACCAACTACGAGGCAGCCGCCGATGGCGAAGCTGCCAGCGGCGGTAACGAGGACGATATGGAAGCAGCACTAGTCGATGATGAATGGGTGCAGATGCCAGGGGGTCCCTGGACTGCGCGCCTGATGCGCAAAGCGCGCCAGCCAGCCTCCACTGCCGACTACCGAGTGTTTGGCGTCGCCGTCTCGTTTGACGCTGAGCACTTCCCAGTCTACCCCGGCGGTGCGGTCAAGTTTGTAAACGCGCCAGGTGCTCCGGCGGAAGGCATCGTCTGCCAGATGCCCTCGAATTCGCACGCCGGATCGCAGGTGCTGATGTTCCCGCTGCGCCTGTCAAAGGATGGTACGACCCACGACGAGGTCACAATCAGCACGGTGCTGTACCGCAAGCAAGTAGAGGATGGTGACAGTATTGATGGCGGCGAAATGATGACGGATGGCGATGGGGACGAAGCGTCTGCTGCTGCTGACAAGGAAGGCAGCGACGACGATGGTGATGGCAATGGTGATGGCGATGGCCACGGCGATGGCGGCGAGGCGGTGGCCGCTGCAGCTGGTGGTGATGATACTGATGATGAGATGCCCGCTCCTGCGCCCGTGCCGCCAGACGCGCTGCTCATGTTGCCGGCTCCGCTGCCGCCACCGCCTGTCGCTCTGCCGCCAGCTCCTCGTCCCCAGCGCGAGCGCAAGCGTAAGGCTCAGTATGGCGACAACGGCGAGCTTGACGGCGCTGCATCTAGCTTCCGCTCTGCCCCTGCAGTACGCAAGGCCAGCGTAGATCCATCGGTCGAGATGGGCGTTCCCGCCTATGCGCTGCCAGGCGAACAGGTCTGGGCCATGGGCCTTCACGCGGGTGCCCGCAAGCGGTTCAAGGCGGAAGTGGTCAAGCTCAGAACTCAGTTCCCACGCATCGTGGTGAAGTACGTCGCGGCCGAGGACGACAACACGGCAGCCATTGCGCTTCCGGAGATGCGCACTGCGTATCTCACGATGGCGGACGTCGAGCCCAAGGACTGGTAAAGCTACACGCTTTGCGCTAGCTGGGCTTGGCGTGAGCGGCTTCCATGTCGGGACGAGGGCGTAATGCGACGGACGGTGGGATTCAAGACACGGCCCAGCACGTACTCGATCGGGCTTGCACCCACGAGTCGAGCAACGTGCAGGGCGTGCAAGAGCGTGGTTGGGAAGGGAGAGATGCGCATAGTGACGCACGCGTTTGTGAGACCCGGTCGCTCGCACGACTTTGTCTGTCATTTGAAATGCGCGACGTCTGCCTTGGCGAAGGCGATGGTGAGGATGCATGGATCGGTAGAGCGTGTGCCGACGGCAAAGGGAATAGATGGCGAGGAGTTGCGTGTTGTATGTGAAGAGCTTGAACAGAAGGCAGCGTGATTTATATTTTAAAGTCAATTGTAAAATACACCGACTAGCTTACACTTGCGTCCCGCTCTCGAATGCTTTGGACCCAACGGAAGAGCTGAGTCGCCACATCAGACAACTCTTTGGGACACTTGTCGGGATGACACGCGGCTGCGATGCGCTTGGCGATAGCTGGGTTGTGCGTAAGCTTTTGCAAGGCGGAATGAATGCTCCTCTGGTTGCATTTCGTCTCCGACCGAAGCTTGCGCAGTTGACGCCGGAGGTGATTGGCATCAACCTGTGCTTTGTCACGTTCGATTTCCATCGCGTTCAACTGCTTCTCCATATGCGTCCGAAACTTGTCCAGCTCTTGGATTTTCAGTTGAGCCGCCTGTAGGCTATCCTCGCTGCGGCGAGCGCGGGCGCGCTGTTTGTCCAGCTCCTTTTGAAGGGCGGGTAGCCTTTGCTCAGCGTTCCTTTTCGCCTCGTGGTACGTTCCGCAAAGCATGCTCTATACACACACACGTCTCTCTTTCTCTACATACACATCGCGTTCAATTGATATTTGGTAGAACGAAAAATGTCTTTGGCTTCGCAATAACTCCAGGCCCGTCCGCCAATCTCAACTCACGCCACATCATCGCTGCCTCAGACGAACGTAATGCAGACAGCAAGCTGGTAAACGTCATGTCAGAAGGATCTGACGTCTCGAGTACATGCTCGTGGAGCACCACAATTTCATCTCCAACCTTCCAAGGCGACCTGAGAAGGTCATTGTCGACGATCGCAACCAGGGCACCGTCTTCCCGTATCCTGTTCACCTAGCACCAAAAGCGCTAACCTCGAATGCCAACCTTGATCAAGAGGCTCGCGTTAATCTTCGGCCTCCTTCTGTTCTTGTCGCGCACCTCGCATGTGTGCTGCCTCAGTCGCTCGACGGTGCTCGTTGTTGGGCTGGGCATGCTTTCATTCACCTAAAGATCGCTCGCCGCCGCATTATGCCTGCTGCTTATCGACCGCGGACGACGCACCAGCCGTAAGCTCAGAAGAGTAGTCCACTGCCACCTTCATCGCAGCATTCATACGCCGGTTGCTCGCGCCCTTGTCGTATGCGGCGGACGCTTGCATCTTGCTAGAACGGTGCATGGTGACAGCTGCAACTCTGACGGCCTCTCATCGTGGTCACCCGAACGTGATGGGGGGCGCGTCCTTGGGGAAGAGCGCAACAGAAGCATCGCTTCAGCCTCGTGGCCACCATGTTGCCAAGGCATCTCTTACACAGTGTGGTTTTGCTGGCTGGAGTGGAGATATTCTTCCGCAGTGTCACCCTTGCGATGCGCTCTTGGCTTAACTATTCATCGCATTCATAACCCACGGACGGGACTGCATTTGTCAGAGAGCGGAGGGTGGTAACACTGTGACGCAATGCGTGTGCCAAAATTGCGAAAGGACGGCACTCCTAAACGAAGTGGCCTTTGCGAGGGCGACAGGCGTGTGGCGCGCACGTTGCAATTCAAGCTGCAGGTAGTCGAGGAGTATCGCTCGCTGCAGCAGGGTAAGGCAGAGGGCCGGTGCCGTGCACCAATCTTTGAGGCTGCCGAGCGGTTTGGGATACACGCCAGTCTAGTGTCAAAGTGGGCGGCTAAGGAAGATGAACTCCGCTCAGCGATCGTGACCAAAGCAAGTTCTGCGCGCCTCACTCTCCACCCTGGCAGCAAGTGCCGGTTTCCACTCGCCGAGGCAGAGGTGTATGCGGTGTACCAGCGGCAACGCGCCCAGGGTCAGCGCGTGACGGCGCGTGTCCTGCGGGCTGTCATGCGGCGGTCGGTCAACGAATGCCATGGCCAGGAGGCGGCAGCCTCGTTCCGGGCGAGCCACCGATGGTTGCAAGCCTTCACGCGCCGCCATCGCATGAGTCTCCGCCGGAAGACCAATTCAAAACACCAGCCTGTGGAGTCGCGGATCTCCAAGTGCCAGCGCTGGCATGCCCGCTTTCGCCGCCGCCTGCAACGTGGCACATTCGAAGGTGCGCATGTGCACGAGAAGTGGGGTCGCTGGCTCCCTGAAAATCGCATTTCAATTGACCAGGTGCCTTGCAACCTGCGAGATGGCGACGGCCGCACTTACGCCGACGTCGGGTCGAAGCGTGTATGGCTGGTGGGGACCAAGCAAGATGACGGAAAGCGCTTTTGCACACTGCAGATCGCGGCCCGCTGCTCCAACGGTACGTCGGACTTGTCGCGTCGCGGTCAACCGAAGCTGAGCATCGTTTTCCGTGGGACGGGCAAACGTATTGCGCCTGAGGAACGCTCGTTGTGGCATGCAGACGTGCATGTTCGCTTTCAGCCAAAGGCGTGGGCGGACGATGCCCTTTGCGAAGAGTACGCTCTCATGGAAATGGAGGAGATCACTGCTGCCGCCCGCCGGGAGGACCGTGAGAGCGTCGCAGTCTTTGACAACCTTCACGGGCAGACCACTCGCAAACACCTCGTCAACTTGGCCCGCAACCGATGCAAGCGCCACCTGTTGCCTAGCAACACGACCGACGAGCTGCAGCTCGTCGATGCGGGAGTTGGTCATGCCCTGAAGACCGAGATGGCTCACCTACACGACGATTGGCTCGCCCAGGACAGCAATCTGGAGGCGTGGACCTCAAATCTCCCCATGTGGCGGAAGCGGGTGCTCATCACTCAGCTGGCCGCGACGGCATGGGAGAATGTGTGCGCAGGCTTCGACTTTGAGGCCGCCGCAGAACGCATCGGCATGCGCATGACCGTCGACGGATCCGGTGATGACCTCATAAAGATACAGGGAGTAGATCAGTACTCCTTCTGTGATGCAGATGGCGGGAGCTCCGACTGTGAGAGCGACGAGGGCTTCGAGCAGCCGAGTGCCTGTCATGCGGAGCCACACGAGGAGGATTGTGCGGCGGGCGGCTCGTGCGATATGCAGCATCCGCATGCACGGGTTGAAGAGGCCCTTCACAGAGCGCAAGATGAGGAGCAGTACACCGGGCCTACAGCCGGATGCCAAGAGGATGTGAGCATGCGCAATGCGCTACCGGATTCTGGTCATAGTCGGAGGGGCACGACCAGGAGGGCGGGGCTGCAAGGTCTTTTGAGGACAACCGACTCAGATGCAGAAGCTTCCCCGATCCGTGATTTTTTGCAGCAGAAGGAGGACGAGAACCACGAGAACACCACAACGGTTGCATCGTACCTGCTGCGAGCGGTGCCCCCCGTCGGTTACACCGTGATAGAGGAGTGTCCACCTCTAGAAACCAAACGTCAGCGACTCGCTCTTGTAGGGAAGCTGGTGCTGCATGGCTGGGAGGACAACGTTCGCACTGGGTGGTTCCTCGGCAGGGTGGCACGCAAGCGCGTGACTGCTCGAGACAGGCAAGATGTCCCCACGGCCAACTATGTCGTGCGATACACTGCGAAGCAAACAAATGGACAAGTCGATGGACTGGTTGCATGCGAGCTTTCCGCTCGTAATTATGGCGTCGGCCAGTGGTGGGTATTATTGAACCCTGTATGAATACGACTGCCCCCCCTTCCGATCCGTTCAATGCGGTCGGCATTCGCTCCTCTTGCGACGCTAGTCTCCAAGGGGTGCAGCAGTAGATTTCTCTCGTAACGCTCTGCTTCTAGCCGAACACATGCTTCTACGGCATGAAGGAGGCGTGTGTGCCAATCACTGGTGACTGTACTAGTGGTAGAAAACGATTTTTATGGGTAGTTTCTTTGAAAGGGAAGCAACAAGTGAGCCTCCGGTTTCTGAAGAAAGGAGTAGCTGCGTCAGTGAGCTTGCTACGACGTGGAGGAGTACTGTAGGCGTCAAAGGCGTCAAGCTCAGCCTACAGCGTTGGAGTGACGGAGACGGGCTCGAGGCCGACGTGCGGACGTTTGAATGCATGAAACGCACGTGAAGCCTCCTCTGCATCACCATCGTCTCCCACGACCACAGGATCGTCAACCACCTCCGTGTCGGCGATGGAGACGCCATCGCTGCCCCTGACATCGTCGACAGGGTCACCGCCGCCCTGACTGTCATCGCCTCCCTCGTCCTCGTCGCCGCCCTCACCGCCGTTGCTGTCCTCGTCCTTGTCGCCGCCTTCCTCCTCCTCATCATCGTCATTCTCTTCTCCCTCCTCCTCCTCCTCAACCTCAGGCCAGTCAGTCGGACGATCCATTCCCAGGGCAGCAACCAGAGCCTCGCTCCGCTCATCGCAGCCAAAGACGGAGAGCGCAGTACGGAGGGCGACGAGGGGAATGATCGTGAAGGATCGGACGTCTCCCAGATGACCCCGCAAACAGTCAAACTCGTCCTGCGTGACGATTCCCTGTTGCACGCATGTCTTCTTCAGGGCGAGAGACTCGCGCACAACCCCGCTGCGTTGTAGCAAGCGATAGACCGCGCCGGTCGTCTGAGCGTAGCCATTGCCATACAGCACGGCCTCAACATCACGTTGAAAAGTCCACTCCTGTGCGTCGCCTGGAGGGTCTTGCCGTCTGTCTACAAGTTGGACAACCGCAACGTCGACGCCTCGTGCAACGGCCTGGCGCACCAAGAGTGACGCGGCGGCCATCTCTTGTCGTCTCTTTGGGCGTTTGGGGGGGTCACCTGCGGCAGGGGCGGCAAGGGAGGGCAACGAGCCGTTACACGCGCGCTGGGGCTGACATGGATTCCGGGCGCCACGACCGCCGCCCTCAGGAGCGGGTCGCGTGCGAAAGGGGTTACAGGGGGCGTTGGGCTTGACGTTACCAGTTGGGGGTTTCAAGCTCGAGATTAAAATAAGCGCTTAAAATAAGCGCAGGCGGCCGTTACGCACAATGGAGGGGCTCCAGGCGCCACGAGTTGGGCGTTCAAGCTGCGGTTGGGGGGTCGCTGGGGAACCTGGTGGGGACTCAGAGAAGTAGGAAAGTAGGAAGACATGGTGTCCAGCTGAGTTGGTGGTTGTATAGGGGGGAGGTGGACAGTAAGGTAGGAACGTGGGAGAGTAGGGTGTCCAGCTGAGTTGGTGGTTGTATAGGGGGGAGGTGGACAGTAAGGTAGGAAAGTAGGAAAGTAGGGTGTCCAGCTGAGTTGGTGGTTGTATAGGAGGGAGGTGGACAGGAGGGGGGGGTGGGGTGGGGAGTGGGTATATATATAACCCTGTAAGAGAGAAGGAGCATTGCGGCTGTGTGTGGCGTTGTTGGTGTCGGGTTTCATGCCCAAAGCCACGGTTGCAAAGCGGACGTCGCAACGAGCGTGCCGTCTTGGACTTCATACCGTCGCCCCATCGCCTTCACAGCCTTGGGAGCGCAGGGCGTCGCTCCCGGAGGCAATGGGGCTCGGCTTGCGCAATGCGACTTGCGCGCTCAGCTGCGAGTTGCAATCAGGGTTGGCCTGGGCCGCCCAAGATTGCACAACGGCGACGAGACGGCTGGCTGCGGTCCGGACGACGCGATCCAGGGAGGCGCAGACGACTTGGCCAATGTGTCAAAACGAGGATAACTCGGCGTTGCGCGGTCCGAGCATGCTTTAGCACGGCTCTGAAACAAGGTTGGGCCCGTGCACGAACTCAGACCACGCAAGGCGGTGATATGGCAGGGTTGCACAGCAGCGGTTCACAGGCTGTAAATGTAAGTTAACATAGAGACCCTAAGTTACGGGAGGGGCGCTCAGCGCCCCGTTGTGCCCGGCGTGCTGCGCACGCCCGACGGGTGAGTAATTGTAAGACCGAAAGCGATGTCAAGACCGCGCAAGGCCGCCGGCTTGCTAAAGTCGCCTGACTGCCACCCGTCCTCGTTGCGGCCAGCAGCTCAGACGGTGCCAAAAAAGTGAAATCTTCAAGACGGCCGAGTCGAGTATGACCTGTGACAGATTCGTGGAGAGCACGCAAAAGCATGCTCAGAACGCCCCTCGGTCACCCTAGACTCGAACGCCACGGCAAGACCATGGACCGCCCTCGAAAATGGAATGTTCACCACGGGACATTTCCCTTTTTTATGTTTTGGGGGTCGATTTCAAGATCGGCGGTTCTGGTGGGATTGGAGCACGACCGAGGCTGGGAGGCGGTGCAGAATTGCTAGCCCATCGCCATGGAGCCGCTCGACATGCGCAACGTGCGCGGATTTGACGGCCTGGGTCGCGTGGAGGGCCTTGGTCGCAAACGAGACGTCTGGGCGACCAGAGCGTGTGGACCCGCAGGCGTCGCCTAGGAAGGGCGGGGGCTTGTGGCCGGCACACAGCGCGTGTAAATTGGCGTTTGCAATGCGAATCTGAATCTGCTACGCGCCCCGTGCAACGCTGACTCCTCCCTAGACCGCATCAGGGCCGGCTCGTCCAGGCTTGGCGGTGGAGCCCTACGAGGCCGCTTTGGCTTGCGGGCTTGGACGGCGAGAGCGTTGCGCAATCTGGGTGGGCCAGGGCGACCCGGGGCAGCAATCCGGAGGTCTGATGCGTCCACGCAGTTCACAAAGCTGCGCTCGGGCTCCACCCGGCCCCCGTTGCGAGCGCTTTTAAAGCCGACAACACCAACAGCAACACCAATGCCAGCGCCAACGCCAAAGTCCGGCAACGTGCCGGTGACCGGCACTCCACCGGAAGCGTAACCGCCGCCCGGCGCCAGGTTCAAAAAATGAATCTTTTCTGCATCATTGCGAGGTTGTGCGGGGATCGTGTCGTGCCGGTCGAGTGCCGGCGAAGTGCCACTTTGGGGGCCTCAAACCGGCACTCCGACTTTGACCCAGTTCCGGTAACGTGCCGGTGACCGGCACTCCACCGGAAGCGTAACCGCCGCCCGGCGCCAGGTTCAAAAAATGAATCTTTTCTGCATCATTGCGAGGTTGTGCGGGGATCGTGTCGTGCCGCCCGAGTGCCGGCGAAGTGCCACTTTGGGGGCCTCAAACCGGCACTCCGACTTTGACCCAGTTCCGGTAATGTGCCGGTGACCGGCACTTTGGCGGACCCCCCAACTTGACATCCAAATACAAAGACTCCTCGTCTACGGACGGCGAGCGACCCGCAACCACGCCTCACAGGCCTACACTAACCCGCTCCGAAGGGGGCCACTGGACCATCACACCATCACACCATCACACCTGAAAATTCAAAGTGTCTGCATTGGCCTTCCAAGGACCCAGTTCCGGTAACGTGCCGGTGACCGGCACTTTGGCGGACCCCCCAACCTGACATCCAAATACAAGGACTCCTCGTCTGCGGACGAGGAGCGACCCGCAACCACGGGAGCCAAGGGGAGCGTGCTGAGAACCAAGGAGGACGTATTAGGAGGTGTGAATCATTTTAGCACGCGCCTTGAGGCCAACACGGTGGCGTTCTTGGTGTTGGCGTGTGACCCCCACCCGTGTGTAGACACTTTTGAAATCCAGGTGTGATGGTGTGATGGTGTGATGATTTTTGGATTTGTCTGAAACAGCCTCGGACCAGCCTGTAAGCCGCATGGCGGCGGTGTTGAAGAAGCCATACGATGAATGCAAGGCCCGCCACCGCCTCCGCCGTCGCCACCACCATCGCCGCCACCAGCGCCTTCACCACGAGCGCCGTCGCCTCCGCCGTCGCCACCACCATCACCGCAACCAGCGCCGCCGCCGTCGCCCCCACCCTCGCCACCACCATCACCACCGCCATTGCCGCCACCATTGCCGCCACCATCACCACCGCCATCACCACCGCCATCACCACCGCCATCACCACCGCCACCACCACCGCCATCGCCGCCACCATCGCCGCCACCATCGCCGCCACCATCACCACCGCCATTGCCACCACCATCGCCCCTACCACCCTCGTCGCCACACTTTTGAAATCCAGGTGTGATGGTGTGATGGTGTGATGATTTTTGTATCGGTCGCGCTGAACCTTGGTAGCACGTTAGTACATGTCTTTACGCCAGATTGACTACGTGTGTGTATGTAGATGCGCGCCCCACGCACGGTTCCCTCACGCAGTTGTGCCTCTCGAACCAGCGGTTCGGACCCTGCGGTCCTGGACGTCGCTCACGCTCACGCACGCTGTGGCAACGTCGTGGAGCGCGAACCCCATGTCTGTGGCCCTTCTCCTCACACGCACCCTCCCCCGCTCTCACGCTTCCCCAGCAGCCCTACAGACCCGCTTCGGCGCTGGCTCGGCGCTCACATCCGAGCTCGAGGCAGCCATGGCAATGGACTCGTCGTCGTCGCTCAGCGTGAAACCAAAGATCGTGCCTCGTTTCACACCACACACTTGCTGCACCGGCGCAACATCGAGCCCGAGATTGCGCTGAACGGCTTCCGTAAGCCTGGCGATATGATCGCCACGCGGCATGAAAAACGTGTACGTCAACGACCCAGCCTTCTCCTTGAACTGAGCGGCGAGATCAAGCACGCGGAAGCTGCATGCCTCCGAGGCAGCCTTCTTGGGACGACAAAAGCAGCGAGGCCCTTTCTTCTGGAACTGTTTGCGCTGCTCCGTGACGTCCAAGTCGTCGTCATGGGCATCCATTCCCGTAGGCTCGCACGGATGAACAAACGCGGCGATGAACTGATCGAGTTCCATCTCTGCCTCGTGTGCTGTGGTGGTCGTTGCTACGTTGGCGTCACCGCCTGACACCCTCTTGAGGAGCTCTTTGGCGACGGCATGCTTCTCCGTCGGCGGGTGTGCAGCATTTGGGTCCTTGTCAATGGCGATGGCGCGGTCGATCAAGTACCGCATGTGCTTTCCGCGCGCCTCCCGGTCCATGTTGCTAGCCCCCTTGACGTAGTTGGAATCAACTTCAAAATACGGGATGCCCGCGTCAATCAACGACTGGTTCTCCTTGATTTTGGCGACTCGAGGGTAAGGAGAGACTTCGAGGCGACGCCAGATCCCCAAATCAAGGCCAATGTTGAAGCGTTGCGCACTGACGTACACTGCATTTGAGCGGGGCAACACAGCTACTTTGTCCTTGTACTTCGATTTGAGCGGGAAGTGTTTGGGCGCGCCGCCCGCCCAAATCTTCTTTGGCATGTCTCCCCATTTGAGCAGTTCTGAGCTGTCTCTTTTCGTGGCGCTTCCATCGGTGATCCAATGTCCAATGCTCTTCTCTATTCCCTCGAAGCCAAAGTTGTTCTTTTCAGGATTGTCGAACGCCGACATCACGGCCATGCCCCAGTCAGTCGAGAGATTGTCGCCTAGCAGTGCATGCACATGGTTTCCAATGGTGTCCTTGCCGACACCGCCAGCAAACTGCTTCTCGCTCTCGTTGTAAGGCCCGATCTGCACCCTAATGTTGGCTTCGGGCATGACAGCACACGTGCCAGTGAGTAGGCATGCCATCTTGTCCGCCTCACGCAAAGCGACGTCCTCGTCGATGAAAATGTCACGGAATGGTTGCAAGGCAAAGTTCTTCAGCGCTTCCTTTTCCTCGTCGGTCACAGGCGACGGTGGCAGGTCGCAATCAATACGCGTTGTCACGCGGTCTGCCGGAGTCTCGATATGAGTGGCGTACGGTGGCTGTATCTCCTGGACGCAGTTCTTGAATGCAACGTCTTTGCACGCCTCAAACGACTTGTCACAACCACTCTCCATGAGCCATGGCTGGATGTTGGCAATGAAGGAGGCAAGTCCACGGTCGGACGCAGGAACCATGCAGAAGCTCTTGGCCTTGCTCTCGAGCACCCCTTCTTTATCCTCGTCTGCCTGTTCGTGCATGCCAAACAAGCTGAACGCGCGGTTGCAAATAGAGAGGAAGAGGGGACCACGCTGCAGCTTCTCCAACTCTTCTTCCAAGTCTGTTGCGGCAGCTTTGACGGCTGTTCTGACAAGGACGTCGCCATCGTCCGTTGACCAACCGTTGCTTGCCGTCCACACCCGATATTTTCCTCCGTCGTATCGAATTTTGGGTCCCATGTGTGTCAGCAAGGCTGCGATTCGATCGCGATCGAGTCGCTTGGAATCAAGCAACGACAGCAGCTGAAGCGTCTTCACGGGGTAGTAGTCCTTGGGTCGCACCGCCGTTAAGTCGCGTTCCGTGTACTGCGTAAGGTCGAGCAGTTCAGCTAGCTCTTGAGTCGGGGCGGCCACGACTGCGTGGCACTCAAGCTGAGTCATTTGATCCGTGGGATCGAACGCTTCATTCTCGATCTGCACGATAGGCTTGCCTCCGTTCTCGTATCGGAACGTGAACAGAATCTTGCACCGTCGGCCTTGATGATCGCACTCAGGGTCTTCCACGCCAAGTTGGATCTTCGTGTTCGACACACGGTACTTGGCGTCTGTGGGGCACCAGCTGTAGCGCCCATTTTTCAGGATTCTGTGTTCGTTGACAAAGAAGCTGTTGGATGCATCAGCATACCCGCGGTCGTCCCTTTCGGGGAGAAGGGCTTGGAATGGCGAATGAACCTTGACCGAAACGCCCTCCGGTGATGCACAGTTCGATGCCTTGCTGAGATGTATGGCACGTGCGCACCGTTCATCGGGCATCTTGGCGAGTACGTTCATACATTTTCCCAGGATGACCTCAATCGAGCCGTCGGAGTTGTTCCAGTCATACCACTTCTTCGTGTTGGGAACCGCCGGATCTTCCTCAAGAAGCATGGCTTGGCGCACATGCTCAAAGTTGGCATTCTGTGATCCTGGATTTGCACACGTTGGGCTGACCTTTGTCAGTGTCGGAGTGATGAGCACGGACGTCTCGTTTCCGAGAAGAGGTGGGACACATGGCGATGTAATCCCCTCAGCGTCGCCCGCAGTCGAACTCGACCGTGGCTGCCTGTCCCTGTACTGTCGCATGTTGTGTTGCCACGGTACGTCGAACTCACCCCAGGTGTTGGCGTCAGTATCATCATCGTTTTCAAAGGCCGCCTCCCCCAGAGCAGGACCATCGTCCCCTACGCTCTCCTCATACTCGTGCGCCTCCTCCTCCTCCTGTTGCTGCACCTCCTTCAGAGCAGGACCGTCGTCCCATACGCCCTCGTCATAATCGTACGCCTCCTCCTGCTCTTCTTGCTGCAAAGCTTCTTGGTCTTCTTCAATAGCTGCCGCGAAGTCGAACCGGTTCTCATCATCAATGGACGAGCACGGACTCCTTGGCACGCCGTGGACGTCCATACCGGAAGTAATGCTTGTCTGCTGCCTCTGTCCAGCGAGAAAGTTTCTGGTGGGGCTATGAGATAGCGGGGAAGCCACTTGTACTCTGCCCAGCGTAAAGGTTTCTGGTGAGACCATGAGATAGCGGGGAGGCTACCATCTTGCGTATTTCCGACACTGACTGGCGCCGAATATCTTTGCCCACGAACCGTCGTACATCTCTGAGTAGTTGTTTTGATGCAGCTTTTTGGCCTGATCTCACGTAAAGTAACTGTGCCTTTCCCCGCTATCCGCGCGATCAAACAGGCTTTTATATACGTAAGCAGCCGAAAGAAGGAGAAGCAATATCAATCAATGTGCACGCTCCTGCCGTCCATGCAATTTGGTACGCTCCACCACGTAGAACCGGACGGCAAACAGGTGTTCATCACTGCGAACAAGAAGCTCGTCTGCCCGCATGGGGAATGCTCTTCGACCATTCTCTTCTGGCTCCGTGAGGAAAGACTTGCACGGGAGAAAGGCATGTCACCGCCAGCGCGTGGTGGCTGTCGTGGAATCTCAAGGTGCGACTGCCAGAACACGGATGGGCTGAACGGCAAGCATGATGTTGAAAGCGGAGTCAACGAGATGCCCTCGTCGCTGTTCGAGTATCTCGAGCAGCAAAATACCGAGTCGATCACTGTGAAGGGCCGTGGTGCGCGATGTATTCCTTACCTTCCGGGCCCGACCTTTGTCACAGCAACGGGGAAGCTGTGCTGTCGTCATGGTGCGAGTCGCCTGTCGTTGATCAACAAGCAGAAGGCAGGCTCAAAGGCGTCTGCGCGACTGCCAACATGCGGCTGTGTGTTGCATCCAATCCCTGTTCGGAGCGGTGGCTTACGAGCTGTTCAAATGGGGAAGCACACGAAGGTGAGGCCCACGCAGGTCAAGATAGCAGTCGCCGAAACGGGTCTGTAGGGCTGCTGGGGAAGCGTGAGAGCGGGGGAGGGT
>Ga0209713_10000432_pt1 | contig 23537 bp, 10 predicted proteins | sample ArcOceMetagenome_3_FD_187444 | JGI IMG/M metagenome (GOLD analysis project Ga0209713, IMG submission 187444) | Marine eukaryotic phytoplankton communities from Arctic Ocean - Arctic Ocean- Svalbard ARC20M Metagenome (SPAdes) (version 2) | ecosystem: Environmental > Aquatic > Marine > Oceanic... | reverse complement strand
TGTTGCTGCTGCTGCTGCTGCTGCTGCATCTGCTGCTGCTGCTGCTGCTGCTGCTGCTGCTGCTGCTGCTCATTTCGCGCGGCCTCCAGGTCTGCCTCTGCCTGGGACAGCATGTGCTGCACCTGGTCTTTCTCCTGTTGGAGCGAGTTGACCATCTGCGACGGCTGCTGCGGCGGCGGCTGCTGCCATTGCTCCGGCGGCGGCATCTGCTGCTGGCCAAACTGCTGCTGCTGCGGCGGCGGCTGCTGCGGCTGCTGGCCGTTGCCGCCCTGCTGCTGCTGCTGCGGCGGCGGCTGCCCATACGGGTCTAAGCCGCCGCCGCCCATGCCGGGCATGCTATCATGCATGCCACCGGGCATGCCACCGGGCAGGCCACCCTGCGCCATGCCGCCCTGCATGCCGCCCTGCATGCCGCTCAGATCGCCCTGAATGCCGCCGCCCATGTCGCCGCCCATGCCGGGCACGTTGCCCTGCATGCCATCGGGCAGACCGCCCTGCATGCCGCCCTGTGGCATGCCTCCTCCCATCATCTGCGGCGGCGGCGGCTGCTCCCATGGCTGCTGCTGCATCTGCGGTTGCTCCCATGGCTGCGGTGGCGGCTGGTCCCATGGCTGCTGCTGCTGCTGCTGCTGCTGCTGCTGCTGTGGCGGCGGCGCTTCCCACGGCTGCGACTGCTGCGGCTGCTGCGACTGCGGCGGCTGCTGTGGCCACTGCAGCTCCTGATTGGCGGGCCTCGGGACGACGTTGGCGTTCGAGTAGAGCGGCGAGGGGGATCCGAACCGCCACCCCTTCGTATCCTGGCGCAGGTTGTCAACGGCCGACCAGAAGATGTCTGGAGCACTGCGACCGAACCGCGCTGGTTGTGAGGCGGAGCCGTCTGGGCGCTCCCAGGCTGGCGCGTCGTTGGAGAACGGCGCTGGCGGCATGTTGGAGCGATCTTGGCCTAGGTACTTGCCAGCGATAGCGGCAAGCCCAACCAGCCCCACCACGACCGCCAACACTGGGAGCGCCTGCGTCGCCAACGCTGCTCCAGCTTGACTCGCAGCTTCGCCCGCCGCCGCCGCCTCCGGCTGGGACATGATCTCGACAGGCATGCCTTTTGGAACGGGTCCTCCGAGCGCCTGCAGCTGGTCAGCCTTGACCTGCAGCTCTGAAATTACGCCATCACGGTCCTGAAGCTTTGACGACGCGGCAGACAGCTCGCTCTGAAGATCGGCGATCGTTCGTTGCAGCTGCATGCGCTCCAGCTGGTTCTGGATCAACACCATCTTGTCGACGAGCTCGTCCTCTCGTTCGACCATGACCGGACGCCGGAGACGAGCTGCGGTGCTGGGGCGATAGCTCGTGCTGGGCACGAAGGCCGCCGCACTGGCAGCCAACAAGAGCATGTTCGACAGCCTACGCAGGCCACCTCCGCCCAGATCAGATCGACTCGGGCACTCGGGGTGAGGGTGCACACCACCTAAGAATCGCAAAAAGTGGCTCGGGATCAGTGTATCCCTCCTGGGGCCCTCCTGACCGGCGGCTTAGGAAAAGCTAAGATCTAAAGTAAAGTAATCATGTGATAAACCAAAAACTTAGTAACAGGGAGATGAAGAAGGGGGGAAATGTTACTCACACGGCAAAGTCCTCGTCCTCAGCCGCCACCACGCTCACCTCTGCCGCCACCGAGGCGGTGGCGGTCTCCTCGGAGGATCGCGATCGTTGACGCCTGGATGCGCTGTATCGCGCCGAGACGAGGCGGCCTGGCCCTTCCTTGTCCCGCACGGGTTGCACACCTTCGTTGAAGCCGTGCATATCGTCCGTGCGGCATCGGTGTGATACGCGTCGCGTCGCGTCGCCCTCGCCCTCGTCCGAGGGCGTGGAGGCCGTGCACGAGTCGGAGCGCTCGACCATGGCGACCAGGCTGAGGAGGGGCCTCGCGTACGCCGCGCCACTGCCAGCCAGGTCGTTCGACTTGCGCAGCGATTCCGACTCGCGCAGAGCCTCGACACTCAGTCCGTGAGCCCACCACTCCAAAAACTCCTCGAGCGAGATTGTGGAAGATTTGTCGGCGTCGAGCAGCGTGAGTAGCTCTGCTATCCCATCGTCGTCGATCTCCTTGCCCATCGAGGCGGCCAGCTGCCTCAGCTCCGATGCACCCAGGGCTCCCGAGCCGTCCCGATCGAAGCGTTCGAACATCTGCTTGGCAATCATCGACTGGCGCGGCAGCATGCGCGCGCTCAGACGAACCATGCTGGCAGCCTCCTGCCGAGCACCCGGCCCCGCTGGCGGCCTTTCCGCACCCCCATTGTCATAGGCGCCGCCACCGTCACCATTGACATTCGTGCCGCCGATTCCGCGGCCGCCACTGTCGCCGACGACCGAATCCTCCAGCCCAAAGAGGGCAGCGGACGCGCCGGTGTCGCTGCCCGCCCGCTCCTTGGCCGCAGGGTCAGCTGCCTCGGCTGCAGCGCGCCAGCCTCGCAGCCTGCCAGAAGGGCGGCGCGCCTCGAGCGTGCCTGGGTCGAGCAGCGAAAGAATGGGGCCCTGCAGCTCGGCCGACGCCATGACGAGGCTCGGCCGCTCGGTGGGCTCGCGCTGACAACATTGCGTGGCGAGCCGCAGCAGCGGCTTTGGACAGTTGTGCAGCCCAACACCGTCGAGCGGGCTGAGCGTGCCTTGACACTGCTGCAGCATCAGCACGTACGCCGACGGACCAGCGGAGGACGCGTTGCGAGCGGCGTCCTGGTGGTCGTGGCTGTCCTGATGGGCCTGGTCGTTGTGGCCGTGATCGTGGGGGTCCTTGGCTGCGACCTCTCCCGGCTCGTGGTCCGGGCTTTTCTTTGCGCCCCGCGACGCCTGACGCTCCTCGCGCTTCTTTTGCAAGGAGCCGTGGAGGCGAGCACTCTGTAGCCGTGAGGTCTGTGGCCGCGAGGTCTGCGGCTTCGAGGCGCCCTTCTCGCTGCCGCCCTTCTCGGCACCACCCTTCTCGCCGCTGCCCCCTAGAAAGAGAACAGATGGCTTTTGTTGCTGCTGCTGCTGCTGCCTTTGCTGATGAAGCGCAAGGGAACACAACAGCACGCCAAGCGACCACGCGTCCGCGAGCTGGGCCGCTCCCAGTGCTGCCTCCATGCTGAGCCGCGCCTTCTGCTTCACCTCCTGCTCCGTGATCGACGAGCCGCGCTGCGCGTTCGAGTCCGTGCGTCTAGCCACTGACGACGTGCAGCGGCGATTCCCGACGATCGAGGAAGTGCGGCGACCCCGAGGAGGCCGCCCACCCTCGGCGCCAGCGTCGATGACGGCAGGCGCGACAGCGACAGCGGTGGCGGCCTCGGGCTTGGCGTGCTCGCGCTGCGCATCCTTGCCGCTGCACCGCTCGGGCGCAATGAAGAGTACGGCGGAAGCGGGCAGCGCCTCCTCGGTCACGCCCGCTGCACCGCCGACACCCTCAGCCTGAAGGCCATGTGCCGAGAGAATCTCGAGCCCCACGCTGGACGCGTCGCGTCCGCCGGGACCGCCATGCTGCAGCCCCTCCATGGAGTACTCGCACAGCTTGGCGCGCCAGTCGGCCGTGACGAGCACGCGTTGCAGCGACAGCCCGCCGTGCGCGTGGGCCCGGCTGTGCAGGTATGCCAGCGCCTGTGCCACGTCGGTTGCGATGGCGAGCAGACCACACCGCCACGACAGACCCTCTGTCGAATCTGCGCCACTATTGCCGCCTTGGCCGCTGGACAGGCTTGCAGCCACGATGTTGGTGGTGAGGCGCCCCTCGCAACGATTGCAGTGGGCCTCGCGCAGCCGCGCATTGTCAGCGAGTACGCGCGCCAGAGGCGCCTCACACAGCTCAGAGAGCAGTCCAAACCGGCCGGTGGAGTCCTCGATCACAGCCGCCGAGATCTTGAGCAGATTGGCATGGCGCAACGTGCGCAGCAGCGAGCCCTCTTTTACAAGGGCCTCAAGCTCGTTGCGCGAGGCGGCACACTGCCTCGCGTGCAGCAGGTACAGCCGCCGCCGGTGCTTGACGCCAGACCCACTGTCGGCGTCGTCGCCGTCGTCGCCCTCCTCGAGCGTGACGAGCGCCAGCTTGGTTGGGCCCGTCGGGAGCAATACCATCGGAAGCGTCTCGACAGCGCCGCGAGACGACGTGTGTCGCGACACGCTGGCTGCAGCAACTCGCTCCTCCACGCCCAACTCAGCCGTGGAGTCGTACACGACGACGTTGGACCAGAGCAGAAGCGGCATCCGCTTCACGTCGAGCTTATCGGAAGGCCGCCGCTGCGGCGCTGCGCCCCCTGCAACAGTGGCTGGTGCAATGCTGGTGCTTGGCTCGAGCAGCCCCGCAACGTCGCTCCGTTCGTCGATCATGCATGTGTTGCGGTCGTCTATCTCGCGCGCGTCGGCCGTCGGCGCGAAGAACTCGGTGAGTGCGGCTGCCTCGCGTTTGGCGTTGGAGATTAGACGCGTTGCCCACAGGTGCGTCGAGCAGTAGTGCCACAGCCGCATGGCAAGGACCAAGGAGGAGCCCACCAGCATGGCAAAGACGGTGAGGGAAAAGGCGATGTTCTCACCGTTGCGCAGCTGCGCCTGCGCGACCGCCGTGAGGTCAAGCTCCGGTGGGGGGCGCGTCGGCGGCGGCGACGTCGGTGGCGACGTCGGTGTGGGCGGTGGGCGCGACGGCGGTCGGGGCGGAGGCGGCGGCGGGGACGGCGGTGGCAGCAGCGGTGGGAGGGGTGGAGGCAAAGGATATGGAGGCGGTGGTGGCGATGAGGGAGGTGGGGTCGCTGGCGGCAGCAGAGGTTGCGGCGGAGGTGGCAGAGGCAAGGGAGGGAGCGGCGGCGGAGTTGGCGGCGGCACGTGCGGCGGCAATGCGGGCAGCGGCGGCGGCCGTGGCTCGGGTGAAGGAGGTGGCGGACGGGGTGGCGCAAGTGGTGGGGGTGCCCACGGTGGCGATTCCGGGGGCACAGGCGGTGGTGGCGGACGCGGCTGGTCGTGTGGCAGGCTCGGTGGCGCCGGTGGCGCCGGCGGAGGGGCGGGCGATGGCACGGCTGGCGGTTCGGGCGTTGGCGGGTTGGGCGGCGTCGAGGGCGAGGCGAGGATGCGGCAAACGCCGCCCGCCTCGATGCAGAGGCGCAGTGTCACTAGCGCGGAGATCACGCCGCTGTCCTGGCCACCACTGCCACTGATATCGGCGCAGCCGATCAGCGCCCATGATGCCTCCGCCTCATGCATGCCACCGCCCACCTGCATCGCGTGGCAGCCCTCGGCGAGGCAGAGCGAGGCGTCGGCAACGACACCCGTCGGCATCGACACCTGGTGCGTCACCGCCGCGTCGTCCTCATCAGCGGTACTGTAGATGGGCCGCACCGTAAGCGCCGTGCCGCCGTCCCAGCCGTCGCCAAAGTCATCAAAAAGCTGAAGCCCCAGGCAAAGAATCGGAGGCGGCGGTGCGAGCGGCACGAGCGGTGGCGGAGGCCCGTGTGGCGGCGGCCTTGTAGGGGACGGCTGCGGTGGCGGTGGGAGGGGCGAGGGAGGCAGCGAGGGCGGCACTGCCGCGCAGAGGGGCGCCCCCAGCGCCGCATCGATAAAGCCGGCAGTGCGGCGGTGGCGCGCGCTGAGCGCGCCGCCGGGCCACTCGCCGGCGGCGGCGCGTTCTGTGAGTCGGGCGTGCAGTGTCGTGCGCAGCTCGGCGGCAGTGGGCTCGTCAAAGCTGTCGGGGCTCTGTAGCCACACGGGCAAGGTGGATGCAGCGACCGCAGCGTCCCATGAGGCACCTGCCTCGGGAAGCACGACGCGCCACTCGGGAACGCCGAGAACGCTCGCCAGGAGTGGAATCAGCGCCGCGGAGAAGCCTTGCTGGAGGCGCGATGAGGTGAGGCTTACGAGTGCGCACTCGTGTGGTGCGGGTGGCGGCCATGAGGGCGGCGGCGCCGATGGCGGAGGGCGCGCCGGCGGTGAGGAGGGCGGCGGTGTGGAAGGCGGCGGCGGAACCGGCGGCGGAGGGCATGGCGGGGGTGGCGTAGGCGGAGGTGGCGATGGCGGTGGGGGCGACGGCGGAAGCGACGGTGGCGGAGGAGGCGTCGAGGGAGGAGGCGGTGGAAGAGTGGGTTCCCCTACAGGCACTGCTGGCGGGTAGCATGGTGGAGGGGGCGTTGGTGGCGGCGGCGCGGGAGGAGGCGGCGATGGTGGTGGCGGCGATGGCGGAGGTGGCGATGGTGGCGGGGGGGATGGCGGCGTCGATGGCGGCAATGACGGCGGCGGAGATGACGGCGTCGGAGGAGGTGGTGATGGTGGTTGAGGAGGAGGTGGCGGCAGCGGCGGTGGCGGCGGTGGCGGCGAGGGTGGGGGTGATGGTGGAGCCGATGGTGGCGGCGATGGCGGAAGTATTGGAGGTGGAAGCGGTGGTGGAAGCGGTGGAAGCGGTGGAAGCGGTGGGACTGAGCATGACAGTGCGGGATCAGTCAAGTCGGACGGGCACGGCTCTGGGCAGTTGGCGGGTCCCCCGTCATTGAGACCCGTGGTATCGCAAAACCACATCATCTGGAAGTCGGCCTGGGTGGCGTTGGTGTATGAGACGCCACGATCCGTCAGGAAGGTGTACGATGCAGCAGCATCTGGCTCGTACTTGCCGGTCACGTAGGCCCACGACACGTGCTCATGGCACGCATCGCTGGAGGTGCTCGCCCCGCACGACGACGACGGACTGCTGGTAACACCACCTCCGCTTCCTCCAGAGAGGAACCTGCTCCGACGTGCAGTTGCTACGCCGCACGCGTTCTCGTCCTCGTACAGCCTGCCGGCGCAGCACACGCGCGGCATGTAGGGGTAGGACCGTCTCGTAAATCCTGGCGTCAGGTGGCGCGCGAGAACGCCGCACGAGGCACGCTGGCTCATTTCGACGTAGGCTGCCAAAAGCTCGTCGAGCAGGCCCGGCGTCCTCAGGACCCACGCGGGCGGCCCCTGAAGCTGGACAAGCTCCGCAGCGCCCCTCATCTCCGTTGTCGTCCACTGCCACGTGTTTGCGCCGTGCCTCACGTAGACCGAAGGCGCGTCGATGTCCGACTTCATGCGGTGGCAGCCCTGTAGCAGGCGGTCGGCAAGCTCGAGGTCCTCGCCGAGGGAGACAGGCTCAAAGCCGCCCGCGTCGAGCACCACGGAGCGCCGGTACGCAAGCGAGCCCAAGAATGGCTCCCACTCGCGCTCCTGGTAGAAGCTGAGCTCGACGCCGCTCTCCCCCCCCCATTGCGGCTGCGATGGGGGACTGCCGCTCCGCCCGATGGCCGCATATGGCGCGGGAGTGGCGGTGCGCATCATCGCGAGATACGTGGCGCGGAGGGTGGAGAGGTCGTAGGAACCTGCCAAGATTGGTGCCGTCTGCCTCTCGATGCGCTCGGGGTGGTGGAGGTCGTCGTCGTCCTGTTGCCACTCAGGGGTGAGGGGTGAGATAATGAGCAGAGAAAGTAGAAAGAGTGGGGGAGTGAGGCACGGGGGGATGAGGTGGTGCATGGTGGCAGCGCGCACCCAGTGTAGAATCACTTCGCCACGCGCGGCGCGCAGCGCGGCGTTGCGCTTCGTGCCAATGCTCGCCCGCTGCGTCAGCTGCACCAGCCTCACCGTCAAAGCCTCCTGCTCGTTGCGTATGCCGTGAAACGTGCCAGCCACTGAGAAGTTGGTCGACGCCGTGAGGTTGTTCCACGGCCTGAGCCATTCGAGTTGGTGAATGACGTCGAGCTTTCGTAGCCTGTGCACCAGCTGAGCTTCGTTCCAGTCCGCATCGTCGACCACCACGACTTCTAGCTGAGGCAATGGGAAGGACTGCCGGGCAATCTGGCGCAGCGCGAGTTCGGCAAAGGCGTGGCGGTTGCACGAGCTCAGCACAGCGATCGTGGCTCGTATACTGGGCCCCGTGCCTGCGTAAACGCCAGTGGCGAGGTCCGGAGGCATTGGCTTTAAGAGCATGGCTCCCAGGTTCGATGCGGCTCTAGTAGCTGTTAGTAGTCGCCGCGGGCTCCTGGTGGTTCTACTCTTGGCTTTGCTCAAATACCGCGGCTACCCCAGGGCCGCCACGGTCCTCATCGAGGTCGGGTTTGGCTGGCGAGGCGCCGGCTCGCGTTCAATACGCAACGACTGAACGCATAGCACACGACAAACTACATGACGCTCATCAGTCTACAACATTTCAGCAAAATGAGTGGTGCAATTTCGAGAGTGTGGATTGGTCTTTGACGCCAACCGAGGCTCAAGCCGAGGGCAAAGAAGCCATCGCCAGCGCCTCACATCGACATGCTCAGTGCATGCTCAGGCCTACTCCGTCTTGGCCACCGTCGCCCTCGCCGCGGCCATCATTGCCGCGATCTCCGCCTCGTCGTCGGCCTCGTCCACGGGCGAGTTGTACAAGACCGGCCCGCCTTTGCTGACCTGCTCCTGCTGGGCGAACCACAGCGCCTGGCCCGTATCCGACCACACCGTGGCAGCCGGAGGCGCAGGCACGGCTCCGGGAGGCGACGCTGCCTTCGTGCCCCAGGACGGCTGCCCCGCGGCTGTTGCCCCCGCCTGGGCCATCACCGCCGCAACAGCCGCCCGTGCGTCCGCCACCACCGCGGGCGTCGGAGCGGCGACAGCAGCTGCAGGCGCTGGCGTTGTCGACTGCTCGTACTTGGCGAGCCACTCCACCTTGGCAGTGCGTGCCGTCGCGAGTTGGGCCTGCGCGTCTGCGAGCTCCTTGCGGAGCCGAAGGGAGTCCTCCTGGATCGAAGTCAGCTCTGGGTCAGACGGGAGCGCCGCACCAGCCCACGGCGCGTCGAGGCTTGGCGCCCTCTGCTGCGTTGCGAGCCACTCCGACTTGGCTGTGCGCGCAGCCGCGAGTTCGGCCTCTGCGTCTGCCAGTTCCTTCCGGAGCTGAAGGGCGTCGGGAGCAGGCGCCTGGCTGCCGAACTTGTCGGCACCGACGGCCACGGCGATGCCCACCAGCCCCACCACGACGGCGGACACAGCGAGCTGGGTCGGGCTGAGACCCGCTCCCTGCACGGCTTGGAGCGCCGCCCCCGCCTGTGTCGCCACCGCTGCCCCGGCCTGTCCCAGCGTCGATGTGGCCTGTGCCGCTGCATCTCCCATCTCCAGCTTGGACGCCGTCTGTGCCAGCGTCGTTGCGGCCTGCGTCGCCGCTTCGCCAGCTGCTTGCGCCGCCGAGGCTGCCGCGGTCGCCATCGCCTGTGCCATAGACACGACCGACGTCACCAGCTCCCCACCCGCAGCATCCGCCGCCGCTGTAGCTGTCGCTTCGGGCGCAGAGACGACCACCTGAGCTGCGTCGGCCACCGATTCGGGCGCTGGCACACTCGCCACCACCGACTCGCGCACCGCCCGCTCCACAGCCGCGACCTGTTCTGGTGCCGCGTTCAGCGTAGTCGCCGGCTCTGCTGCCACCTGTGCCGCGGCTGCCACGGGCTCTGGAGCCGTCTGGAGCACCGGCTCTGGCACACGCACTACGGTGGTGTCGGAGCTGGGAATCGCAGCTGCCACCTGCTCTGGTGCTGGCTGCGGCGCTGCCGGCGCCGCATCGACCACCGCCGCAGGAACAGATGCGGTGACCGGCTTCTGTGCCAACGGAACTGATCCTCCTAGGGATTCCAGCTCGGATGACGCAGCGGACAGCTTGATCTTTAGCTCACCCGTGGCCTGAGCCGCTCGGGCGCGGTCCAGCTGCGCCTGCACCTCCTGCATCTTTGCGATGACCTCTGCCTCGGTAGCGAGCATCGCTGGACGGCCTAGACGAAGCGTGGCGGTCGGGCGTGTGCCTCGCCCGCATAGAAAGGACGAGGGTAGCGAGACGAACGCTAGCATGGCTGATGAGGGCGGCGTTCTCCGCGCTCCTGGCGACTCGAGAACGTGAGCTGAAGTTCCGTTCGCGCTCACTACTCACGACGCACGAAGCGCCAAGGTAGGCGCAGCCCGGACGCCCAGAGGACGTCTCGGAGACAGAGACAACCACTGGCCCTCGCCGGTCCTCCACGCTACACTCACGCGCTTACACCCTCTCAGCCTCACTGCTGTGCCGCACCCTGTGATCTCCTCCAGTTCGCCGAGCATCCCGCGCTCGCCGCGATCGATCCCTCCCTCCCTGCGTGCACGCCGAGGGTGCAGTCCGAACCTCGCCGAAGCCACTGCACATCGGCAAGCGCAGGGCCCATGCTGTCGAACACGTCGCGGCAGCCTCGCGCACTGTTTCTCATGCTGCTGACGGCGTCCGTCAACCATGCCGTCAACGCGCAAGTGCAGTCGGGCGAAGTGCATTTTGCCACTCCAGATACCTACGGACAACGGGGCTGTCTCACACTTACGCAAGGGATTCACAGCGGTTTCACAAGGTTTGCAAAGGTTTCGCAAAGGTTTCGCACCACTGGAAACGCGTTTCGCAGAGGTTTCGCACGTTTTTCGCAAAGAGTTTCGCAAGATTTCGCAGGGTTTCACCGCCACGGTGGCGAATGGCATTGGTAAGCCCCGGCTGTTCGGACCTGTGACCCCGGAGGCGATCCGATAGCTAACCGCCTAAACAGCCTAAACAACAGGTTACACAAGGTTTCGCAAGGTTTCGCAAGATTTCGCAAGGTTTCGCAGCTGTGAAACGTTGTGAGGGTGTGAGACAGCCCCGTTGTCCGTAGGGCTCTCCAGGACTGGCTCCAGGAACCAGGTTCGGCCCGAAGACGCTTTGGTCGCGTTAGTCCACGCTGCCGAAGAAGTGCGTATCGCCGAAGGGCTCGGTCGAAGACTGATGCACGCCATGACAGAAGAAAAAAACGCCTGAACGTTATCGGAGAAGAAGCAGACGGAGGCGCGCCGTTTGAGAATCTGGAAGTCTACGGTATGCGCGTCCCGCGTCCGCGGGTGTGCGTGCCGGCGTGAATGTGTTGTGGTGTGTAGCTGTCACCGCCGCCCCTTACATCTTGGTCAAAGCGTGTATTTACTTGTGATACTAGCCGACTCGTTTGAAACTCCACGCACACAAAGAACGCAGCCACACTCACTCACACCCTCACGGCGTGTCGTCGTTGTCGGTGGTGTCGCTGTCGTTGGCCTTGCAGAGCCGCTGGTGCGTCTTATCGACGTAGCTCGGGAAGAGCAGCTTGAGGAGCAGCTGCGCGAGGCCGAGCATGAAGCCGCAGAGGTTGGGTCCCCACACCCACACGTCGCCGATGGCGAAGCCGTACACGGTCCACGTGCCACAGTTGGTGACCTGCGCGCCGCCGATGTGGTGCGGTGACACAGAGATTGGGCGGGGCGGACTTCACGGGCGGCAGCGGCGGGTCAATTGGGCGCACCTGCGCAAACGTGAGCGGCGCGTAGATGGAGGCGGAGTTTCTCGTGGAGATGACCTCGCCCATCGTCGAGAGCGGCGACGCGAACAGCACGACGCAGATGGCGGAGCCGAACGCGCCCAGGAGGAAGGAGCGGCGCGAGGCATCGATCCCAGAGAAGATGAGGTAGCACCTGGACGACGGCGGCGTCGGTGGTGAATGATGGGCACGGGCCGACGTGTGGCAGCGGGGGGGTGTGCAGCTGAATAGCGCACCAGAGCAGCGAGACGATCCCGACGCTGCCGACCATCACGCCCTGCATCGCCTGGCGCTCGAAGGGTGAGCGCACGAGCGGCAGCGTGATCACCGTGTACGCCATCGCCACGACAGCGCCGGGCAGGTTGCTGGCGACGATGAAGGGATTGGGCACGCTGAAGGCGTACGCGAGCCACGAGATGGTCGAGACGGACATGAAGGCGAGCGGCAGCACGTTGAGGTCGCCAAGCGCGCCGCGCTTGTACGCCTTGTACACGGCGGGCATGGGCGCCATGTAGAGCACATTCGAGAGCAGGACGCCGAAGAGAGGGAACCAGAGCGTCGCGATGGTCGACTCCGACGGTGCCGTCGGCATGGTTTCTCCGGCGCAAACTCGCTAGAAAGGCATTGCAACACAGAGGCAGAACACACTGATTCGAGATATCACGTGTTCAGCGGGTCTTGGCGGTTTCGGAACCACGGCGCGTAAGTAACGTCGGACGCCAACCAAAGCTGTTTCTGAGGCCGAGCACGCGGCACCTGGCCGTGGGAGGCAGTTGGCCGTGCAGGAGCTGTTAGTATCCTAATCCCCCCGCCCCAAACGCCGCCGCACCTCGGCGCAAGGGGCACACCACCAAAATCGGCGCGTGTTGGGGTGCGAATGGCACGCTGGCTGAACCTTCGGGCGCGCATAGCGTTTGCGGCCCGACGCCCAGCGCAACCCGTTGACGACAGGCCCTAAGCGGCCATGAGCGTCACCCCAGCGCGCAGCGAGTACCGCGGGCTGGTCGAGGCGGGGGAGGAGGACACGCCCGACGAGCCGGAGGAGCTGGACATTGCCGATGCGGGCGAATCCTCGGCGGCGCCGTCCGTCTGCTTTTTGCTCGCGCTAAACTCCTTTGCCTTCTCGTACGGGCTGACGGCCACGACGCTCGGGCTCGTGATCCTGCCATCCGAGGCCGTCCACCTCTACCCGGAGCGACACGCGCTCATGCTCGGCCTGATGCTCGGCTGCACGGGCATCACGCAGCTGATCGGCCCAGCCATCGGCTACACGAGCGACCGCTCGCAGTCGAGATGCGGCCGGCGCCGGCCCGTGATGGTGCTCGGCGCGCTGCTGGCCATCATCGGCAACGCTGGCATGGCCTTCTGCCATCTCTACCGCATCGGCCGCCTGTACATTGTGAGCCTGACGCTGTGCGTCTTCGGGATGAACTGCTGCTACGCGTCGTACACGGCGCTGCTGCCCGACTTTGTGCCGCTCGAGCACATGGGGCAGGCGAGCGGCATCATGGCCAGCATGACCATGCTCGGCTCGTTTGTCGGCTTCGCCCTCTTCGGCTTCTACCTCAGCGTCGAGCACGCGTACCCGGTCTACGCGAGCAGTGTCGTCGGCACGATACTGATCACGTGCTGCGCCGCGCGCGAGAAGGTGATCAAGCGCGCGCCGCCCGTGCTGTGCTCCGAGCTCGTCTCCGCCTACTCGATCGACGCCGTCGCGTACCCGGACTTTTTCTGGGTCTTCATCACGCGCACCTTCTACTACATGGGCCTCTCGATCCAGGCCTTCGTGCTCTTCATGCTGCGCGACGTGCAGAAGGTCTCCGACCCAAAGTACCACACCTCGATGCTCGCGATGGTGGGGCAGCTCGCCGCGCTGCTCGTCGCGGTGCCCGCGGGCCGGCTCTCCGACCGGCTAGGCCGCAAGCCTCTGGTGTACGCGAGCTGCGCGCTGATGGCGGTGAGCTACTGCGGCTTTGCGTGCGCTCCGGGCATGACGGCGGTCCTGTGGCTCACAGTGGGCGGCGGCGTGGGCAACGGCATGTTCCTCTCCGTCGACTACGCGCTGGTGCGACCGCCACGCCACGCGCGATGCCCCTTCCGACGCCGCTCGCCACGCGCGCACGCACGCACGCACGCACGCTCCGTTTTGCACCGACCGCACCGCTCCACATCGATCGCCGCCCCTCTGCGCCGCAGGCGTGCGACGTGCTGCCGTCGCTCGAGGAGGCCGCGCAAAACCTGGGCGTGTGGGGCGTCTCCGCCTTTCTGGGCAGCACGATAGGCCCGCTGATCGCCGGCCCGCTGCTCACGCACTTTGGAAGCACATCCAGCACCGAGGAGTACAGCACGCCCGGATACGTTGCCGTGATGCTGCTCGGTGCTGTCTACGTAATATGCGCCGGCCTGATGCTCCGGACCGTACAGGCGCGGTGACGGCGGCACCTGGCCACGCACCGGGGAGTGTCGCCCCGGGTGTGGCCAGCGCGCACGCTGTCGGTGTTCTTCGGTGTCATCAGTCGTCTCCAAAACCGTTTCTTGTCATTCGTTTATCAGGGGCTTTGGAGCGGCGGCTGGTTGAATTCCCACCAAGGTGCAAACCACCGCAAGCTCTGCTACAGCCTCAGCTCGTTGTTACGCCTGGCCTGGTCCCTCCCTTCCCTCTATCTATCTATCTCCCTTCCCGTATATCTATCTATCTATCTTCCCGTATTTCATCTATCTCCCTTCCCTCCTCCCCCGGCCTGCGTGAGTGATAATAACCTCATTTTCCGGTTACGCGCACCCTTCTTTGTGCAATTTCTCCCGATGGCGCCCAAAAAGGCTGCGGCGGCCGCCGTTGAGGAGGCGTCCGACCCCAACGAGCGCGTGCTGCCGCCGGTCTTCAACGAGGAGAGCCTCGCGGCGATCAGCTTTGACGGCGACGAGTTTACCGATCCGGAGGAGCGCGTGCTGCCGGCGAGCCTTGAGGCGGCCGCGGCGAGCTGGGAGCGGCCGTCCGTCTACCTGGAGTCGCTCCTCGAGGACGGCGCGACGCCCTACGTCGTGCAGCCACCCGCCGAGCCGCCCGCCGAGGACGAGCCGCCCAGCCGGAAGCTGCCCAACCTGCTCGAGCCGGCCCCGGCGGCGGACGACTACGCAGACCTCTCCGGCGCCGACGCGCGGCGAGCGCTGCAGTGGATGGTGTCGTCCATGCAGCTGGTGGCGCTCCACGCCGCGAGCGTCGACGAGGGCTGCTTCCTGTGGGAGCTGATCCACCCGCAGGAGGAGGGGCGGCCGCGCTACGTGCCGAGCGGCAAGTACGCCGTCAAGCTCTTCGAGCAGGGTGCGTGGCGGCTGGTGACGGTGGACGACCGGATGCCCTTCGACGCCTCGGGCGCGGCGATGCTGCCGCGCTCGACGGCGCAGCTCGAGCTGTGGCCGCTGCTGATCGCCAAGGCCATCTACAAGCTGGCGAGCGGCGCGGCGTCGAGCCTGAGCCAGGACCCGACCGTGCTGCTCCGCATGACGGGCTGGCTGCCGCAGGTGCTTCCGATCTCGCCGCGGCTGCCGCTCGACGCGGCGTGGGGCGAGCTGCACGCGCGCATCGCGTCAGAGCGCTGCGTGCTCGCGCTGATGCTGCCGAGCGACGCCGAGGCCGACGCGCCGCTCGCGTCGGTCGGGCTGCACCGCGGGCCGCTCGTGGCCGTGCGCGACGTGCGCGACGCCGAGGGCGAGCACTACGTGCGCATCGAGAGCGAGCAGCTGCAGTGGGCGGGCGTGCTGCGCGACACGGACGAGGAGAGCTGGACGCCCTCGCTCGCCTCGGCGCTCGACTGGAAGCGCTGGCAGCGGCTGCGCATCCGCGCGGCGGGCCTGCCGCTCCACGACGCGTGGCTGCGCCAAAAGTCGCTCAACGCGCACTTTGGCGCGGTGCTCGTGCTGCACCGGCCGGCGGTGCTCGCCAACGTGGCGTGGCACACGGGCACGTGCGACGCCGCCGGCGCGACGCCGCCGGCGCTCGTCTTTGTCGAGGGCTCGCCCGACGACCCTCCGGCGTCGGTGCTGCTGGGGCTGCACTCGGCGCCCGCGTCGCGCGCGCCGGGCGGCGGCAGCGTGCGGCTCGCGCTGCAGACGCACGCGTGGCAGGCGGGCGGCGAGGCGCAGACGCTGCTCGAGCTCGACTCGAAGGGCTCGTCGTCGCTGCCGCTGACGCTCAAGCGCGGCACGCCGTACAGGCTCGCCGTCGTGGGGCTCGAGGAGCCCGCGCCGCCCGAGGAGAAGCCGCCCGCCGAGGGCGGCGAGAGCGGCGGCGAGGAGGCGGCGGCCGAGCCGACGGGCGACGAGGCGGCGGCGGCAGCGGCGGCGGACGACGCCGTCGAGGCGGCGGCGCCCGCGGCCGACGAGGCGCCGCCCGCCGAGGAGGCGCCGGTGCCGATGGTGACGCCGCCGTGCCGCTTCGCCGTCTCGCTCGGCTGCGACGAGGTCGTCAGCGTCGGCTCAGTGCCCGAGGTGGCGGCGAGCCACCTGGGGCTGACGGTGAGCACGCTCGAGGGCGCGCTGCCCGAGCTGGCGGCGGGCGAGTGGCGGCTCTCGCTCGGCGTCTCGCTCAAGGCGGCGGCGGCGTGCACCGTCAACGCGAGCCTCAAGCTCAACGACGCGGCGGTGGCGGCGTGCGCGCGGCTGCACGTGCTCGACGAGGAGAGCTGCGAGGAGACGTCGCTGCTCGGGCTCTCGACGGGGCCGCTCGCGCTGGTGCCCAACGGCGGGCGCGGCCACACGCTGCTGCTCGACGTCAAGAGCGGCGTCGCTCTGCCGGCGTGCGGCTGGACGCTGCAGGTGGCGGCCGACGGCGAGGTCGAGGTGGGCGAGGTGAGCCTCAAGCCGCCGCAGGGCCTGGCGGAGGCCTACGCGCCCAACCCCGAGTACGTGCTCTTCCGCTGCGTGCTCTCGTGCGACGAGAAGGGCTCGGCCGCCGTGCACGTCGCCACCGACAGCCCCGCGGCCGAGCTGAGCCTGCGCGTGCTGCGCGTCGAGCCGGCGGCGACGGGGCCCGACGGCGGCGCGCCCCTCGACCTGCGCCCCGTCGAGCACGAGCTCAAGGCGGCCGAGGGGCTCGGCTGCGCGTCGCTGCTCGGCGTGGCGCTCGAGCCGGCGGCGGCGCCCGCGGGCGGCGGCAGCGGCGGCAAGAAGGGCGCGCCCGCCGAGCCCGCCGGGCCGGTGACGGTGCTCGAGTGCCGCGTGAAGCGGCGGTGCGCCGAGGAGGTGCTCAAGCTGCCGATCAAGCCGCCCGAGCCGCGGCCCGAGGCCGAGGAGGCGGCGGCGCCGGCCGAGGGCGCCGAGGGCGACGAGGCGGCGGCGCCGGCGGCCGACGAGCCGCCGCCGCCGCCGTCGCTCGACTGGGTGCTGACCGTGGCGTCGGCGTCGCCGTTCTCGTTCAAGAAGGACCCGACGCTCGAGCAGGGGCTGCAGGCTGTGCGCGACGGGTGGGAGGCGGCGCAGCCGGGCCGCTCCGTCAAGGCCAAGGCCGTGCGCGACGGCTACCTCGCCGCGCAGGCGGCGGCGGCGGCCGAGGCGGGCGCGCCCGGCAAGGCGGCCAAGGTCTCGATGCTCGAGACGGCGGACGGCCTCGAGGGCGTCGACCTGTCGCGGTGCGACGCGTCGGTCGAGCCGATGGTCGTCTCGGTCGAGACGCGCGCCGCGGCGGCGGCCGAGCGCGAGGCGGCGCTCGCGGCGCTCGCCGAGGAGCGCGAGGCGGCCGAGAAGAAGCGCGAGGAGCGGCGCGAGAAGCGCGAGGCGGCGCTCGCCGAGCAGCTCGAGGCGGCCAAGGCGGCGCGCGCCGCGCAGCTCGAGGTGTACGCGGCGCGCGACGCCGAGCGCGAGGCGATGATGGCGGCGGCGATGCCCGAGAAGACGCCCGCCGAGCCCGTCGAGCCCGCCAAGGGCAAGGACGCCAAGGGCAAGGACGCCAAGGGCAAGAAGAAGTGAGGCGGTGGCTTGGCGGGCGCGCCGTGCCCGCAGTGGGGGTGAGGGTGGGTGAGGGAGGCTTCTGTGGGTTGACGACAGGAGGAGGGGGGGGTGGCTCAGACGATGATGGTCTGCACGTGGCCATGCGAAGCACATTGAGTGTGAGATAGATGCTGGGCATCATGCTGACATAAGAGCTCGTAACGCCTACTAGCTCTCTCGCAAAAAGTCAGCGCGCAGGTAGGCTGCCACCAGAGGGTCAATTGCCACAAGTTTGATTGCGCCATGCTGGACACGCTTCGTCTTGGTGTCGCCGTGTGTCTCGCATTGACCTGCATTGCCCGGGAAGTCAGCGCCACCCCGGACGCTCCGAGTGACCAACCTGCCTTCTCCGAGAAAGGCCACAAAAAGCAGGTTGGTCACCAACCCACGTTCCGGCCAGGGAAACTGTACGGACCTGCATCGACAAAAAAGACGGCCGAAGACCCCTATGCATCGCTGCATGATGCTCGGGCGCAGGTGGCAAAAGATGCGCGACCCTTTGACGATGCGGACTTGGAGGGCTACTTCGACCGGCTGACGTCCGGTCCTGTCGTATGGAAATGGAGGCACTACTTCAAGGTTTACGAGCGGCACCTGCGGCGGTTCCGGGGCACGGATGTTCACTTTTGTGAGGTGGGCATATTCACGGGCGGGAGCCTGAAGATGTGGCGATGGTACTTTGGCGAGAAGGCCGTCATATACGGCGTCGACTACGACAACAAGACCGTGTGTGAGAACAACGAGCACTGCGGCTCACCAAACCGAATCTTTCAGGGCGACCAGGGGTCCCCAGAATTCTGGGCTTCGTTCCGAAAGCAAGTGCCAAGGCTGGACGTGCTGCTCGACGACGGCGGCCATCTTCCATACTTGCAGCAAACGACGCTCGAAGAGATGTACCCACACCTCTCACAGGGCGGCGTGTACCTCACCGAGGATTTGCACGGGCCGGAGCACCCGTTCGTGGACTACGTGTACAAGACGTTCGTCACGAGCGACCTCGGCGTGAACAACGTGCCGCGCAGCCGCGGGCATAAGGCCGTCTACGATATGTCGCGCGTACAGCACGAGACGGCGGAGGTGGCCTTCTACCACTACATGATCACAATCGAAAAGCACGCCCACGATGTCATGCGCATGGGCGCGAAAATCGAGCTGAACCATGGCACCACTAAGATTCCGTGCCCTTCAGGCTTCGGTACACCTGAGCTACCCTGCCCGAATAAACCGTGAATCTCGTCTATGGTCTAGCAAAATGATTCTTTTAGTCGAGAGTATTGCTTCATGATACTCCTCAATTTCACATGGGAAGTGGTTTCTCACGAATAGGTGGATTCTGTGCTCTCGGCCGCGGCAGCGCGCATCGCAGGCGGTGGCTCCGCCATGCCGGGGTCTGCTGGTGTGAGCGGCGCCTCCTGCTGCGCCCGCGGCAGCTTGCGGCGGCGGCCCGACACGACGAGCGACCGCTCGTGCAAGAAGAGCGAGAGGAACTCGGCGACCTGCGTCGTGTCGCGGAGGTAGAACTCGGCGGCGGTCTCGTTGCGCAGCGGCGCCGTCTGCCGCACGACGATCGGCACGCCGCGCCCCTGGTTGAGCTCGGCGAAGGCGTCCTCGTCGGCGACGTCGTCGCCAATGTAGATGGGCATCGCGGTGGCGTTGCGGTCCTCCTTGCCGCTCGGCAGGCCGAGCTGCTCGCACATGCTCTTGAGGAGCCACTCGACGGCTCGCCCCTTGTTCCAGTTGACCTGCGGCTTGAGCTCGATGACGTGCTTGCCCTCGGAGCGGCGCAGCAGCGGCTGCTCCTCGAGCACCGACTGCACGAGCGCGTCGAGCCGCGGCAGGTCGGCGCGCGAGACGTTGCGCGTGTGCACGGAGAGCGCGTACTTGTTGTCCTCGAGCTGCGCGCCGGGCACCTGCGCGAGCTGCGCGTGGAGCAGCCGCAGCGCGTCGCGGATCTCGGGCAGCAGCTGCGATGCGACCGTGTAGTTGAGCGACGAGCCGTTGGGCCCGACGATCTCGAAGCCGTGCGAGCCCGCGAAGTAGAGGCCGCGCACCTTCACCCACTCCTGCAGCTTCTCGAGCGAGCGGCCCGACACGATGGCCGTCGGGTGGCGGTCGCTCAGCTTGCGCAGCAGCTTGCTCACACCCTTGGGCAGCCGCGCCGCGGCGGGGTCGGCGACCATCGGCGCGAGGGTGCCGTCGTAGTCGAGGCAGAAGGCGGGCGTCATGCACGCCTCGAGCCGGTCCTGGATGATCTGCAGCTGCGAGAGCTCCATCGCGTTCTTGAGGCGGCCGCCCGCCTTGATGTCGGAGAGCGCGGCGCGCGCGGCGGCGCTCGGCGCGGCGCGGCGCTTCGCCGGCACCTGCGGCAGTCCCGCCAGCTGCCGCAGCAGCTCCTCCGCCTCGGGCTGCCCCGCCACAAAGTAGTGCGCGTGCGTCGTGTGGTTGCCCAGCGTCGCCGTGATACCGACGCCGTTGGGCGCCTCCGTCTCCGCCTCCGTCTCCGCCTCCGCCTCCGCCTCCGCCTCCGCCGTGCTCGCCGCCCCGTCGGCTTCGGCCTCCTCCGCCATCTCCGCCTCCGCCTCGGCAGTCGCCGCCAGCCGGGGCGCCTCCTCTGCCACCTCCTCCACCTCCTCCACCTCAGCCGCCTCGACCTCCGCCACCTCCTGCACCGCCGCCATTGCCCGCTCCGCGTCCTCCGCGTCGTCGTCGTCGTCGTCGTCGTCGTCGCCCGCGTCGTCGTCGCCCGCCTCGAGGTCCGGCAGCATGTCGCCGAGCTCGACGCTGAGCTCGTCGACCTCGATCTCGGCGTCGCCGTCGCGCCGCCCCGCGTCGTCGCCGTCGCCCTCGGGGCCCGTCGCCGGCGAGAAGAGGCCGTGCACCTTGGTGAAGATGTCCTCGTCGCGCGCCGTGAAGTTGCCCAGGCACAGCACGAAGTCGAAGGCGTCCTCGTCCTCGGCGCCGGCGTCGGCGTCGGCGTCGGCGCCGTCGCCGTTGTCGGGCCGCTCGGCCGCCGCGCTGCCGCGCGCCGCGTCGTCGGCCTCGAGCAGCTGCATCAGCCCGAAGCCCATCGAGGTGCCGTAGGGGCGCACCTCGACGAAGGTGCCCTCCCACACCATCTCGACGGGCGCCGAGACGAGCACCTTCTCGAGGTGCTCGACGAGCAGCGCCGCGTGGCGCGCGCCGAGCTCGTGGTCGGCCGCCGCGTAGCTCCACCGGATCGTGCACTCGCGCCGGCTGACGCGGCTCTCGGGCGTGCGCTCCTCGAAGTAGTCGAAGACCTCCTGCGCCACCTCGAGCCACGACGCCTCCTGCGCCGCCTGCAGCGACGTCTCCCACTCGGCGCTCCAGCCGCGCCGCGTGAAGACGCCGCCCTCCGCGAGGCCCCACAGCGAGCTGCGCAGCACCGCAAGGTCGCCGTCGACCTCGCCGCCGCCGCCGCCGTCGCCACTCTCCTCGCCGTCGGCGGCGGCGGCGGCGTCGGGAGCGTCCGCAGCGGCCGCCTTCGCGCACTCGCCGTCGCCGTCGCCGTCGCCGTCGCCGTCGCCCTCGGCCTCGGCCTCGGCCTCGGCCTCGCCTGTGCCGTCCTGCTCGCGCTGCAGCACCGCGTCCTTGTCCTCCTCGCGGAGCAGCACCGCGTCGAGCAGCGCGTCCATCCGCACGCGCGAGCGGCCCGACGCGAGCACGACGGTGTTGGCGGGGTCGCGCAGCAGCCGGCGCAGCATCGCGCACTGCTCGTCGGAGAGGGAGGCGTGGTCGTAGTCGTACGCGATCTGCTCGGTGCTCGGCAGGAACGTGCCGCCGACGCCGAGCACGATCAGCCGGCGCGACGCGGCCGAGTACTGCGCGAGCAGCTCCGACGGCGGCAGCGGCGGCGCGTGCGCCTTGCGGTCGTCGGCGTGCTCGTTCTCGGTGCGCGCGAGCTGCGCGACAAAGTTGGTGAACCAGAGCTGCGCGGTGAACTTGGAGACGTACTGCTGCGCGTACGCGTGCAGCTCGCTCCGCTGCTCGGCGCCCATCGTGAGCGCGTCGTACATGCCGCGCGCCACCTCCTCGGTGTTGTACGGGTTGACGCGCACGCAGCCCGCGCCGAGCGCCTGCGCGGCGCCCGCAAACTCGGAGAGCACCAGCACGCCCTTGCCAAACTTGGTCGCCCTCGCCGGCGGCGCGCCGCCGCCACCGCCGCCGCCGCCACCGCCGCCATCGCCACCGCCATCCGCCGCCCCGTCGGCGCCCTCGGCGGCCGCCGCCGCCGCGTCGGCGGTGACGACGCCGTCGCTGCCCGTCGGCGCCGGCGCGCCGCCCTGGCACGCGACGTACTCGTACGAGACGAGGTTCATGCCGTCGCGCAGCGAGGTGACGACGCACGCGCTCGAGATGTAGTAGAGCGCGCACAGCTCGTCAAACTCGACCGACTTGTCGAGGTAGTGGATCGGCACGTAGCCGACCGAGCCGAAGCGGCCGTTGATCCGGCCGACGATGCGGTGCGCCGTCGCGCGCAGCTTCTGGTACTCGGGCACGTCGGTGCGCGTCGGCACGGCGATCTGCAGCAGGCAGACCTTGCCGACCATCTCGGGGTGCTGCTCGAGCAGCGACTCGATCGCGAGCAGCTTCTGCGGGATGCCCTTGATGTAGTCGAGCCGGTCGACGCCGAGCAGCACCTGCATCCCGTCGAACTGCGCCTGCAGCTCGGCGATCCGCGCGCGCACCTTTGGGCTCTCGACGCCGCGCTCGAAGCGCTGCGGGTCGATGCCGATCGGGAAGGCGTCGACGCGCACCGCGTGGCGCTTGACGCCGCCGCCCTCCGAATCGGGGAGCGGCCGGTCCCACGAGATGTGCCGCGCGCGCAGCGTGACGTCCCTGCCGAGCAGGTTGGTGCACGCGTGCAGGAAGTGGCGCGCGTACTCGTAGATGTGGAAGCCGAGGAGGTCGGCGCCGAGCAGCCCCTGCAGGAGCTCGCGCCGCATCGGCAGCATCCGGAAGACCTCCGACGACGGCCACGGCGTGTGCAGGAACCAGCCGATGCGCAGCCGCGGCTGACGCTCGCGCAGCAGGCTGGGCAGCAGCATCAGGTGGTAGTCGTGCACCCACACCACGTCCTTGGAGCGCGCAACCGACGCGACGGCGTCGGCAAACTTGGCGTTGGCCAGGCGGTACGACTCCCACTGCTCCTGCTCGAGGCCGGCGGCGCCCTGCTCGCCCTCGGGCGAGCGCGAGACGTAGTGGAAGAGCGGCCAGAGCACGTCGTTGCAGAAGCCGTTGTAGTAGCCGCGCGCGAGCGGCTTGTCGAGGAAGACGGGCACGCAGCCGCGCCGCAGCATGTGCCGGCGCACCTCCTGCATCTCCTCGGGCGTCGCGTCCTCCAGGTCGGCCCACCCCACCCAGATGCGCCGCATGTGCTCGACGCCGAGGAGCGCCGAGACCATCCCACCCGACGACACCGAGAACTCGAGCTTCCCGCCCGGCCCGCGCTTGACCGAGATCGGCAGCCGATTGGAAACCATCACGATCCTCGGCGCGGCGCGCTGCCAGAGGTGGAGGCGCGCGGCGTCTTGCGCCTCCTGCAGCATGTGCATGTGCTGGCGCGCGGCGGCGATCGCGTGCGACCGCGCGAGGTCGAGCTCGATGTACGTGTCGTCGTTGTCCAGCTCCCACGGCGCGCGGTCGTCGAGGCCGCCGCCGCCCATCGTCGTCTCGCCGAGCATCCGCGAGACGAGCCGCTGCAGCGACTGGTCGCGCGGCACGGCGCGGCCGCCCGGCGGCCGGTCGGGCAGCTTGGCGCAGCGGCCGAGCGCGAGCAGGAACGCAAACCAGATTACGAGTAGCATGCTACTCGCTACTTCAGGTGCAAGATTGCGGTTGATCTGATGCATGCTTTTGCATGCACTCCTTCATTTCTGGGCCCCTGGGCTAGCGGGATGACCACTCGGCGGTGCCATCGGCGTACGTAGGCGATGAATATACGAGACGGCGCCCGGGTCACAGACCGGGTCCGGCTATGAGCAGTTGGGGTCCGTGCGTGTAACGGAGCCGAGGTGTGTAGTTGGGCCGTGTAGTTGAGGTAAGCTAACAGCGTTAAACCGTTAACCCTAGTACCTGCATAAGGTGTCGGACACCCTTTCTCGCGCACGTGGCGCTCGCGACGCCACTCCTCGGCTCCCCGTTGGACTCCAGAGGCCATCCGAATATCCCCAAAGAGCGCTCGACGAGCTCTCGCGACTGGTGTCGTCGGTAGAGCGTCAC
>Ga0209713_10000431_pt1 | contig 23539 bp, 15 predicted proteins | sample ArcOceMetagenome_3_FD_187444 | JGI IMG/M metagenome (GOLD analysis project Ga0209713, IMG submission 187444) | Marine eukaryotic phytoplankton communities from Arctic Ocean - Arctic Ocean- Svalbard ARC20M Metagenome (SPAdes) (version 2) | ecosystem: Environmental > Aquatic > Marine > Oceanic... | reverse complement strand
CGGCGCACGACAACATCTACCGGCCGGTCCACGGCCGGCTGCACGACCTCGCGCAGCTCAAGGGCGCCACGCAGAGCGCGCACGACAAGCGCACCATCGCGCAGAGCCTGCTCGCCGTCGAGTTCGACCTGCGGCCCGCGCCGCCGCACGCGCCGCCCTCGCTGCGCGCGCCGGCGGCGCGGCTGCGCGCCCACCTCAACTGCGTCGAGCTGCTGGTCCACCTGCCGTTCGCGAAGCGCCTCGCCGAGTTCTGGCTGCAGCCGCTCGTCGAGCCGCCGTTTGCCGACCTCGCGACCGCGCGCGACCAGCCGGGCGCCGAGCCCAGCCTCGACCTCGACCTCGACGTGCGGCTGCAGCAGACGGACGTCGTGCTGATCAACCACAAGCTCGGCCCGTCGATGCCGCTGCTGCTGCTGCACGTGCAGGCCGCGCTGCTGCACCTGGCGCTCCGCCGCGACGGCTCGCGGCTGCGGCTCAACATCCATCTGCCGCTCGAGCTCAAGGCGTACAACGTCGCGACGCAGGGCTACGACGTCTGCGTCGAGCCGGCGATCGTCGGCGTCCACGTCGCGATCGCGACGCCGTGGCGGTTCGCCGAGTCGGAGCTGCGGATGCGCCACCAGCACACGTCCGTCGGCGTCTGCTGCTCGCCGCTCTTCGTCACCGTCACGCAGTCGCTCGTCAAGTCGTACGCCGCCGCCGCCTTGGGGGCTGAACGAACCACCCCATCTTGACCGGCAGATTCGTCCAATCTGCTACTCACGCACGCGTCGCCACCGCCCCGTTTGTTCCGCACAGGACGCTGGTGCTGCTGCCCGAGGCGCTCGAGATGCTCGACGAGGTGCTCAAGATCCTCGCCGCCCTCGACCCCAACGCGCCGCTCAACCCCGAGCTACCGGCGTCGGTGCAGGCGGCCGTCGCCGCCGCCAACGCCGCCAGAGCCGTCGCCCCCGCCACCGCCGCCGCCGCCGCCGCCGCCGCCGCCGCCGCCGCCGCCGCCGCCGCTTCCGCCGCCGCCACCACCGCCGTCGTGGCCGCGGCCGCGTCCGCGTCGGCGGGCAACAACCTTCAGCAGCAGAGGGCCGGCACGTCGGTCGCGCCGAACCGACGCGACGCGGCACTCACCTTCATCCGCTCGCCGTACTGGCTGCGCAACTACCTCGGGCTGCCGCTCACGGCCGCCATCGAGGGGCAGAGCGGCGCCGAGGTCCACGTGCTCCCGGGAGAGACGCGCGAGCTGCCGACCGACGCGGCGCTGCTGCGCGACGGCGACGACGGCAACGCGCCGCCGTCTCCGGGCGGGTCGTCGCGCCAAGGTCGCCACCGTGGCGGTGGCTCGTTTGGCGGCGCCTTCGGCGCGCCGTTTGGCGGCGCCTTCGGCGTGTGGAGCGACGAGACGTCTCCGCTCGGCGCCGGGCTCGGGCTCGGCCTGCTCGCCCCGCACTCGGGCGATCGGCACAAGCAGGGCGGCGAGCGCGGCAAGGGCAAGGGCGGCGGCGGCGGCGGCGGCGGCGAGCACGCCACGGCGAAGCTGCTGGAGCGGCAGCCGCTGCTCGACGTGCGGCGGCTGACGGTGTCGAGCGGCGCGTGGGGGTCGCGGCTGCACGGGCTGCAGTTCCACCACGTCGGCCACTGCGTGCGCGAGGTGACGCTGCCGCTGCCGGGGGCGCCGCTCCACGTGGCGCGCCTCTCGACGGAGGTGGTGATGCACGAGGGCGGCTCGAACATGCTCTGCCTCGACACGCTGCTCCACCTGCGCAACGAGGCGCGCGACGCGGTGCTCGTGCGCGTCCTCTCGGCCGAGCAGGCGGAGCTGCTGCTCGAGAGCGCCGCGTATACGTACGAGCACCGCGCCAGCCAGGCGCCGTCGCTCGCACGCGGCGCCAGCGAGAGCCAGCACCTGCAGGCCTTCGAGGTGGGCGCGGGCGACACGCTGCGCGTGCCGCTGCCGTTTGCGCACCTCTCGCACTTTGCGATCCGGCCGCTGCTCGGCGCCACCGACGCCGCGCGCGAGCGGCTCGAGTGGTCGGCGCCCGTCTCGATCAAGCAGGTCCTCCTCGGCACGTGCTTCGTGCGGTGCGAGCCGCGGCCGCTCGCGGGCGACGAGCGGCGGCGCGAGCCGTGGGAGGCGCGCGACGCCGGGCACGACCCGTGGTGCTGCACGACGTCGCTCCGGCTGACGAGCGTCGGCAACGGGCCCGAGGACGGCGAGACGAAGCTCGAGCTCGACGTCGACGGCGGCGCGGTGCGGCGCACCGTCGTGCTCTCGCCGCCGCTCGTGCTGCGCAACCAGCTGGCGGGGCCGATGCGCTTCACGCTGGTCGACAAGTCCAACGGCGCGCAGCTCAAGGACGTGCTCGAGCGCGACACCGAGATGCACTGGCACGCCGTCTCGCCGCACGCCGAGGTGGAGCTCACGATCCAGCTGCAGGTGACGGACGAGCCCACTCCTGCCACGCCACAGACCCCTCCCGTTCGGGACCCCCAGCAAGCCCTCTGGACACAGACAGGACAGGCGGGTGCCACGACTGCAGCCAACCACCGCGTGAGCCTCCTTCTTCCCACCCCAACCACCGCGCAGGGCTACGAGAGCCCGAGCGTCGCTCTTGTGCCGGGCGTCGACCTCAAGGGGAAGGTGGGGCGCAACTGGGCGGCCGAGCGGCAGGCGCGCCGGCTGTACGACCAGGCGCGCCACCTCAACTGGGAGGGCTTGATCTCGGGCGCGTCGGGGCCGCAGCACACCCACCTCAAGCTGTACGACCACCAGGGGCGGCCGCTCGGCATGCCGCGCCATGCCTGCTTCAAACCCTTGCCCTGCAGCAGACCCGTCGCGCCCGGCCTGCTACTCACACGTCATGTCGTTCGCGCGGGATGATCTCAGTCCTCGAGCTCGAGCACGAGGAGAGCGAGGGCGGCGCGCGGCGGCTGCTCGCCTACGCCGGCGTGTGGCTGCTCAACAAGGCGGGGCTGCCGCTACACTACCGGCGGCGCGTCGCGGGCGGCTACGGCATCGCGCAGCACCGCAAGGTGGGCGCCGAGCCGGACTTTGAGAAGATGAAGCAGGAGGCGGAGGAGATGCGAGCCGCCACCGAGACGAGAGGCGTCGGAAGCGGCGGCGTGAGCGGCGTGAGCGGTGGCGGCGGAGGCGCCGGCGAGCGTGCCAGCGTCTCCGGCGGAGAGAGCAGCGCCATCGGCGGCGAGGCGGGCGCGTCGGCCACCGTCAACCCGCGCGACTTTGCGTCTCAGATGCGCCAGTGGGCGAGCGTCGATACCATGGAGGAGTCGACGACGGGCGGCGACCCCTCGCTGGTCGGCGGCGGCGGCGCCGAGGCCCCGCGCTCGGGTGGCGTGCCGCGCTACTCCAAGGGCGGCCACCGCCGCTCCGACGACCCATCGCTCGCCGAGGCGCTGCACGCGGTGCAGTCGTACGACGACGTCGAGCTGCGCGTCGGCCAGCCGGCGATGCTCTCGTTCACGTGCGCCGCCGCGCGATGCATGCTCGCTCAAATCCTGCACTGCTCGCAGATCGGGCTACTGTAGTCTGCTGCCCATGCGCTCGCACCACACCCCACGCCGGAACAGGACCAACGCCCTGCTCGCCGAGTCGGTCTCGCTGCGCTGCGGCCGCGGCGCGTGGTCGCGCGACGTCAATGTGCTGACGTCTCGGCCGCAGCGCGTCTCGCTGCACGAGGCGCGCCCCGACAAGGGCTACGACGCCGACCCTGCGCAGTCGCAGCTCGGGGCGCCGCGGCGGCCGCGCTTCGGCAAGGTGTACGAGCTGGCGATCCGGATGCGCCGCGCGCAGAACTCGTTCTCGCACACGCGCGTCGTGACCATCCTGCCCCGCTACGTGCTGATCAACCACTCGCACGTCGACCTGGAGGTGACGCAGAGCGGCATGGAGCGCCTCGCCGGCCGCTTCGCGCCCGGCGACTGCTGGGTGCACCTGCCCAAGCAGGAGCAGGACGAGAAGGCGCCGACGCCGATCGTGTGGCACTGGCCCAACGGCAAGCTGCAGCGGCGGATGCTGCGGCTGCGCGTCGCGGGCGGCGGCTGGCTGCCCTCGTCGGGCATCGACCTCGGCGACTCGCCGGGCGAGTGCATGGTCAAGTGCCGCCCCGCGCCGCCGCCCGACGACGACGACGACGACGACAGCGCCAACGACGCTGGCGACGCCGCCGCCGCCACCGGCGCCGCCGCGGTCAACAACGCCGTGCGGCCGAAGTCACCGTCGGGCGCGTCGTCCGGGGCGCACAGCTCCGGCAGCGCGCGCAAGAGGCAGCAGCAGCAGCAGCAGCTGCCGGCGTGCCCGCACCTCTTCTCTGTCGAGCAGGAGGAGCACGACGGCGTCCGCTTCGTCAAGATCTACCGCGGCCGCCGCGACGAGATGCTCTACCTGCTCAAGAACGAGCTCGACGCGCCGCTCTCGATCGCGCAGGTGGGCGAGCCGCACGAGGACCTGTGGGGCGCGATGCGCACGATCGCGTACGCGTGGGACAACCCGCGCGGCGTCCGCCGGCTGATGATCCGCGGCTCCTTCACCGTCGCCGTGCCGGGCGACGGAGGCGACAGCGCGGACGCCACCGGTGACGGCGCTGCTGGCGCTGCTGGCGCTGCTGGTGGCGCTGGTGGTGGTAGCGGCGGCGGCAGTGGCGACGGCGGTGGCGGTGGTGGTGAGCCGGCTGAGGACGCGCCGGCGACGGCGCGTGGCGAAGCGGCGACCAGCACCTCGACGCGCAGTGCCGACACAGATGGCGAAGGCACATCCGTGGCTCCGGCAGAGCAGCAGCCGCAGCGGGAGCAGCCGGGGCAGCAGCAGCAGCAGCAGCAGCAGCGGGAGAGCGGCCTTGGCGGCGGCAGCAGTGGAGAGAACGGCTCCGCTGAGGAGGCGAGCGACAGCACCGCGTTGCACCCCGGCGCGGCCGCGGCCGCAAACGAGGGCGCGGGCGCGGGCGCGGGCGCTGTGGGCGCTACCGAGGGAGAAGCGCTCGACTTCGACGTGGCGAGCAAAGGAGTGCGCCTCTCGTCGATCTCCTCGTCGATCTCCCAGGGGTCGTCAGCGTCGGACGAGAGCCTCGGGAGGCAGCCCAGCCAGGGCGGCGACAGTGGCGGCACCGGCGGCACTGGCGGCACCGGCGGCACCGGCGGCGCTGGTGGTGCCTCGCGCTCGGTGCACTGGAGCGTGCGCGTGCCTCTGTCGCGGCCGTTCCGCAACCGCGAGGTGAGCGTCAAGCTGCGCGACGGCACCGTGCGCCTCGTCGCGGTCTTCTCCCTCTCCAAGGTGGCGGGGCCGATGCACCTGCTCCGCGCGCACCTGCCGCGGCCCGACCCGAAGCGGGGGGACGGCGCGGGCGCCGCCGCCTTGGGGGGGCTGCCGCTGCCGTTCCACCTGCCGCGCGCGCTGGCGCCGCTCGGAGGGACGCGGCACGTCGGGCGGCGGCAGCGACAGCAGGCGGCGCGCGTCGCGGGCTCTGAGCAGCCGGCCGGCTCCAAGGGCGAAGCGCCCAGCGGCGGCACGGCGTTGCACCCCGGCGCACAACAGCAGGCTGCCGCCAACGCCGAGGCCGCTCTTGCCGCTGGCGGCGGCCGTGGGGGCCGCACGCACAACCTGCCGCTGCAGCGGGTGCGGCCGCGAAACTTCATGCGGCGAGAGAAGACGACGGCGCGAGGGCCTGGTGGCCTCCAGCGGCTCCTCGACTCGCGGGCGTCGTCGTTGCCCGCGTTCGCCGCCGCGTCGCATGCGAGAGACATCCAGCAGCAGGGCGGCGCCGGCAGCGGGCGCCTCGTTGGGTTCGCGCGGCCGGCGGCCACCTCGGGTGCCACCTCCGGTGGTGGTGGCGAGAGCGGCGGTCCGAGGTCACGGCGCGTCTCGGTCGCCGCCTCTCGCATGTCGCGCGTCGCATCGAGCCTCGGCAGCCTCGGGCTCGGCGGCGGCCGCGCCACGTGCGGGCGGCTGTCGCTGTCGGACATTGCGGCGCGGGGGCTGCTCTCGCCCGACCCCAACGTCAACGACGACATGCACGACGACGAGTGGGAGCGATCCGTCAAGGCGAGGCTGCGCAACGGCGGCGGCGGCGGCGGCGGTGGCGGCGGCGGCGGCGGCTTCCTCGATGCCGGCGGCGGCGATAGCGGTGGCGGCGATAGCGGTGGCGGTGGCGGCGGCGGCGGCGGCGGCGGCGGCGGCGGCGGCGGCGGCGGCTTCTACGGCGACGACTACGGTTCTTTGAACTTTGACGCCGTCGGTCGCGGCCTCTTCTCGCCACGGCGCGGCGGCGCGGCGCGGCAGGTGCGGCGGCTCTCGATGGAGGCGCAGGCGCAGCGCGGCGTGCGCCCACGCCGCGGCTCGTCGTCGATCGTGCCCGCCGAGATCAAGCGCTACCTCTCGCGCCGCTTCAGCGCCGACAGCGTCGACAGCGAGGACAGCGACGCCTTCGGCGGCGGCGGCCGGCAGAGCCAGAGCCTCTCTGGCGAGGCAGAGGGGCGGCCGCTCCGGCAGAGCCTCTCGATTGCGCTCGGTGCCCTCGACGAGAGCTCCTCGGAGCTCCGCTCGCTCTCGCACGGCGACAGCCCGCGCGGCGGCATGGGCGGCATGGGCGGCACATATATGGGCGGCGCGCCGCCGCCGCCGTCGCCGCCGATGCTTGGCGCGATGAGCCCGTCGTCGCGGAGCCTCAAGTCGTCGCTCGCGCTCATCGAGGAGAACGCCGGCGACAGCAACGCCGGCGACAGCGGCCGCGGCGTGGGCGGCGCGGCGACGGCGGCGGAGGCCCGGCGCAGCGTGAGCGAAGGCAGCGCCGCCATGGCCAGCGAGAGGGGCGGTGGCTCCTCGACCGGCTCCGATCGACGCACGGGCGACGCCGCCGCCGCCGCCGCCGCCGCCGCCGCCGGGGGTCCCGCCAAGAAGACGACGGCCGCGGGCGCCGCCGACGCGGCGCGCGGCCTCGGGCATGGCCAGAAGAGGGCCGACAAGGAGGCGGCGGCCGCGAAGGCGAAGGAGGCGATGGGCATCTTCCCGGCGCTCATGTCGATCCGCGTGCAGGTGGCGTCGGCGTCGCTCTCGGTCGTCGACGGCCTCCCGCAGGAGCTGCTGCACCTCTCGATCGACGAGCTCGACTTCTGCTCGGTCTCGGCCGAGGTCGCGATCTCGCAGCCCGCGGTCGTCGTCCCCGGCGACGCGTGCGAGCTGCGCAAGCTGCGGCCGTGCAAGGCGCCGTCGGCCTTCGCCGCCGAGGGCTGCGTCCGCCTCGAGGCCGTCGCGGGCAGCGAGCCGCTGCAGCTGTGCGCCGCCCCGTCGGGGCCGTCGGGGCCGCACCCGCCGTGGGACACGTCGACGGTGCTGCGCTACGGCCCGCTGCACTACCGCAACGTCGAGTCGGGCGCGGCGCGCGAGCCGTTCGAGAGCCTCGCCGTGCGGCTGCGCCACCTGCAGCTCGACAACCAGACGATGCACCCGGCGTTCATCGTCATCCTCGCGCCGATCCGCACGCGCAGCGCCGCCGGCGCGGCGACGCGCGGCACCGCCGCCGAGCGTGGCTCCACCGCTGGTGGCCAGCTGGGCGGCGGCGGGGGTGTTGGCGGCGGTGGCGGCGGTGGCAACGGTGGCAACGGTGGCGCGGCGGCGGCGGCGGCGGCGGCGGCGGCGCAGCAGGAGGCGATGGTGTCGGTCTCGCTGCGGCGCAACCTGACGATGCCCGACCTCGACTACTTCACGTCGCTGGTGGTGCACCTCGAGCCGCTGGCGCTGCAGCTCGAGGAGCAGCTGCTGCGCGACGCGTACCGCTTCCTCGACGGCGCCGGCCTGCTCGAGATGCTCGGCCTCGACGAGAGCGCCGAGGCGACGTCGTCGGCCGCCGGCTGGGAGTGGGAGCTCGTGCGGCCGCAGCCGTCGCCGCTGCGCGCGCCCAAGGTCGTCTTCGACGAGCTCCACATCTCGCGCATCGCCATCGACCTCACGCTGCGCTCGAGCCGGCAGGGGCTGCTCATCCCCAACAAGGGCGGCGGCGGCGGCGGGCAGGCGACGTCGATGCCGGGCCCCGCCGAGTTTGTGCTGTCGATGGTGGCCGCCGTCTTCCTCAACCTCGACCAGATGCAGCTGCGGCTCTCGGCGTGCCGCATCCACTCGCACCTCTCGTCGTATGAGTCGTTCGTCGCGCGGCTGGTCCGCTTCTACGCGCGCTCCGCCGGCCTCACGCTGCTCAACCTCATCGGCTCGCTCGACTTCCTGGGCGGGCCGCTCCACATGGTCTACGACGTCGTCGACGGGCTGCGCCAGGTGACCCTCGACCCTCTGCTCGCCGAGCTCGCCGCAATCGAGGAGGAGGGACGAGAGGCCGACGCGCCTCGCGCCGGCAGGAGCGGCCGCCGCGGCAGCATCGGCGGCAGGCGCGGCGGCGGCGGTGGTGGCGGCGGCGGTGGCGGTGGCGGAAGTGGCGGCGGCGGCGGCGGGAGGAGCAGCGGCGGCTGGCCGGTGATGCGTCGCGGCGCCTTCGAGCTGGCGCAGCGCGGCATCTACGTGCCCGCCAACGTGTGCTACAAGCTGTTCTCGTCGTGGTCGTCGATCCTGTGCTTCTTCGCCTTCGACCCCGAGTACATCCACACGCACACGCAGCGCGTCTACGCGCAGGGCAACGCGCCGTCGGCGATGGCGGGCGCGCGCGCCGGCCTCAAGGCGGTGGCGATGGGGCTCGAGAGCGCCGTCACGTCGCTCGTCACGCAGCCGTACAAGGGATGGCAGTACGGTGATCATGCCCCTCCCTCCGCCCCACCGCCTCCCGCGCCTCGCTCGATTCCTGACTGACAGACCGTGCTTACACTTCGCCTCATCTCGCCTCACCTCGCCTCGCCTCGCCTCATATCACATCACCTCACATCATCCTCGCGCACTGCCCGCGCAGGGCGGCGCGTCCACGCCGCCGTCGGCCTCGCGCGCGCCGTCGTCGGCGCGCTGCCCAAGGTAGGCGTCGGGCTGCTCGACCTGCTCGCCAAGGTGAGCGAGGGCGTCAAGAACCAGGCGTCGCTCCGCTCGCACACGACGACGCGCCGCCGCGCGCCGCTCGCCATCTACGTCGACCGGCTAGTGCGGCAGTACAACGACGTCGAGAGCCGAGCCTACGAGCTGATCGCGCTGTGCAAGCCCGACGCGCTGCAGGCACCACCCACCCACCACCCACCCAACCAGCTCCCCCCCCTCCCACCCCTCCCACACCGTCCACGCACCGTCCTCCACCCACCGTCCTCCAACTAATCAGGCCGAGGGGCTCCGCGCCGAGGCGTACGTGCAGCACCACTTCATCGACTACCGGCCGCCCGCCGCCGGCGCCGCGCCGCGCACGATGGTGCTCGTCGTCACGTCGAGCCGCGTCGTCTTCGGCGGCTTCGACCCGCCGCGCGTCAAGTTCGAGGTGCCCAAGGACCGCCTCGCGCGCGTCGAGCTCGCGCCCAAGAAGACCAAGATCATCCTGTGGACGTGGACCGAGCTGCCGCGCGCGCTGCGCGTCGGCTCGGCGCTGCCCAACGTCGTCATGGAGCGCCACGTCTACGGCTGCAACCCGCTGCAGCTCCGCGCCGCCTTCGAGCACCTGCGCGCCCTCTCGTACCAGCAGGACCGCGAGCAGGAGACGGGCGGCCTCTCCGACCTGCAGCCGCCGCGCAGCGCCGCCCCGCCGCAGCGGGGCTGATGGGTGTCCTTACTACACTAGTACTAATACGTCAGTTGCGTCAGGACTCAGGTACTTTACTCTACTAAGGTCGTACTACGTTCTACGTAGTACTACTATTCATTCATCTACGGTACTCTCATTTCAAATAACCACCAGTGGAGTGTCCTCACCGCAGTGACCATACGACGGGCACGCGGCGCGACCGGCCACACCGTGCAGCAGCGACGCCGACTGCCCGAGGCGGTCCTCGGCGCGGTTTGGCGTGGCGCCCCACGGCCCGATGGCGGCGCCGACGCGCGCAAACGACGACGGGTTGAGCGGCACCACCACGCGCGCGCCCGCGAGCATCAGCAGGTCGGTGGCGATCTTGAGCGCCCCCTCTCGCTCCTCGCGCTCGTCGTCGTCTGCCGACGCGTTGCTGCTGGGGCTGGAGGGCCCGCCGGCACGCAGCTTGGTCGCCGCGCCGCCGCTGTACATGGGCGCGCCGCGTGTCTCGGTCACGAGCCGGTCCGGCATGAAGCGGCGCGCAAAGTGGAGCAGCGCAATCGAGTCGGTCGCCAGGAAGAATCGGCCGGCGGTGCCGCCGGCGGTGGCGGCGGCGGCTGTGCCAGCGGCAGAGACGAGCCGCTGCGTGTCTGTGCCGTTGCCGCAGCACACAAACGGCCGCGGCCGACTCAGCTCGTCGTGCGTGCTGGTCGCCCGGGCGGCGCGCTCGGTGGCGGTCGCGCAGGCCGCCGCACAGAGCGGTGGCGTCGCACGCGATACGAGCGCGTCGAAGCCGGCGACACGCGCGGCGTCGCTAAGGCTCGTGTCGCGCGCGTCGCGCCACGACGAGGCCGTCGCCGCCTCAAAGGCGACACGCAGCCCGTCGAGCAGGCGCCCCTCGCTCTCGAAGCCGTCGCGGCCGAAGCGCGCGTGGATCGCGGCGTACTGCGGCGGCAGCTGCGCGCGCAGCGCCCTGACGCGGTCGTCGAGCGCCGCCGTGGGGCACACGAGCAGGCGCCAGAGGCAGCGGTAGCTCATGTTGCGGCTGCGGACGTGCTTGCCCGGCCCCACGTCGATACTGCTCGAGCACGAGGACGGCGGGACGAGCCGCTGCAGACCGATGGCATCGAATAGCGCGACCGAGCCAAGCCTGACGAGGCGCAGGCGCCGTTGCTCCAACACTGAGGTTTCGAGGGCCACTAGCACATGCGGCAGCCAGTTGCCCAGCCCAGTCGGCGGCAGGCGCAAGCTCACGCAGCCCGCGGAGTCGCTTGCGCCGACGCTTGCGAGCCAAGGCACGAACGTCGTGCGATAGAAGGCCGTACAGCTGTGGTCGGCCAGCTCGTGGATGGCGTGCGACCGCGAGGCGCAGGAGGTCGATGGTGCTAGGTAGCTGAGCTGCTGCTGCTGGGGTGGCATGGGACTAGACAGTGTTCCAACGCAATGGTCGCCACGGCAACAACACGCTGTGCGTGCGCGGCGGCGCTGGTGGCGCTAGCGGCGCTGGCGCGGTGCTATATCGACGCCGGTGCTTGCAGCGCAAACAACATACTGTTGTTGATTTTGTTGATTTTCTCGATATATACACATAATAATATATAATGGGTCGCCCCCTCGAGCCCGGCTGTGGCGTGCCGTCGGGCTCGGTGCAAGGGTCTCATAATGGCCCGACATTCGAGAATGGCCACGCGGCCGATGGTCGTGGTGCTCGGCATGCCCAAGAGCGGCACGGAGAGCATCGGCAGCTTCCTGCAGTGCAGCGGCTTCTGAGACGTAGTAAATAGCGGGAACAGTTGGGTCGGCGAGGGGAGGGTTTACCAGCATGCGATTGAGTTTTGACCCTAGAGTTGGAGAGTACTACGCTGGAGCCTCCGCCGCAGGTGGCGGCGCCGACCCTCCGGCGGCCTCGGCGTCCATGCTGGCCATCGCCGACTCGAGCCGCTCCAGCCACTCCTCCACCGTCGCCCGCACCTTGCCGTCGTCGTCCTTCATCTTGCCCTGCTCCGCCCGCTTGGCCAGCAGCTCGCGCGCCTGGAGCAGGTGCTCCCGCGCCCTGGGGCCGTCGCCCAGGTGCACGGTGGCGACGCCGAGGCGCAGCAGCAGCGCCGCGCGCTTCTCTGGCACGAAGTCGGGCACCAGCGGCAGCGCGGCGGAGCACAGGGCCTTGGCCTCGGTGTAATCCTCGGCCTTGAGCGCCGCCTCGGCGCGCTCGATCAGCGAGTTGGCCTTGATCGCCTTCTCCTCGCGCTCGACGTACTCGGCCGCCCCGAGCAGCCGCTCCGCGTTGGCCAGCCGCTGCCCCGCCTCCGCGTTGCCCGAGTCGAGCTTGACCGCGACCTTGAGGTCTTCGACGGCCTCCTTGAGCCTCCCGAGCCCCTCGTGTCCGACGCCACGCCACATGTGCGCCTGGCTTCGGTCGTATGGGATGGTCGGCTCGAGCGCGAGCGCCGCGACCGCCGCGTCGTGGACCTCCTGCGGGCGCTTCAGGTCGTGAGCGGCGACCGCCATGTTGAGCAGCAGGCCTCCGGCCATATCGCGAGCCACCGAGCTGATCGGCTTGCCGTGCCTGTCGAATAGCAACTTTTTGGCATCTTCGAGCATGCCGAAGGCCTCGGCGGCCTTGCTCACGGAGACCTCGCCGTGCTTGGAGGCGAAGGGCATGGTTGCGATCGACAGGAGCAGCCCGGCGGCTCGCTCGCTGAGTCCACGCGCCCGCTCCAGCGTGTCGTTGGCGGCGTCCTCGTCGCCCGAGTCGTCGAGATTGTCCCACTTCGAGTAGTTGGCCATCCGATTAGCCTCGCCGCGTTGGAGAGGGTGGCTATATTCTATTAGCTCCAGTCGTGCGCCGGGTCACTGGGTTTAGGATATCCCCGAACCCGGCGGCTCGCCAGCACGACGCGTGCGTCGCATCGGCGTCGGCTTCGTGCATCGACTGTCGGTCCTTCTCGATGCTACGCACCGCCGCCCTCCGCTCCGCGCGGCAGGCGCGCCGCCCCGGGCTCGCGCGCCGGCACCAGTCCGCTCTCGCCGAGGGCGCGAAGGAGGAGGCTGCCAAGCTCGCGGAGAGCGCGAAGAACGCCAAGCTGCCCGACTGGTGGTACTCGCTCTTCGACGACAGACGCCTGGCCAACTACACGGCGGTCGTCGGCGGTGTGCTGCTGCTGCAGCAGCTCGGGAGCAGCCTGTTCGGTGGCGGTGGCGGTGGCGGGCATCATGAGGCGGCCCACGGGCACGGGCACCACAAGGAGGCGGAGCCACACGGAGGCGGGCACCACCACGAGGAGCCTGCGCCGGCAGCTGCCGAGCCCGCACCCGCGCCGCCGCCCCCTGTGGCTGCGGCCCCGACCGTGCCGTCCCCGTCGGCCGGAAGCCGGCCGGCGCGCATGATCGCGCGAAGCGACACGATCATCATGCCGACCGGCGGCCTGCCGCCGCCCCTCGCGGCCGCGGCGCCGGCTCCTGCCGCGCCCACGCCGGAGCCCGAGCCCGTGCCCGCTGCGCCGGCGCCGAAGGTCGAGCTGCCGCCCATCGTCGGCGAGACCGTGGTCGAGGGTGCGTTCGTCGGCGCGAGCGACGGCACCAACGCGTGGGTCATCGAGCGCGACGCCGCCGGCGCGGCCGTCAGCGCCAAGCAGCTCACCTTCCGGCCGGCGGGCTCGGCGCCGCCGTCGGTCAAGGGGTTCCTCGGCGACGGCTCGTGGCTGCTCGTCACGCAGAGCGCGGCGGAGGGCGAGGCCGAGCACCTGTGGGCGCTGCCGTCGTCGGGCGGCGCGGGCGGCGCGATCGACATGACGCCGTTCCCGAAGGCGTCGGTCGGCGCCGTCGTCGCGGGCGCGCCGCTGCACAACCTGCGCCGCACGCGCGACGAGGCGCTCGTCGAGGTGAGCGGCCTTACGCCCGGCGGCGCGGCGCACATGTACCGCGCGACGCTCCCCGCGGCGGTGCTGCCGCCCAAGCAGCGGCCGTCGCCGCTCGCCGCCGCTGCCGACGGCGGCGCGAGCTCCGCCGCGAAGCCGTCGCTGGCGCTCGACACGGAGGTGCCCGTCGGCACGCGCGGCGTGTCGCGGTGGATGGTCGACGACGAGGGGCTGGCGGTGCGCGCGGCGCTCGTGCTGCAGAACGACGGCAAGACGGCGCTGCTCGTGCGCGACGAGACGGCGCTGCGGATGGGCGGCGACGCGTGGCTCGCGACGTGCAAGCGGCTCGGCCTGCCCGAGCCGCCCCTCGACCCCGACGCGCCGCGCGCCTTCACGCAGTGGAAGGTCGCCGCCGAGTGGCCCGACGGGGCGCCGCAGCCGACCGGCCTCGGCTTCCGCGACGGCTGCGCGTGGGTCTACAGCGCCGGCGAGGTCGTCGCGTACAACACCGCGGGCGCGGGCGAGCTCAAGCTGTTCCTCTGACCGAGGAGCCCAGAGCGCCGCACTGGCACTGGTCGGGGGGTGGCGGTCGAGGGTGGGCGACGGGCGGGGAGAGTCGGTACATTGGACACGCTGGAAGGACGGTTGAGAGTTCTGGGCTGGGCCATGTGTGAGAGAGACTAGGTTTCGAAGGAACAGACGTTCGGTATACTTACACGTAGACCGTGGACGCATGGAAAAGGCGCTAACGCGGAACCCTGGCGGGATTCGCGGGCGCAGGGACAGACATAGGACAGACAAAGGTACTCTCATGCATGCGCGTCAGACTGAGCGACGCATCAGTGCACACGTAATCAGTGCGTGGCCGTCGAGCTCGAGGCGCCGAAGACGCCGCCGCTGTGGTCGGTCTTGCGCGAGAAGACGAGCGAGACGTGCTCCTTGACCGACGCGAGCGACGCGTCGCACGCGCGCAGCTGCTGCGTGCCGGGCAGCAGGTGGGTGAAGCCGTTCTCGTCCTCGCCCGGCTTGTGCGTGCCGAGCGAGTTGCAGCACTCGCAGCCGAGCGAGTCGTGGCACGTCGAGCGCGTCTCGAAGTCGGGCGTGAAGAGCTCGCGCAGCTCCTCCGCCGAGAACTTGCGCTTGTCGAGGTCGCCCTCGACGACCTGCCCGGCGAGCCCCTCCTTGGAGAGCTGCCGCTCCCACGTCTTCTCCTCGATCGTGCCGGTGCCGAGGAAGCGGTAGACGTAGCACGTCTTCGTCTGGCCCGAGCGCCACACGCGCGCCATCGCCTGCGCGTCGTTGGCCGGGTTCCAGTCGGGGTCGAAGAGGATGAGCCGGTTGGCGCCGATCAGGTTGAGGCCGCAGCCGCCCGCCTTGGACGAGAGCAGGAAGGCGTACTGCGTCGGGTCGGCGTTGAACGAGTCGACCATCACCTGCCGCTTGTTGGCGTTGACGGAGCCGTCGAGCCGCTGGAAGCCCATGCAGCCCTGCTTGAGCAGCTCCTCGAAGAGGTCGAGCGTCTGCGTGAAGTTGGAGACGAGCACCCACCGGTCGGTCGTCGTCTTCTTCACCTGGTGGAGCAGCGCGTGCAGCGTCGCCATCTTGCCCGAGAGCGCCGGGTTGAGCTTGACGCGGCCGCCGCTGCCGCTGCCGCCGCGCGACGACGCCGGCGCCAGGCAGCCGATCTGGCCGAGGACAGCCGCGTGCTCCGTGCTGTCGGCGATGAGCTGCGGGTGCGACGTCAGCTTGCGCAGCGTCGTCAGCGTCTTGAACGTCGAGCAGCCGGCGCCGGCGCCGCCGCCCTTGCCCTCCTCCTTGGCGAGCGCCGACGCCTCGACCTCGGCCGTGTACAGCCGCTTCTGCGCGTCGGTCAGGCTGCAGAAGACCACCATCTCGTACTTGGGCGGCAGGTACTTTGCGATGGCCTCGTTGCCGCGCCGCAGCATCACCGTCTGCACCTTCTCGCGGAACTCGTCGTCGGCGACCTTGCCGCGCGCAATCTCCTTGTCGGACGCGCCGACGTCGCGCGCCTTCGAGATCGGCAGCGCGTACTTCTTGCGGAACTCGGCCATCGAGCCGAGGCACTCGGGCATGCAGAACGCGAGCAGCGCGTAGAACTCGTTGAGGTCGTTCTGCACCGGCGTGCCCGTCACCATGATCTTCGTCTTCGCGCGGATCTGGATCAGGTCCTTCCACCCCTTGGTCTCGACGTTCTTGAGCCGGTGCGCCTCGTCGCACACCAGCACGCCGATCTCCCTCTTCTTCATCAGCTCGAGGTTGCCCGACAGCGTCTCGTAGGACGCCAGCAGCAGGCCCGCGTTTTTACTCTGGATGAAGCCGCGCAGCCGCGTCTCGATCTTCTCCTTCTTCATGTCCGACGTGACGACCGTCGGAATGATCTTGTCTCCCAGCCACTTCTTCACCTCCGCCGCCCAGTTGAGCACCAGGCTGGTCGGGCACATGACAATGGCGCTGTCAGCGTCGGGCTTGCCGGCAGGGCCCTGCTTGAGCAGCGTCCACAGCACCGAGATCGTCTGCAGCGTCCTGTGACGGCAGGGCGGGGCGGACGCTCTTCGTGTCGGCCGAGTGCACGAGCTGGCGCGTGTGCTAATGCTGCTGTGTGCTGCTGTGCTGCAGCTAATGCCGCGCGGCGCTGTGCATGTTGTGCGCTGCGCACTTTCCGAGGCCCATGTCGTCGGCAAGTATGCAGCCGCGGCCGAGCGCGCCGGGCTTGCCGCGGCACGCCTCGAAGATGAACTGTGGCCATGTGCGCGCACGACGGCAGCTCAGCGACGCGCGCAATCACGGCCGCGCCCTGGCGCCCAAACATGGCATCTAAGCTCCCGCCTCTCGGTCCGCCTCGGGGTGTGTCGGGGTGTGGGGCCGCTGGGCGGGCCTGGCGGGCGGGGAGGCGCACCGTGACGCCCTCGCGCTGATGCGGCCGCAGCTTGAGCGAGAGGTGCGGGTCGAGGACGACGTGGACGTGGCGGTCCCTGCCGCGGCCGGGGGTGCACGCGTGTGTGTCAGCGGTGGAGCAGCAGGCGAGGGGCCCGGGTTCGAGGCGGTCGCGCACGGCGGCGGCACGTCCTCGGAGCACGTCTCGGGCGGCGGCGTGTAGAGCACAAGCGCGCCCTCGAGGTGCGGGCTGTACCGCGCCTGCCGCGCCGGTGCCGGCCGGCCGCCGAGCGACTGCCAGACGCGGAGGGGGGGAGCGGGCGTCAGCAAGGGCGGCTCGTCCGAGCCGTGGGAGCGGCGGTGGGGCGGCACCTTGCTCGACTGGCCGTACATGTCCGCCATCTCCGAGTCCTTCTTGATCGGCGGCTTGAAGGCCTTGCGCGTGCTGGAGCTCGCGGGCTGGCCGACGGCGACCTTGACTGGCCCGAGCGGCTGGCGTGGGCTGGCAGCCTTGTCCGCCGCCTCGACGGGAGCGTCGTCGGGCCGCTCGTCATCCTTGGCGGCCGTCCGCACGAGCTTCCGTGCGATCATCTTGGAGGCGCGCTCCTTCTTGAGGCCGAAGCCACCCTCGCTCGGGCCGGCTCCTGTCGGGGCGCCGCCGCCGCCGAGGCGCGGGGCGCCGCCGGCAGCCGCCGGTGTGTTGAAGGGCTGGGCCACCGAGCTCGGGCATCGCGAGCGCTTCATCGGAGAGCGGTGCGAGCGGCTGCGGAGCGACGAGCGGCGCGCGGGAGGCGGGCGAGCGCGCGTCAGGGCGTTCCTTCCGTACGAAAGCCGCGCTCGGATCGACACCGCGGAGCGGCGCGCGCGCGCGCGCGCGCGCGCGCCCTCCACAGGTGTACTCCTCCCGTCCTCCGCTTTGTTGACTGACACGAAGGTCGCGATGTGTCGCGGCAGAACAAAAGAATGTGAGGTTGTTGGCCGCCCCCGCGCTCGGATTGCCGTGAACGATAGTGGCGGGAGAGGGGCTTGCATGTTGATCAGGTTACATCGACATGGTTACAGTACAGTAAGCGTGCCTAAATGAAACGAACTGAAAGGGAGCGACCAGGGCACGAACGACCAACTTTGCGTGGCGCAAGAAACCCTCACCCCGCCCGCGGCCGCGCTCGCCGCCTCTGTGTGGTGAACAACGCCGTCTAATCTCAACGCGCGATGGGCGTCCGCATGCTGTGCCAGCACTGCCGGCAGTCGATCGAGGTGAGCGACGCGGGCAGTGGTGGCGGCAGCCCGCGCCAGCCGAGCCGGCGGCATGGCCACGGGCCGGCCATGGGCGAGTCGTTCGTGGTGCTGCCGCAGTCGCTCTCGCAGCAGCCGGGTGGCACCGCGCTGCCCGCCGTGCAGGGCGAGCTGCCGCGCGGCGGCGGCCAGGTCCTCAACGCCACCTCGATGCACGAGCAGCTGCGCACGGTGGGCCGGCTGCTGGAGCTGGCCGAGGTGTGCGAGGACGTCGAGTGCGGCGTGCCGCTGTGCGAAGACTGCGCGTCGGGCACGCTGCGCGAGCTGCAGCGCAAGCTGGAGGAGGCGCACGCCGAGCGCGAGGCGATGGAGCGGGCGTTCGCCGACCTCGAGGCGGGCGATGAGGACGTGGGCGAGGACGGCTTGCTCTCCGAGGCCGACTTTGAGCGCGAGGTGCAGGTGATGAAGCGCGAGGAGGGCGAGCTGCGGGCGGCACTCGAGACGGCGCGGCGCGAGCGCGAGGCGCTCCAGCAGGAGGCCGAGCGGCTGCGCGGCGAGCGCCTCGCGCAGGAGGGCGAGGAGGAGCGCCGGCACGCCGCGCTCAACGCGCTCGAGCTGCGCCGGCAGGAGGAGGCGGACGAGCTGATGCGGCAGGCGCAGCTGGTGGCGCACTGCGAGGCGGAGCTGCAGCGGCTGGGGCGCGTCAACGTGTACAACGACGTCTTCCACATCTGGCACGACGGCGCCTTCGGCACGATCTCGGGGCTGCGGCTCGGCCGGATGCCCGGCGTGACCGTCGACTGGGCCGAGATCAACGCGGCGCTCGGGCAGGTCGTGCTGCTCGTGCACACGCTCGCCAAGGCGCACGGCGTCGCCTTCTCGCAGCACGGCCTCGTGCCGATGGGCTCGTTCTCGCGCGTCTACCGCCTCGACGAGCCGCGCGCGATGCACGAGCTCTACGGCTCCGGCTCGGCGCAGCTCGGCCGCCTCTTCGGCTCGGGCCGCTTCGACCGCGGCCTCACGATGCTGCTGCAGTGCGTGCGCGAGCTGCTCGCCCACGCGGCGTCGCGGCCGCGCGCCGGCGTCTCGGCGCAGCCGCCGCACCCCATCGAGGAGGACTGCGTCGGCGGCCTCTCGGTGCGGCTGCAGTTCAACCAGGAGGAGCGCTGGACCGCCGCCTTCAAGTACCTGCTGCAGGACCTCAAGTGGCTGCTCACCTGGCACGCCGCGGGCTGAGTGTCCCGGGGTGTGGCGCGAGGTTGCACACCCTCGCCATACTGCTCTTTGCTACCACTCGAGTTCAAAATATAACACACACCATCTCTCCAAAATCTCACACCCAAATATACGGTCAAACAACGGGGCAGTCCCGGCTTCGTCTGCGTACTTGAGGTGCGCGTGCGTCAGCGCTGCGGCGCGCAGCGGCGGCACTCACGTGATGACGTTCTCCATTTCCAACCCGCCGCCCTCCATGCCGTACGGCGTGTAGTTTTTGGCGCTCTCGTTGGAGCCGGCCATCCGCTTCTTGTGCGCCGCCCAGCGCGTGAAGCAGACAAAGGCGATCGCGATGACCATCCCGAGCACGAGGCCGACGGCCGTCGCCTGCGCGCGCAGGTCGGTCGAGAGCAGCATCTTGAGGCGCGAGATGCGCCCCTCGGTCGAGTACGGGTCGATGCCCACCTCGCCGAGGAGGTGCGCGAGGATCGAGCCGCAGTCGCCCTTGTCCCACAGGCAGACGGTCGAGTTGCACAGCGCGTCGCACTTGCCGTTGTCGGCGAGCTCGAGGCACTCGGACGGGCACGGCGCGGGCGGCGGCGACGGCGCCGGGCTCGGCGGCGGCTCCGGCATCGGCGGGCTGCGCGGCCAGTGGCGCATCTGGATGACAAAGTTCTGGATGGGCGGCGGCGGCGGCGGGCACGACTCCTGCGGCGCGCCGACGTCGCACGCCTCGTACCGCGTCTGCGGGTCGGTCGTGTAGCACCACGGCGACTTCTCGGAGTGGTCGGCGTTGCGGCAGTAGTTGTGGCCGCCGACGCCCGAGTTGGGGTAGCTCTGCTGCGTGATGTACTGCGTGTGCGGCGTGTTCGAGCTCCACGCCTGGCACTCGCGCCCGCTGACGGTGTGCGAGACGGTGCCGCGGTAGTCCCAGCCGTCGGCGCGCGTGTAGCACTCGTGGTGGCCGAAGAAGCAGTCGGCGCCGTCGTGCGAGCAGCTCGGCACGTTGCACGTCGCGTCGCACTTGCCGTCGTCGATCATCCGCGCCAGGCAGCCGTCGGCGCACCCCTTGCGCCCGCAGTCGCCGCCGTCCCACGAGCACTTGAGGTTGAAGCAGACCGTGTCGCAGTAGCCGTCGGCGATCCAGTCGGGCGAGCAGTCGGCGTGGCAGCCGGCGGCCCCACCTGCGTCGCAGTCGCCGCGCTCGCCGAAGCACGCCGTCGAGTTGCACTGCGGGTCGCAGTCGCCGTCGCCGATCGACGACCAGTCGCAGCCCGGCGCGCACGCGTTGCCGTCGTCGCGCTGCTCGAAGACGGCGAGCGAGAACTCGGCGTCCTCGTCGCCCGCCACCGTCACGTACAGCGTGCACTCGGCGTCCTCGGGCGAGGCGGCGCCGTCGGCGGCGTACTCGCCGCGCCCGCAGAAGCCGTACATCTGGCGCGACATGCGCAGCTGCGAGACGCCGCCGTCGGTCTGCGAGTAGGTGGCGTTGTGGCCCGACGGGTGGCGCACGCGGAAGTCGGCGTACAGGTGCGCCGTGCCGCGCGTCGGCACGAGCACGACGTGCAGGCCGCCGAGGTGCGCCGGCACTTGCGCCGCGTAGTAGCGCATCTTGTTCTCGCCCACCGCGCCGGCGACGAAGGCGTCGATCGCGAGCGGCGCGAGCTCGTGCGCGTGCGTGTACGCCGGCTTCTCGGGCCGCGGCGGGCAGCTCGCCTGCGGCGCGCCGACGTCGCAGTACGCCCAGCCGAGCTTGCTGTCGCCCTCGTCGATCCAGTGCAGGCACCACGGGTGCTCGCACGCCGCGTACTCGCCAGACGCGTCCTCGCACCCGGTCGGCTGGTGGTCGGGGTTGCGGCAGTAGTTGTGGCCGCCGAGGCCGGCGTCGGGGTAGACGCCGGGCGTGTACGTGTACGGACCGGCCGACACGCCGAACGACGTCTTGTACGAGAGCTTGAGCCGCTCGTCCGACCAGCGGAGGCATTCGTAGCCCGCGTTGTTGGTGCTGACGTTGCCGCGGTAGTCGGCGCCGTCGGCGTCGGTGTAGCAGCCGTCGTCCTCGTGGAAGCAGTCGGCGCCGTCCCACTCGCACTCCTCGTAGTTGCACGACGCGTCGCACTCGCCGTCGTCCTTGAAGTCGGCGCACGGCTGGTTGAGGTTGCCGTACGAGTCGGACAGCATGCAGGTGGGCGTGCTGCTGTTGTAAGGGTCGTTGTCCCACCAACCGTTGTAGTTGTAGCCGTACACGTACGAGTCGAAGCCCGAGAAGTTGGAGGAGTCGTAGCCGGCCTCGCGATAGTAGTTTTCCCACTCCTCGTCCGACATCGCGGAGCCGCTGTCGTAGGTGCTTACTTCGCTGGCGGCGGCGGAGCGAGCGGCCAGCGCCGCGATGAGCACCGTCGGTCGCATCTGCACCATCGGGAACGCGGCTGGCGACGAGTACGTTGTGCCACAGACGGCGGCGGGCTATGCGCAACACGATCGCCCGCAAGTCTTTCCAGGCCCGGAGGAGAGGTAGAAAGCGCCTAGATCTCGCGTCGCACGTCTGCGTGGCACCCGAGAGCTCTCTCTCCATCACACCCGATCGACCATGGTCAACTACTCCAAGTGGGACAACCTCGACGTCGACGATGACGACGCCGTGGCGCCGCCAGACCCGACCGCCAACCTCGCCGCCCGACAGGACCACCACAAGCAGTCGCTGCAGCTGATCGCCGGTCAGCTCAGGGAGGCGTGGCCGCCGCTCACCGACGAGCAGACGGCGCACCTGCTCCAGTTCGTCACCACGCAGCACCGCGGCATCCACCCGAACAACATCAAGCGGGCCACAGAGATTGTTGGCTTCGTCGAGGCGAAGCAGGCGCCGTCGGCCAAGCCGCTGCACGCGCTGGCGCTGCTGGTGCGGCAGCGCGCGACCGAGGCGACGGACGGAATATCAACGTCCGCCGCCTCGGCGCCGATGTCCGAGGAGCAGGCCAGGCGCGTCTTCGAGGTCGCGCTGTGCGCCCTCAACACGGTGGTCGCGATCGAGGCGTCGGGCGGCGCACGCGCGCTGTTCGACGAGCTGGTGCGCGAGCCGGAGGGCGAGACGGCCGAGCGCTACACGAGCTACGCCTTTGCGAGCGAGGTGCTGCAGGGGGCGCCGCCCGATTTGTACGACGAGCCGCCTGAGCCCGACCCAAAGAGCTGGCCGTTTTTGCGCGCGCTCGGCTGGCAGCTGCTCGTGACGCTCGGCTCGTGCGCGCTCGTGCTGCTCGTGCAGCTGCTCCTCGGGCCGCAGCATGCGCTACTGCCCGACGAGGCGATCGCGGCCGCCAGGGCGAGGAGTCAAGTGGGGGCGGGCGTCTCGGATGCGAGCACAGCGGACGTGGGTCTGGGTGGTGCGCCGTCCATCTTTGACGACGAGATGCTGGGTGGTCCTGACGAGTTGTGACCGCGTTTACAAACACCAAACTCAAAGACAATGTCCGATTTCGTCATGTCCAACACCATTGTCCACTGTACACGAAGGAGTCCCCTCTCGAGAGTGGTCCGTCCCTGTCGGCCTCCCGGCCCCTCGCCGCGGGCAGACTGTGGCGCTCGCCCTGCAGGAGACTGGTCGGCCGCTCCAGCCCTCGATCACTGGCGACAAAAGTCGGTGCCACACAGTCAGTACTGTGACTGACTGTTGCCACCCATGTTGCCACCGCGCGGCGGCGGCAACATGCCCCTCGCCCCCTTGCCCTGCTGCTCGAGGATGTGCAGCAGCGTCTGCGAGTTTCTCTGGATCTTCGCATACTCCATCTCGACGTCCTTGATCGTCTTCTCCATTTCCGTGGCCAGGCTGACCTTCGGGCCGAGGACGTCGTTGACCCGCTTGAGATGCTCGCTCAGAATGTTGACCTCGTTCTCGATGCGAGCGGCCTCCTGCTGGTCGACGGCGATCGACTGGCCCAGCTCTTCCCGCTGCCTCTTCATGTCGTCGAGGCGCGCGCCCAGGAGCTGGCTGGCGGGGTCGCCCCCCGGCATCGGCCCCGCATGCGACGTCGACGACCCAACGGAGCGAGCGTTCTCCGACGAGAGCCACGCCTGCGCCTGCATCTGCTGCGGGTCATTCTGGGGGTACGCCATGACCGGCGCATCGATGGCCGCCTGCAGCACCTCGGGGTCGATGTCGTACCTGCCACCACCGCTTCGCTTCAGGTTGTTGGCCTGGTACTGGGTGAACCTCTCCTCCTGCTTGTCGTAGAACGCCTGCTTGGCGGCCTCGACGGCAGTACGAGGGCTCATGTGCATGATCGGGTGGCCGCCCGCGCGGCTCATGAGGAGCGCACTGCCGGCCGGGGCCGCGACCAGAGACAACAAGGACGCGACGCGCATGAGGGCGGCGGCGGCGGCGAGCTAGATGAGACGGGTGGAGTCGAAGCTAGCGGGCGCAAGCTCATCTCGGAGCAGCTGCGAGATCGGGCCGGTGTAGGAAGAGCAGCGCACGCTCGTACGCGTAGATGAGGGAACGCGGTTCAAGATAGTTCTGTGCAAATTGAGGCTGCGCCGAAGGCGCTCCCTCTTTGCCCGCCGCAGGCCGCGAAAAATTTGAGCTTTTTCGATGCTTTCTTTACTTTAGATTACTTTAGATCTTAGCTTTGCCTAAGCCGCCGGTCAGGAGGGCCCACGCGGGGATACACTGATCCCGAGCCAGCCGGACTCGCGGGT
>Ga0209713_10000427_pt1 | contig 23591 bp, 12 predicted proteins | sample ArcOceMetagenome_3_FD_187444 | JGI IMG/M metagenome (GOLD analysis project Ga0209713, IMG submission 187444) | Marine eukaryotic phytoplankton communities from Arctic Ocean - Arctic Ocean- Svalbard ARC20M Metagenome (SPAdes) (version 2) | ecosystem: Environmental > Aquatic > Marine > Oceanic... | reverse complement strand
GCGCGGATGAACACAATCAATCAATCAATCAGCGCAGCCTTGTTGCCGGAACTTGGGATGAGCTGCAGAGAAGCACTATGAGCCGCCGCGGCAGCCGCCGACGCTACGAGATAAGCAGCCGCCGACAGCAGCCGCCGACGGCAACGAGATGAGCAGCCGCCGAGGGAAAAAGAGCGCCCCTCTCCTCATGTTCGCGATCGGCCTCGCAGTGGCATCCGCCAACCCGATCGCGCCCTGCACCGTCGAATCCATCGCGAGTGACTCTTGCGAGTACGCACAGGACGGCGAGTGCGACAACGGCGCGTTCGGTGGCGTCTACGACATCTGCTCCGGCGACTGCGGTGACGTCTTCGACTGCCGCGTGCTGCACCAGGACGCGCTCGGGTGCGACGCGTGCGTTGCGGCCGGCTACTCGTGGTGCGGCGCTGGCGCCCTCTGTGCAGCCTTTGCCCTCGACGAGCAGTCAATTGCAAACTCCGGCGACGTGGCGCTGTGTGGCAACCCAACGGCCTGGTCGGAGGAGTGCGGCGCTTCCGCCAACCCTCTGGCCAGCGACACGGCCTACGACTCCCAGGCGTGGGTCTACGAGCTCATCAACGTGAAGGCGGCGTGGGAGGAGGGATGGACGGGCGCCGGAGTGCAAATCGTGATCAACGACGACGGCATCGACACCACGCACCCGGACCTCTCGCCGCACTTCAGCGAGGAGGGCTCGTGCGTCGGCTCCAATGTGCTGCACACTGGCGACATGAGCCACGGCACTGCCACCGCCGCCATTGCCGCCGGTGCCGCCAACAGCGAGTGCTCGATGGGCATCGCGCCCGAGGCGACGATCGCGGGCTGTCCCATTCTCGCGGACCCCTCGGTGGCGGGCGTGGACGAGATCGACCCGATGACCTTCGGCCTCGACGTCAACGACATCTCGTCCAACTCGTGGGGCATCGACCCGTGCAGCTGGCTGGAGCGCCGCCGCAACCGCGCGCGCCGCCGCGCGCTGCAGGAGACAACTGAGGCGTCGTCGTGCCCGTTTGACGGCGCCGCCGCCGACAGCCCGTGCAACGAGGCCGCGTGCTTCGACGGCGCCGGCGCGTCGTGGGGCTGGACGGACGAGTCGGGGCGCGCGCAGTGCGAGGCGGCCGTCTCGGCCTACTGCTTCGCGGACGAGTCGCGATGGTACGTCGACGCCCAGGACGGCGGCTGCGCCGACTTCTGGTACCTGACCATGGAGTGTGCGTACAACGACCTGTCGGGCGGAGAGCTGCAGGCGCTGCTCGAGGGCGTGACCGTCGGGCGTGGCGGCAAGGGCACCGTGTACGTCTTCTCATCGGGCAACGAGCACCTCGCGGCGGAGGACGTCAACTACGAGGGCTACCTCTTCACGCGCTTCACCATCGCCGTCGGCGCCGTCGGGAAGCTCGGCGCGCACGCCTCGTACTCGACGGCGGGCGCCGCGCTTCTCGTGAGCGCGCCGGGCGGCGACCACGAGTTCAGCGTCAACCACGTCGTGGCGCAGCAGGGCGGCGGCTGCGGCAACGCCGGCGTCGGCACGTCGTACGCGGCGCCGGTCGTCTCGGGCGTCGTCGCGCTGATGCTGCAGGCCAACCCGCAGCTCGGCTGGCGCGACGTCCAGGGCGTGCTCGCGTACTCGGCCCACCACACCGACGCCGACGACGCGAGCTGGGCGTCCAACGCCGCGGGGCTGTGGCACTCGGCCAAGTACGGCTTCGGCCTCGTCGACGCCCACGCCGCCGTGCACCTCGCGCTCGCATGGCCCTCGTACGGCAGCGAGGTGGAGCAGGTGTCCACCGCGTCCGGCGCCAACGTCGCGCTTCCCAACGACGGCTCCGGCGTCGCCGTGGTCGCCGAGCTGCAGGTGGCCGAGCTGGCGACGCCCATCGTGGCGGAGCACGTCTACGTGTACCTGCAGCTCGAGCACGCGCGGCGCGGCGACCTGCACATCGAGCTCGTCTCTCCGCTCGGCACGCGCTCCGTCCTCATCCCCGGCCCTCGCCCCGAGGACGAGCCCGGCGCGGGCGGGGGCGTCTGCAGTGCGGCGGCGGATGGCTGCGCGTGGGCGGACGACGGCGTCTGCGACGCGCCCGACTGGTGCGTTTGTGATTACAACGACTGCCTGTGCAGCGCGGAGGCCGACAGCTGCGCCTATGCGGACGACGACGTGTGCGACGTGCCTGACTATTGCTCGTGCGACTACAACGACTGCGCCGCGGAGTCTGCGCCGCCGTCTGAGAGCTGGCCGCTCCCCTACTCCGGCTGGCCCTTCACGTATGGCCCCGAGTACGCGTGGAACTGGAAGATGGTCACGGTGCGGACGTGGGGCGAGAGCCCGGTGGGCACGTGGCGTCTCGAGATGACGGACGCGCACTCGCACGACACCTCGGAGCCGGGCAACCTCGTCAGCTGGTCGGTCGTCGTCTACGGCCACGATGCGACGCACAGCGTGCCAGCCGTGCAGGACAGCGACGACGATGGGGACGACACGCCTGTCGACGGCGATGGGGACGACACGCCTGTCGGCGACGATGGGGACGACACGCCTCTCCTGGAGCCTTGCACCGTTGACTCCGACTGCCCAGAGGGGATGCTTTGCACCCTTGGTGGTCGCCGCCGCGGCCTGACCCTTGGCGCTGCTTCGACGTGGCAGCAGCGCCATCCGCGGCGTGCTCGCTCGCTCCTGTTCGCCTCGACGCCGCCCGGCGTCTGCATGTAAGGCTCGAGATCACGAGATGTGACATCTTGGCTTGCCGGGGAAATCTGACCACCGGAGCCGAAGCAACGTCCTCAACATTCACGAATCAGCATATCATTTTCCCAGGTGAGTATTTTTCTGAGCACGTGCTGGATAATAAAGCCAATAAAGACCTCGAGCTGCTCCATTGCCTCCAACACGAGCGGGTCACGTTGGGGCACGTTGGGGCCGCGAAGCAAACTCACAACGAGGGAGGGGTTGAGGCACTAAGAACAGCGCGGGCGGCTTTTTAGTAAACGCACTCCCGAACTCTGTCCTGATGGAGACGCAATGCGCGTTCGTACAGATGTAGGTCGAGCGCGATCTCGGCTCGGATGATGGCCAGCGCTGCTGTGTCGGGAGGCGTCTCACTGTCTGTCTCCTGACGCGCGTTTGCGATGACTGGGCGGTGTGCATGTCTCTGAAGAACGTGGGAGGGCATGTAGTTTGGCAGCACGGCGTGCAGCAGCCGGAGCGACTCGTCGAGGTGCTCCAGCACACCCACCCACACGTAGCGTCTCCTCAAGTGCTCCCACGCCAGCAGCGACGCCGCCTCGCGCGCGGCGGGATCGGCGCTCCAGCAGACTGCGCTGTGCCCGCAAAAGTAGCGCGTCATCTCGTTTGAATCGGGCAGCATGTAGGTACGGTTCTGGGCGCGGGCGGCGTAGTATTCACTGATGTCGCCCGCGCACATGGCCGACTGGTCGTACATGCGGTAGACTTGCGTCCTGTTGCTGCACCACAGGAAAGCGGGGCCATTGTTCTTGCGGCAGAAGCATTTGCGAAGGAAGTAGTGCATCGATACCCACCGCGCCGTTGGCTCGCGCACGAGCTGGATGTACGTCGGCTCGGCCGCCTCGAATGGCGCGAAGGCGAAGTAGGGGATGTGCTGCTCGAAGAGCACAGGCCGGCAGGTGGACTTGCCCACGAGCCGGTACACGAGCCTATTCTGATCGCCGGTGCTGAGCCGCTCGTGGTTCACGTCGCCAGCAATCATCACGTAGGAGGTGCTTCTCCCCTTGCCACGCGCGAGATCCCTCTCCCACGCGCCCACGCCGTGCATCAACTCGAGCAAGGTCGACGAGCCAGCCTTGGCGAGACGATTGTATATGACAAGGCGCGCAGTGGGCTGCGGCGCTGGGCACATCAAGACGCTCTCCTCTTCGGCAGTGCTGCGAGCAGGAGCCGGCGAGGGCCAGCATTCGTAGCCGTCCGACCCTTGCGTGCGTTGAGCGTGCGCACTGGCATTTACCGACTCGACGTCCACCCATGCGTCCACCCTCAGGTGGATATCCACCGTCACGTAGTCCGACACGTGTCGCAGCTGCTGCGTGTCGCAGCTCGCGTACAGGGAGCAGTCACCGCCACGCACGCGTTGGCTGTACGTGGCGAAGCCGCACTTGCCCACTGCGCACGCTTGGCATCGTGCCACGCACGCCTCCAGGCTGGTCACGCCCTTGCGAGTGGCGTTGAAGCCCGTTGCGCCGCATTTGTCTGGCGAGGGCGTGTCGGTGAGCTTATGAACGCCACAGAGGCCGCGATGCTGGGCCATCACACGTGTGTTAGCCCGGGTTGCGTTTGTCAAATTCCCACCATGCGCCAGCCAGCTGACCTGGACCCGCGCATCCGACGGGCCTGCAACTTTGACTTCGCGTTGCGCCCCATGGCCAACGCTCACGTTGAGCAGCGCGAGGAGGCAGGCGATGCGCATGCAGCGCGACAGATGGAGAGAGCAGCGCGCGGAGGCGCGCTCCCACCTGACGAGTCGCGACTAGCCGCCGCGGCACCGAGCAAGGCAGCCGCAGTCCTAGTCAATCTTTGAGTTTGAAAATTCACAACTTGCTCCTAGCTCGCGACGAGATCGAGATCGACAAATGTCTGGCGCGAGCTCGCGCCGATGCGCGAGGACGACACACCGCTGATCGACGCGGCCCGGCACGGGCGCCTCGCCGACGTCCAGGGTATTGGGGGCCTTGATTGATGACCATCAAAAATCATTGCTCGAGATTTACGAAATCAGCTTACACGAGCACTACACGTCGTACCCGGCGCTGCGCCCCGCCGGCCCGATCGCCACGTACCTCGACGGCGTCATCGACTCGAAGACGCGGTCGGACTGGTCGCCGTCGCTCTTCTCGATGGGCTTCTTCGTCAACGTCTCGGCGATCATGTGGACGGCGTGCGCGCTCGTGATGTCCGCGTACAGGCTGTACACGTGGCCCGCCATGAAGGAGAAGCAGTCGCTTAGTGATAGTCGTGTTGCCCCCTTTATACACTATTTTCCCTAGATTAGTTCGTGTGTACATCAGTTTTTAAAGCTGTAGAAAACTGCCTGTAGATAAACTGTCTGTAGATCAGGTGGGACTACCCATCCTGATCTACAGACGAACACGATACACCCTCTATGACCCTACCTAAAGCCATCAGCCCCGTCCCCATCATCTCTCGCAAACCCGCCGACTGCGACCGACGCGAGGGCTGGTAGGCGGCGAAAGCCGCCTACCAGTCCTCGCGCCAGCCACAGCCCGGTGGCGGGGCATCGTAGCCGCGCGAGCCTCTGTAAGGTGGGACTACCCATCCTGACCTACAGGTTGTAGTGGTAGTCGCCACCTGTACACACCGTTTTCTAAATTCGAGATCTCGCAACTAACAGGTCTTGACTGGTGTCCGGTGTGCGCGGGCGCCGATGCGCGAGCACGACACTCCGCTGATCGACGCGGCCCGGCACGGGCGCCTCACCGACGTCGAGGCCCTGCTTTCCGGTGGTGCCGACGTCAACGAGGGCAAGACTGATGGCAGCGGGGCCACAGCTCTCGTTGTCGCAGCGCAAGAGGGCCACGCGGAGGTCGTTTCTGCCCTGCTGGGCTCTGGCGCTACCATCGACTGGTCCGGCCGAGACGACCGGTGGACGCCTCTCATGGCAGCCTCCCAGCAGGGCCATGTCGAGGTGCTCACGGTGCTGCTGGAGGCTGGCGCGACGGTCAATCCGACTGATATTTTTGGCCGCGCGGCAATGACTCTCGCCTGCGGCCGGGGTCACCTCACTTGCGTCAAGCTGCTGTCCTTGTACGGCGCGACTCGCTCATGGCAGATGCAGGGGCCCGAAGAAGGAGTCGCCACCGCGGAGGAAGTGGCAGACAACGAGGCCACCACCGCCTTTCTTGTCGAGAGCCGCCTGTGGAGCACTCCGCTCCACCACCTTCGCATCATCGACGCCGCCCGCGCCCGCGAGCTGCTGCGTGGCGGAGCTGACCTCCACGCCGCAGCGGCAGCGGGCGGCCCCACGCCCCTCTCGCTCGCGCAGGCCCTCCGCGCCGCGGGCGACGCCGCGTCGGGCTCGGCCGCCTCGCTCGTGCTCGCTGCCGCTGAGCCGTGGGGTCCGCGCACCCACTCGCTCTTCCCGGCGGCCGCGCGCACGTTTGCGGCGGAGCTGCTGCTGATTGGCCACCAGCTCTCGCGCCAGCCGCGCTTCTCAGGCGAGGAGATCTCGCTCGTCGATGTTTGGACGCAGCTGGTCATGCCGAGCGCCGTGGTGCGCTGAGCACAGACTCCAATGGGGCCGCGCTGTCCCGTCATCCCCTATAATATAGCCCTGGAATTTGAGTTGTGAGTTGTGTGCGTGGAAGTTGGGGATACATGTATGAACGACCTGAGTGTTACATACTTTATCCTCACCACGAACGCAGCTTCACCCGCGCCTTCAGTACTCGGAGCCCTCCTTTGGGTCGCGGAAGTGCATCAGGTCGCCGAGCGTCGGCGCGGCGACGACCTTGATGCCGGGCGGCTGCCAGTCGTCCTTGCCGCCGCGCCGCTGCGGCTGCGCGAGCAGCAGCGAGAGCAGCTTGAACTTGGTGCTGCCCGACGACGTCTCCTTCAGGACGCGCAGCGTCAGGTGGCAGCAGCCGCGCCCGGCGGCGCCGGGCAGCTGCGTGACCACCACGCGCTGCACCGCCGTCACCGAGGTGCGCGAGAGGACGTTGTGAGCGTCGACGACGCCCGAGCACGCGCACGAGCCCGAGCACTCGATCGCCGCGCGGCCCATGTGCTCGTACGACAGCAGATACGCCAGCCAAAGCCCAAGCGGCTTGCCGCCGCCAACGGCGACGCCGCCGCTGCTGCTACCGCCGCCGCCGCCGCTGCTTCCTCCGCCGCCCACGGCCACAGCTGACGCGTCGGCGGCGACATGCGCGGCGCCGGCGCTGGTCGGTGCGGGCAGCGCCGCTGCGTTCGAGGTTGCCGCCGGCGTGCACACGCTGCAGCTTGCGCGGCACGCCTGCGCAATCGGCTGCTGGATGCAGATCGAGAGGCGCTGCCGGCAAAAGTCGGCCGACGGGCCCGCCGCCGCCTCGGCGGCGCCGCGCTCGAGGATCCGATTGAGGCAACCGGTGACGTCCCGGCTGCTCGGCTGGCCCCGCGGGCCGCGCGCGCCGCCTCCCCTTTTGCCGGGCGGCGGGCTGCGGCAGCGCTGCTCGCGCAGCTTGGCAGGGTTGAAGGTGCGACGGCCGCTGCCCTCCTGCATCTCGCGCAGGTCGTCGGCCGCCGCCTCGCACCCCGCGCACGGCGGCCGATCGACGCAGGCGCGCCCCGCGCCGCCGCCGCCCGCGAGCCGTCGAGCACCGCCGCCGCTGCCGCTGCCGCTGCCGCTGCCGCTGCCGCCGCCGCTGCCGCTGCCGCCGCCGCCGCCGCTGCCGCCGCCGCCGTCGGTATCGGCGTCGGCCGTCAGGTTGGCGATGCAAAAGGTGACCGACGCGCCGGGCGTGTGCGCGACCAGCCCGGTCTTGTCGACGCCGCGCCCCTCGTCGGTCAGCGTGAAGCCGCGCATATTCGCGCTGCCGGGCAGGAGGTAGCGCATCATCGCCGCGCCGCGCGCGCACGCGCTCGACGGCAGCGGCTCGCCCTTGGGCATCAGCGGCCTCGGCAGCGGCGGGTGCGGCGTGGTCGGCGCGGCGGCGCACGTGGCGGCGTCCGGCGCGGGCGTCGCGGCGAGCAGCCGGCCGAGGGCGAGCTGCGCGAGGTACGTGTGGCCCTGGCCGTTGGGGTGCTTGCAGTCGATCATAAAGTGGGCGGGGCGGAGCGTCGGCGCGGCGTCCTCGCGCACGGCGCGCAGCAGCGCCGCGCGCATGGAGACGAGCGGAAGGTCGTAGTGCACCGCGAGCGCCGCGACGCGGTCCTCGTCGCGCTCGTTGAAGACGTCCTCCCACGTCTGCCGCTTCGGGTCGAGCCGCGTCGGCGGGCCGCCGCCGCCGCGCGCCTTGGCCTTGGCCTGGCTCGGCTTGCGCTTGGCGTGCCAGCACGGCGCGATGCCGCTCGAGCTGCGGCCCACGTGCCACGCGTGCACGTTGACCACCAGCACCGCCGGCCGCGGCCGCAGCATCAGCAGCTTGCGCAGCATCCGCTCGAACGCGGCGGGCGTCCGGTCGGTGTTGACGGCAAACTCGAGCAGGATCAGGTCGGCGCCGTCCGGTGGCAGCTGGCCCTCGACGCAGTGCTCGTAGAACTTGGGGCCCGTCGCGGGCAGCGCGCCGTTGTGGTGCCGGATCGTCGCGCCGGTGCCGCCGCGGCCCGAGAAGGTGGCGCGCAGCGCCCGCGAGACCTTGACGTGGTAGAGGAAGGCCGACGTGAGGCCGCGTCGCACCGTGTAGCTCGAGCCGGCGCTGACCGAGCCACCGATCGCGGCCACCGTCACCGGGAGTCCGGCGCGCAGCTTCGCCAGCACGCAGCCCAGCCGCTCGTCGTTGCCTCGGTGCTCGACGCCCTGCAGCACGAGGCTCGAGTTGAGCAGCGAGTCGTCGGCGCTGTAGCTCTGCGAGTTGAGGAGCGACTGCATCAGGCTGCCGACGGGCGAGATCTGCGACTGCAGCGCGTCGCCGGTTAGCCGGAGCGCGCCGCCGACCATTTTTACGAATAGCTAGGCGCAAGTATCGCATATTATGCATGCAGCGCGATGGCCGTCGCGCGCGCCCTTGATCTCAGCTCCGTCGCTAGCTCCAGCATCGCCACCTCCAATATCGCCACCTCGAGCATCGCCACCTCCAGCAACGCCACCTCCAGCATCGCCTCAGACGCCATCACCTTCGACGAGCGCAGCGTCATCATCGACGGCAGGCGCAAGCTGATGCTCTCGGGCGCCGTCCACTACGCCCGCGTGATGCCCGAGGACTGGGATCGCGTGCTAGGCATGGCCAAGGAGATGGGCCTCAACACGATCCAGACGTACGTCATGTGGAACTTTCACGAGCACGTGCGCGGGCAGGTCTCGTGGTCTGGGCGCCGCAACGTCACGCGCTTCATCGAGCTCGCGGGACGGCACGGTCTCGATGTGGCCGTGCGAATCGGGCCGTACGTCTGCGGCGAGTACCAGTTCGGTGGCATCCCGTTCTGGCTGCGCACGCTCGACAACGTCTCGTGCTTCCGCTGCTCCGATCCAGTGTGGGAGCGCGAGATGGAGCGCTTCGTCGGCGAGGGCGTCGACGTGGTTCGCCCGCAGCTCAAGTCGCGCGGTGGGCCGGTCGTGATGCTGCAGGTCGAGAACGAGTACAATGGGCCCGATCTGCCCTACCTGAAATGGGCGGTCGAGATGGCGCGCAACCAGACGACCGAGGTCCCGTGGGTCCTTTGCCACGACCACGCCAAGTGCGCGGCGGTCAACACGGCGGCCGACGGGTCTCACGTCGACAACGCGCTCTGCTCGATCAACGGCTTCTGGATGGAGGAGCGGACCAAGGACTTCTCGCAGCCGTCGCCCGCGTGGATCTCGGACCTGCACACGGAGAACCCGGGCCAGCCGTCGATCTGGACGGAGGACCAGGGCTGGTTCGACCAGTGGGGAATCGCTCAGCGAGTGCGCGACCCAGCCGACCAGGCCTACGGCATCGCGCGCTTCTTCGCGTTCGGCGGCTCGTGGCACAACTTCTACATGCTCACCGGCGGCAACAACTACGGCCGCCAGTCGGGCGGGCAGGTCGTCACGGCCTACGCACCCGACACGGCGATCGACTATCTGCTGCTGCGGCACGAGCCGCGCTTCTCGCACTTCGGCGCGCTCTTCCGCACGCTCTCCGACGCGTCGAGCGAGCTGCTGCGCCACCCGATCGCGACGCCGACGGCGCTCACGGCGGGCAGCAACGCCACCACCTACCTCGCGCTGCAGCCGTGCACCGACACCGACCCGGCGCACGTGGGCACCCTCGATGCCGCGCAGCAGTGGGCGCTCGACACGTCCTCATCCCCGGGTGCGCTGCGCAACCTCGGCTCGGGGCTGTGCGTCGACGCGCTGCCAAAGGACTACGCGACGGTGACGCTGCGCGCGTGCGACGGCGTGGCGGCGGACGAGGCGCTGCAGTGGGCGTACAACGCCACGTCGCAGCAGTACGCGTCCGCCGCCACCGCGCCGTGCGAGGCCAAGGGCGCCAAGGGCAAGCGGTGCCATCGCTGCCTCGACATGCTCGGTGGTGGCAAGGAGGGCGGCGTCGACAGCTGGGACTGCAAGGCCGCAGGCGACGGCGAGCTGGACAACCAACGGTGGAGGCCGTATCAGCCGAGATCGGGCGCCGCCGGGATTGTGGGTGCCACCGGAGGCCTCTGCCTCACGGCAGCGACGACGGGTGGCGGCGGGTGCGAGGTGCACGAGTATGGGGACGTCGCCTTCCTCTCCAACTTCGAGGAGGAGAAGACGTGGGAGGTGGAGTACGAGGGGCGCACGTACCTGCTGCCCAACCGCACCGTGTGCATCCTCGACACGACCAGCGGCGCCGTCCTGTGGAACTCGACGGACGTCTGGGCGCACGTCGCGCCAGAGGCCGCCGCGGGCAGCGAGGCAGCGCCACCCACCGGCGCGGCGTCGTCGTCGTCGTCGGCCTCGGACGGCTGGTCGGTCTTCCTGGAGGCGGCCGGGTTCGGAGCGAAGCAGCGCACGGCCGACGCGCCGCTCGAGATGCTCTCGCTCACCAACGACGACACCGACTACCTCTGGTACTCGGCGCGCGTCGCGGCGACGTCGGCGACGCCGAACGTGAGCGCAAAGGGCGCCAACGGCGCCATCGCGTATGCGTATGTCGACGGGAAGCCGCTCGCAGCCGGGGCGGGGTCGGAGGAATCTGTCGGGCAGCAGGTGTCGTCTTCGGTGGAGGAGAACGGCGGCGGCGTCGACGTGCAGCTCGACATTCTGCTGTGCGCGATGGGCACCTCCAACGGCGGCGTCTCGCCGCACTCGACCAAGGGGCTGCAGCAGGGCGGCGTCCTCGTGGACGGCGTCGACGTGAGCGCGGCAGGCAAGGCCACGTGGACGCACCGCTGGATGCTCCGTGGCGAGGCGCAGCAGATCTACACCGCGGCGGGCGCGCGCAGCGTCGAGTGGCAGACGGTGACGCCGGCGCTCGAGGCCGGCGCGGCGCTTGCCTGGTTCAGGGCCAGCTTCGACCTGCCGCCCACGGCGCCCAACGCGACGCAGACGTCGTTCGCCCTCGACCTGTCCACGATGAACAAGGGCGCAGCGTACGTCAACGGCTTCAACATCGGGCGGTACTGGCTCGAGGCCGGCACGTGCTCGGGTGCGTGCGCGCCGCCCGTCAAGAGCGGCCACTGCTACATGCACTGGAAAGGGTGTGGCAAACCGACGCAGACGCTGTACCACGTGCCCGACGAGGTGCTCAAGCCGACGGGCAACCTCGTCGTGCTCTTTGAGGAGACCGCCAACAGCGTGCAGGCGCGCGACCTGAGCGGCGTGCGACTGCGCGCGCTGCATGAGCACCCGGCGTTTGATTAGAGAGAGTCGTAGCTACGCAAGGGGATACCTATATTACGTATTCCTAGGTCGCGTCGCGCCTATGGCCGCTCCCGCCGCTACTGCCGCATCGTGTCGCGCTTGGGCTGCTTTCGCTTTGGCTTGGAAATGCTCTTTGTCGCCTTCGCCGCGGCCCTCGTCGGCCGCTCCTGCTTGGCCTTTTTCCCCTTGAGCTTTGTCACGCTCTCCATCCGGAGGGTGAGATCGTCCTCGGCGGTCATTGGCTCGGCGTTTGCCATCTCCGCGAGTCGCGAGAACAGGTCGGATCCGTCCTCGCATGCGTCGGGCTTGGGCTCGTCCTGCATGGCGGCCCTGCGGGAGCAGCTCGCAGTCGCGTGAGCACAGTCCGAGCGGGTGCGCGGGCGGCGGCCGCGAGCTAAGCCAGTGCGCGCGTCAAGATGCAATTCCGAAGAATGCGATACTTGCGACGTGAGGGCGCCACCTAACGGCCGCCACCTAACGAGCCTCGCCATGCCGACGATCGAATGCCGCTGCGGCTACACGTGCGGCACCGCCAAGGCCTGGTTCCGCCACCAGGAGAAGAATCGAGACCACGAGCTGAAAGATCCGAGCGTGCAGCTCGACTCGGATCCTGCACCGCCGCCGCCAATCACGACCTCAGTCCGTGCCACTGGTGCGGCTGGATTCCGTGACGCTCTGAAGGGCGTCGGCCTCGCCATGGCCAGCGCCGAGCAGAACCAGAGAGCCATGGAGCGCTCGTTGTCCAGCTGGAGCAAGTGCGCCACCGCAGCCACCCAGCCGGTGCTCGAGACGCGGCTGGCCGCGGCGCTCAAGCACAGCGAGATGCCGCTGCTCGCGGCGGCCAAGCGAGGTGATGCCGACGCGATGTGCGCCTGCCTGGAGAGCAGCGGGTCCGAGATGCTCGATCGTTGCGACGATGTGGGGCTCTCGCCGCTCGCGTGGGCCGCTTCGGGCGGCCATGCCGCGTGCGTCGAGGCGCTCGTCGCCGCCGGCGCCAGGCTTGGCGCGGCGGAGCACACAGACGCGGTGGCGCCGCTCTTCCTCGCGCTGAGCAAGGGCCACGAGGCTTGCGCGGCGCGGCTGCTCGACGCGGGCGCTATGGTGGCCGAGGTCGAGCCGATTCGCGGGCAGACGGCGCAGCACGCGGCGACCGTGGCGGCAGTGGCGGCGGCGGCGGCGGAGCAGGACGCTGCCTTGCCGCAAACGGCTCTGCTGGAGCGCTGCCTCGACGCTGCGCCGCCCGACGCGCCGCTGGACGCCGACCGGGACGGCTTCACGGCGCTGCACATCGCCTCGGGCAAGGGGTGCGTGGCGGCGGTGAGGCTGCTGCTCGCACGCGCCGCGTCGCCCGCCACGGAGCTCCGCCGCCACGCGACGCCCGGGAGCGGGAGCGGGAGCGGGAGCGGCGGTGGAGAGAGGGAAGGCGCGAGGGGTGGCGGCGGCGGCGGTGCCGGGAGCGGCAAGGTGGGGGGCATCTCGCCGCTGGCGGCCGCGTGCCGGCGCGACCATCGCGAGGTGGCGCGGCTGCTGCGCGGCGCGGGCGCGCCCCTGGACGCGGCGGCGGTGCACGTGTGCGCGGCGCGCGGACGGACCGAGGCGCTGCACGAGCTGCTGCTGCTGCATGAGCAGGCGGGGGAGGAGGCGGAGGCGGAGGGAGAGGGGCGAGGAGGGCCGCGGGCCGTCGACTGCGCCGGCGCCGACGGCGTGACGGCGCTGATGCTGGCGGCGCAAAACGGCGAGGAGCACACGGTGGCGACGCTGCTCGAGGCGAGGGCCGACGCCGCGGCCGTCGACGCCGACCAGCAGACGGCGCTGATGCGCGCGGCCTTCTACGGCCACGGCAAGGTCGCGGCGCAGCTGTGCAAGGCCGGCGCGGGCATCGACGGCTTCGTCGACGCGGCCGACGCGCAGGGGAACACGGCGCTGCACCACGCGGGGCGCGGCGGGCAGGAGTGGGTCTTCGACCTGCTCGAGCTCAAGCACGGCGCCGACGGCACGCTGCGCAACGCCAAGGGCGAGGTGGCCGAGGTGCAGGAGGAGCCGTGTACTGTGCAGTAGAGACAGCTGCGAGCCGGTGAATTTTGAAGCCCGCCGGGTCGTAATGCGTAACGGCGGAAGCTCCAGTTCGTCACAGACCGAGGGCAGGACACCGTGAAGAGGACACCCCGGGGCTGCGGCTGCGTCGGCACGCCGGCGTGGCTGCCGCCGCATTCCCTTCTCGGGCAGCACCGTTTAGCCGTCGACCCCTCAGCTGACACATCGATGGCGGGCCGCGTGCTCAAGGACGACAGCGCGCTCGGCGTCCGCGTGCGGCGCGGGCCGGATTGGAAATGGGGCGACCAGGACGAGCACAACGGCAAGCAGCAGGTGGAGACGCACCTTGCGCAGCCTGACCAACCCCAACCCTTGACCGTCAGCCCTGACCCTCAAACCTGCCGCAGGCCGGCACCACGTGCAAGGACGACGACCGGGGGTGGATTCGCGTGACGTGGGACGGCAGCGGGAACACGCGCACCTACCGCTGCCGCGAGGGCGCGTACGACCTCTGCTATGCCGACGGAGGAGGCGGGGGCGGAGGCGGGGGCCGGCCGCAGGTCGGGGACTTTGTCGAGGTCCTCATCGAGAACGAGACGGGCAAGATGGCCGACAAGCGAAAGGGGACCAAGGGCCAGGTGCTCAAGGTGATCAGGGACGACAAGTCGGACCAGCCGTTCCTCCTGGCGCTGAGCGGCGGCGGGGACTCGTGGTACTGTGAGCACTGGGTGCGCAAGACCCTCGCCGGCGCCGCCACCAGCGGCGCGCTGCGCCTCGGGGTGGGCGACATGGTGCGCGTCAAGCCGAGCGTCAAGTCGCCGGCCACCGGCTGGGGCGCGTGCGACCACACGAGCCAGGGCAAGATCACCGAGCTGCGCTCCGACGGCACGCACTGCGAGGTCAACATGCCGCAGCAGAGCGACTGGGTCGGCAAGCTCGACGACCTCGAGCGCGTCTGCGGCAGCTGCCCGACGGGGCACGCCCTCCGATTCTACGAGGCGCACTGCAGCAAGACGTGCGACGTGTGCGGCAAGAGCATGAGCAGCGGCACCCACGTGTTCAACTGCTCGCCGTGCGACTACGACGAGTGCTTCGATTGCGGCACCAAGGCCTCCAAGTTTGGCAAGGGCGGGGCGCGCCCCAAGGTCGGCGAGACGGTGCTGATTCTCTCGTCGCAAGACGGCGACGGCAAGCCGTACATCGGCAAGACGGGGACGCTCGTCGCGGACGACGAGTCGCCGACGCTGCCGTTCAAGGTCAAGTTCTCCGACGGCGAGCAGATCTGGTACCGGCCACACGAGATCAAGGTCGGAGTAGCGGGGGGCGCAGCGTCGTCGGCGACGGCCGCCGCGTCGTCGGCGACGCAGTTCACGGTGAGCGGCGCGGGCGACTCGCGGTTCAACGGGACGTACCAGAGGGACGGCACGCAGGACGGCGTGTCGCGGTGGAGGAAGGTTGGCGGCGACGCGACGATGAACCGCAACTCCGACGGCGCGTGGTACATTTGCGTCGACCACAGCGGGAACTGGTACAAGACCCGGTCTCGCTCGGACACGCCGCCGGCGTCGGGGTGGAACGTGGAGAGCAAGGGCACGGCGCCCGCGCCGACGATCGCCCCCGGTGGCGGCGGCGGCGGCGGCGTGGCCGGTGCCGCCGCCAGCGTGAAGGTGACCGGCGTGCGGCCGAAGATCGGCGACACCGTGCTCATCCTCTCGTCGGAGGACTCCAACCCGAAGCCGTACATTGGGCAGACGGGCAGGCTGATCAAGGACGACCAGTCGGACATGCCGTTCCGCGTCAAGTTCTCCGATGGGGAGGAGTACTGGTTCCGCCCGCACGAGATCAGCATGGGCGGCGGCGGAGGCGGCGGCGGCGGGCCGGCCGGCCAGCCGATGCGGCAGCCCGAGGTGGGCAAGCGCGTGCGGCGCGGGCCGGACTGGAAGTGGGGCGAGCAGGACATGCACAATGGGCGGCGCATGGCCGGCACCACCAGCCACGATGCGGACGCGGGGTGGGTCAAGGTGACGTGGGACGGCAGCGACTCGACGTGCTCGTACCGCTGCCGCGACGGCGCCCATGACCTCGTGTACGACGGAGGCGGTGGCGGCGGAGGCGGCGGAGGCGGCGGCGGCCCAGGGAGCATGCTCACCTCGGCGAGGACGGGCGTGCGCGTGCGCCGCGGCAACGACTGGAAGTGGGGCGAGCAGGACAGCAACGGCCCCGGCACGACCGTCGCCAGCGGCGACAGTGCGGGGTGGGTCAAGGTCAAGTGGGACTCGGGCAGCTCGAACTCCTACCGCTGCGGAGGCGACGGCAAGTATGATCTCGAGGAGATTGGCGGCGATGGCGGCGGCGGCGGTGGCGGTGGCGGCGGCGGCGGCGGCGGCGGCGGCGGCGGCGGCGAGTCCGAGGAGATGGAGGAGATGCTGCGGCAGCTGGGCGAGCTCGATATGGACGACCTGAAGGAGGCGTGCAAGGAGCTGGGCGTCTCGCAGTCCGGCTCGAAGTCCGAGCTCGTCGCGCGCGTCAAGGAGGCGGCGCGCGAGGCAATGGGCGCGGAAGGCGGCGGCGGCGGCGGCGGCGGTGGCGACACGACGACGCTCGACAAGGACGCGCGGGTCAAGGTCATCCGCTGCGACCACCGCGACGGCCAGGAGGGGACGATCGTCGAGAACGACAGGAGCGACGTCCCGTTCAAGGTGCGATTCGATGACGGCGGCACGCGATGGTACACGGCGAGCAGCCTCCGCGCCTTGAGCGGCGGCGGGGCGCGCCCCAAGGTCGGCGAGACGGTGCTGATCCTCTCGTCGCAAGACGGCGACGGCAAGCCGTACATCGGCAAGACTGGCAAGCTCGTGGCGGACGACGAGTCGCCGACGCTGCCGTTCAAGGTCAAGTTCTCCGACGGCGAGCAGATCTGGTACCGGCCGCACGAGATCAAGGTCGGAGTAGCGGGGGGGGCAGCCGCCGCAGCGTCGTCGGCGAAGCAGTTCACAGTCAAGGGGGCGGGCGACCCGCGCTTCAACGGGACGTACGAGCCCGATGGGATGCAGGACGGCGTGTCGCGGTGGAAGAAGGTTGGCGGCAGCGAGACGATGAACCGCAACTCCAATGGCAACTGGTACATTTGCGTCGCGCACAGCGGGAACTGGTACAAGATGGCGTCGAAGTCGGACACGCCGCCGGCGTCGGGATGGGACGTGGCGAGCGAGGGCACGGCGCCTGCACCGACGATCACTCCTGGCGGCGGCGCGGGCGGTGGCGCGGGCGGCGGAGGCGTTGGCAGCGACAACCACTCCTCTCTGGCGCCGCACAAGGCGCTGCTCGACGAGTACAAGCCGCTCCGATGGCACAGCGGCGGCGGCAGCGTCGACTACTACGACGCGTCCCGCGGGAAGGTCATGTGGTGGAAGAATGCGGCGCAGGAGTTCCTGCCGCGCGAGAGCGACGGCAAGGAGTGGTTCGACGCGCTGCCGCTCGCGACGCTCGAGCACGTCAAGGACAAGACCGGCGCGCCCGGCATGCTCACCAAGCTCGGCGGCGCCGCCGGCAGCCCAAGCCCGTCGAAGGCCGACGGCAAGACGCCGCTCAAGAAGGGCGAGGGCCGCATCGGCATGAAGGTCGTGTATCTCGGCGACGGCGAGTACGGCTTTGACAAGGGCGACATCCTCACGCTGGTCCACGACGACGGCTCGTCCGGCGACAACCAGTACAAGTTCAAGAAGGATGGCGCGTCGAGCTCCTGGTTCCTCAACAACAAGAAGATCCGGCCGGCGACCGACGCCGATCTGAAGGCCAAGTTTGGCGGCCCGGCGGCGGCGGCCAGCCCGCCGAAGCCCAGCCCGTCGAAGCCCGACGGCAAGACGCCGCTGAAGCCCGGCGAGGGCAAGGTCGGCATGAAGGTCGTGTACCTCGGCGACGGCGAGTACGGCTTCGAGAAGGGCGACATCCTCTCGCTGGTCAGGGACGACGGCTCGAGCGGCGACACGCCGTACGAGTTCAAGAAGGACGGCGCGGGCTCGAGCTGGTTCCTCACGTGCAAGAAGGTGCGGCCGGCGACGGAGGCCGACCTGGCGAAGAACGCGGCGGGCGGGGCGCCGCCCAACTTGCGGAAGCTGCTCGACATGGGCTTCGACCGCGAGAAGGCGGAGAGCGCACTGATGCTAGTCGACGGCGACGCGGCGGCCGCGGTGGAGATCATGATGTCGGCGCAGTCTGCCCCGGCGCCCGCTCCGGCGCCCGCGCCCGCGCCCGCGCCCGCGCCCGCACCCGCGCCCGCGCCGGCTCCTGCGCCGGCTCCGGCGCCCGCTCCTGCACCGGCGCCTGCCCAGACCTGGGCCGACGCGGCGCCCGCCCCGCCGGCGATCGTTAAGCAGATGTCGAGGCCGTCGGTGATCCAGCAGCAGGCGCGCATGACGGACGTTGCCAACGAGCCGCTCGGCGTGCTCGGCCCGATCACGGGCGTGATGAAGGTGCCACGGCTGCCTCTGCTCGAGGCGGCGCTGAAGACGGAGATCGAGGACATCGACTCTCACGCGTTCATGGCCGGCGAGCAGGCCGCTGAGCTGGCCGAGGGCGACCCGCACGGCCTCGACGTTGACGAGGTCGGCGCGCTCTTCCTCTACACGATGGAGAGTGGGCTGTACGACGAGCTCAACCGGCTGCTGCGGATGCGGCAGCGCGAGCAGCTCAAGCCCTTCTTCCCGTACATGCAGCTGCTGCTCCGCGCGCGCGAGAAGATCCCCGCGTACGCGGGCGTCGTCTGGCGCGGCGTCAAGGGCGTCGACCTCCGCGACAAGTACCCGCCCGACAAGGAGGTCTACTGGTGGGCCTTCTCGTCGACCACCAAGAAGCTCGCGACGCTCACCAACCCGATGTTCCTCGGCACGACGGGCGTGCGCACCGTCTTCATGATCGAGATCCAGTCGGGCATCGACATCGAGCCGTACAGCTCGTTCCAGGACGAGGCGAGCGAGGCGGAGGTGCTGCTGTTCCCGGGCACCAAGCTCAAGGTGGTCGACGCGATGGACATGGGCAACGGGCTCACCCAGGTGCACCTGCGGGAGGTGAAGATCCCGGTCTCGATGATCAAGTGAGACCTCTGCAGCTCCGCCAATAGTCGTCACATGACGAACCTCGTTAGCTATAGTTTGTGTGGGGGCTGCAGTTCGTGCTTCGGTGGGTCTCCATGATGTATCGCGCAGAAATTGTCTGCGCCCGCCCGGTGTCTCATGTGCGCTGATTTTACCTAGAAGTTGAGTTTCTCACCAAACGTGATTGAGCTTGCTGCAAGAAGCCAGTGCGCTCGTCGACCCCATCCGTGCGCTGCGCGAGGAGGAGATGCTCACCGGTGGCTCGGGGATCGGAATGACGGAGGAGGCGCGGCTCGTCGCTCAGCTGACAGATGGTTCCCGGAACGAGCGGATGAGGGCGGCGAAAGCGCTGGGCGAGCCGCTCTCTTGCACCGAGAAGAGCCATGAGGACAGGAAGGCGGCCATCGTGCATGCCGGCGGCATCGAGCCGCTGATAGCACTCGTGCGGAATGGCTGCGCAGAGGGAAAGCGGTGGGCAGCATTCACGCTTAGCTGTCTCGCGGAGGATGGCATCGAGAGCACAGTGATCAAGGCGGACATTGTGCGTAAGGGCGGCATCGAGCCGCTGGCGGCCCTCTTGAGCACGGGCAACGCATGGGCGACGGTGTGGTCGGTATACGCGCTGAACCACCTCTCACGACACAACGCCGAAAGCAAGGAGGCCATCGTGCGGGCTGGGGTGGTCGAGCCGCTCGTGCGGCTGAAGCGAGGGGACGGTGATGCGCAGGGTGCGGCGACACTCATGCTAGAGCAAATAGCTACAGACAACGCTGAGCTCGCGGCGAAGATCGTGCACGCGGAGGCTGCAGCTGTCGCAGAAGCAGCGGCTGCAGAGGTGGCTGGGATCAAGCAGCTCGTCATGCAGTTGACGGATCGCCGCACTGGCGCGCGGATGAGGGCGGCACGCTCTCTGCGCGACTTGGCTAAGACGAACCCCAAGAACCAGGCGATCATCGCACGCATGGGTGGCATCAAGCCTCTGGTGGCGCTCGTGAGCGGGGGCAGAGCGGACGCGCAGGAGATGGCGGCCAGCGCGCTGGGCTACCTCGCTGCGGGCAACGCCCACAACCAGGAGGGCATCTTCCGTGCGGGGGGCATCGACCCTCTTGTGGCACTAGTGCGCGAATGCCGCATGGTGTGTTCGGCATTCGCGCTCACGCAAGTCTGCATCAAGAATGCCGACAATCAGGTCGCAGTAGGGCGTGCGGGCGGCATCGAGGCGATGGCGGCGCTAGCACGCAAAGGCAGCGGCCGGGCGAAGGGGGTGGCGGAACTCGCGCTGGAGCTCCTCGCTGAGAGCCCCGAGAACCAGGCGGCCATCGCGCGCGCGCGCGGCTTCCAGCCCGTGGCGACGCTCACGGCGACGGGCCCATCGCTCGCGTGCCTCAACTGCGGCAAGGAGCCCGAGACCGGGCGCGTGTGGTCGCACTGCACGGGCTGCGTCGAGCTCAAGATGCCGACCAGCTCCTACTACTGCAGCGCGGCGTGCCAGACCGCCAATTGGCCCGCGCACAAGAAGATACACAAGGCGGCAAAGCGCACGGCCAAGGAGAAGGAGGCAGCGGCCGATGCGGCGGCAGAGGAAGCGCGCATCGCCGCCGAGGCCGCCGAGGCCGAGCGACTGGCTGCCGAGGAGCTCCTGCGGCGCTGCCTGCGCGGCTGGCGCGCCGAGGCCGAGCGCGCCGGGCGCCAGCGCCGCCACGACAAGCTGATGCTCGAGGAGCAGGCGGCGGCGAGGGAGCGCGAGGCGGCGCGCAAGCGGCGCGCCGAGGCCGAGCGCGCCGAACGCGAGGCCAACCCGCTCTCCAACTCCAAGTCCAAGTACGTGGTGCCCAAGGGCCCCACTGCACCCAAGGCGGGGGTCGACCGCGCGGCCGTGCGCTCCCTCGAGGCGGAGCTCGAGCACGCCACGTACACGTCCGAGGAGGCGCGGCTGCAGCGCAACCTCCACGGCATCCTCTCGCAGGTGACGGCCGCCTCCGAGGCCGCCGAGCAGCGCGAGGCCAAGCAGGCCGCGGCGCTCCGCAAGAGGGAAGCCGAGCGCTCGGCGTGCATCGAGGCGAGCACCCACAGCGTGCCGGCGCCACCGACGCTCGGCAGCATGATGAACCGCATCGTCGACGAGGCGATGCGCGGCAAGGAGGAGGCGCGCCGCTGAAGCTCGCCTGGCCGGGCTGGAATGTATGTACGTTGCCCTCGGACTAGAGTGGCTTTCCGTGAGGTCGTGTGGTGATGGGTGTGTCTGCCTGCCTCTCACGTACTTTAGATACTTTAGATCATTGCTTTGCCTAAGCTGCCGGTCAGGAGAGCCCACGTGGGGAGACACTGATCCCGAGCCAGCCGGGCGCGCCGTGCTGCGCTGGTTTGCACCCAAGACTCGCGCTTGATTAGCAACGTGCATTGCAACGCATCATCCTGCATGACCCTGGTCCTTGAGACCTGGTCCTTGATCCTAGGACGGCTGATGGCGGCAACCAAGGACATCAGAGTGCCCAAGGCGCTGCATGGCAAGATCATCGGCAAGCAGGCAGCCACGCTGCGCGACATCGAGTCCGACTACCCAGGCGTCAAAGTCAGAGTGCCCAAGCGCGACGACCCGAGCGAGATCATCCGCCTGACAGGGCCAGCCGACGCTGTCAGCCGAGCCGAGCGGCGCGTCATGGACATTAGCGGCGCGCTCAGCGACGCCGCGACGGAGCGCGCCCGGGCGGACGCGCTGCGCAAGGAGAAGGACGCGCTCTTCGAGCAGGCGAGCCGCACGCGCGACCGCGTCGAGAAGAAGAAGCTGCTCGACGCGGCGCACGCCAAGAAGCGCGAGGTCGAGGTCGAGGAGCGCGCGGCGGCCGAGCGCATCTTCGCGGCCAAGAACAGCGGCTACGGCCTCGAGCAGATCGACCTGCACGGGCTCCACCTCGAGGAGGCGACGCAGAAGGCGCAGGAGCGGCTGGGGCGACTCGAGGCGGGCGAGGTGGCGGGAGGCTCGGTGGAGATCATCACGGGCGCAGGCCACCACTCCAAGGGGCACCAGGCCACGATCCGCCTCGCCGTCGAGGCGATGCTGAGAAAAAAGCGAAGGCTGACGTTCGAGGGTATGATCGCCGACGGCGGCTTCGTGGTGAGGCTCAGGGAGGGCGTGACGCCGACTGGCGCACCCACTTTCGCGCAGTGCTGCGCAGCCCGGGGCGCGCGCGAGGAGCGCGGCTCCAAGAGCTTCCTGACGTGGCTCGCGCGGAGGCTGACGTGCTTTAGCAGATGAATAGACTGAAAAACAGATAATAGAGCGTCAATACAGCACGCGTTGACTCGTGCTCGCGTCTATGCCGTCCACCAGGCTGCGCTCAAAGTAGTCGGCTGAGCCAAAGGTCTCGCCCGTCATCAGCGACACGACGCTCGCGGCGAGCAGCGCGAAAACGACGAGAGAGCCGGCAGCGGCGACGAGTGGTGAGCGAGCGAGCGTCTGGAACGTCTTGCGTTCGACGTCGCGCGTGAGCTTCTGCGCAGAGAGGAGCAGCGCCTCCGAGGGCTCAGCCTGCTCGCCGCGCGCGGCCGCCTTCGCATCCGGCCGCGCCGGCTGCGCCGTGGTCTCGTCAGACGCTTCACCGGCGGCCGCAAACAGGCCGGGCGTCGCGCGCAGCCGGTCGTAGACGAAGTTCCACGCGTCGCCTGCGTCGCCAAACGGGAAGACGACGAAGGCGTGAAAGCCGCCCTCGTACTCGCGCCACGCGGCGTCGCCTCCCGCCTCGGCGACCGCCTCAAAGTACGCGACGCCCTCGTCGCGGAGCACCTCCGCGTCCCCAACGACGCCGGTGAGCGGCGGCAGGCCGTCGAGATGCTCCGCAGCCAATGGATTGGCGTACGGCTCCTGGCTCAGACGCTCGACGCCCTTGGCACCGGCGTAGGCCTCCTCGAGCCAATCCATGAGCCACGCAGGCAGGATGGGCGCGTCGGCGAGCGCGGCGTCGGTGCGGCTCGGCATCAGCGGCCGTATCGGCACGCACGGCGAGCAGAGCACCTGGTGCGCGATGGTCACGCCCGCCGGCCGCCGGTCGCGCACCTGTAGGCTCGCGCACGCCGCGAGGTTGCCGCCGGCGCTCTCGCCGATCAGCACGATTCTCTCGCGGTCTGCCTCGGGAGCGACACTCGAGGCGTCGTCGCTCGCGAGCCACACCAGAGCGGCGTACACGTCCTCGACGGCCGCGGGCCATGGGTGCTCTGGTGCTAGCCTGTAGTCCAGGCTGAGCACGCAGCAGCCGAGGTCGCCGCTCAGCCTGGAGCACAGGGCATCGTACGGCTGAATCAGCGGCGTGTTGAGCACCCAGCCACCGCCATGGACATATACCACCAGAGGTCCCGGTGCTGCCGACGCAAGAGGCGTGTACAGCCGCGCGGTGTTCACATGCTGGCCATCGGCCGCTGGTATAGCCACGTCTTGCCTCGAGATGCGGCCGGTGGCAGACGCGGGCACGGCAGGTGGCAGGTTCCTAATGTAGGCCTCGCGATCAAAGTTCTGTGCCTCCTTGGCGAGGCCGTAGTTCGCGATCGACTTCTCGACGACAGCCCGAGAGAGCAGGCCGATGAACCAGGGTCGGACGCGCATCTTACACTAGCGCCAACTCATGCATGTGCATGCGTAATGGGGTGCAAACCAGCGCACTTGGGCCAAGCGAATAAAAACACACACATTCCAAGCAATATAAAACTATCTGAACGAATAGCGAAAGTCCGTTATGCCTCGAGTGCCTGCATGGCGGCCGCGGTCGGCGGCTGGTTCTCCGGTGAGTTGTAGTCGTGCTCCTCCTCGCCGCCACCCCCGACGCGACCACCGTCCTTCTTTTGCGCATCGCCTTTCGCTAAGGCCGCCAACACATCATCATCTGACCCGGTCTCCTGTTTCGCCTCAAACTCGGCGACGGGCGCTGCGAGCGGAGTCGCCAACTGCCGCGGCGTTCCCTGA
>Ga0209713_10000426_pt1 | contig 23597 bp, 14 predicted proteins | sample ArcOceMetagenome_3_FD_187444 | JGI IMG/M metagenome (GOLD analysis project Ga0209713, IMG submission 187444) | Marine eukaryotic phytoplankton communities from Arctic Ocean - Arctic Ocean- Svalbard ARC20M Metagenome (SPAdes) (version 2) | ecosystem: Environmental > Aquatic > Marine > Oceanic... | reverse complement strand
GCCTTTTGGCGAAGCGCCTTTTGGCGAAGCGCCTTTTGGCGAAGCGCCTTTTGGCGAAGCGCCTTTTGGCGAAGCGCCTTTTGGCGAAGCGCCTTTTGGCGAAGCGCCTTTTGGCGAAGCGCCTTTAACGGCTTTAAGCGTAATGACGTGTACACCTCTAACGGCTTTAGGTGTAACGAGGTATAAAACTTTATAACGCTTTTGGGCAAAGCGCCTTTACTAGCTTTATACACTTGGAAAGGCACTTTTGTTAAGGCTTTCTGGCTAGAACCAGAATTGAACTGATAAATGCGGATTATGAGCCCACTGTTTTACCTATTAAACTATCTAGCCGTAATATTATTCCAAGAATAAAGTTTTACTCTTTTGTTTTAGGAAAGGCTCTAAAACCTTGACGAAAGCGCCTTGAGGGCCATAAAGCTTTGTACTAATGTCTTATGGCTTTAGCGCCTTAAAAGGCGCTTCGCCATGACACTAACGCCTTGTGGCGTTAGAGGCGTGTGTGTTTTATGAGGTTTTTTTAGTTGTTTTACCAGTGTGAGGAAAAAAATGCAAGAAAAGAATACTGAAAAATACAGTAGAGTAAAGTCGACTATCTACCCAATAATTCACAAGTTGAGGAAAACTCACAAAACTAATCATAAAGGTAAGCCCAAGAAGTATCACTAATGCATAATGATAAATGTATCCAGATTGAAAATGACGAAGCTCACTTACAAATTTTTGTATACTTTCTGTAAGTCCGTAAGGCCCTACCATTTCTAAAATCCCTTTATCAATGCTTTTAAAAGAGACTTCGTAACCAAAAACCATCATTGGTTTAGCTACAAACTCATTGTATACCTTGTCAAACAACCATCTTTTATTCAAAAATAAATATAGACTTCTTCCTATTTGGCTTATCTTGATTTGATAAAAGAAAGGAGTCCAACTGATTGTGACTAGATAAGCAAGGAGAGCTCCACTTAAAGTCAGTACAAAAGGAAGAAGCTTAATTTCTTGGGGAATAAATTCTGCTTCTAAAGCTAAAGCGTTTTGAGGTAAAAGAAAAAGAGCATTTCCCCAAAAAGGGCTCCCTCCACCAATCATAGCTTCTTTTGCTAAGTAACCTAAAAAAAGACTTCCGAAAACTAAAGGCAGTAAAGGAGCTCCTAGAAGGAAAGGCGCATCGTGGGCCATCTTTATAGAAGACTTATAAGCGTTAGTTGGTGCTAGAAAAGCTAGGCCTAGCAAACGAAAAGAATAGTAAGAGGTGCAGAAAACAGACAAAGCTCCCAACCAATAAGCAAAATTCCCTGTTACACTATAATTCGCATAAGCCATTTCTAAAATAACATCTTTGGAAAAAAAACCAGTTAAAAACGGGAATCCTGCTAAAGATAATGAACCAATAAGAATTATTACATATGTATAAGGTAAAAGCCGGGCTAAGCCTCCTATTTTACGCATATCTTGTTCATCAGACAAAGCGTGAATTAAAACACCAGCACTTAAAAAAAGGAGGGCTTTAAAAAATGCGTGATTCATTAAATGAAACATACTAACAGCATAACTTGAAAGGCCGCAAGCAAAAACCATATAACCCAGTTGACTACAAGTAGAGTAGGCAATGACTCGTTTAAGATCATTTTGCAAGAGACCTGTGGAAGCTGCAAGAAAACAAGTTATTCCCCCTGTAAGGGCAATTAAATGAAGAGCATTGGGAGCGTACTCTAGCAAAGGCGAAGAACGTGCCATTAAAAAAACACCGGCAGTTACAAGAGTAGCTGCATGAATCAATGCAGAAACTGGAGTAGGTCCTTCCATCGCGTCTGGTAACCAAGTATGAAGACCAATTTGAGAAGACTTCCCGACTACGCCAACAAAAAGAAAGAAACCAATTAAGGTTAATCCATCACAAGTTTGGTGGAAAAAGCATAAAGGGCTTTGGACTAAATAAGGAGTACAAGCAAAAACTGTTGCGTAGTCTACGCTTTTTGTTAACTGGAAAATACTTAAAATACCTAAAGCTAAACCAAAATCTCCAATTTTATTGACTAACATAGCTTTTAAAGCTGCTTTATTGGCTTGTAAACGAGTAACCCAAAAGTTAATCAGTAGATAAGAGGCTAGCCCAATACCTTCCCAACCTAAAAACATTTGGACATAGTTATCTGCAGTCACTAAGACAAGCATAAAAAAGGTAAAAATACTTAGGTAGGACATGAAACGAGGTAAATGAGGATCTTCTCCCATATAGGAGATTGAGTATACGTGAATACAAGTACTTGCTGTAGTTACAGTAACCAACATCACCACAGTTAAACTATCAAAAAGAAAACCCCACGAAGCGTCAAACAATTCGCTATGAAACCAAGGAGCAAATTTGATATAACATGGGCTTCCAGCTAGCCCCACTTCATAGAAAGCCACCCAAGAAAGAATAGCAGCAAGCCCTACACAGGTAGAAGAGAAAACACCTGCTCCACGAGAACCTAGAAAACGACCACCAAACCCAGCGAATAAACTTCCTAGACAAGGAAGACAAAGAAGAAACAAATACATAGAATATTTTTTTTTAGAGGGTGTTTTCTTTAATCCAGCCACAAAAAACTTTTTGCTTTAAAAAACGCTTTGGCGAAGCACCTTTTGGCGAAGCACCTTTTGGCGAAGCGCCTTTTGGCGAAGTGCCTTTTGCTGTCAAAAACTACAAGGGCATGAAAGTTTTTACACTAACAACTTGGCGAAGCGCCTTTTGAGTGCGTTTTTAAGGCAACACTAATGGCTTTAGCGCCTTATAGCGAAAGCGCTCTAACGCCTTATGTCATAAGGCGTTAGTACAAAGCTTTATGCCCAAGCGCCTTTGTAAAGCTTTGTAGCTTTACTTACGACTTTCGAAAACTTTTTTTAAAACTTTACGGAAAACTTTATAAATTTTATCTTTTTTGAAACAAAATTTAGTAAATCTCAAAGTAAAGTTTCAATCTAGCATACGCATTCTTTTTTTAAAGATTATTGCTAAAAAAACTTTTTTTAGTCTTACAGGTCTTTCAAATATAAAGCCACAGTACTTTACCTTATTAATGGCGCAAAAGCTTTGATAAAAAGTTGATAGGCTCTTGAATAACCTACTGTAAAGGTACAAACCACTCTAACGCTTTGTGTCGTTAAAGGTCTAACGGCCTTACTAAAACTTTGCACAAGACCTTAGAAAAACACCTTTTAAAGGCACTTTGGGCATAAAGCTTTGTACTAACGCCTTATGACTTGAAAACTTGAGTCAAGTTGTTAGACGAGGCTTGCACAACTTTAGGGTACAAGCCATTAGAAAGCCCACACGACACTAACGCCTTGTGGCGTTAGACACAAGGCTTTAGTGTCGTTAATTAAAGTTTTATAATGTTAGTTCTTTAACTGTACTCTTCAAAAATTGTATCTTTTGGCATACTTTAAAAAAAGGCTAAGACTTGATAAATTTTCTTTTAACAAATAATTTCACGGTTCTACTCCTCTGTATTTAATTAGTTTTTAAAACAAACTTAGTTTATACGCAAATTGCCTATCACGAAAAAATCTAAGCTTTGCACAAGATTTAAGTAAGCTAGTAAAGCTACAAAGCTTTGGGCAACACTAACGCCTTATGACACAAGGCGTTAGAGCGTTTTGGTAACGACACAAGGCGTTAGAGGGTGCAAGGCTTTAGTAAAGCTTTGTGTCAAGTCGTGTGGGCTTTGCCCAAAGGCGCTTTCGCCATAAGACTTAAGGAAACGCCTTCTCTTTTACTAGCTTTTGTTTGGCACAAAGAAAGGAAGGCATTAAAGTCTCTACACTCACAACCTGTAGTTTTTTAATGAGTTGACCTAAACTTTAGGCGACACTAACGGCTTAAAAGGCGCTTCGCCATGACACAAGGCGTTAGAGCGCTTTGCTCGTAAACTTCACACGACTTGAATGGTTTTTGTAGTAAGGCTTTAACATGAGGTTAAAGCTTTGAATAAAGATTTACTAAAGTGCTTCTAAAGTTGTGAGCAAAGTTTCAGTATCGTTAAACAAAACTTTGAAGCTTTACACCATTAAATTCGTTCTCCTTTCGGTTTTCCTAGAAAATATTTTCTTAAATCCTTTCTGTTTTTTCTTCAAATTTCTTGACAAAAAATGAAATATATAACATATAAAAATTAACTTTATTTAGATAGAGAAATAGATCCATAGTAGAAAAAAAGTAAAAAAAATGGTTTTGTAAGAATATAGAAATTCTTTTAAGAATATTTTACAAACAACTTTTAGCGAAGTGCTTTACAAAAAACTAAGATTAGTAAAGAAAGGCAGAAACACCTTTACATAAAGTTTTCTAACGACTATAATCAACTCGTTAAGCTTTCTTTCCTTGTAGAAGAGCTTTTCTAATAAAACTTTATTTTTGTGCAAAACCTAAGATATTAGTTGGTTGGATAACATAAAGGTAATGTATTGGATTGCAAATCCTGTAATGACGGTTCGAGTCCGTCTTCAACCTGACTGCTTTATAAAAAAGGTACAAAGTATGTACACAAAGTAAAAAAAAGTTTCTTTTATTGTAGTAAGATTTAGAAATAAAACTTACAAGTCTAAAGCGGTGTAAAGTCGCTCAAGCCGTTAGTATAAAGCTAGTAAAAGCGTTAAAAGCGCACTAACGCCTTGTGTCGTTACGCCTTCGGTGGGGGGCATAAAGCTTTGTACAAGACACTAACGCCTTGTGGCGTTAGAGCGCTTTGCCCGAAGCGCCTTTACTAGCTTTAGTGTAAGCCTCGACCGCAAGACTTTAATGCCGTTAGTAAAGCGTGCGTTTAATTTGGAGATATGGCTGAGAGGCTGAAGGCGTTGGTTTGCTAAACCAATATGCATAATTGTGCATCATGGGTTCGAATCCCATTATCTCCGTAAAGAACAATCCTATTTTTTTTCACTAAAGCTGTTATTCTTTGAAAAAGTTGCGATTTTAAGTAGTACTTAAGTCGCTCAAGTCATTGATATAAAGTTACAAAGCGTTAGTGATTTGAGTCAAGTCGTTAGGGGCATAAAGCTTTGTATTAACGCCTTATGACACAAGACACTAACGCCTTGTGGCGTTAGAGCGCTTTGGGCAACAGCCGCTTTCTCAAGTCGTTACAACGGCTTGAGGGTGCAAGGCTTTAGTAAAGGCTTTGTGTCAAGTCGTGTGCGCTTTCTAAAGCCTTGTGTCATAGCGAAGCGCCTTTTAAGGCGTTAGTACAAAGCTTTATGCCCAAAGATTTGGAACCCTTACAAAATTCCCAAAAAACTTAAACAACTCTATTGGGGCTAGAAAACTTTTTATCTTTAAAAATACTTGCCCATCTAGCTCAGGGGTAGAGCTTTTCCATGGTAAGGAAAAGGTCCCCGGTTCAATTCCGGGGATGGGCTTTTTCAAAAAATCTAAACTTTCAAGTAAAATACTTCGGGGGCATAAAGCTTTGTGCTAACGCCTTAAAAGGCGCTTCGCCATGACACTAACGCCTTGTGGCATTAGACACAAGGCGTTAGTGTCGCGAAAAGTTTTTATTAGCTTTAATGCGAGACGTATAATAAAGTACAAGCCGTATAAACCGTAAAAGCCATAATAAGGTGTAAGCCCCTAACGACTTGAAGAAAGCTTTAGCATTAGATTTGAGAACAAAAAAAACGAAAAAATGGCACGTTCTTTACGTAAAGGTCCTTTTGTTTGCCCCTCTTTAAATATGCTTGGAAAAAAAGTATGTGGGGCAAAGCCGCTACAAAGCTTTGTGCCCAAGACTTCTAAAGATCTGTCATTTCAGCCTTTAGACCCAGGAAAGAAAGAGGAAAACATTTTAACAGAAAACCCTTTGTCTTTGAAACCTTTGTATTCTTATGCACGTCATTCTGTAATCCTCCCTCAATGGGTAGGCCTTAATCTCTATGTACACAATGGTTTAACTTTTGTTCGCCTAGTTATTCAACCCGAAATAGTAGGCCACAAATTAGGAGAATTTGCTCCTACCCGCAAACAAAATGTTTTTATCGCTAAAGGAAAAAGAAAATAAAATATGGGTCAAAAAACAAGTCCAATTGCCCTTCGTCTAGATATCAATCGCCAATGGGATTCTTCTTGGAATAGTCCTTACCACTATGAGAATTTACTTGGGCGAGAAATTCAACTTCGTAAATATTTTGCTCGAGTTTTTCAACGAGCAAATCTTTTGTGTGGACGTCTTGTGATTCATTGGAACCCACAATCAATCCAAATTTATCCTTTCCTCTTCCCTGGAAAACCCAAGAAAAAAAAACACAAAAAAACTAAATCCAAACTAGCGCGAAGTACTCAAACTTTTTTACAAGCTAAGGAAAAAAAAAGTAGCAAGCCTAGTAAAAGCTCTAACGAATTAAGCCACGACTCCACACTAAAGCTTTGGCGAAAGCGCCTTGCCATACGACGTAAGGAAAAACGCTTTGCCAAAAAACTTGAGAAAAAGCGCCTGCGAAAGCTTCGTAACTCTTCAAGAATTGTAGAACAAATTGAAAGCCAAAAAGAAAAGACACTTCAAAAACGTGCACATTTTCATAAGCAAGTTCTATTTCAGCGTCAAAACTTGGTCAAAACTTCTCTTCGATTTAGAAAGTCTTTAACACCTTTCCAGCAACTAAGTACAGAAGACTTTTGGAAGATAGTTGAATCAAACTACAAGCCGTCAGAGCAAAATCACCTACCTAAAGATGGGTCTCGTTTCTGCATTAAGTTTTTAGCTTTGGCTAAAGCCTCTTTTACAAAAGGGAAGCAGGTAAAGTCTGATGTACTTGTTTTAGATGAAATTTTCCATTGGGATAGTAAAAAGCATTTATGGCAAAGAAAAAAATATTTAGCTTCTTGGGGCATTAGCTCATATAGAAAACAAAAAATAAAAAAAGCTGGAGGAAATCTATTTGCTCATCTTAGTAAAGAAAAGGAAGGAAAAGTACGAAAAAAAGAAAGAATTCATAAAAACAAAATTTCTGTAAGAAAAAGGTTAAACTCGTTAAAAAAAAAAAGAACTCTTGCAAGGAAAAAGTCCACAATCTTTTCTAACAAAAAGATAAAGTTACAGAAAAGGTGTTTTAAGGGCAAAGCCGCTACAAAGCCTTTACTAAAGTCTTACCCCCTCAAGCCTCGTGTCTTGGCGAAAGCGCACACGTCGTTACGCCGTCGCTCCAAAAGGCGCTTCGCCAAAAGCTTTAGTAAGGTTTTGTACAAAACTTCACCAAAACAAAGAAAACATCTATTCTCTAACCAAGGTCTCACTGTTTTTGGAAGAGTTTTTCTTCGAAAGAAAGAAAGGCCGAAACAAATGGGCAGGGTTTTAGGAAAGAAAAAAGTAAATTCTCCTTTGAAAGCTCCCCAAGAACCCAAAGATTTGAAGGCTAAGGACTTGACTACTTTAAATGGGAAAAAACCTAACTCTTCAAGCAAAAAGAGCAGGCCTTCTAAGGTGCTAAAGTCAGTAAAGGTGGTTCGCAGAGGCATTAATAGGTCGTTACGCCTAAAATCGTTAAAAGCGCTTCGCTCTAAGAGAAAAAAAACTAAAACTTCCAAAACATTAAAAAAAGTTTTTAAACAAAGCTTAAATAAAAGTTTATGGCAAAAACGTCTTCTTAATTTACAAGGCTTAAGTACAAAACTTGAGGAAAAGCGTACACGACTTTGTGCCAAAGGTAATGCCTTATCCAATACGAGGAATAAAAGTAAACCTTTGAATCCTCGAGCTATCAGATGTTTCATCAGGAGTATAGCCAAGACTCAAGGTTATTTCGTTGTGCAAAAGCTAAAGAAAATCAAACTAGCAGTCAAACAAAAGTCTACCAAAGGGAAAGCCTTGGGTAACAACTTGAATCAAGTCGTTAGACAAGGCTTTAGAAAGCCACTGTCGCCCAAGGCACGAAATCCATTAAAGCCGCTTCGCAAAGGCGTTAGTACGAAGCCTTATTCCCAAAAAGGTTCCAAGGGCTTGAAAGCTGATAAAGCAGGCAAAAAACCAGTAAAGACGCTTCCCAAAAGCCTTGGGGGCAAAGCCGCTACAAAGCCTTTACTAAAGCCTTCCACCCTCAAGCCGTTACCAAAGCGGTTTTCTAAAGCCTTGGCGAAAGCGCCTCAGGCGAAAGCGGCTACAAAGCTTTATGCTTCCTCACGACTTAACTCAAGTCGTTCTAAAAGCGAAAACGAGCTTACGGGCAAAGCCGCTGGGCAGAGCCGCTACAAAGCTTTATGCCCCCCAAAGCACTCACGACTCGGGGTAAAGTCACTAAAATCTTTAAAAACGCGCAAAAGTATGCGCCCTACAAAAAGTTTAGTGGCTTCACAGCCTCGCGTACTAAAGTCTTGGCGAAAGCGCCTTGCCATCTCTAAATTAAATAAGCCTAGTAAAGATTTTTGGAAAAAAAAGTTTTCTTCTAAAAAAGCTTTTCTACAGGTAAGTTTAGCTTCAGCTTTTCTTTCTTCTTGTTGGCGGGAGAAATTATTTGCTATTCGAGCCCAGCTTTTGCACAATTTTTTTCTCTGTGAAAGCCTCTCTCTTTTACCAGTTCAAAGCGTTTGGCAAAGAAAACGTAATAAGTTTAAGAAGAGTACAGCTTTAGGCTACTTAGAAGAACACCTTCAACGAATTTATCAAAGTCAAGTACAGATTTTACCCATTAAACTTAAGAGTTCTCCGAGTGGTTCTGCGAATAAGAGCGCCGAAACAGTATTTTGTTACCAGAGTGCACTAGTGCTTGCACAACAGCTCGCCCGTGCTCTAGAAAAAAAAAAAATACGAACATACCGACAAGTAGTGCGTACTGCTTTGAAACAAGCCAAAGATGCTTCTTGGCTTCAAGGGGTTCGTATTACTTGTTCTGGGCGATTAGGAAGAGTAGATCTTGCTAAACAAGAAACAAAAGCTTCTGGGGAAACTTCTCTTCATGTATTTTCCAAAAAAATTGATTACGGTTTTGCAAGCGCACGCACTAAAAAAGTGGGTATTGTAGGAATTAAAGTTTGGCTTTCTTTTGTCTAGTACTCACAGCTTTCACGACTTTAGTCAAATTGTTAGGTTTTTCTAAAGCTTTTTATAAAGCTAGTAAAAACGCTTTGATGGGGGGACGACACTAACGCCTTAAAAGGCGCTTCGCCATGACACTAACGCCTTGTGGCGTTAGAGCGCTTTGCCCATGGCGACACAAGACACTAACGCCACAAGGCGTTAGTGGCGTTAGAGCGCTTTGCGCAAAGCTTTGTACTAGCACCTTGTACAAAGCTTTATGCCCCACAAAAAACTTAAAAAAAAAGCTTATAAAGCTTTGATAAAATCGTGTGAGCTTTAGTGACTTGACCAGGCTATATAACTTGTACAAAGCTTCATAATGTATAGCCTTATATAGTATAGCTTTTTGAAAAATAAAGAGAAACTATTTATTATTTAGAAAAAAAGAAGTACTGACTCTTGAAGTCTTTACAAAAACAAATAAAGTATGACTCTAGAAAGTTTTTAAGGGTATAAATTTTTCTACAACCTGAGTAAAGCTTGTAAGCTGAAAACCTTTTTAGTGACCTGACTCAAATTTTGCTCTAAAGTTTTCTAACAACCTGATTAAGGTTACAAAGTTTTGGGTATAAAGCTTTGTGTCAAGTCGTGTGAGCTTTCTTAAGTCGTTACAACGCCTTGAGTCAAGTCGTTAGGGGGACACTAACGGCCTATAACACAAGGCGTTAAAACGCTTTTGTAACGACACAAGGCGTTAGAGGGTGTAAGGCTTTAGAAAGCGCTCTAACGCCTTATGTCTTGTACAAAGCTTTATGCTCCCCTAAAGCGCTTTTACTAGGTTTATACTCCCCTTTCAAATTCTATGCTACTTTTTTAAAAAAAGAAAAATTGATGCAACCAAAAAGAAGTAAATATCTTAAAGTACATAAAAATGTACAAGCGAAAAAAAAAGGAATACGCGAGCAACTTGCCTATGGGCAATATGGTTTAAAGGCCTTAAAAGCTGGTTATCTCCCAGCAAAAACTTTAGAAACTATAAAGCAGACTTTAGTTCGTAAACTAAAGCGAACCGGTAAACTATGGATTCGTGTATTTCCCCATATTCCACGAACTAAAAAACCAGCAGAAGTTCGAATGGGTAAAGGTAAGGGGAGCATTGCTTTTTGGGAAGCTCAAGTAGATGCGGGGCAAATTCTTTTAGAATTGTCCACAAGTAAAGAACTTGCACAAGAGGCTCTTGCCCTTATTTATGCAAAAAGCCCCATTCCTCTTCTTTTCGTAGAAAGAGAAGAAAAAAGTTTCCAATGATTTATCCGGGCAGCTATCTAACTTGTTTTGATAATTCAGGAACCAAAGAAATACAATGCATCCGTGTTTGTCAGGCCTCGCCCAAAAAAGCTGGTCAGATAGGCAAACAACTTCTTGTATCTGTGCAAAGTGCAGTTCGCAAACAAAGAGCAAAAATTCAGGTAGGTAAACTATATAAAGCTCTCCTTGTGCAAACGAAAAAGGCTCCTGTGCAAATAGCTGGAAATAGTAGCCAATTTGCTAAGAACTTAGGAGTCCTTTTGAATAGCCAGGGAGTACCTATTTGTTCACGCTATTTTGGTCTTCTTCCTTATACAATTAGGAAAGATGGTTTTCTAAAACTGGTTTCTACTGCGAAATCTCTCTACTAACTGGAAGCAAGTATAAAATTGTAAGGTTTGGTGAGCATAAAGCTTTGCGCAAAGCGCTCTAACGCCACTAACGCCACAAGGCGTTAGTGGCGTTAGTGTCTTGTACAAAGCTTTATGCCCCCCCTCAAGCCGTTGTGGCTTGTGTCGTGTGTGCTTTGCTCGAAAGGCCTTTGTAAAGCTTTGTAGCTTTATACCAAAAGGCTTGCGGAAACCTTTTATAAAGCTTTAATCCTCCTTAAAAGCGTTTTTTTAGAATACCTTTGGACAAAAAAGAAAGAAAAACTTAGATCCATGCGAAGAAATCTTCATTATCAGTATGAACATCTTTTGTGGGAAGACCTCCTTCTCAAAGAAAATCCTTTTCAAGCTCAGGAGGTAAGTCGTTTGCAAGCTCTTAGCCTTAGCCATTCTTCAAGTGGTTATCTTCTTTATGAACGAGGACTTCTTGCTTCTTGGGTCAAACTTACTTTACTTACTGGAAAACTTCCAGAAAAAGATCAGGCTAAAAAGTACTTAGCCAATTTTAAATTAATCCCAAAACGTGTTTTGGGAACCTCTCTCAAGTTGGAAAAAATATTTATATACGCTTACCTAGAAAAGCTTCTTTTCTTTGTTTTTCCGAAAATTCGTGGTTTTCGAGGTCTTGTTTTTGTGCATAAAAAAACACAAACAAATTTACAAAAATCTGTACAAAGATCTTTATATCACGAGTTTAACGAGATGAAAGCCGCTACAAAGCTTTATGCCCAAAGCCCTCAAGTTTTGTGTCGCCCAAAGCTTTGTAGCTCTACAGCCACAAGTAAACATCCTTTAAAAAGCTTTCTTGAAAATACAAAACTTAATAAAACTTCTGAAAACTTGTATTCAAAGACACAACGCAGAAAACTTTATACAAAGTTTTCTAGCGGGCAAACTTTTGGCCTCAAACAATTAACTTTTTTTCCAGAGATGGAAGAAACAGGCCAATTCTTTGAAGATATTGGAGGTATCCATACTAGTTTTTATACAAATCAACCTTATTGCCTTCCCCTTCTTCTGACTGGTTTACATTTTCCCTGTTCCCAGTAACCTCTTGTTACGAGAGTAAAGCTTTATAGCTTTAGACTGAAGTCATTGACGTCTTAGTATAAAGCTACAAAGCGTTAGTAACTTAAGTTGTTAGGGGGGCATAAAGCTTTGTACAAGGCGTTAGTGCGCTTTTATAAAGCGCTTCCTCAAGTCGTTGTAACGACTTGAGGGTGTAAGGCTTTAGAAAGCGGCTGTCCTCAAGTCGTTACAACGCCTTTACTAGCTATAGCGTAAGGCGTTAGTTTCTTGACTAAAGCTTTCTAGAAAGCTTTTGAAAGTCATTTGACTCCAGTTTTTTATTCTTAGAATAAAATATTTTCACTAAAAAAAAACTCTTCCATGAAAAAAGATCAGCTTTCCCTAAGTTTGCTTCTTAGTCAAACTAACCAATCTATTCTACAGCTACAAATACTCACAACTTGTAGCTTTACAACTAAAGCCAGTAAAAGCGTTAAAAGCGCACTAACGCCTTTCTCAAGTCGTTCTAAAAGCGCACGCGAGTCTACGGACAAAGCCGCTACAAAGCTTTATGGACAAAGCGCTCTAACGCCTTATGTCTTGTGTCGCTCCTCAAAACTATTAGGAGATAACGACGTACTAACGCCTTTGCGAAGCGGCTTTAATGGCTTGAGCAATGATCAAACTTTGGTACTGGATTCTTTAAGACTTCCTCAAAAAAAACTTGTCACCAAATCTCTAAAGCCTAACAAGACTTTAGGAAAACCCCTTGAGCAAAACGCTCTAACGCCACTAACGCCACAAGGCGTTAGTGGCGTTAGTGTCTTGGCGAAAGCGCACACGTCGTTACGCCGTCACCCCAAGCCCAAGTCAGGTATTGACGACTTGCTCTTTTCTACAAATAAAAGAAAGATAAAAAAAGAAACACAAAACCTGCGTACAATTTTTCAGGAAGCTAGCTTTTCCCCCCTTTTTTCTTTGCAAGAAGAGAGAAACAAAAAGCTTGTGGAAAACCAAGGTTTGAGAGCAGTATGGAAAGCTAAGGTAATCAATTCTTCTGTACCTCCCGAGAAACGAAAAGAAGCTATGCAAGCTCTAGCTCAATTACCAAAAAACCCTTTGCATACTCCACGTTTATGTATCTTGAGTGGACGGTCTAAAGGAGTATACAAGAAATTTCGTTTATCTCGACATAACATACGCAGTTTACTTGGACAAGGTATTTTGCAAGGAGTAAAAAAAGCCAGTTGGTAAAAAAGAAAAAAACTACTTCCATATGATATACCGTAGTCAACTTTTTACAAGTTTACAAAATGGACAAAAAAGGCAAAAAGATTGGGTGGCCGTTCGTGTTAATAAAAATTGTTTAGCTCTTTTACGCCTTTTACAAAACCAAGGATTTATTGGAGGTTTTACTCCCCGAATTCCTACTAATGAGTCTAAAAGTAAGATTAGACAAAATCAACTTTCTATAGTTTGGGTGGCTTTAAAGTACAAGCACAAACAACCTGCAATTACCCAGATTCAACAAATTTCTACCTCAGGAAGACAAGTTTATGTTACGCTCAATTATTTGACTCAATTACCTTCTTACCCTTGTTGGATTCTGTCTACCTCCAAAGGGCTTATAACTCATGAACAAGCTTTAAGAGCTGGACTTGGAGGAGAACTTCTTTGTCAAATTCAGTAAACAAAAAGAAAAAGGTTTGGGGAGGGCATAAAGCTTTGTACAAGATACAAGGCGTTAGAGCGCTTTGCCCATAAAGCTTTGTACTAACGCCTTATGGCTTTAGCGCCTTATGGCTTTAACGCCTTATAGCTTTGTGTCGTGTGGGCTTGTGGACAGCCCACACGACACAAAGCTTTAGTTTTAACTTTCAGAAAAAGAAAAAGAAATGAAATATAAAATTATGCTTCCTCCCAAGGTAAGTATCTTTGGGCATAAGCAAGGACTACGCTTTCAAGGTCCTTTAGGTATTCAAGATGTGTGTTTTTCTGGGCAAAAAGGAGCTCAAGGTTTTGCTCTTTCGGCTTATCAAGATCATTTAGAGCGCACTTGGATCTGTTTTTCTCATCCAACTTTTGGAAGGTCTTTAAAAAGCTTGAAGCAAGCAGAAAAACTTGCTTATGTAAAAACTCTAGGAGCCCTTCTAGTTCAAAAAGCCAAGGGTGTTACTCAAGGAGCTTTTGTTCACTTGGAACTTATTGGAATTGGTTATCGTGCCCAATTCCAACAAAAATCTGGAAAAACCCAAATAACCTTAAAAGTAGGCTTTAGCCACGAAATTAGGATTCCTTTACCTGCTTCCCTTTTGTGTTTTTCTAAAAAGCCCACTCAATTTTCTTTGTATAGCCTGGATCTACCTGAAGTACAGCAATTTGCTTCTAAATTGATTGCTTATAAAAAACCGGAACCTTATAAAGGCAAAGGCCTTCGTTTTCAAGGAAAAATTATTCCTTTACGTATGGGAAAAAAGAAATAAAACAAAAAAAACATGCAATCTGCTTTTCGTAAAGAAAAAAAACTCCTGCATGAATTAATGAAACTTCCTGGTTTAGGCTTTTGGAAAGCTCAACGTATCTGTAGCGAGTTTGGTTTAGATCCAAGTATTAAGGTAGGGGAATTAAGTCGTCAGGAATTGGATTTATTCATTAGTTCTTTTATAAATCAACATTGGGTAGGTAATGACCTTAAAAAACTTGTTGCTAGTGATATTCAGAGTCTTATTGAAATCAATTGTCACCGTGGTCTTTGCCATCGACGCGGGTTACCTGTTCGAGGTCAATCCACTCATACGAATGCACAGACTGCAAAAAAAAAACACTAATATTTCAAAAATTAATAAAATCTTCTTCAGTTTTTAATGACACTAACGCCAGTAAAGGCATTAGGCGACAGCCGCTTTCTCAAGTCGTTACAACGACTTGAGGAAGCGCTTTATAAAAGTGCACAAACACCTTGTGTCGTTACGCCTTTGGTGGGGGGTATAATATCGTGTGCGCTTTGCCCATCAAGCTTTGTACTGATGCCTTATGACACAAAGCGCTCTAACGCCTTGTGTCATAAGGCGTTAGTACAAAGCTTGATGCCCCTGTGGTAATAATTCTGACTAATTTTTTTTGCAACAAACAAACTTTCAATAAAAAAAGAAATGGATATGAAAAAACAAAATACCATTTTTTCCCTTACTCCTATTCTAGTTGGGAGAAGCCGCTTCCTAAATTCTTGTTTAACGGTTTTACTCAAGTCGTTAAAGGTCTTGTCGCTAAAACTTTCTACGCATGATACTGATTTGGCTTTTTTTTTAGCTTCAAAAAGGCTTTGCCCAAATCTTTCAATAAATACGCTTTCACAAAAAGAAACAGCACTCTACTCCAAAAACACAAATCTATGGTCTTCTAATAAACTAGAGCCTACACCAAAGTCATTTAAGCAAAAAATGGGCCCAACTAAAAAGAAAGTTGTTACTAAAGATACAATAAATACTGTTCCTAATTATTCTACAAAAAGTACTATCCCTAAGAAGAAAGTTTCTCTTAGGGTGATTGCAGTGCTTAACATGTTACGTCATATTCGTTTTAACGACCAGGGTCAACTTTCTTTGATCGGTTTCGTACTGTCTAGGTTACTGTCTAGGTGCCTTGAAGCCCTCAGGGAGCGTATCGCTCTTCTTCCTCGATACCTATACGACCAACTAATACGCTTAGGCTGGAAGGTCTTTTTGCCTCTTTTACTAGCTAATGTGTTGGCTGTGGTAGGGCTGCTACTTTCGTTTGATCTCCTTGCAGCTACGCTGATTGAAGGGTTGAACATATTAGGCCGGACTCCAGTAAACGACCCACAGGCACTTTTTTATAAACAACTTTCTTATAAACAAACGCAAAAATCACAAAACTACAAGCCTAATAGTAAAGCCTCAAAAGTAGACTGGGGTAATAATCCAAATTTTAAAGAAGAACAAACCACAAAACAAGTAAAAAAGAAAGATTTACTTAGAAAAAGTTTTAGCCAATTTAAAAAGAAAAAGCAAAAATTAATCAAGGAAAGAAAACATAGAATAATAAAAAATGTTCTTCACAGATTCAAAAACCAGCTAAAAAAAAATGTCCAAAAGTTTTTATCTAGGGCCTTTTTCTCGAGGCCAGAGTTAATTAAGTCTTTAGCCTTAGCCCCGTATTTCCCCCCAGGATTCAAGTTAATAAAGTCTTTAACCTTAACCCCAAGGTTAAAGTTAATTAAGTTTTTATTAAAGGACAAAGCCGCTACAAAGCTTTATGCCCCAAAGTTTTTGCGCAAAGCGGCTGTCGCCCAAAGCGCCTTTACCAAGATGTGTGCTACTCTTATAAGGATTCCGTGTAAAGCGCTTCGCCATAAAGCGCTTCGCCATAAAGCGCTTCGCCCAGGGCGCAAAGCCGCAGCAAAACTTTATGGGCAAAGCCGCTACAAAGGTTTACGGGCAAAGCGCTCTAACGCCTTGTGTCATAAGGCGTTAGTGTCGCCCCCTACTTTCGTTAGCTTTTGTCCTTTTAAACGTCGAATAGCATTAGGTTTTGTCCAAACTTGTGATATTAGTAAAGGCGTTAAACCTCCAAAAGTTTTTCCTATTCCTGAAGTGGTAACAGCAAAAAACTTGCGAAAGTTACTTCGTATAATTACCTCCGAGGAAAAGTCTTTTTTTCGTTGTTTACCTAAAGAAGAGCGGCCAATCCTCTACCTTTCCTTGGCAAAAGAACAGGCAAAATGGAAAAAAGCGAAAGCCCGAAAACTACGCAAGCAAATCAAACAAATAAAAAAACAAATAAAAAAAAAGATACCTCGAGGGTTTCCTATTCCTAAAAAGTATAAAAAACACTCTTTAGCAGATAAAAAACGCTTATCAAACGATAAACCTTTGGCAGAAAGGAAACATATGCAAATTCCAAAAAGGCTATCCAGCCCTTTACCTATCATTTTTATTCAAGCAAGTATCAATAACACTTTTTTGACTTTAACAGATACAAAAGGAAATACTCTTTATGCTACTTCTGCAGGGAAAGTAGGTCTTAAAAATGCACGCAAGTCCGGGCGGTTGGTTTCTCAATCAGTTGCTCTAGATCTTGGGCGCAGGTGCAGACTTCTGCGTGTACGTCAGGTAGATATTCGAATGCGAGGAATAGGGCGGGCTAAAAGAACCGCCCTTACTGCTTTGCGACGAATAGGTCTTCGTGTGCGATACCTTACCAGTTACTTTGAGCATCCTTTTAATGGATGCCGTTCGCCAAAGAAACGTCGTGTATAATTTTTTAAAAACCAAGTTAAACCTAGTAAAGACGTTAAAAACGCTTTGCCCATAGAGCTTTGTACTAACGCCTTATGACACAAGGCGCAAAGCGCTCTAACGCCTTGTGTCATAAGGTGTTAGTACAAAGCTTTATGCCTAGGGCTTGAGTACAATATTTTAACTCTTAATGCAACTTAAAAAGTTAAGGTAGTTTCCCTTACAAAAAATACTAACTGTAGTTTTTTAAAAATATCTAGGGTTAAAGATTGTTTATGAGTAAAGTATTTTTATGGATAAGCTTTTTTTGAGCAGAATTTCGAGTACAACATAAAGCGCTTTGCCATAAAGCGCTTTGCCTTTGTGTTTTGATAACTTAAAAAATATTCAAGCCTTATCTAATAACCGGAAAAACTTCTAAAGTCGCTCAAGCCGTTAGCGAAGCGCTTTATAAAGGTGCTTCCTAAAGTCTTGTGCTTAACTAACGCCTTATGACACAAGGGGTTAGAGCGCCTTACCCAAAGCGCTCACGAGACTAACGCCTTGTGGCGTTAGACACAAAGCTTTATGGGCAAAGCACTCTAACGCCTTGTGTCATAAGGCGTTAGTGACGCCCCTTTAAATAGGTGTAAGAGCAGAAATTTGACCTGTTTCATCAAAGCCAAGTCACTAAAGTTTTTTATAAAGCTACAAAGCTTTACAAAGGCGCTTCAGGAGCATAAAGCTTTGTATTTAACGGTTTGTGTCTTGTGTCGCCAAAGACTTTAGAGCAAGGCGCTGGTTTAAAGTCGTGAAAAGGTTAACAAAGGCGCTTTGGGGTAAAGCCCACACGACTTGATACAAAGCTTTACTAAAGCCTTACAACCTCTAACGCCTTGTGTCGTTGCGCAAAGCGGCTGTCGACCAAAGCGCTCTAACGCCTTGTGTCTTGTGTCATGGCGAAGCGCCTTTTAAGGCGTTAGTACAAAGCTTTATGGGGGCAAAGCGCACATGACTTGACACAAAGCTTTACGCCCCTAACGACTTGACTCAAGCCGCTACACAAGCTTTCTTTTCAAAAAATACTACAAAGCACTACAGCTTTGTCTCTTTCGTCTAAGGGTAAGACATTGTCTTTTCATGGCACCAATACGAGTTCGAATCTCGTAAGAGATAAAAGATTTTTTAAAAAAAAGTAATTTTAATGCAACAACAATTATCAAAAAAAACTGACTTGAAAAAAGGTTCAGTAAAGAACAGTACCCGTCACAAAGCCAATAAGACTAAGGCAAAATTTTCAAGCAATTGTACTTCAGTCCTAACGCTTTTAGCAAAGCTTCGTGGCAGTCTACAAAAGTCGGCCAAAAACATTCCTCAAAATTGGATCTCCTGGTTAGTAGAAAAACAAAATACTTTAAATCAAAAAAAACCAGATAAACTACAAAAACTAGTTCATCATTTGATAAGACAAGGAAAAAAAACGCGAGCTCTTAAGTTAGTTCGTCACAGTTTTCACTTCCTTGCAGTAGACAAAAAAGCTTTACAAACCACTCTTTCAGCACAATCAAGGGGGTCAAGTCGTGTAGGCCTTGTAAAGGCTAACTCCTTAATTACTTCTACGATGCGCGGCCAAAAAGAGATCAGTACAAAAGGCGCTTCACCAAAAGGTGCTTCGCCAAAAGGTTTACCAAGAAATAAAAATGGACAAAAAGAGTTATTAGATTTTAATCAAAAAGCTTCCCCTCAAGTCTTGTGCCCTAGCCCTTTTCCAAAATTAAAGGAATCAGTAACAAGACACTTAATAACTAGTAAAGGTGCTTTGGGCGACACAAGATACAAGGCGTTAGAGCGCTTTGCGCAAAAGCCTATATCTTTAGCGGCTTTAAGAAAGCTATTGATCCCCAACGACTTGAGGCCAAAACCTTTATCCTTAGCGGCTTTAAGAAAGCTATTGATGGCAAAACCAAAAGGCTCATCGAAAAGTTCTGGGCGACAGCAGCTTTCTAAAGCCTTGTACCCTCAAGTCGTTACACCCTTTAAAAGTGCCTCGCCATCTTCCTTATCTATTTTTAGGTTAGCTCTTCAAAAAGTGCGCCCTTTTTTTCATCTACGTAAAGCGCGTAAAGCTGGAGTAAATATCCAAGTGCCCGCTATCTTACCTCCCAAAAATCAAGACTCTTTAGCTATTCAATGGTTGATTGAAGGAGCAAAAGCAAGAAAAAAAAAAGAAAGCCGCCAACCGTTCGCCTACCATCTTGCTCAAGAAATTAGAGTAGCTGCTTTACGTCCTAAAGAGTCTTATGCTTTTCAAAAACGAGAGGAAGGAGCAAAACAAGTACAAACCCATCGTAATGCTGCACGTTTTCGTTGGTGGTAATCGAAGCATTTTTTTTGAATTACCTTTTGGCGAAGCACCTTTTGGTGAAGCACTTTTAACGACTTTAGACGTAATGACACTAACGCCTTGTAGGCTTTGCACTAAGGTTAGTAAAGGCGCTTCGGGCAAAGCGCACACGACACAGGCTGTTGTAACGACTTGAGCACGAAGTTTTCCTAAAGCCTTGCACAAGACTTTAGGAAAGCGGCTTTGCCCATAAAGCTTTGTGTCTAACGTCACAGCGCGTTAGTGTCGCCCCAAGACTTTAGGAAAGCGCCTTAAGGGTGTAAGGCTTTAGAAAAGCGCTCTAACTCCTTGTGCCATAAAGCGTTAGTATCGCCCGAAAGATTACACCCCAGTATTCTTTTACTTGCCGTCAAGTCGTTAGGGGCATAAAGCTTTGTATAAGACACTAACGCCTTGTAGCGTTAGAGCGCTTTGGGCGACAGCCGCTTTGCGCAACAGCTTGAGGGTGCAAGGCTTTAGTAAAGGCTTTGTACCCGCTTTGCGCAACGACACAAGGCGTTAGAGGGTGTAAGGCTTTAGTAAAGCTTTGTGTCTAGCGCCACTAACGCCACAAGGCGTTAGTGGCGTTAGTGTCCTGTGGGCTTTGTCCCCAACGGCTTATGACACAAGGTGTTAGAGCGCCTTACCCCTATACTTTGAAAGTAGCCAGCTTTGTTATTATTTTAACAATCACAAAGCTTTAATCGGCTCATAATAAACCCTTTAGGGTCGTTTACTTGAAAAAAGATTTACTTAATAGTTTCTAAGCTTCATAAGGCACACACGTCCTTACGCCCAGAAACTTCCAAGTCAAAAAAAGCCTTTGCTTTGAAAAGAGAAAAAAAAATGGTAACTGCAAATCAATTACTAGGAAAAAAAACAGGGCGTAGGTCGCCAGCGAAACGAAATAAACGCCCGGCCTTACAAGGTTGCCCACAAAAACAAGCTATTTGCTTGCGTGTCTATGTACGAACCCCAAAGAAACCTAATTCTGCTTTACGCAAAGTTACCAAATGTCGACTTAGTAATCGTCAAGAAGTAATTGCCTATATTCCTGGCGAAGGCCATCAATTGCAAGAACATTCTGTAGTTATGCTTCGAGGAGGTCGTGTAAAAGATCTACCTGGAGTTAAATATAAAGTCATACGTGGCCTATTAGATTTACAACCTGTACGGAACCGCACAACAGCTCGTTCAAAATATGGAGTTAAGAAGAAAAAAAACTAAAAAAAAGGGTTTCTAATTCGGTTTTTATATAAAGCGCTTCACCATTTGGACTAAACTAAAGTTAGTAAAGTAGCGTCAAGTCACGAAAGTTCACACGACTTGGCTAAAGTACTGTGAGAGCTCACTAGGGGTTGAAGACATGTAAAATTACATGCTTACGAAAAAATACTATTCTACAAAGTCAAAGAACTTTTTGTCTACAAAAAAGCTGTTTTTTTTCATAAGGAATTACTAAGCTTAGAGGGTTTAACTAATATAATGTGGGTATTTATAATGTGGGTATTGGGTTATGCGTTTTTCTAACAATATGGCGTTTCCTCAAATCTTGTGGCGGATAAAGTTAGTAAAAACACTTCGGTGGAACATAAAGCTTTGTACTAACGCCTTAAAAGGCGCTTCGCCATGACATTAACGCCTTGTGACGTTAAAGCGCTTTGGGCGACAGCCGCTTTGCGCAACGACACAAGGCGTTAGAGGGTGTAAGGCTTTAGTAAAGCCTTGTGTCTAGCGCCACTAACGCCACAAGGCGTTAGTGGCGTTAGTGTCGTGTACGCTTTGCCCATAGCGCTTTTACTGGCTTTACAGTGACCTCATTATCTTATTTTGCAATAAGCAAAAAAAAATGAGTAGAGTAATTGAATCATTAAGTCAGTTTTTGATGCGGATATGATGGAATTGGTAGACATGCCAGATTTAGGTTCTGGTGAGAGATCATGGGGGTTCAAGTCCCTCTATCCGTAGATTCTTATATATTTTTTTTAGAAAACATAGAGGGGCATAAAGCTTTGTACTAACGCCTTATGACACAAGGCGTTAGAGGGTGTAAGGCTTTAGTAAAGCTTTGTGTCTAGCGCCACTAACGCCTTGTGGCGTTAGTGCGCTTTTAACGCCTTTACTAGCTTTAGTGCAAGGCTTGAGCACAAAACTATAAAAACAAGGGTGTGTAGCTCAGTTGGTAGAGCGTTAGGCTTTTAACTTAATGGTCGTAGGTTCAACCCCTGCCGCACCTAACAGAAAAAAAACTTCTATGACTGCAAATTTATCTATTATGGTTTACCTACAAGAATGGCAAAACCTTTGTATACTATTTAGTAAGCTTTGTTCACATGACCTTTTTTATTGCTTTAGAAAGTATTTGAAATTATTTAACGACTGTAGGTTTGAAATCTTTTATTCTTTGGTATTCTTTCTTAGCTCTTTATCTATTCTATCTTATCTGTCACTGGAAAATATCCCTTATGATGTATACTCGTGTGCTTTAACGGATTTAGTCGAAACGCTTTTTGGTAAAGTTATTGGGATTCAAAGTTGTTTTATTCTTCGTGTAAGTGGGAGTCAAAAAAAAGAAGTAGAAAAAGCTAGTCAATTACTTTACCAACAGTTTTTTTGTTCTCTACCATCGGCAGTGCCTTTTAGTAAAATTTCTGAAAAACAAAAATCTTTTGTAGTTTTAACTTCTCCACATAAATTCAAACAAGGGGGCGAGCACCTTCAATGGGTTCAAACTAAGTATCTATTCATTTCGCCTGCTTGTTCGAAAGAACAATTATCTTTTCTTTATTCTTCAGGAAATTCTCTTCGACTTAAAGGTGTCCAGCTGTCGTGGGATGTTAGGGATAAAACTTCTCTCTTCAAGACATGCGGAAAAATGCCCCTGGGACCAAAAGAACTCCAAAAGTATCCAAACCTGTCCTTGGAGAGTTTCACCACTCAAAAGAGGCTTGTAAAAGCCGCTTTACAGAACTTCGATGGTAGAAAAGCCATCGAAATTCTAGAGGAGATCGACCCCACGTATCCTTTAGAAAGCGCTTCGCCATGACACTAACGCCTTGTGGCGTTAGAGCGCTTCGCCCCTTGAAGAGAAAGCTTCTCGTCTTAAGTTATGAAGAAAAACTAGGGGACAGCACTAACGCCTTGTGTCTTGTACAAAGCTTTATGCCCCCCAAGGCGCTAAAGCCATTAGTACAAAGCTTTATGCCCAAACTTTTAGTGTTCACTTGGTGGAAATGGTAGACACGAAAGACTTAAAATCTTTTCCTTCTGGGGTATCGGTTCAATTCCGATAGTGAACATAATTTTGTTTAGAAATTTTCAATCAAATCACAAAAGGCGCTTCGCCAACTTGACTAAAACTATAAAATGTTGGGCAAAGCCCACAGGACACTAACGCCTTGTGGCGTTAGTGGCGCTAGACACAAAGCTTTACTAAAGCCTTACACCCTCTAACGCCACAAGGCGCTAGTATCATGGCGAAGCGCCTTTTAAGGCGTTAGTACAAAGCTTTATGCCCTAACGACTTGACTCAAGCTGTTGGGAGGTTTTATATGAGTAGGAATCTTTCCAACGGCTTGCAGGCTTTAGGTTTTTACTAAAACCTTCTACAAAATTTTATTAAAGTCTTTACACAAAACTTTAAAGAAGTTTTGGGGGACAGAGGCTTTGGGCAAAGCGCTTTAACGCCTTGTGTCATAAAGCGTTAGTGTCGCCCCACTAGGTTTTTGTGAAGCTAGTAAAGTTGTGAGAACTTTAGTAGACTTTATTTTTAGATAAAAAAAACTACTTGATGGTGAAGTGCTTTATAAGCTAATACTTTTAAAAGGTTCCTTTAACAAAAAGTTAGAGTTTTTTAAACAATTAGTTTCACTATAAAGGAATTTTCTAATAACTTCATTAAATTAATGGTTTAAAAAATTAATAAAACAAAGCTTTACTCAGGTTTAGATACAAAAACAAATTCGAAAAATAAGTTTATAAAAAAAAGCTTAACCTTTACTAAGACAACAATTTTCCAATTATAAACATAAAAAACAAAGCCTTATTCAGGATACAAAACTTTAATACAAGCTCTTAGACTTGTAAACTTAGCAAGGGCAAGGCGCTTTCCTAAAGTCTTATGGGCGACAGCCGCTTTGCGCAAGGCGCTTTCCTAAAGTCTTGTGCAAAGCTTTACTCAAAAAAAGAATACAAGATAAAAGAATGGTCTTCTAGTAAGGTAAAAGAATAAAACAAAGCTTTACTCAGGTTTAGATACAAAACAAATTCGAAAAATAAGTTTATA
>Ga0209713_10000423_pt1 | contig 23618 bp, 9 predicted proteins | sample ArcOceMetagenome_3_FD_187444 | JGI IMG/M metagenome (GOLD analysis project Ga0209713, IMG submission 187444) | Marine eukaryotic phytoplankton communities from Arctic Ocean - Arctic Ocean- Svalbard ARC20M Metagenome (SPAdes) (version 2) | ecosystem: Environmental > Aquatic > Marine > Oceanic... | reverse complement strand
CACGCATCGGCCAGGCGTCGGCCGGCGCGGGCGGCGGCGACTGCGCGGGCGAGGCGGCGGGCGGCAGCGACGGGAGGAGCGGCTGCAGGGCCGAGCAGCGGGGCGGCGAGGCGCGCATCGGCCAGGCATCGGCCGACGCGTGCAGCGACGACTGCGCGAGCGAGGCGGCGGGCGGCAGCGACGGGAGGAGCGGCTGCAGGGCCGAGCAGCGGGGCGGCGAGGCGCGCATCGGCCAGGCGTCGGCCGACGCGTGCAGCGACGACGGCGCGAGCGAGGCGGCGGGCGGCGGCGACGGGAGGAGCGGCTGCAGGGCCGAGCAGCGGGGCGGCGGGGCGCGCGGCGGCCAGGCATCGGCCGGCGCGTGCGTCGACGGCTGCGCGAGCGAGGCGGCGGGCGGCGGCGACGGGAGGAGCGGCTGCAGGGCCGAGCAGCGGGGCGGCGGGGCGCGCGGCGGCCAGGCATCGGCCGGCGCGTGCGTCGACGGCTGCGCGAGATAGGCGGCGGGCGGCGGCGACGGGAGGAGCGGCAGCAGGGCCGAGCAGCGGGGCGGCGGGGCGCGCGGCGGCCAGGCATCGGCCGGCGCGTGCGACGACGACTGCGCGAGCGAGGCGGCGGGCGGCGGCGACGGGAGGAGCGGCTGCTGGGCCGAGCAGCGGGGCGGCGGGGCGCGCGGCGGCCAGGCATCGGCCGACGCGTGCGACGACGACTGCGCGAGCGAGGCAGCGGGCGGCGGCGACGGGAGGAGCGGCTGCTGGGCCGAGCAGCGGGGCGGCGGGGCGCGCGGCGGCCAGGCATCGGCCGACGCGTGCGACGACGACTGCGCGAGCGAGGCGGCGGGCGGCGGCGACGGGAGGAGCGGCAGCAGGGCCGAGCAGCGGGGCGGCGGGGCGCGCGGCGGCCAGGCATCGGCCGGCGCGTGCGACGACGACTGCGCGTGCGAGGTGGCGGGCGGCTGCGTGTGGCGGGCGGTGGCGCTGGGCGTCGGCACGGCCGGCGCCCGGCGCGTGGCAGGAGGGGGGGGGCAGGCAGCGGCCCCGGCAGCTCTGCACGGCGTGGGGGGGAGGACGGGGGAACGGTGGCAGAGGGGGTTGGTTTGATGGGATGGCGCCGCGCATTCGCGGAAGAGGCAAAAGATCGCCACCAGTAACAGCGGGTATCGGATGTGCGCAGGCTTGAGGGCTCTGCTTGGGGAGGGATTGTCGCACGGGGAGGGGCACACACACATTGGCCACACATCGCACAACTCACACGGGTGATGGGGGGGGCTCAGGCCCACTCCGGATTCGTCATGGCGCTCGCCGCCGAGGCGCTCGCTGCCCTCGGCGGCCTAGAGCTCTATAGCCCACGCACTTTATGAGGAGGCGTATGGCCTTCGGCCTATGTCTTCTGTCTCCGTCGGGTTGCTAGGCGGTCTAACCTGTTCACTGTTCACTGTTCACTACGGGTGGTGATTGCCGTAGGAGCCCACACAGCTCAAAACTAAATTCATCTCAGAGATTCCTCCGCGCATCGGCAAAATCATCTGGAGCCATGGCTTTTGCCACTCTCTCGGTCCTGCTCGTGGCTCTGGGCGTCGCGCACGCGTCCGAGGATTGCACCGACATCGACTACTTCCTGTCCATCAGCGCCGAGGAGATCAGCTGCGCCATGCTCAGCAGCGCCGGGCAGTGCGGCTGCTACGTGTACGCCGGTGGGGCTGGGTCGAACTGGGTCGACGCCTCGTCGGTGCGCGTGCCCCATAGTGCTGCCGAGACGGGCGGGCGCCACACGCCGCGCCAGACGCACGACCCGCGACACGGGCGCGCTCATGCCCGTTCTCATGCGCACCAACGACGATGACTGCGTGCGTGTGTGTGTGTGTGTTCAGGGCGACTGGATCGATGGTTGCGCCTCGGGCGCGGCCGGCTTCACGGAGCTCCCCTCGCTCGACGGCGTCACCCTGACCGAGGAGCAGGGCAACATGCTGGTCTCCGACTTCTGCCCCGGCACCTGCCTCATCTCGAGCGGTGAGCGGTGCGCCATCGACAACCCATACGAGGGCCTCGACAAGGACGCCCAGCTGGTCTCGCTCTTCGGCAGCAACGCGACGGCCGTCTGCTCGACGTGCGCCGTGCCGGGCCAGATGTGTCTGGTCGACTTCTGCACCACCACCGGGGCGATCCTCTGCCCCGCCACCTGCTACCAGAACGACCTGTCGGTGTGTGCTCACCGCCCCACTGACCCTTCACTCCTGATAGAAGCCCACGCCCCGTCCCGGCGCTGCTCCTCCGAGCCACCCCCACATGACCCTTGCTCAGCCTCTCTCAACGAACGCATCCTGTCCCATGCACCATGCCTTGCGCCCGCCCGCCCCGTCCCCCTCCCCCTCTCGTCTCCCCACACACCAACAACCCGCATCAGGGCTTCACCGACTCGGGCATGCTCGCGGCCTACGACGCGATGGACCTCACCGCGGACAACGACTGGGTCCTCGAGCCCTTCTTCGGATACTCGTGCGACGACATTGACACGCCCGGCGGCCCGGGGGGCGGTCACCTCTGCGTCCCCGAGGAGTTCGGCTCCCTGACCTCGCAGTGGGCGCTCTTCTGCCCCGTCACGTGCGAGCCGCGCCATGTGCACCCACGTGCACGCCCGCGCCTGCGCCTCGCTGAACGAACTCACTCGCACCCACCCCGCTGTTCCCCCATCCGCTCACCCCCACACACCCTCCCCACCGTGCCTCACACTCACTCACGAGACCCATGACCCAACAGGTGCGCCGAGAAGTTCCCGAAGATGTACGCGCCGTTTGAGTGCGAGGCCGACGACACGGACTACCTCGACGGCTACGGCGACACCTGCGCCGGCTGGGTGGTCGCCTGCTCGGACGACTTTGACGAGCCAGAGTGCGATAACGAAGCGACGCCCCGTTCCAGCAATCTCACAGCAATCTCGCACGCTCCCCATCCTCATCTGCACTCCTACCTTCGACCCTGTATGCCGTCGGTCCCATCCTCCTGCTCTACCATCGCTCCTTTGCACCCTCGCCGCGGTACCGCAGCTACTACCCGTTCCTGCACGCCGTCACCGACGAGATCTGCGCCGGCCTCTACGACCCCTCGGCCGCCTGGCGCTCGTCCGCCTTTCTCAACGCCTCGGGCACTGCCGCCTCGCTGCTCGCCGGATACGACGCCCAACTCGCCGAGTGGAGCTGCGAGGCGGGAGCCCTGGTCTGGTACAGCACCTCGTCGCAGGCGAGCCTCGTAGCCACTCAAACCACAAGCCCCCGACAGTCTTCAGAGGCAGCATTGGCCCATGATCCAACCTCCATACTGCCACCTACGGTACTCATTCGCTCGCGCCCACGCACGCACGACACGCGTCTTATGGTAACGGCAGACGATCACGCTCTACTCGAAGGCTTGGATGGAGGAGGTTCGCGCCAACTGCGGCACCTCGTGCTCGTCGACGTGCGTCGACACGTCGTCCGTATGCTCTGCCTCCAACTGCGGCGCATGCCACGACACCAGCGGGTCTGGCCCACTGGAGTGCTCGTACTTCTCGGAGTACTCGGCGTGCGTGACGTCGGATGGCGGCTACTACTGCTCGTGCGATGCCGACTCGTACGTAGGTCCGGTGTACGACTCGACCGACTGCTCGCCGTATTTCTCCGACTTGCCGCCTCCACCGTCGCCTCCGCCGCCAGGCCCCTCGCCGCCACCGCTGACTCCCTCCCCGCCGCCGCCGTTGCCGAACGTATGCTCTGCCTCCAACTGCGGCGCATGCCACGACACGAGCAGCGGCTCCAACCTTGCGTGCTCGTACTGGGAGCAGTACACGTCGTGCGTGACGTCGGATGGCGGCTACTACTGCTCGTGCGATGCCGACTCGTACGTGGGTCCGGTGTACGACTCGACCGACTGCTCACCGTCCTTTTCGGAGGCCCCGCCGTCACCTCCAGGCTGCCCCGAGACGTGCTACTCATTCAGCTGCGACTACTGGCATGCTTACGACTCGCAATACACGTGTGCATTCATGTTGTCCGTGTACGACTGCGACTGTGGCGGCTGCGTGTGCGCGGGGGACGTGCCAGCTCTGCCACCGGCTCCGCCACCGCCGGCTCCGCCACCGGCTCCCCCGGCTCCCCCAGCTCCGCCACCGTCTCAGCCCCCACCGCCGATTCCACCCCAGCAGCCACCGGCACCTCCAAGTATTCCGGCACTCTGGTCGGACATCACTTGCTCCGCCGGCTCCTACGCTTCTGAAGTCAGTTGGCAGCTGAGCTGTGACGATGGAACCTCGATCTCCGGTGGCGCGCCTTACGACTCCGAAAGCCCCGTTGCGGTGCAGCTTGGCTCGACCTGCAACCTTGCAATGTCCGACAGCTTTGGTGACGGCTGGAATGGGGCCGAATGGAGCGCGCCCGGGTTTGGTGTGGAGGGGCTGTCGATGACGACCGGAATTTCCGCCGAAGAGAGCTTTGTCATCGTGGGGGCTCCGACCCCGCCCCCCACGCCGGTACCGTCGCCCCCCCCGCCGGTACCGCCGCCTCCGGTGTCTCCGCCGGCTCCGCTACCGGCGCCGCCTCCGCCACCGGAGCCGCCTCCGCTGTCGAGCCCGTCGCTGACGATATCGACTGCTCCCTGCGGATGTGAGGTTTCCACTTCGTACTTTTGCAATCACGACAACGGGGCCGGCAGTGGGTCCTGCGAGCCCTGCTCGTCCCACAGCTCGCCAGACAGCTGCGCCAACGACGGCTTGCCGTCGCTTGGCGTTACTGACTGCCTGTACTGGTGCTTTGATCTCATTCTGCCAGCTCCGCCACCAGCTCCCCCGGCTCCCCCGGCTCCACCGCTTCCCCCGCCTCCACCGCCGGTTCCGCCCCAGCAGCCACCGGCCCCTCCAAATCTTCCGGGACTCTGGTCGGACATCACTTGCTCCGCCGGCTCCTACGCTTCTGAAGTCAGTTGGCAGCTGAGCTGTGACGATGGAACCTCGATCTCCGGTGGCGCGCCTTACGAGTCCGCAAGCCTCGTTGCGGTGCAGCTTGGCTCGACCTGCAACCTTGCAATGTCCGACAGCTTTGGTGACGGCTGGAATGGGGCCGAATGGAGCGCGCCCGGGTTTGGTGTGGAGGGCCTGTCGATGACGACCGGATATTCCGCCGAAGAGAGCTTTGTCATCGTGGGGGCTCCGACCCCGCCCCCCACCAACCCTGCGGCCCCGCCCTATCCACCTGTGGCGTGCGGATGCGACACGGTCTCTGTCGTGCTCGCTGGAGATGCCCTCGACTTGCACCCAAACGCGGCTGGTGAGTACACCCGGCTGGAGGACGTCACGTCAGGTGGGCGCGCAGTGTACGTCAGGTCGGGCGACGTTGATCTGGGCGTGTGCTCTGTCGACAACTGCGGCGCATGCCACGACACGAGCAGCGGCTCCAACCTTGCGTGCTCGTACTGGGAGCAGTACTCGGCGTGCGTGACGTCGGATGGCGGCTACTACTGCTCGTGCGATGCCAACTCGTACGTGGGTCCGGTGTACGACTCGACCGACTGCTCGCCGTATTTCTCCGACTTGCCGCCGTTGCCGTCGCCGCCTCCTCCTCTACCTCCCCCTCCTTTCCCTTTGGTGCTACCCGCTGCGCCGCCACCTCCATCGCCGCCGATGCTCATCGACGGTGTTGAGGTGCCGCCGGTCTTGGTGACGGGAGCCCCCGCCTACCCTGATTGGACCCTCGGCGAATACCTCGCTTCGGGCGGGCTGTACAATGGCAAGCCGGTGTGGCAGCGCGTCTCGGGGGGGTACACGTGGAGCCTTTACCAGCGCAGCAACGGCAACTGGTACCTCGACTATAACGACGTGGGAGAGGAATGGTCGGGCACCGTCAATTACGCGGAGGGCGATCCGACGGACTGGCCATGGGAGGCGACGTGGAACACAGAGATGGCTGTGGCCGCCATGTTCCCGCCGTCACTTCCACCGCCACCGCCGCCTCCAGACACCTACATACTCTGGTTCTCGCCGAACGACCCGCAGTGGCGTATCGCTTCGTTTGCAAGCGATGCACTCTCGGATGTGCAGTCCCTCATCAGCTCGTCGTGTGATGTTGGCTGCTCGATGCTGCTCACGAGTGGCAATGACACGACTTGCCCGGAGGGCGCGGAATCGTGGGAGTACTACACTCCGGCAACGGTTGCCGGAGTCGACGCCCAATGCGGCCCCAGCCACAACGACCAGGTTTGCCCAGAAGGCAGTTGCTGCTCACAGTATAGCTGGTGTGGTGGCGGCACCGCCTACTGTGACAACCAGCAAGCGGAGTATTCAAACGGGTACGTGTCCTTTACTTCCGCCAGCGAGGCCGAGGTCCAGGTATCTTGTTTGTCAACGTCACCAACACCGCCTCCGGCGCCGCCACCAACGCCGCCGCCACCAACGCCACCCCCTCCGATGCTGCCGCCGCCATCCCCACCACCGAGCCCATCGCCGTCGCCGCCGCCACCAGGCTATCCGCGAGATGCTCCGTGTTCGCCGCCCCTGCCGCCATCCCCGCCGCCGCCGCCGTCTCCTCCGCTGTTGCCACCGCCCTCTCCACTCCCTAATTGGCCGCCGCCGCCGCTCCCCCCACACCCGCCAAGCCCGCCATTGCCAGCTTCGCCGCCAGCCCCACGTTTCCCACCACGACCGAAGCCACCGCCGCCACCGCCTTCGCTGCCGCCATTCCCGCCGCCAGCCCCGCCGCCATCCACGCCGCCAGCCCCGCCGCCAGCCCCACCGCCGCCGTCGCCTCCGCCGCCCGGGTTCCCGACTTTCGAGCTCACATCCGACGACGGCGGCAGCGCCCAGCTTACCGAGGTCTTTGCCGCGCTCACCGCTGGAGACAACACGACGGGGATCCCGGCGACCATCGCCCTCGGCAACGGCACGTTCGAGCTCGACGCGCTGGTGCTCGACCGCACGCTCAGCCCTTCCGAGCTGACCATCGAGGCGGCACCCAATAGCAACGTCACACTGCGCGCGTCGGGCGGCGCCAACGCGGTGCTCTTCACCCTAAACGACGGGGCGCCGCCCGTCACGCTCAAGGGCGTCGCGCTCGCGAGCCGCGTGGTGGTCGACGGCGGGCTGCTGAAGCTGAGCGGTGTGACGATCTTCCAGGAGGACGCCGCCGACGACGAGGCGTCCGCGTCGGTGGGCGACGATGGGGCCAGTGGCTCCATCGGCCGCCAGCTGGCCGAGCCCGCGAGTGCCGGCGCTTCGGCCGGTGCATCGCCGTCGTCGGCCGCAGCCGGGCCGTCATCGGGATCGCCAGCGTCGCTCGCATCGCTGTCGGTGTCTGTGGGCCGCGCGCTGACGATGTCGGGCGGAGAGACGCAGCTCGAGGACGTCGTGCTGCAGGGCACGCGCGGCGGCGCGCTCCACCTCATTGGCGGTGTGCTGCGGATGTTGCGCTGCTCGCTGCTCGACAACGAGGCCGTCGACGGCGGCGCGCTGCTCGTGAGCGGCGGCGAGGCCTTCGTGAGCGCGACGCACTTCTCGCGTAACAACGCGACGCAGACGGGCGGCGCGATCTGCGTCGAGAACGGCACCCTCGTCGTCGGCAACGGCACGCTGCTCGAGAGCAACACGTGCGCCCGCGAGGGCGGCGAGTGCGGCGCGTCGATCTTCTCGAATGACACGGCCATCGTGTACGAGCTGCCGACGCCGCTCGCGCGCTACGTCGAGATCACCGACGGCGGCACGACGTGGACCAGCAGCGAGCGCGTCGCTATCGAGGTCGACTTCCCGACGTCGTGTTCGGCGGGCTTCTTCGGCAACTCGTTCGAGCGCGCCAAGCAGTCTACGCCGGCGTGCTCGGGCGCATGCGGCAAGGGCACCTACTGCGGCTCGACGACCATCACGCCGCTGCAATGCCCCGCCGGCACCTACTGCGGCGAGGGCTCGCCGGCGCCGTCGAACTGCCCGGCCGGCACCGTCGGCCGGAAGTCCGGGCTCACCAGCGTTGACGACTGCGAGACGTGCGACGTGGGCACGTCATGCGCCGCCGGCAGCTCGGAGGAGACGCCGTGCGCAAAGGGCACGTCTGGCGGCACGGCCGGTGCGGGCAAGTGCGATCCGTGCCCAAGCGGCTCGTACCAAGACAAGCTCGGCCAGCTCATCTGCAATTCGTGCACGCCCGGTAGCTACTGCCCCGAGGGTATCCTAGGGGTAGGCTCAGCCGCGCCAACGCCGTGCCCGTCGGGCCACTACAATGGCAGCTATGCCGTCCAGAGCGAAGAGGACTGCGGGATGTGCCCCCGGGGCACCTATTGCCCAACGGGGGCCTCGGAGCCACTCAAGTGTCCCGCGGGCACGGAGGGCCTCAACGGGGGCCTGCGGAGCATCGAAATGTGCAGCGATTGCGCGCAGTTCAAGACGGGGCCGGCGGGTTCCATCGCGTGCCCGTGGTGCATCGCCGGCTACTTTGCTGACGGCTTCGACGAGACCACCTCCGAGCTCGTGTGCACGCCGTGCCTCGAGCCCGGTGGGCAGTGCTCGATCGACTCGAACATATCGTCGGTCAACATCGAGCACGGCTGGTGGCGCCTCTCCAACAACGCACGCGAGGTCTCGCAGTGCGTCGTGCGCGGCTCCACCGAGAACGGCACCGAGGTGACGGCGTGCCTCGGCGGCCGCGACGGCGGCGAGGACGGCGAGGGCTACTGCATCGACGGCCACTCGGGCCCTCGCTGCCAGGTTTGCGAGCAGCCGAGCGACGGCTTCGCCACACGCAACTACTTCGACGAGGATTCGGGCGTGTGCACAAGCTGCCCCGAGCTCTCGATGAGCGTGGGCGTGCCCGTCGCTCTGATTTGTGCCGCGTGCGCGCTCGCGGCGCTCGTGGCGCTGTGCTTCCACCGCCACCGCGCCGCACGCTGCGTCGTGGCGCTTCGCCGCCTCTACACCAAGGCGCAGGGCCTGCAGCTGGTTCCGCGCTTCAAGCTGCTCATCGCCTTCTACCAGATCGTGTCGGCCGTGCCCGACGTCTACGGCGTCGAGATGCCGACCTTCTACAAGGACACGATGGACATGTTCCATTACGCCGACTTCGAGCTCTCCAAGTACGTGCTGCCCGGCCAGTGCATCAAGTTCCGCGAGCGGCTGCTGCTGCGCGGCTTCGCGCCGCTGCTGCTGCTCGGCATGATGCCGTTCGGCTTCACGCTGCTCGAGTGCGGGCGCTGCTTCACCGCCATGTGCTACGGCGGCTCGAAGAAGGGCTTCTCGGTCAAGCAGGTCTTCCTGGCAACCCTGCCGGCTGTGCTCTTCGTCTCATTCTGCCTGTGCCCGGGCGTCTCCGCGGGCATCTTCTCGGCGTGGGGCTGTGAGATCTTCGACCTTGACACCGACGCCAACACCGAGCGCTCCTTCCTGCGCGAGGACCTCTCGATCGTCTGCTGGTCGGCCGGCGTGCAGACTGCCGAGCACTCGGAGCTCATCGGGCTGGCCATGCTCCTCGTGATGATCTGGCCCGTCGGCATGCCGCTCGCCTACTTCTTGCTGCTCTTCCCGAGCCGCAAGTCCATCCTCAAGAAGCGCACGACCCACCTCACGCGCGCGACCAGCTTCCTCCACCGCGAGTACGTGCCGCAGTTCTACTGGTGGGAGTTGATGGCGCTGATGCTGCGCCTCGTGCTCGTCGGCTTCGTGCTGCTCATCCGCGAGGAGCTCTGGCGGCTGCTCGCCGGCACGATGGTGGCCCTAATGTACCTTGTGGTCATCCAGCTCGTGCGGCCGTACAAGCGCAATGACGTCAACATGATGGCCATCGGCACGCAGTTCTGCCTGGTCTGCGTCTTCATGGGCGCAACGTTCGTCAAGGTCTTCAATGACTTGGAGACAACCTACGGCCTCGACGATGCGCAGGAGTTTACCGGCTTCGACTCGTCGCACCGCATCGTCGTGGCAATGATCGCCTTCAACCTGGTCGTGCTCATCATGATCGGCTCGCTCACGCTGTACGAGCTCAGCCACGAGGACTCGCTCCCGACCGTCCGCCGCATCGGTACCAAGATGGTCCCCGAGCTCGAGGCCTCCGCCGCCATCAAGTGGCATCTCTTTCTCTCGCACGTGTGGTCGTCCGGGCAGGACCAGATGGCCATCGTCAAGCGGCAGCTGCTGCTGCTGCTGCCAGGCATCCAGGTCTTCCTCGACGTCGACGACCTCGAGGACATCGACAACCTCGAGTCGTACATCAAGAAGACGAAGTCGGTGCTCATCTTCCTCTCGATGGGCTACTTCTTTTCGGGCAACTGTAAGAAGGAGCTGCGCGCCACCGTCGCCAACGCCAACCCCGTCATCCTGCTGCAGGAGGTCGACATGAACCGCGGCGGCGCACCGCTCGAGCAGCTGCGCAGCGAGTGCCCCGTCGACGCGCGCTCGTACGTCTTCGACGACCACGTCGTCATCCCGTGGCTGCGCGTCAAGGAGTTCCAGTTGGTCTCCCTCAAGATGATCGTTGGCTCGATGCTCATGCACCAGAACCCGGTCGGACTCCTCAAGTCCGCTTCAACCTTCAAGCTCAACATGACCATCAAGAAGGTCGGCGGGCGCAACAAGACCAACCTGCCGCTCAAGCCCACGAGCGAGGCGGGGCCGAGCACGCCGGCCACGCCGCGCCCTGGCGACGACGCCTCCACGCTCGAGCTGGTCATCGAGCGCGAGGACGCCGACATTCCCATCGGCATGGACTTCAAGACGACGGACGGCGAGTCCGTTGTGAGCGACCTGCGCGAGGGCCACCCGGCCGACCGTGCGGGCATCCTGGTGGGCGACGTGCTGCTGAAGTTCAACGACGTGGCTGTCGTCGACCACGACAAGGCATTCACAACCGTCAAGGAGCTCGCGGTGGGCGCAAAGCTCAAGGTGACCGTGCTGCGCCTCGGCCCGTCCGGCGTGCGCCCCGGCCTTGCCAGGCGCGAAACCATCGCCGCCTCGGTGGCGAGCGACGACGGCGGCGGCGGCGGCATCCTCTACATGGCGCAGCTCAAGTCGACGCCGATCGGCAGCGGCATGGAGCTCTCGGCGGACCACGTCGTCACCACCGTCCTCAACGACTCTCAGGCGAGCCGCGCCACGATCCAGATCGGCGACCGGCTGCTCTCGATCAACGGCAGCCCCGTCCAGGCCGAGGTCGACGCCAACCTCGCGCTCGCCGACATGCCGATCGGCTCGAGTATCGCGCTGCAGCTCCAGCGTGTCGGCGGCGACCTCGACGAGGGCACCGAGGGCGGCCTCACGCCCGGTCGCACCGAGTCGCTCATGCCGCGCAACGACAGCGCCGGCAGCGGCGCCGAGTCGCCGCGCGGCGGCTCCGACGAGGAGGCTTCCAAGGCGGGAGGCAAGGCCGGCAAGGGCGGCCCTGCTGCCCGCAAGCGCCGCGGCAAGGAGCTCGGGTCCGACCTGTTCATCCCGGGCGAGATCACCGAGCACCCATTGCTCTTCGTCGAGCGCACGACGATCTTCGTCTCGCGCTACAACCCGGGCGCGCAGGCACTCGCGGAGGAGATGACCGCCAAGTACACCAACCTCGTGATCAAGGCGCCGCGCCGCCACTCCTCGCTCCACCAGGCGCAGGACCCTCTCCGCCAGGAGCTGGGCGCGCTGGAGCACCAGACGACCGCGACGGAGGCGGAGCTGACGTCGGGCGTGGAGCGGCTCAAGCAGAAGCTGAACATCGGCAAGAAGAAGAACGAGTTCTTCTTCATCTACCTGCGCTCCGACACGTGGGTGGGCGAGGCGGGCGTGTGGCTGCAGGCGCAGGTCGAGGCGGCGCGCGACGCGGGCACGCGCATCGTGCTCGCTCATGAGAACGACATGGACAAGGGCGGCTGCGAGTTCGGCCTCTTTTTCAAGACGACGCCACGGGAGCTGATTGACGCCGACCTCTACGGCAAGATCGCCGTCGCGATGCATCCGGGGCCGCACCGCGCCGTATCGTACTGCCTGCTTGCCAAGGAGCTCGGCGCGCGTCGCTCGACGACACGTCAGGTCCTCGCGGCGCGCATCAAGGACCGCGCCATAACCACCGCGCAAGCGGCGGTGATGAGCGTGCGCGGCTCGAAGCCCACCCGCTCCGATTCCGTCGACGCGTGGGAGTCGGTTCGACGCGCCGGGGTCAAGACGTGGCCCAATGGCGCCAGTGCCCGCCGCGTGCCTGGCGCTCTCCACTCACAGCCCGCCCCATCTCACCGTGCCGCTCCTTGCGTGTTTGCTCCACTCAGGTCGAGGTGACGCTGACCAGGCCGACGTCCACCTCCGAGTCGGCCACGTCCGAGTCGCCCAGAGACGCGGTTCAGATCGCGCCGGGTGGCCTGGAAATCGACCGCGGGGCGCCGGCAGGAGCGACACCGCAGGCGGCCCAGATGGCGTTCCTTCAGGCCGAGGAGGGGCGCATCAGCAACGAGCTCGACGCCTACGACTAGGTGGCGCCGCCACCGGAATTGGGCCACGTTGAAACGATGGCACGAGTCGGAGGCATTCGGGCATGGTATATGACTGGGCGGGCGGGAAACCACGCGGTCTGGAATGGGAGGGCGGCAGGGACTACTTGATCTGCGACTGAACTTCGCTTGCCGCAAGAGCCGCGTGCTCTCTGGCACGATGCTTGTAAAGCTTCATCTGATAATGCCCGCTGCTTAATGTACAGTCAGTACAGCCTAGCCCTACCGCCTAGGAACAAGCTAAATGTGGCTGTGTCCTGTGTGCACCTCTCCATTGCCCATTGGGTGCTCTATGCTATATTTCAGTGTGCCACCTCGCTCCTTTGCAGGCACGGGACGGCTCCCGGCCGCCGCCAGTACAGGCCAATACGCAATACAGGCCATTGGCCAGTACAGGCCGAGTATAGACTTGCTGCACCAGGTAAGCCCTCGAGGTGCCTTTCATTTTTTTGAGTGATCGGTCATAACCCCCCGTGCGTCCAGCCTGACGACTCGAACATAAGGTCAGATGAGGCTGTCGAGTTTTCTGCATCGGGGTCCTCGAATAGTCCTTGATGTTCACCCAGCCAATCGCGGAAGTTGACGTACGCCTGTCGTCTTCGTTTGAATATCCAGGCACGCTCACCGCCCGTGCCGTTCTCGAGCAAGTAGAGCGCACGGATGTCGGAGGGGCGGCGAAACCCTCCGTATGGCCACTTGCCAAACAGTTGGATGGACCATCCATTGTGGTCACCAAGTACCTTGAGGTGATCGAGTGAGTACAGTGACGGGTGCGGGCCTTGACGGATCTGCCGAGCAAGACGAGGTCCCCGAATTATGTCCTGGTCACTTTCAAGGTCCTCCTCCTGCTCCGACTCCTCCTCGTCATCGTTTCCCCCCCGCCAGCTCTCCGACCAATTGCCTTGCTTCTGGACGACGAGCCGCTGCCTCGCAATGGAGATGAGAGATAGCTTTGCTCGTCCAGAGCAGTATTCGGCCGCACGCCCCCCGCCGCTGTAATCGTCGAGCCTGAGCCTGCCTCGCAGTCTGCACTTGCGCCTCGAAAATGTTCCGGCCGAGGGGTGGAGCCCACTCACCAAGAATTTCTGCAACTTGCCGTTCGTGCTGTTGCCAGTCACGGTTATCTTCGCCGCCACGCCATTGTCGCCACTCGGATCTTCATAGTTGTCATAGTTGAAGGCAAGGGTCAGGGTCAGGGGCTGGCTCGTGATCGTGCCCGTGATGCCAAACACAGCGGCTCCTTGGCCATCGTCCTTCGGGTTGCCCTCGATTGTGTGCAAGCCAATCACCCTGCCTTCCCACTGCACAGGGACGTCCAAGTGCCCGTACAGCATCGGCATATCAAAGGGGTCCATATCGGGATCCCCATAAGGACCAGGATCTTTGAGTATCCCGTCCAACACACCCTGGAAGAAGATTTTCCTGCGGCCCATCTCGGACTCCATAAGAGCGTGTGTCAAGCTCTTGTGTTGCAGGGAAAGGTAGGGGTTCGCCCGCAGCGTCGATGGCAAGCGCAGTCGCAAAGCGGCCTGCACAATCGAGTACTGGACCACAGCCGAGTCTTTTGGCGCTGGCGGGACAGCACGGAACATTTTCGCAGTGCGACTCACCCGAGCAATGTCCTCGGCGTCGGGCAGCTGCGAGACAATGACCTCAATCAGCTGCACGGGCATCGAGGTGAGGCAGACATCCTCCATCGCCATGGCGTGCTGCTCTGTGGGACCGCGCCGATCCGACCGACTGCGACGAAGCAGGAAGAGCGCCACGACGATGCCGAGGAAAGCTGTGGTGAGGAAGACGCGAACACTGTTTTCGTCGAACTCCATCATTGAGGCGGAAAGCATGCACGCATGCAAGCTATTTATCTTTGTGTCGAAAATCGCCACCAAAGAAAATAGGTGAAAAACAATCTCTAAACTTTTCCAATCAATTTGTGCTGAGTCTCGTCATTATTGCCTCGGAGAAATAGCGTTGTCACCTCTCCCTCGCGAAAGTTGCCTTCGCGGGAGTGCGACAGTCGCACTCGTCCGGCTCGTCCGTCTCGTCGCTCGTGCGCGCGCGGCTATTCCGCGATGCTCGACGTGGCTCCCCGCTCCTACTACGAGACGCAGCGCCCGCCCGGCGCGGCCGAGGCGCTCCTCCAGCGCGTCGCCGAGGTCCTCGAGTCGGGCGAGGCGCACGAGCGGCTGCCGGCGCTCGAGGCGCTCGACGGCCTGATCGACGAGGAGAGCGAGGACGCCGCGTCGCGCGTGGCGCGCTTCTCGTCGCTGCTGCAGCAGGTGCTGTCGAGCGCCGATGGCGACGTCCTCGCCACGGCCGCCCGCGTCCTCGGCCACCTCTCGCGGGTGGGCGGCAGCATGGCCGCCGAGTCGGTCGAGCTCGAGCTGCGCCGCTCGCTCACGTGGCTGCAGCACGACCAGCAGCTGGACCCGTCGCGCCACCGCCTCGCGGCGTGCCTCGTGCTGGCCGAGCTCGCCGAGCACGCACCGACGCTGCTCTTCGTGCACATCCGCGAGGTCTTCAGCCACATCTGGAGCGCCGCGCGCGACGGGCGGCTGGTGGTGCGCGAGGCGGCGGCGCGCGCGCTGCTCGCGTGCCTGCGCGTGATCGGGCAGCGCGAGCGCAAGCTGGTGGCGCAGTGGCACGAGTGCGCGTACGACCAGGTGATGCGCGGCATGCGCGGCGGCAGCCCGGCCGACGCCGTGCACGGCTCGCTGCTGTGCCTCGGCGAGCTCCTCGACTCGCAGTACGGCACGCTCTGCCTGTCGGCGGCGCAGCTCGCCGAGGCGTACACGAAGACGTGGGCGTGCCGCGAGCACCGCGAGAAGCTCGTGCGCGTCGCGACGATCGCGCTGCTGCCGCGCCTCGTCGCCGCGTCGCCCGATTCCTTCGCGCCGGCGTCGGCGCAGCTCGAGCAGACCGTCCAGCACCTCCTCGCGATGCTCCGCGCGGCCGCCGAGCTGCGCACCGCCGCCTTCGTCGCCGTCGGCCGGCTCGCGCTCGCGCTGGGCGACGGCGCCGCGTCGCTGCTGCCGGCGCTGCTCGCCGAGTGCAAGGAGGCGCTCGGCACGCCGCCGGGCGCCGCGCCGCCCAAGCAGGGAAACCCGTTTGGGCGCGCGCCGCGGCCGTACTGCGCCGAGGCGCTGCTGTGCGTGGCGATGCTCGCCGAGGCCAACCCGGCGCCGCCGCCGTCGGAGCTGCGCGGCTCGCTCGAGCAGCAGCTCGTCGCGCTCGGCGTGCTCCCCGCCATGTTCGCCGCGGGGCTCTCGCGGCCGCTCACCGCGTCGCTCGCCACGCTGGCGACCCACCTCCCCGCGCTGCTGCCCGAGATACAGCGGCGGCTGCTCGACGCCATCTGCGTCGTGCTGACGCGCCACACCTACAACGGCTGGGTCGAGGCGCACGCGCGCGGCGAGCCGCCGCCGCCGCTCCTCCTCTCGCCGCCGCCGCACCTCACCGTCGGCAGCACGTTCTACGCCGCCACGCACGGAGGAGCCGCCGTGCACGGCGGCACGGGCCCCATCGGCGCCGCCGCCGGCGTGCCGCCGAGCCCGTCGGCAGCGTCCCGCCAGGCGTCGGCCAGGGAGAGCGGCGGCGTGGCCCTCTCGCGCCAGGCGAGCGCCAAGGAGCTGTCGGGCCACGAGCGGCACGACGCGCAGGAGGCGCTCGAGGCGGCGGCGCAGGCGGCGCAGCTCACGCTCGCGCTCGAGACGCTCGGCTCGATCCAGATGGTCGGCTCGACGGGCGGCTCGTGCTCGGAGCTGCTCCCCTTTGTGCGCGACTGCGTCTCCGTCTTCCTCGAGGACGGCGCGACGCAGGTGCGCGAGGCGGCGGCGCTCACCGCGTGCGCGCTCCTCGCCGCCGCCGAGCAGGAGGCGGGCCGCGGCGGCGCCAAGGACGCGTCGCCGCCCGACGACGGCGGCGTCGTCTCCGGCGTGTTGCCCTTTTTTCCCGGCGCCAGCCACGGCGGCAGCGCGGTGGCGGCGGCCGCGGCGGCCGCGGCGGCCGCGGCGGCGGGCGACCGGCCGCGGATGGCGGTGACGGAGCAGGTGCTGCAGCGGCTGCTGCTCGTGGGCGTCGCCGACCCCGAGGCCCAGATCCGGCATGCGGTCTTCGGCGCGCTCTCGTGCCACTTCGACGCCTACCTCGCGCAGTGCGACTCGCTGCAGCTGCTGTACATGGGGCTCGCCGACGGCATCCTGGCCGTCCGCTCGGGCGCGGTGCGCGTGCTCGGGCGCGTCTCGGGGCGCAACCCGGCGCACGTGCTGCCGGTGCTGCGCACGCTGCTGTCGGAGCTCCTCACGGAGCTCGAGCACTCGAGCAACCCGCGGTACAAGGCCGACTCGGCGCGGCTGCTCACGACGCTCATCTGCTGCGCGCCCAAGCTGGTCCGGCCGTACGCGCGGCCGATCCTGCACGTGCTGCAGCCGCAGCTGCGCGAGGCCGACCCGCCCGTCGCCGCGTCGGCGCTCGCGGCGCTCGGCGAGCTGGCGGTGGTGGGCGGCGACGCGGTGCGCCCGTACATGCACGAGCTGCTGCCGCTGCTGCTGCCGCTGCTGCAGGACCACGCGTCGCTGCACAAGCGGCGCGCCGCGCTGCGCGCCCTCTCGCAGCTGCTGCGCTCGACGGGCATGGCGGCCGAGCCGGCGCACGAGGGGGCGCCGCCGCCGTCGGTGCTCCTCCTCTCGACGCTGCTGGCGATGCTCAAGTCGGAGCACGAGCCGGCGACGCGGCTCGAGCTGCTGCGCGCGCTCGGCGTGCTCGGCGCGTGCGACCCGTCGGCCGAGCGCGGCGCCGAGGCGGCGCAGCGCGAGGCGCACCGCCGCAGCGTCTCGAGCGCCTCCTCCATCGGCGGATCGTCGACGAGCGGCGTGCCCATGCTGCTCTCGGGCGGCGGCGGCGCCAGCGGTGGCTTTGGCGGCAGAGCCGGTGGCGGCGGCGGCGGCGGCGGCGGCGGCGGCAGCGGCGTCAACGGCGTCGGTGGGGGTGCCGGCGGCGCTGGCGGAGGAGGCGGCGGCGGCGGCGGCGGCGCGGCGATGGCGATGGCGGCGGGCGTGGTGGTGGGCGCGCCGGCGGTGCTGGGCGGCGTCGGCGCGGCGCGGCGCTCGTGGGAGGAGGAGGAGGAGGAGGAGCTCGCCGCGACGCAGTCGATGGGGCCCTCGCACGCGGACTTCTACCCGACCGTCTCGCTGCGCGCGCTGACGCGCATCGTGCGCGACGCGACGCTCGTCACGTACCACGGCCAGGTCATCGCCGCCATCGGCGCCATCCTCACGTCGCTCGGCGCCAAGTGCGTGCCGTACCTGCCGCCCGTGATGCCGCTGCTGCTGACCGCCGCGTCGCGCGGCGGCGAGGCGCCGCTGCGCGAGGCGGCCGTGCACCAGCTGGCGGTGCTCGTCGGCATCATCCAGCAGCACGTGCGCGCCTACGTGCCGAGCCTGCTGGCGCTCGCCAAGGAGCACCTGCGCAACTCGACGCAGCCCAGCCGCATCCAGATCGACTGCATCGCGCTCGTCGAGCAGCTCGGCATCGCGCTCAACGACGAGTTCCGCGACCACCTGCCGCGGCTGATGCCGCAGCTGCTCGCCATCCTGCACGCCGACCGCTCCGAGCGGCGCCTCGCCTCGCACCGCGTGCTGCACGCCCTCGACACCTTTGGCCAGAACCTGCAGCCGCGGCTGCACCTCGTGGTGCCCGCCGTGCTGCGGCTCGGCGAGCAGGCCGACGCGCCGCCGCGCGTGCGCCGCCGCGCCGTGCGGCTGCTCGGCCGGCTCTGCGCGCGCCTCGACCTGCGCGACTACGCGGCACGCCTCGTGCACGCCCTCTCGCGCGTGCTGCGCACCGCCGCCGCCGCCGCCGCCGCCGCGCCGCCGCCCGGCGCGTCGCCTGCGCCTCAGCCGCCGCCGTCGCCGAGCTGGCGTCCGGGAGGTGGTGCGCCGGGCGGTGGGCTGGCGGAGCGGTCGGCGCCCCTGCACGGCGCGCCCGCGTCGTCGCCGGCGGCGGCCGACGACGAGGCGGCGCAGGCGCCGGCGCGGCTGCAGCAGACGGTGGTCGACACGCTCTGTCGCATCGTCGAGGCGATGGGCGCCGACTTCTCGGTCTTTGTGCCGGCGCTCGCGGCGACGCTCCGGCAGGCGCGCGTGCGGCACGCGCGGTACGAGGCGCTCGTCGCGCCGCTCGCGCCGCCGTCGCCGTTTGGCGCCGCGTCGTGGGCCAACGGCGACGGCTGGTTGAACAGCGGCAGCGTGCACGGCGGCAGCATACACGGACATGGGTGCGTCGCCAATGGCGGCAGCAACGGCATCGGCATCGGCTATGGCGGCAGCGGCAGCGGCGCCGAGTCTGCCGGTGCTGCCCCCGGCACGATGGAGGCGCAGCCAAAGGAGCCGCCACTCGTGCAGTCGCGCTCCGAGGGGGCGGCGGTGACCGTCGACACCACCGAGGCGACGAGCAGCCGCGGGATGGACAGCGACGACGACGAGCTCGACGGGCTGGGGCGCCTCGGCCTGCCGTGGCCACAGCAGCAGCAGCAGCAGCAGCAGCCAGGCGGTGCGGGCGCGCAGGGCGGCGGTGGCGGCGGTGGCGGCGGTGCGGGTGCGGGGGGAGCGGCGCCGCAGCAGCTGCCGCCGCGGCTCAACCCGACGGCGCTCAAGGCGGCGTGGGAGGCGACGCAGCGCTCGACGCGCGACGACTGGCACGAGTGGATGCGCCGCCTCGCCGTCGAGATGCTCAAGGAGAGCCCCTCGCCGGCGCTGCGCGCGTGCGCGGCTCTCGCGCAGGTCTACCAGCCGTTGGCGTGGGAGCTCTTCAACGCGGCCTTCGTCTCGTGCTGGCTCGAGCTCGGCCCCGGAAGCTTCCAGGACAGCCTCGTCTCGTCGCTCGAGCTCGCGCTCGACGCCGAGTCTCCGAGCCCCGAGATGACGCAGACGCTGCTCAACCTGGCCGAGTTCATGGAGCACAACGACAAGCCGCTGCCGATTGACATCCGCAAGCTCGGCGCGCTCGCCGAGAAGTGCCACGCGTACGCCAAGGCGCTGCACTACCGCGAGATCGAGTTCCACTCGTACCCGGCCGAGACGATCGAGGCGCTCATCTCGATCAACACGCAGCTGCAGCAGCCCGAGGCCGCCAAGGGCATCCTCGTCCACGCGCGGCGCCACCACAACGTCGACCTCAAGGAGAGCTGGTACGAGAAGCTGCAGCGCTGGAGCGACGCGCGCGAGGCCTACGAGCGCAAGACGCTCGAGGACCCGCACAACCTCGCGTGGACCCTCGGCCGGATGCGCTGCCAGGCGGCGCTCGGCGAGTGGGACCAGCTGTGCGACCTCGCGCGCGACCAGTGGGGCTCGCGCGCGCTCGAGGCCGACGGCGACGCCAAGGCGGAGGTGGCGCGGCTCGCGGCGGCGGCGGCGTGCAACCTGCGGCGGTGGGGCGAGGTCGAGCGGTACACGGCGTCGATGCGCGACGACTCCGTCGAGACGTCCTTCTTCCGCGCGCTGCTCGCGACGCACGGCGGCCGGAAGGACGCGCAGAAGCACATCGACATGGCGCGGCTGCTGCTCGACCCCGAGCTGACGGCGCTGGTGGGCGAGAGCTACCACCGCGCCTACCGGATCATGATCCAGGTGCAGCAGCTCGCCGAGCTCGAGGAGATCATCCTGCACAAGACGCAGCGCTCGGCGCTGCCGCTCAACCTGCTGGTGCGCATGTGGCGCGGCCGGCTCGCGCAGGCGCAGCTCGACGCCGACGTGTGGCAGGACCTGCTCTCGGTGCGCTACCTCGTGGCTCCGCCCGCGCGCGACGTCAAGACGTGGCTCAAGTTCGGCTCGCTCTGCCGCAAGTCGGGGCGGCGCGAGCTCTCGCACAAGATCCTCGTCGAGGTCCTCGGCACCGACCCCGCGCACGTGCCGCGCCGCGAGCTGCCGGCGATGCAGCCCGCCGTCTGCTTCGCGTACGTCAAGCAGCTGTGGGACGACGGCGAGCGCCACGACGCGCTCGAGCGGCTCGGCGGCTTCGTGCTCGAGCCGCGCGCCGCCGCCGACAAGGACCTCGCCGCCAAGGGGTGGCTCAAGCTCGGCCAGTGGCAGCGTGCGATGCTCGACGGCAACGCCCTCGAGACGGGCGCGGCGGCGCAGATCCTGCAGTCTCTGCAGAAGGCGACCGAGCTCAAGCCCGACTCGTACAAGGCGTGGCACGCGTGGGCGATGATCAACTTCGAGGTCGTCTCTCAGACCGACGGCGCCAAGCACGTCGTCCCCGCGGTGCGCGGCTTCTTCCGCTCGATTGCGCTCGGCCGCGAGCGCGCGCTGCAGGACATCCTCCGCCTGCTCACGCTCTGGTTCAAGTACGGGCCGAGCCCCGAGGTCGACAGGGCCGTGCGCGACGGCATCGAGGCGATCCCGATCGACACGTGGCTCTCGGTCATCCCGCAGGTCATCGCGCGGATCCACTCGCCGACGCCGCTCGTGCGCCGCTCGGTGCACACGCTGCTCAACCGCGTCGCCAAGGAGCACCCGCAGGGGCTCATCTACCCGCTCACGGTCGCCTCCAAGTCGCAGTCGCTGCCGCGCAAGGGCGCCGCGCTCTCGGTGCTCGCCGAGATCCGCACGCGCTGCGACACGCTCGTCGAGCAGGCGGCGCTCGTCTCCGAGGAGCTGATCCGCACGTCGATCCTGTGGCACGAGCTGTGGCACGCCGCGCTCGAGGAGGCGAGCCGCCTCTACTTCGCCGAGCGCGACGTGCAGGGGATGCTCGACACGCTGACGCCGCTGCACGCGCTCCTCGACAAGGGCCCCGAGACGACGTCGGAGGCGTCCTTCCAGGCGTCCTTTGGCGTCGAGCTCCACGAGGCGCACGAGCGCTGCCAGCGCTTCGTCGCGACGCAGAACCGCGCCGAGCTCTCGGCCGCGTGGGACGTCTACTACCACGTCTTCCGCCGGATCTCGAAGCAGATCTCGAAGCTCGCCGTCCTCGAGCTGCAGCACGTCTCGCCCAAGCTCCTCGAGGCGTCCGACCTCGAGCTCGCCGTGCCGGGCACGTACACGGCGGGCAGCCCGCCCGTCTGCATCGCGCACATCGCGCGCACGATGGTCGTCATCCCGTCCAAGCAGCGGCCGCGCAAGCTGACCATCTTCGGCTCGGACGGCTCGGAGCACAACTTCCTGCTCAAGGGGCACGAGGACCTGCGGCAGGACGAGCGCGCCATGCAGCTCTTCGGCCTCGTCAACACGCTGCTGCAGACCGACCGCGCCACCGCCAAGCGCGACCTCGCGATCCAGCGCTACTCGATCGTGCCGCTGAGCCCCAACTCGGGGCTCATCTCGTGGGTCCCGCGCTGCGACACGCTGCACTCGCTCATCAAGGAGTACCGCGAGCAGCGGCGCACGCTGCTCAACATCGAGCACCGGCTCATCCTGCAGATGGCGCCCGACTACGACGCGCTGCCCGCGATGGGCAAGCTCGAGGTCTTCGAGTACTCGCTCGAGAACACCGACGGGCAGGACCTCGCCAAGGTGCTCTGGCTGCGCTCGCGCAACGCCGAGCACTGGCTGCTGCGCCGCACCAACTACACGCGCTCGCTCGCCGTCATGTCGATGGTGGGGTACATCCTCGGGCTGGGCGACCGCCACCCGTCCAACCTGATGCTGCACCGCTTCTCGGGCAAGATCCTGCACATCGACTTTGGCGACTGCTTCGAGGTGGCGCTCCACCGCGACAAGTTCCCCGAGAAGGTGCCGTTCCGGCTGACGCGGATGCTCGTCAACGCCATGGAGGTGAGCGGCATCGAGGGCAACTTCCGCTCCACGTGCGAGTGCACGATGGGCGTGCTCCGCCACAACCGCCACTCGGTGATGGCGATGCTCGAGGCCTTCGTGTACGACCCGCTCATCAACTGGCGGCTCCTCGTCGCGCCCGAGCCCGAGGAGGGCAAAGCGGCGCACGCGATCTCGAGCCGCGAGGCGCGGCCGAGCGAGGTCCGCTTCCCGCGCCAGCCGCGCGCCGACGGCGAGTGCCGCGCGTCGGGCGACTCGTCGACGCGCGGCTCGCGCACGTCGAGCTGCCTCGACTCGCGCACGTCGAGCGTGCCGCACGGCGACGGCTCCGAGCCGCTGCGGCCGCGGCAGCCCTCGACGTGGCTTCTGCCGGGCGATGCGCTGCCGCCGCTGCCCGAGCTCTTCCGCGTCAACACCAACGCCGAGACGCCGCGCTCCTCCTCCGCCGCCGCCGCCGCCGCCGCCGCCGCCGCCGCCACCGCCGCGGGCAACCGCCTCAGCGGCTCGTCGCGCTCGAGCACCGTCACGCGTGTCTCCGCCGTCACCCCCGGCGGCCGATCGAGCACGGGGCCCAACATCGCCGGCGGCGAGCTGACGCCACGACAGCGCGCCGTCGAGGGCGCCGCCACCGCGGGCGCCGCCGCCGCTGCCACGGCCGCCGCCGCTGCCGGCGCCGGCGGCGACGCCGGCGACGCCGGCGCGTCGGGCGAGCGCGGCAGCGTCGGCGGCGGCGGCGCGAACGCCGCTGCGGCCGCGCAGCCGCCGTACCTGCGTGACTCGCGGTGCAGCGGCGGTGCCGGGCAGATGGTGAGCGGCGGCGCCGCCGCCGACACGGGCGCCGTGGGCGGCAGCGGCACACTGCCTCCCATCCTCTCGCTGCCTCCGATTGTCGAGCCGCACCCCGCCTCGTCGATTGGGGCGGGCACGATGGACGGCATGCTGCCCGAGAACGTGCCGATCTCGTCGTCGTTCGTCTCCGTCTCGGCGGTGCGCCGCTCGCGCCTCGAGAACGAGACCGCCGAGACGCACGAGAGCGAGCGGGCGCTCAACGAGCGCGCCCTCTCCGTGCTCCGCCGCGTCAAGTCGAAGCTCGGGGGCTCCGACTTTGCGCCGCCCTCCAAGGCGTCTCCGCTCGACGTGGCCGCGCAGGTCAATCGCCTCATCCTCGACGCGCAGTCGAACGCCAACCTCTGCCAGCTCTACATTGGCTGGTGCCCGTTTTGGTAGCCTAGAGTCTCCTTATTCATTTCCCGTCAATAAACGCATGGTATGAACCTTGTTTTTCATCGTAGGTGCACCGGGGCCTCACGCCAGCTCAGGCCGGACCCCCCCGGGGCCTCACGCCCCCACCCCGGGCGGCTCACGGCGGGCCGGGCTGACCCCACCCGGGGCC
>Ga0209713_10000420_pt1 | contig 23807 bp, 21 predicted proteins | sample ArcOceMetagenome_3_FD_187444 | JGI IMG/M metagenome (GOLD analysis project Ga0209713, IMG submission 187444) | Marine eukaryotic phytoplankton communities from Arctic Ocean - Arctic Ocean- Svalbard ARC20M Metagenome (SPAdes) (version 2) | ecosystem: Environmental > Aquatic > Marine > Oceanic... | reverse complement strand
GTCTAAAAAATAAAAAAACCGTGACCAAAGGAAATCCTTATTAAAATCATTTTCCGAGTGGTTTTTAAAACAACTCTCGTTTCTTAAATATCTAAAATTAGACGCAGAAGTAGTTGTCAAAAAATATAAAGCGTTTTTTTGAGTAATTAATGAAGGAGTTTTTCTTAAGTAAAGAGCGTACAATCCAACTATTATAGCAAGATTTTAATTGGATTAGCACACGTATAATTTATTATTTCTTCCAAGTACCTCCGTATATGTATGCAGTATTGTATTTTTTGAGGTGTAGCTAAATAGAATTTAAAACATTTTACCCTAATAAAAAAACATCTCACCTTTGGTTAGCATAGAGAAGAACTTATCATTGTAGTGATAATTAATCAAAGATTTAAACAATTATAAACAAGTTAATGAGTATTAATTAACCTTTAAAATCATTTGAACAGTCCTCAAACATATAATTGGTTTTGTATTGTTAACCAATATCAAAAAGAAACAATAAATTAGAAAATGTAAAATTTGTGTTAATAAATATCTTTTTTTGTATTACTATTTTTCCTTTTGATAGCTAATTTTGCAACAGAATGTTATTAGAGTTGTATTTAATTCATTATTAAACTACTCACAAAAACTAAATTAAATATGAAACAAAAAAATTACATTTTAACGTTATTAATGATAGTTTTTGAGCAGGCACTTCTTTTGTACAAGAACTAATCCAAATTATATTTGCGGTATTCCGCAATTTTGGGTGCATGTTTTCCTTTAACTACTTGAAAATTTTAATGTATATTACATTTTTATCGGACACCACTATAACTTTATAAAAACTTTAAAATATAATGCCAAGAATACCCACTTTTTTAAGGGCAGAGATTATTTCTAAATTTGGAGAAGAAGTAGGTAATCTCGCAAATGTAAAAAAACTATCCAATGACATCGCAAAAGAAACGGGCGGTTCAGTGAGTTATAATACACTAAGAAGAATTTTCGGGCTCATTAACACACCACAAACTAATTTTCATAGAAAAACACTGAATACACTTTCAAGATACTGTGGATTTAAAAATGCTGTGGCACACGAAAAACACTACAGAAACTTCAAGTTATGGAAATTGGTAAACACGATTAGCTATTCAAATAATAAAATAGAAAATTTTAATACATTAATAAAAGAGCTTGAAACCTTAGTAAATAAAGACGCTAGATATCTAGGTTTAATAGGGCTTTTAACAAATAAGCTAATTCTTCAAGAAAACGAAGACCAACTGGTACAACTTTATACTATTAAGATTGAAGACATCTATGCCCCTAGACTGTTAATGGCAGTTACCAACTGCGCTAACTTGATGGCTTCGAATATTCGAATGTATAAATTTAAAAACACCAATACCCTCATTGCTCTTTCAAAACAAGAAACTTTTATCCGGTTGTATCTGCACCATTTTATTGATTATAGTATTCATAATCAAAATTATATTGAACTACTTCAACACACTGATGATCGAATGTTTAATACCACTGATACCGCTTATAAATATTTGTTTTTAGACACCTTAAATTTCCTTAAAAAGAAAGCACTAAATTTTAAAGGTCTCGAAATACCCTACCATCATATAACAAATGACTTTGTTAAAGGAAGGTGGATTGGAATCTCTTATTTAAAAAACAAAAAAGAATTTAGTTTTGAGAAATTTTATAGCCCAAAATCAATTCTTTTAGCTACGGAAGTCCTAGTCTTTGCTTTAGTCTGCAACGATACTGCTACCATTAAAAATATTTGTAGCTTCTATGAGAATGAAAAACTAGAGCACTTGCACTGGTATTATAAGAATGAAAAAATAATAATAGATCTTTTTTTAGCTCTAAATTTTTTCATGAAAGGAAATAAAAAAGAGGCGTCTGTGTGCTTTCATGCAATAGACATTGCTGAAGACTCTGACTTCCAACGCATAGAACACAACACCACATTGCAACTGTTTATCCAGATAATTATTGAAGGAGACTCGGATATTTTAAGAAGGCAATTTGAAAACTCTAAAAAATACAATCATTTTAAATTTCTTCACGTTAAAAACGCCATTGCACTCAACCACTCTTTTTCAAAATAAATAAGCATGTCTGAATTTGTTTCTGAAATATCTAAAATTAGATGCTAAAAAGTACGAGGCATATTTATAGCAATCTTTATGTGATAATTCTTTTGTTTAGAAGAAAACAATCCAAAAAATATTTTAATCGAATTATAGCTTATTTCTTGATTTTTAGTGTTCAGAATTTCTTTTGATATTTTTTTTGCACTTGATAAACTGTTCACTTTTTCTCCATATTTCGAAAGAAGTTCGGCAATTAAAACTAGTATTTGTTTTCCATTACTTTTTTATTCCAAGTTACTAAAAAAAATAGTACTATTAGAACTAAAGGAAAGGAAGAAAATGGAAAACCCATTGTTTCCAATGCGTCTTGTAAAGAACATATTTTAGTGAAAAATATTTTTGGCTGACCACAGATCAATAAAGTCCAAATAAAGTCCAAATTTGAGCATTAACTATTAATAAGTTAAAATTGCAACTAATCTTAAATTTTTTTGAATATGAAAAAAGTATTATTATTAGTTGCAATTGTTACTTTATCAGTAACGCAATCATTTGCGCAAGACTCTGTAGATTACAAGTGGACTATGCAAGGTGATTCTAATTTTTCCTTTGTTTCAGGTGATGGATATTCTGGAGGCCAGATTAATGCTATGGTATTATACAGCTTCACAGATGCACTTCAGGCTGGTGCTCGTGTAGGTTTAGGATTTGGTGATTTGGAATATGATGCTGCAATTAGTATTGCTGCACGTTACTTTGTAACTGAATCTTGGTTTGCATACGGTGAGTATGGCTTAACAGATACAGCTGTGGATGGAGGATCTTTAGGAGCTGGTTATAGAGTGAAAATTGGTGATCGTGTTGAATTTAATCCAACCGTTACGTATGGTTTAGAAGCTGAACAACTTGGCCTTTCAATGGGTTTTGCAATTCGATTCTAAGAAAGAAGGTTTTACTTCTTAAATTTTTTTAATAAACACCTTAAATTAAATAATTATTTTAAGGTGTTTTTTTTTTAATTTTTATATATGAAAAAAAAGATATTATTTATTCTGACACTATGCTTAAGCTTTGCTCTTTTTGCACAGAAAAAAAACAAAAGAGTTTCAGATAGAAAACAAAATATTATTGAAACTATAAATGAAGTTGGTACACCAACTGAAGATACCCGTACTTTAAAAAGAAAGGTAGCTATTGCTAGGTTTTCTAACGAGACAAGCTATGCCAAAGGTCTTTTCTATGACAAAAATAATGATCCAATGGGCAAGCAAGCAGTGGATATTCTTTCAACTAAACTAGCATCTTCAGGAAAATTTATATTACTAGAAAGACAAGATTATCAGTTAATTAAAGATGAATTAAAAATTGCTGATAACGACGCATTTCAAGAGATTGGTGCAGATTATTTAATAATAGGTTCCATTACAGAATTTGGAAGAAAAAACGTTGGAGAATCAAAGGTGTTTTCTCGAAGTAAAACACAAATTGTTGAAGCTGGTATTAGCATCCGACTTATTGACGTTTCTACCGGGCTAATTATATATTCTGAAGAAGCAAAAGGACAAGCGGAGACAAGTAATAAAACGACTCTTGGTCTTGGAAAAAGGACAGATTACGACTCATCTCTTTCAGATAAGGCTATTTCTGCAGCAATTTCTCAACTAGTAGAGAATATTATAAATAATTGTTTAAACAGACCTTGGAAATCCTATTTTTTATCTTATGACCAAGATGGCGTCATAATTTCAGGAGGTGAAAGTCAGGGTTTAAGATTAGGAGACCGCTTTGATGTTTTTAGTAAAGGAAGAAAAATAAAAAACCCACAGACGGGGATGTTTATCGAATTACCTGGTAAAAGAGTAGGTCAAATTACAATTGATTATTCAGGTGGTGAATCCTCTGAAAGTGAATTTTCAATAGTTTCTTTTGTTGATGGAGATATTGATAAAAATAGCCTTGGTAAATATTATATTAAACAAATAGACTAATGAAAAAAATACTATTTTTTACAATTTTGACAACACTTCTAATAGGGTGTGGAATAACAAAGACCGTCAGTAAAGGTATAGAGAATCAGGCTTTTCTACTAATTGTAGGAACGCCCTCTAATTACCCTAACGGTGTTGAGGTGGTAATTGACGATAAAACGAAGTTTAATGCTGAAGTACAAAAAAACAGAGATAAAGTTAAACATCTTCGACTTTACGGAATTTCTACAGGAAAGCATAAGGTTTCTATCTCAAAAAACAATAAAAGTATTTATGAGAAAATAATTTTTGTTTCATCACAACAAACTAAAAAAATCATATTACCATGAAAAAATACATTTATATATTTATAGTAGCTTTTGCTTTTTACTCTTGCAGCGCACCTAAAGGATTGTATTCATTTGAAAAATACCAGGAGGCAAGTTATAATTATTTAAAAAAAGCTGACGAGAAATCACTAAATAAAATAATGGAGCAGTACCAAAAGATAATTAAAAAACAAAAAGGCACAAGAAACGTAACTCCTCCAGGAATGTTAGCTGACTATGGTTTTTTCTTAATTCAAAGAGGGGATTTAAAGGCAGGGAAAGAGAATCTAAACAAAGAAATTTTACTTTATCCTGAATCAAAAATTTTTATAGATCGAATTTTAAAATTAATTGAAAAATGAAGCACTCCATATACTTATTATTATCAGCAACACTTTTAATTGTTGGTTGTGGTACAACCTCAAAATTAAATAAGGCTCAGGCATACAAAGGAATGTATGAAGAAAAACCTGTGTCTGTTTTAATAATGCCTCCCATAAATAGAAGTACAAATGTAGATGCAAAAGAATATTTTCATACTACATTAAATGTGCCAATTTTAAATGCAGGGTACTACGTTATTCCTCCATTTTTATCAATGGAAATTTTAAAGAGAGAAAGTGCCTATGATTCTGAACTTTTTATTGAAAAACCTTCACTAAAAATATTTAATAAAATATTTGGTGCTGATATCATCCTATTTACTAAAATTAACAAATGGGACAAATCTAGCTTAGCTTCACAAGTAACTGTTGAAGTTGAATATATACTTAAATCTGCCCATACAAGCGAAATCTTATATTCAAGAAAAGGAACGATTTCCTATAATACCTCAATTTCATCTGGTGGTAGCTTTTTACTAAATATGGTAGCTTCTGCTATAAATACTGCTGCTACAAAGTATGTAGATGTTGCTAAAGCTGCTAATAACTATATTTTTACTGATTTACCAAAAGGTAAATATAGTCCAATGTTTGGATTAGATAAGGAAGAAATGGCTGGACTTAAAGTGATAAAAGTTAGATTACCTAGATAATACAATTGGTTTGTTTTCAATAAAACCCTACGGCCGTTGTGCGAAAAAGCGGGCATAGACCAAGAGGTTTTAACTCGTAAGTAAGTTAGACTTAAATTTATTATATATGAAAAAATTACTTTATTTATTATTTGCGATAACTTTATTAGGATGTGGTTCTAATGATGACGACAACTCCTCTGCTCAAACCTTTTTAGAAAAATATGATGATGTTGTATTTGAATGTCAAAACTGCCCATCTAATTCTGATTATTCAAGCCCACTTTATATTGGGTTTACTCCGTCTGATAATTTTTTATATTACAGTTGGGGCTTAAACTCAAAATGTTATTATCAATTTGAAGGAAATTTAAATGGTTTAGATGATGACTTTGGAATAGTTGAGATAACTAACCATACATTGGAAAACTTATCTTACACTAAAACCTACTCAGATGGGGTTCAGTATTATAACTATAAAACAAGAGGAACAAGTCTTAGCTTAGATATTATTTGGGCTGATGGCGAAACTGCCTCTTTTAATTATATTTCTACTAACCTAACTGTGAATGATATTTGTAACTAAACCATAGGTATATCTTCTTCCTTTAGTTTAGCTTGAAAAAGCTATTTAAGTCTGAAACTTTTAAAAAATAAAACCCAATTAATTACGACTACTCTAGGACGTCACAAGAATAATTAAGCAAGGTTTTAACTCCATTAGCACAGGTATACTTCATTACTTCTTCCAAGTACCTCCGTATTTGTATGCAGTATTGTCTTTTTTAACGTCTACAAGACACTCTTTACATACAAACACCCATTCTTTAGGGTTTTTGTATTGCACTCTATACATGGTAGAAAAATCTATTTTACAAACGTCACAAAGCTTCATCCGTTATTATTTTCTTGAATTTAGTTTACATTTAATTTTTTATCACTACTCTTAGTAATTTATGTGTATTAGCAAAGCCTTAAACACATTTCAAAAAAGAATTATTTGTACCTAAAATCTTGAAAGATATGTTTTATCTGATTTATTAAGTTTTCGATTAAACCTTAAATGATAGTTTAAACCAATCACAAAATTCATATAGTTATTATCTTCAAAATCAGAAATTAAGTTAATTCCTCCATATAAATTGAAATAATTCTTCTCTCCTTTGGGGCTGCCATCTGTGGTAATTAGAGAAAGGTTTAAAGAAGCTGTGTTGAACTCAATTTCTTCGTTGTTAACAGTCATTGATTTTAGAATTTTTCCAAAAGAAAGATCGAAAGCACCTGCAGAAAAGCCAACTTGAATCTCATTAAAGTTAGATGCAAAAGGAAATTCGTAATCTGACTCTGAAGTAGAACTTAGTTCAATAAATTTATTGCTATTTGATTTGTAATTAAAGAAAACCCCTAATCTTTTTTCAGGCTTAAAGTAGTATTTATAACCTATTTTATAGGATGGTAAAATCCTATCAAGATTAAAATTACTCGTTTCAGAATCTAAGGAAATTGAAGTTTCTGATGAAATTATGTTACCATAACTTGTTGTAGCATTGATTCCAAAATAAATTTCTTGATTTTTTAGACTATTTGAAAGAAGTTTTTCTCTTTCAAATTTCTTTCGAGCTTCTCTAAAAACATTATCATGGATTTTAAATTTATCTTTATATTTAGTTGTAATTATAAGATTAGATAATTTAGCTAATACTTGTTCGGCTTGGTTAATGTTAAAGCCTCTAATGCTATTATAAAAGGCTGTTGAATTAGTTTCCCATTCACTTTGTACTTTATACTCTAAGTTCTTTAAAATAGATGATATTTCAGTTCCTTCAATAGAATTTTGCCCGTATGAGTTCATCAAAATAATCAAGTCTAAATAAGCTTCCTTATAAAAACGCTTATTTATTTTATAGCTTATTTGTGCTTTTTGATCATCAAAAATATAGCTTAGCTTTGAGAGTTCTGCGACCATACTTGAAAATTGAGCTAGCTTATTATTTAGGCTGTTAATACTTTCAGGTGAGTAATTCTCATCATTAACAACTAGGGAATGCATAGAATTTAGTTGCTGATATTTAATATTAAACTGTTTAGCCTGCTGGGAGTTAAAGCTGTATTTAGATGAATCAAAGTTTCTTAAAATATTAGATATGGTTTGGGTGTTTATATCGATTTCATTTTCAAACTGAGTTTTAGTCTGTTGTATAAAATCTTTTTTGTTTGTGCTTAGAATTACTAAATAATCCCCATTTCTTTTGCAGTATGAAATATCCGGGTCATTTAAATATCCATAAGAAGTAATTAGCACATCTTCACCATAAAATTCAAAAGCTTTATTTTCAGTAATACCTAAAAAAACTTTAGATTCCTTTCCAACTGATGAGCTAATTTGAGAAATTAAATCTTGCTTAAGTTCACGTTTATCAGCACTAGAAATATCATTGACATTGTCTTTATCTATAATCTTTTCAATAAAGTAATTTTGACTGTTAATGCTTGAACAACCAGTGAGATTTGATTTTACACTAGAGCAAGATAACACCATCAATGATATCAATAATATAATTGATTCTTTCATAAACTAATCTGATTATAATTGCTGATTATTTATTTTTAACTCTGTACACACCCCAGTACTCAAATTCTTCTTTTCCTGAAATACTTTTGCCATAAGTTAGCCATTGGCTTTTAATTAAAACTGTTGATTTAACAATTTTATTAACGTTATTAGTAATTGTGGCTTTAAAAGATTCAGAAAAATCTGCACCGTCTTCTCCATCCTGATTAACATTAGCATCACTAATTATTTGAGACCTAACTTTTGCTGATAATTCATTTTTAGCTTTTGTAAGTGTTGCAGATTTTATAGCAGATTTTGAACCAGTGCCACGAGTGCTTTGTATCGAATAAACATATGTAGAATTATCTACATAATCTTCTTCCGCGAACGGCATTTCAACTTTTTTTGCTACTCCATTTCCGTATTTGATTGATCCACAACTAGCCATAATGAAAAGACAAGGAATTAGAAATAATGTGAGTAATTTTAAATTTTTCATTTTTTTAATTAAAAATTAGTTTATCATTCGAAGATAATAAATAAATTATTAATAAAGTGAAATACGAGTAGATATATCTAAACTAGGAAAACAGGCCAAAACCAAAAATATTATATTAATAATACAACTAATGAAACCTAAAAACCTCTGATTTTTTTATTTAAATATTTTTACATAACTTGATATAAAAAATTAATTATGAAATTAAGATTATTTTTCTCCATTTTCTCCGCCACTATATTTTTCAGCTCTTGCTCTCCCATAAATATTGAGCAACAAGTTCAGCAATTAATTGAATCTAATGATATTGAAAAAAGGAGAGATATTGCATACGGCCTTGCTGATTCTCTAGATACAAAAGCCTCTAAACTATTGTTAGATTTCCATTCTTCCAGTAACTCAAAAAAATATTTTGCTAACAATGCATTAGAAAATATGTTAGAACGTTATTCTGAATCAACAAATAAACAACTTGATAAATGTATCTCATTTATAACGGATCCAAATCCCCAACATTCAATTTCTGATAAAGAAAAAATTTCCTTTATTGTAAATGGGTTAATGATAAAAAACAGCTCTACTATTTTTCAAAAATCTTTAGCGAAATCAGTTAAAAAACACGGAAAATCTGGAATAAAGGAGATTATAAAAAAATGGAATGATAATAAATCTTCAAAAGAATTACTTTATGCAATTTCCTTATACCCAGACCAAGCCATTGAATACTTGAGCGGGAAGATTGTTGATGATAAAGATGCAGTTCAATTACTAGCACGAATAGGTGAACCTGCAGTTAGCACTATGAAGCAAAAGATGCGTAACACAAGTCAATCTGTTCGATTTGCTGCTGGTGATGTTTTAGTTGAAATGCTGAAGTATCACCCAAATGCAATAACGAGTTTAACTTCAGCAATTGATAAAAACGGGGTTAGAACAATCGCTAGAAACTATCCTTTTTATATTCGCTTAGGGCAACCAGGCTCTGAAACAATATTACTAAAAGCATTACGCCAGAATTTTTCTACAACTATGTGTGTTGATTATCTTAACTGTGGTAGTAAAATGTTAGAGGATGGTGCTACAAATATTGCTCGAATCAATGGATACAATGTAACAACTAGTTTTAACAAAGGGTATTCAGGTCCAAGATGGGGTAGTAAAAAGTTATAAAGTATCTATTTCATGATATATTAAACTTTGAATAAAAATGGGAGAAGCTTTAGTAAAGGGATTAAAGTTAAACTATTTTGGAGAGGATTTATACCCAATTAAATTCTGTTATAAATTCAAATACCTATAAGTATCAGCACCCACAATGCCATCAGCTTTTAAATTATTTAAAGATTGAAAATCTTTTATTTTTTGTTCCAATAGATTATCAAAATAGCTTGTGTTTTCAAGAAAAAAAATAATCCAAATTTAAATACAATGTTCAACATAATTATAATCCTCCCTTTAGTATTTAATTAGAAATAATTTTATTTTCTTTTGTAGACCCTTCCTTTTGAAAATTAACTCTCTTTTTGAAAATTTTTTTTGTCCCTAAGTAAGACTTATTTTTATTTAAAACATTGATGATGTGATGGTCTAATAGTACTCTAGATTTATTAGTATAAAATTTATAATTCGAATAGTGTATATTATTTATTTTTCCAATAATTTCATATTCATTGACTATAAATGTTGAAGTTGTTTTCCAAACCTTTAACAAACATTTACTCTTGCCATTATCTTGAATGGTGATAAAATAACCATCACTATTAGGGCTTGTTCTGCGATCATGGGGTTCCTTAGCAATAATAGTTTCATAATTATTTATTGGCGGAGAACTTATATCTAAATCTACTGTATTTTGGGTTCGTACAGTCGGCTGCGGTGCTTTATATCCGCACTTTTTTGAATTTTGCTTAACTCTTTTTCCTCTATAATACTTACCGCTTCCATCGTGATGGTATTGATACAAATCATAGCCCTTACAAATTAACTTATATTTTTTCCCTCTTTTTGAAAATTTTTTTTGAACACCCTTAGAGTCATCATTAAGTATCGTGTAACTATAATTGGATTTTTCACCTAGTGTTGCGTATACAGGGTTTTCTAATTCAATTAGGATTGTTTCATTAGGTTCTTCGGTTGAATCGTTTGTAATATCCAGTTCAATATATCCTAATTTTTGATTGGCTTTTATAATTAATGTATCTGTCAATATCGTATAATCTTCTGTGTTCGCAGTTCCAGAAAATTTTAATGAAATTTTGACTATTGAATCAGTAGTTTCAGATAGAACTACAGGAATTTTTACTGAGGTTTGTGATTCAGGTATTTCTGTTTCAGGAGTTTCAAAATTAACGATAGAAATCACATCAGTATCAATCTTATCGGTTTCTATCGCTTCTTTTTTTACTTATTCTTCGGCTCTAGATTCATTATTTGAAGTTAAACTAGATAACATAACTATACACAACATTAAGAATCCTAAATACACTGCATACTCTTTTTTGTGCGGCCTCAAAGATTCAACAGACACAACAATCGCTTTTTTGGTTTCAATAGTTTTTAATTCAAGTACCTCAGAATTATTTTTCTTAAGTTTTAATTGTACCGATTCAAAAGCCCACAGGCTGCCCAATTTCAAACAAGTTAAAAGCATGTTTAAATTTGGTTTAACATTTTTTAAATAAGGAGCTATATTGTTTTGTATTCCTGTTATAATTAAAGCAAACGAAAACGTCTTTTTCTCTAGATTAAAAAGGAGTACTTCATTTTTTTTGAGAAAAATCTGCTGCTCTATTTTTTTATAACCAGATTTTTCTACCATCACAGTAGTAGCGGTGCCGTTAGATACATCAATTGATTTACTGAACTCGACTCCAAAATGACGTTCATTATTTACTGAAATATCAGCCTCAATACCATTCGCTATTTTCACAGTTAGGTTGCTAACTATATCTTGAGGAGCCAACCACGAAGTTTCAATGAGTTTTTCTGCCTTTTTAATTTGATTTTTCAGTGCTACTAATTCTTTTTTAAAAGCAGCACAGGTTTTAAAACGTTCTTTGGGGTTTTTGTGTGTTGCCTTCTGAATAATAGCGTTCATTTTAAGACTCGCATTGGGATATATAGATTGAATTGATGGCAGTTGTTCAGTAGCGACTTTTAAGTAAATTTGACCCTGTGTAAACCCTCCGTAGGGAGCCTTTCCTGTAACCATTTGCCAAAGTGTAACACCTAGGCTATAGATATCTGAATACATGGTAATAGGGTCTCCATTACAATGTTCTGGACTCATATACATTGGTGTATACCCTGCAGAAGTACCTATTTTTGTTAATGTCGGGTCATTTTCGGTGTTTTTTGCAATTCCAAAATCCAATAATCGAATCTCAAAATCATCATTAATCATAATATTTGAAGGCTTAATATCTCTATGAATAATTTTCTTTTTATGAATATAGTTCATTGCCTCCAACACCTTAATGTAAAGATCAATTGCTACACCTTCTACAATGGGTCCAGAAATGTTTTTAATATAATCATCCAGTGGATGGCCCTCAAAGTATTCCATCATTAGATGACATCCCAAATTGTTTGCCACGTATTCATAGACTGTGACAATAGATGGATGCTCAAGACCTGCCAGAGTTTTAGCCTCTTCCTCAAAACGTTTTACATGCACAGTATCGGCTGTTAATGATGGATGTAAAGATTTGATCGCAACCCGTCGTCCAAGGACGGTATCTCGTGCAAGAATGACAGTGCCCTGAGCACCTTCACCAAGATCCTTTATTGTTTCGTATTTTTCTAAACCTTCCATAATTTTTCTTAATTAAAGTACTTCAACTTTTTTCTTAAGTTGTCTAAATATAAAATAGGTCATGATTACCATTAATAGCAAAACCGCTAGGATATCGAGTTTAAGGGTTCCGGCCAACTCACCAAACCAATTTGGGTAATCTTCATAAAACTGGCCTTTTAATTGCTCTATGGCATTTAAAGCTGTCTCCCCCTTAAAATTTGAAATTACAACTTCTTTTTGAATGGCATTAAACCCTTCGGTTCCCCAGCGCGTAAATGTTAAATAGCTAATAACCTCTACGAAAGGAGTATTTATTTTTGCGACTAAGCCTGCTAGCATTATCTGAGGAATAAGCACGAGCGGAACAATAGTCATTACCTTTTCGGCTGTATCCAGAGTAGCTGATAGTAAAAGGCCAAGAAATGTTGCTGCAATAGATAAAAAAGACATCCATATAAAAGCAGAAAATGGGGCATTATACTCTAATATGGGCTCATTTAAACTATAGCGGAAAAATAATATTCCGATAAAAATTGCCGATTGTACAATAGAAAAGAAGGCCAAAATAGATATTTTAGATAATACGTAGGGACTGATATCCATATTAAACATTCGCTCTCTTTTAAAAATGGAAAGCTCACTTACAATTTCTCTAGCGGCATTATTTGTTCCAAACCAAATAGCAGATAGTGCAGTGATAAATGGTACGGCAGGAGTTATATTATCAAAAATTAGACAAATAAGAATAGCAATAATAGGCGCTTGCAGAAGCATTACAATAGAATTAACCTTGTCGTTGGTTTTGATTTTAAAATAGCGCTTACTTAGCCAAATGTACTGTTCAAAAAATGATTTATTCAATGACTTCGATAGAGTGCTTTCAGCTTCAAGCACTTCACTAACAGGACGTGGATTCCTGTATTTTTCTATCCAATAAGAGTCAGATAGCAATGAGAAAACAGAAACCGCTGTTTTAACCCCGAAATAGCTTTTATAGCTTTTGGAATCTCCAAAATATGCAGGCAACCCTCCTTTAGCAAGAAATATGACTTCATCCATGTATTCGAGGTCTTCAGGCTTATGTGTTACCATAACAACTGTAGTACCTCTATTCGATAAATCTTTTAATATATTTAAAAAATCCTCAATAGTTTGTGGGTCAAGAGGTGAAGTTGGTTCATCAAGAAATAAAATTAATGGTTCAGACAATAGCTCTAAGGCAATACAAACACGTTTTCGTTGGCCTCCACTTATTTTTGAAATTAAATTATTTTTCACGTGCAACACTCCTAATTGATCTAGAATTTCATCAATTTTAGAATCGATCTCATTTTCTGTGAAATTGTCTAATCGTAATTTTGCAGTGTAATAAAGTGATTGCTTCACAGTTAATTGACGATGTATTGTGTCATCTTGAGGCACATAGCCTATTTGGGTTTTTAAGTATTCATAATTTGAAATTAATTCTTGCCCAAATAAGTAAACTTTCCCATTTGTGGCAGGTGAGACCCCATTTAGAGTGTTCATCAGGGTTGTTTTTCCACACCCTGAAGGCCCCATTATGGCTAACAATGATTTGGAAGGAATGGCCAAATCCATTTTACCTAAAACTTTAATTTTCTTGCCACTGTTAATGAACTCCTTTTCTATGCCTTTCACACAAATAGCGAGTTCTTCAGATAAATCTTTTGTAGCGCCTTCTAGAGATAATTGCAGCTTTCCAATAAATATTTTATCAGAAAGTATAATCCTTTGTAAGCCCTTAATTTTACTGCCGTTTACAAAGGTGCCGTTTGTGGAGTTTAAATCTTTTATAGAGTAGGTTCCATCAGTTTGCTTGTTGATTTCTGCATGCTCCCTGCTTACAGAGCCACTATTTAAAATAACATCACAATTATCAGCTCTTCCAATCACAACCTTAGACTTGGTTTTTAATTTATCTAAAATGTTAAGTTTATCTTCTTTCAGAGAGTCATTACTCAAAGCCTCAACAACAATTAATACACCATTTGCACTCGCCAATTGAATAGTGTCTTTAGGATTTACTAGATAAGTTTTAGAAGGTGAAATTTTTGCACCATTTAAAAAGGTCCCATTTGTACTGCTAAGATCCTGTAAATGAAGTTGGTTCTCAGTGTCGTAAACAAGTTGGGCATGATTGCTAGAGATTAACTTATTGTTTAACTTTAATGAGGCCTGTTCACCTGCACCAATAACTACAACATACTTTTGGTTGTGAGAAAATGCTATTTTTTTAAATAACGCATTGTTTTGATATAGATATAGTTTTAAGCCTGAACTCATTATTTTATATTAACTTCTTGGGTTATAGGGTTATAATCTACTTGTTTTAAAATAGTTATTGGTACTTGAATCTGATTGAAAACTATTACTGCATTTGCTCTAATAAATAAAGAATATCTTCTTCTAAACAGGTTTTTCAAAATTGATTTTCCAAGTTTTGCTGTATTTAATGAGATGGCAGATTCAATATCTATATTACTTTTTTGAACCACTTGTATGGGGTTTCCTATACTTGATTGACCAACCAAATTAGTGTATGTGTTTGAATCAAAAATTTCAATATTTAACTTTTCAATGGTATAGTCAAAGTTAAAATTATTTTTAAAGGTTAAAGTCGACACAATATCAACAGTTGAAAGTCTAATATTTTTCACCGTAATAGCTCTAAAATTAACATCAGATTCTTTTAAATTATTTTTCAAAAGAGGTTCCATTAAATCAGATAACCTTAATTGATGTTCAATATCAAACTTATAATTGATTGAAAATATTGAAACTTTAGCAGACCCTTTTACCCGTAAATTCAAAGTATCATTTAAATTGACAGGTTGCTTAAATAGCTTATAATCAATAATAAGCTTAGTTTTAAGGCTTAATGTATCTCGTTTTTTAATATAAAAGTCATTCATTAACAGAATTTTCCCAATAAATAAACTATCTATATACAGCTCCAGTTTCACATCCTTTGAACGTAACGGAAACATATTTGGGTTATAAAGTTTAATATCTATTAAAACAGTGTAAGAATCATCACTTGACTCCATAACCACATTATCTATAGATACTAGCTTAGGATCTTTAATTGAGGTGCAGGCTGTGATGCATAATAAGATGATAGTAATTAAAAAATATTTTAAAAATAACTTCATGTTAGTTACAGTTTTTATTATAATTTGAAGTTAAGTGGTTTATAATGCATTTTGATCTGTTTTTAGAATAAGGGTGGGATCGAAAGAAGTTGTCAACGACATCAAATTCATTTTCGTTTTGACTCATGCGCTCCCATAGTGTTACAGCATCACAGTTTCTAAAACTTGAAGGATAAACTAAGTCCATTCCAAATAAATCTGCTTCACTTTCTTGCTTTTGATTAAAACTTTGAGTAATTGCATTTTCAATTCCTAAAACAATTTCCCCTAAAATTCCCCAGTTATTAGCTACCTTTTGTTTTTTCATACCGATGGTCAAGTGACCTAATTCATTATGAGCTATTTCATGTGAAATTATTGCTGCTAATTCAGAGTTTGTATTACAAAAATCATACATTCCTTTAAAGAAAAAAATATGACCTCCAGCAGTCATAGCATTTAACATTGAATCATCAACAAAATGTATTTTGTATTTAAACCCTCTTGGTTTAGCCAAACGACTTACTAAGTTTTTTAATATGGCATTTAAATTTTTAAACTCTGTACCACCCTCAATAAATTGATATTTCTTTTTGTAAGTCTTTAATATCTCAAGACCAGCGTCTTGTTCATCATCAACCGAAATATTGATATCATCAAAAAAGGTGCTTTGAACATCTCTTGTGAGCTCTCCAAAATTATAGATGGCATCATTACTTCCAATATCTCCATTATTGGATAAACATGAAAAGTCATAAGTTACAGTGGTACTCTGTTTTTTTCGTTGGTTTGACTTTATTTGTATCTCTGAATCAATACTTTCAGATGTGTTTCCAAACCCATTGTTATTATTAAATTGATTATAATTTTTATCAACAAAGGACATAATCAAAACCACTACAAATAGTATCAAAAGAAAAATTAGTAAAAATTTATAAACAGGTTTTAATTTATTTTTTTTAACGATTAAATCAAGTTTATTATTATCTAGTGGGGGTGGGTTGTTTAAGGTTTCATAAACTTTTTCAAGATTGTCGTCAGCTATCAGGAATCGAGGCCACTCAATCAAAGAATTTCCAACTAAAAGAATATCAAAAGTTTCTAATTTTACCGATTTATCAATTCGAATACCATTGACATAGGTTCCATTGGTTGAACCTAAATCTGTAATAAATACATTTTTATCATCATCAATAAATATTTCGAGATGTTCTCTTGAAACAGTACTGTCTTTTATGACAATATCATTTATCGATGCCTTACCTATTTTAATTTGCTGCATGATCTATCTCTTCTATGGTATTAATAAATTCGTCACAATTTTTAAATCTTTTGTCTGGATTTTTAGATGTAGCGATATCAATAATTTTTTGCAATCGGTTATCTACATGAGGGTAAATAGCAATCAGTCGTTCTAATGGCTCTTTCTGAATTTTTCGAATAATTTCATCTTTAGTGTCTTTAAGCGAATAAGGAGTATTTCCCGTTAGCATTTGATGTAATAAGACGCCCAATGCATAAATATCTGTTCGATGATCTAAAGTAGACTCTATTTCCAGTTGCTCTGGAGCCATGTACATAAGGCTTCCTACAATTTGGTCCATTCGGTCTTCTTTAGTTCCCTGAGAGATCCCATAATCAATAACCATCACTTTTCCAGAATCACTTATGAGAATATTATTTGGTTTAATATCTAAATGTAAAACTCCATTGTATCCAGCAATTGGTATTTGTTTTTGGTGTGCATATCCAATAGCCGCCGCGATGTCCTTAATAATTGCAATTGCCACTTCTGAAGGAATAGGACCTGTAACCGTTCTAATATATTCCTCTAGGGTCATACCTTCAATATAATCCATCACCAAATGCGCACCATCTTTTAAAATGAAATTCTTTAATTTTACGATGTTTGGATGGGATAGCATTAAATAAATATTTGCTTCGATCCTAAAACGTTTCAACATCGCAGGATTGTTTTCAAAATGACTTTTAAACAAAGATTTTACAGCAACCTGAAAACCGGTATGGGTATCGAGGGCTAAGTTGACGACGCCTGTACCCCCAGTTCCAATTTCCTTTACATATATATATTTTGCTCCTAAGTCTGGAAACATAAATTTTTATTGTTTGATTAGTGTATCACTTTTCGTTTCATGTATCTTTTTTGATTTTTTCTTCTTCTTATTTACTTCTGCACTATTACCACCTATACCAATTGTAATTTCACTTCCTACTTTTACTGATATTTCATTTTTAACTTTCTCAACCTTCGAGCTGTCAGTTTTGGTTTTTTTTGCCTCTAATTCCTCTTTTTTCTCTAAGCGTTCTTTCTCTAATCGCTCTTTCCTTATTCGCTCTTTCCTCTTTTTTTCTTTTTTAGTTTCTTCAGAAAATTGATTGCTAGGTTCTTTTTCTTTTCTTTTTTCCTTCTTATTTATTTTGGGCATATCAACTTTACCGTCGGTAACGGTCACCATTAGGTAATCGCCTACGTCTAAATTAACCTCTTTTTTGTATTTCCAAATTGAAATTGACTCATTACTCCCTTTCTTGTAAAACAAAGGACAGTCTTTACAATAATTTTCTTTTCCCACATTTTCTATAACTTTAAGATAAAGTTCTTCATTAAGGTTACCCTTTCCCCAGCCAGATTTAGCAACAACTATTATGGTATCTATTTTACTTATTGGTTTTATAATTTCTATTTCTTTCTCTATTGGCGGTTGCAGGGGCTGTTTATTAGGCTGGATGAACACAAGGTAAACAATAACTAGTGCTCCAATTAAAACAGAAGAAATGACTACTTTATTTTTTAAATAGCTTAGAGCGTTTTTTTTCTGACTTAGCTGATCAATTACAATTTGTTGTGTTTTTGTGTCGATTAAATCTTCATTATTTTTATTTACAAACTGTGTCTTGATGTGTTCACTTTCGAGGACTTCAATCAAGTCAACAGAAATATTGTCATGCCCTCCTGCGGCCTCAGCCATTGTTATAAGATTATTACATTTAGTTTCCAGTGTGTTATTGGTATTAATAACAGAATTAATCATTCGATCGTTTATCAGGCCGTTTAAACCATCAGAACACAATAGAAAAGAGTCTCCCGATTTGGCTAAAATGGGCTTTGAAGCGACTTCGACCTGAACTTCTGCGGCAATTCCAAGTGCGCGAGTTAATTGGTTTTTATTTGGGTGCGTTTCCATTTGTTGATCAGTAATTTCTCCTTTATCAACTAAACCTTGCACATAAGAATGATCTTTCGTTATTCTGTACAGTTTTTTATCTGTGTGGATGTAAATTCTACTGTCTCCGACATGGGCAATGTAAATCAATCCTTCACTCTCCAATAATACAGTACATGTTGTACCCATCCCTTTAAACTCTGGCTGAGCTTGTGCAAAACCAAATATTTGCAAATTGGCAAAACTAATAGCTTCGTTTAGAGCCACTTGAGGAACTGGATTCGGAGTATTTGAAAAATACTCACGTATGGAATTGACCGCAATATTTGAGGCTTTAGCACCGCCAATATGGCCTCCCATACCGTCACATACAATACGAAGGTTCATATTGGATTTATTTGGTGTAGTAATATTACCAATACAATCTTCATTGGCTTTGCGAACTAGGCCAACTACTGTTTTTGAAAAATGATTTAATTTCATCTGTTAATTTTATAGGTAAAATGTAAATGTAGCATCTCCAATTTCAATAATATCTCCATGCTTTAGAGGGGTACTTTTAAGTTTATATCCATTGATAATCATTCCATTAGTGCTGTCATTGTCAAGAATCATGTAATTAGATGCTTTGAATATAATAGAGAAGTGTGTTCTAGACATGTTCAAATTTGAAATATGAATGTCATTAGATTTTTTATCTCTACCAAAACTCATGGAGGGTTTGTTAATTTCAAAAGAATCACTATTTTCAGAATCCGAAAATTTCAAAATCGGGAAACTCCCTAAAGATTTCATTTCCTGAATTAATTTTGCTTCATTACTGTTTTTAGCTTTTAGTAATTGTGCGGTATTTAAATCATTTATACGCTGTTGTTCAAGTTTTTTTATAGATTTAATCTCTTCTTTCTGACTTAAAATTTCAGCTTGCTGTTTTAAATTGTTTTTCTTCTGTTCTTCCGATTCGTTTAAAGATTTTAATTTATTAGCCTGTTGTTTTGTTTTAATTTTTCTAAAAAATAGAATCATTAAAATTAATAGTAACGCGCTAATTAAAATTGTTGGAAATGGATTTTTTTCAAACTGACCAAAATACCAATTTCCAGGAGCATTATAAACAAAATCATTAGAGTAAGGAGCGTTTCTTTCTTTTACTAATATCTTTTGTTCACCCCCATCTTTAAAAACACTTTCAAGAACTATTGTAGCTCTTGCAATGGTTCCTTTTGAGCGTTTAACAACATTGTTTATTACCGAAATTATGAGTGCTTCTGCTTGTAGCTGTTTTTTAATATTGGATTTTCTTAAATTCCCTCGACTTTGCTCCAGTAAATGAGATTCACCGTAAGTTTGAGCTGCTATAATTGGATTCGTATGTTGCCGATAATCAGATCGATTATACTTAATGGTATTAATTATGATTTCTTTATCCTTAGCTGTTTTTATAACATTCACAAATTCTTTTTGTGTTGAATAAATGTTGGTGCGCTCTTCAGATAATAATAATATAGATTTAGGGTAATTTTCAGGAATTTCAACTAATAAATCAATTCCTTCCAAAATTGCACCTGGTATTTCAGAAACTGGTTTTGTTTCTCTATTTTTTGATGCATCATAATTCTTAATAGCATTTTTGAGAACTTCAATATCATCCGTAAAACTGGTATGCAAAGGATTAATTATTCGTTTATTGTCTTGCCATAAATGAAAAGCAGCTATTTGAATTTTATCTCCGGGATTTACGAATTCTTCTAAAGAATTACTTATCGCTCTAAAAAAAGTATTAACCTGTTCTATTCTCTGAGGATTATTTATGGACTCCACTAAGATTAAAACACATTTATTTATTTTTGAATAATTAAGCGTGTCTTTCACTTGAGTCATCGAAATAGAGTCTATTAGAACTTCATTTGAACCTGAGATTTTAAAGAAATTATAGTTGACTTCTGTTTTAACCTTTGGGTTTCTGTTAGAAATATCGAAACTTAAAGAAGGGTAGTTTGTTAAATCAACTTCACTATTTATTTTAATTTGAGCTTGAAGACTTAAAAAACTAAAAAATATTACGCAGAAATATAGAACGGAGTTTTTCAATGTGGTTTTTATTTAAAAGCTTTTTTGAAAAGCAAAGTTGTATTACCTATTTTAATTTCATCTCCATCTGTCAATTCAGAAGGATTTCTTGGCGATAAATCTTCCCCATTTATAAGAGTGCCGTTAGATGACATCTCATCAGTAAGTAAGAATATATCTTTCCTGCACAAAATAAGCGCATGAACAGAAGAAACTTGCTGGTCTTGAACGGTTATTTCATTCGAAGATTTGGATCCAATCATATTTCTGCCTTCAAGTATTTTAAAATCAACACCAAAGTCCTCAATGTCAAAGCTGACCAACCAACCTCTTAGTCGTCTTCTAACTTGTGGACTAGAAGCATCATTTGATGAACTTTGCTGAGATCCAACAATCATTGTTTTTGTTGCATCAAATGGCTCGTTTGTATTCGATTCCTTTAAGTTTGTTGTTTTTGTGGAACCTTGTCCTCCAAAAACTTGAGTTTTTAAGGATTCATTTTCAGAACTTGTTTCCGTTTTAGATAAAAACTCTGTTTTTATATCCCCTGATGAATTATTTTCAGGACAGTAAGGACAGCTAGCCTTATCTTCTTTATAAAAATGACCTTTTGAACATTGATTAAAACCTTCCATGTTTTTTATTTAAATTAGAATTTATGTTTCTCAAATATAATTAATTTTTAACAACTGAAGATATCAGTAAAGGAAGATTAACTGACATTACTTTTTATTAAAGTAATTTAAATTGTATTACATTTTTTATAAAAAAATTATAAATACCATTTATTAATCTATAGATTTGAACAAGAAAAAAAATAATATAAATTTAAATACAATGTTCAACCTAATTATAACTCTCCCTTTAGTATTTAATTAGAAATAATTTTATTTTCTAATTTCATTGGTTAATTTTACTCTAAAATAACATTAATTTAATTTATAAATATTTAATTATTTGTAAGCCTAACCCCAAAAATAAATTTATCTCCCCAATAGTAAACGTCGTTAATATCACCTGTTCGTACTGTTTTACCTGAACTTGGTGCGTGAATGAACCCCCCGCTGCCATTGTAAACGGCTATATGGTTAATTAGATTTTTAGAGTTTTTATTTATTGAAAAACAGACTAAGTCACCTTTTCTGAGAGATTTCTTATTTGCTATGAATGTACCCAACTTAGCTACAGACTCCGCATTTAACCGCTCTCCTGTATAGCCGACGCTTTTCAGCCCCCTATATACCAATCCAGAACAATCAATTCCAAATCTATTTGTACCACCATATAGGTATTGAACACCCATAAACGAATTAACAGTACTGAAAAACTTGTTTATATCAGAAACTTTAAATTTTGAAATATTGTTTCTATTAAATGTTTTCCATTTCGAAAAAAGACCCATTCTTCTCATCCTATTTTCAATTATTGAAACTGAGGATTCTGGGGATGGAACTGTAACACCAGAGCCTGTTGTAAAAGTAAACAGACCGTAACAAGAAGCTAGACCAATACTATTGTATGGCACTAAAGATAAAGCGTAAGTTGTATTGGGTTTTAATTCCAAAGCTGCATAGGAATTAACATTGCCAATATTAATATTATTCAAAATATTATTTCCGTTTTCATTAGCCCCTAAGGAAAGGTAATACCCTTCTGGAGAGCCGGTTGCAGCTACCCATGTAATTAGGGTTGGTTTTATATTAACATTTTTATCTCCGTTAGACGGCGATGTTATTATATAATCACAATTTGGAACCGATTTTGAAACTGTAGATACGGTATTCTTAACGCGTGGTTTTGAAATAGAAACGACATTGTTAGTTGAAACAATTTCAGATAAAAGTGAATTGTGTACCCACCCTTTTTTGTTATTCGAAATATCCTTTATAAAACTCCAATTGCCCTTCTCTTGCAGTACGATCACTTTCTGACCTTTAGATATTTTTTTTAATATCTTTCCTCCAGCGCGGCTTCTTACGTTTGCATTTTGGCTTACCACCTTAACATTAGTTTGTATAAACCGGCTAGACACCCACCCCTTTTTATTATTTCTGGGGTCTTGAATAAATGACCAACCTCTTTTGATTTGGAGTAATACTACCTCTGTACCCTTAGGGAGTGTTTTTATAATTCTTGATTGTGTAGAGGGCTCCCATCTCACATTAACATCAGTATAAACAATACCTCGAGCGTTTTGCGCTAAAGAAGAAAGTGCACTAATTAAAGCTATTAATAGTATAAATTTTTTCATTTTGATTTAGTTAAAAATTCTAGTCCCAAAAAAGAACTTTTCTTTCCAATAATAAGGGTCTTTAATATCACTCACCGTCACTCCCTTGCTTGATGATGAATTAATGAATTTCCCATCTCCCAGGTAAATCCCAACAGAAGTTATTATTCTATTAACTTCATAAGTGTCATGGAAGAAAACCAAATCCCCTCTTTTAAGTTTATCTGAATTAGAAATAAACTCGCCATACCTAGCCATATCTTGCGCAATTCTTGGAAAAAGTATGTTAGAATTCTTTTTAATTGAAACGTACACCAAGCCAGAGGCATCCATACCTGACTTATCAATACCACCAATTTTGTTGGGAGTTCCTACAAAAGACATCGCTGTGTCTATTATTTTTTCGATTAAGTTTTCTGGAAATTTAATTGTTTTGTTAATGCCTGCCGAATTGAATTCATTATACTTTTCAATCAGACTTACATTGCCTTTTAATTTATCTAACAACTCATCATCTTCATTAAACAAAAAAAAACAGGCAGTAATAACAACTACTATAAGGATAAGTGATTTTAAATATTTGGATGAATACAGTTTAATTTTGTTCATTATTTTTAGTTTTTTGCTTAGTAAATATAACCAAAATAATTACAATATAATTTAAAAAATATAGCTTAGCATTTTAGAAAAATCTATTTTACACGAACCCTTTAGTTACTGTTTAATTATTTTAATCAATTTGTTACTGTTATTAATCCTAATCAAATAAATACCACTTAATAAATCACTCGTATCAATTCTTATTTCTTTATCACTAGTATTCTTGCCTAGCATAAAAAATGGAGAACCGATTCCAGTGAATCAATTCTCCGATATAGTGAGGCTTATATTATAATTTTATAATTTTAATTATT
>Ga0209713_10000417_pt1 | contig 23868 bp, 25 predicted proteins | sample ArcOceMetagenome_3_FD_187444 | JGI IMG/M metagenome (GOLD analysis project Ga0209713, IMG submission 187444) | Marine eukaryotic phytoplankton communities from Arctic Ocean - Arctic Ocean- Svalbard ARC20M Metagenome (SPAdes) (version 2) | ecosystem: Environmental > Aquatic > Marine > Oceanic... | reverse complement strand
AAAAAAGGTAAAAATGCAGCTGAAATACTAACTAAGTTACCACCTCAAACATTTTCCAATTACCCCCAAGGGGATTCGAACCCCTGTTACTTCCGTGAAAGGGAAGTGTCCTGGGCCTCTAGACGATGGGGGCAATGTAGGGAAGCGGATGATGGGATTCGAACCCACGACATCAACCTTGGCAAGGTTGCGCTCTACCACTGAGCTACATCCGCTCCTACCTTTTTTTCTTTCTTACATTTATTATAGCATAAGTAGGTTTTTCTGTCTAGAGATATTCTAGACAGAAAAAATTTAATAAGGTTTTTGTTGTGCTACTTGATCAACTAACCCATAATTTTTTGCTTCACGTGCAGACATAAATCGGTCACGATCCATATCTCTAGCAATTGTAGTTAAACTTTGGCCAGTTCTTTGTGCATAAATAAAACCAACCTGTCGTCTTATACGCATAACTTCTTCAGCCTCAGCAGTAACTTCCGAGGCTTGTCCTTGACTACCCCCTTGAGGTTGGTGAATCATAACACGCGAATGAGAAAGAGCAATACGATGCCCTTGTTCGCCTCCAGCTAAAACAAAAGAAGCCATAGATGCAGCAATTCCAATACAAATTGTTGTAACATTTGCAGTAACATGTTGACTTGAGTCGGAACAAACCGCCCATACAAAACCTTACAAGATTTTTTCAAATCATAAGGCTCCTCAATTTTTTTATTGTTTTTATTCAAATTTGAATAAAAAATCTCAATTCTTAAAGAAAGAACACTTTTTCCTAACTAAGTTAATTTTCTTTTAGGATGGTTTTCTAATTTCTAAAGTACAATGCTCTTAAGCTCTTTTATTTTAGAATATACAAACCTTCACTAGTTACCCATAAAAAAAAAGACTCTTTGTTTAGAGTACAAAATATAATCTAAGAGTTTCTTCATCTACTCCAATGAAAGAATTTTTCTTTTTACTTAGCTAGTTATTTGTAAAGATTCCTTTCAAATTGGATTTACCTTTACAAACCATTTTCTGAAAAAAATCACACCATTGCATCATAAACAGCAATACCACAGGTAACTGAACCACCAGGTGAATTAATATAAACAAATAAACGTTTACTTTCATCTTCGGCACTAAGATAAAGCATAATACCTACTAATTGGTTTGCTAATTCATCATCTAGATCAGAACCTAAGAATAAAACACGTTCCCGATATAATCGATTATACAAATCAATCCACTGAGGTGATGGTTCGCCTGGAAGTCTATATGCTACTTTGGGTACTCCAATTGGCATTGTAAATATCTTGCAATCTTATTGCTTATCGTTGAATTTTCTGAAAACTTTACTGCATAAAAAGTGAATTAAAATACTTCTTTAATATAGACTAACGAATTGTTTGGTATTCGATATAGATTTGAAAAGTTTCGACTTAAGAAGTCTTTAGTTTTGTTTGCCGAGGAAGGGTAAACATTCTGTTATTATTTTAGGTTTTTTATCTAAAACTAGTTTAGTAAAAAAACATTTGGTTTTTCGTTATGTTTAATAAGTATCAGTAAAGGCAACAAGTTAACTCGTTGCCTTTACTGATACTTATTACAAGAAAAAAATTTTACATTTACTTATTAACTTGAAAACGTGCACGTGCACGCTTGAAGTTAAGATTTGCTTCAATTTTTTCTTTGCGGGTCTCAGCTTTTTCTAAAGCTTCTTTAGCAGCTAAATAATCTGTTTCTGCTTTTTCAGCATCAATAGTAGAACCAAGCTCAGCTTCGTTTACTAGAATTGTAACATTATTATCTTTGACTAAAGCAAAGCCACCCATTAAGGCCATTGAAGTCCACTCCGTACCAGTACGGGTAAGCATAACTCCAACATCTAAGCCAGTAATAAGGGCTGTATGGTTTTTTAATACACCCATCTGGCCTGTATTAGTTGGAAGAATAATTTCTGTTGCTTCTTCATTCCAGAAAACACGGTCCGGTGCCATAATACAAACTTGTAAACTCATCGTATCTGTCTCCTTTACTCAATTGTCCTAGACTAACTAAGAAAACTGTATAAATAAGTATCTTAGCTAGGTTTGGGATTTAATTACTCTAATGTACCAGCTTTCTCAATCGCTTCGTCAAGGTTACCTACTAGGTAAAAAGCTTGCTCTGGTAAAGCATCTAATTCACCTGTAAGGATTTGTTGGAAAGCGGCGATACTTTCTGCAAGACTTACATATTTTCCAGGTGAACCTGTGAAAACTTCTGCAACAAAAAATGGCTGCGATAAGAAACGTTCTACTTTACGTGCACGTGCTACAACTAGACGGTCTTCCTCTGAAAGCTCATCTAGACCTAAAATAGCAATAATATCTTGAAGTTCTTTATAACGCTGAAGAGTCTTTTTAACTGATTGTGCTGTATCGTAATGCTCGTTTCCTAAGATCCATGGCTGAAGCATTGTTGACGTAGAATCTAATGGATCTACAGCTGGGTAAATACCTTTAGAAGCTAAGTTACGTGATAATACTGTAGTAGCATCTAGGTGAGCAAACGTTGTTGCTGGAGCTGGATCGGTTAAATCATCCGCAGGTACATATACAGCTTGAATTGATGTAATTGAACCATTCTTTGTAGATGTAATACGTTCTTGTAAACCACCCATCTCAGTACTTAGTGTTGGTTGGTAACCTACAGCAGAAGGCATACGGCCTAAAAGAGCTGAAACTTCTGAACCAGCTTGAACAAAACGGAAGATGTTATCAATGAATAGAAGTACATCTTGGTTATTAATATCACGGAAATATTCTGCCATTGTAAGAGCAGTAAGACCAACACGCATACGCGCACCTGGTGGTTCGTTCATTTGGCCGTATACTAAGGCAACTTTAGATTTTGAAAGATCATCGCCATTAATTACGCCTGATTCTTTCATTTCCATGTAAAGGTCATTACCTTCACGAGTACGTTCACCTACACCACCAAAAACTGATACACCACCGTGAGCTTTGGCAATATTGTTAATTAATTCCATGATTAAAACAGTTTTACCAACACCAGCACCACCGAATAGTCCAATTTTACCACCACGTCGGTATGGCGCAAGAAGGTCAACTACTTTAATACCAGTTTCAAAGATAGCAAGCTTTGTATCAAGATCAACGAAAGCCGGAGCTTCTCGGTGAATAGGTAAACTGTCAGTTGCAGCAACTTCACCCATTTCATCTACAGGCTCACCAAGTACATTAAAGATTCGGCCAAGAGTAGGTGCACCTACAGGAACGGCAAGTGCTGTACCAGTATCTTTAACACTCATACCACGCATTAATCCATCCGTTGCACTCATTGAAATTGCACGAACTAAATTATCACCTAGAAGTGTTTGTACTTCACATACAACTTTAAGTTCTTCGCCGATTAGGTTTTTACCTTCTACAACAATAGCGTTGTAAATACTTGGCATTTTTCCTGGTGGGAACATTACGTCAATAACAGGGCCAATAATTTGTGTAATAGTACCTACACCTGTTTCTACTTGAGTTTTCATAAAAGTTTGTGATTTCACGGAGATAAGACAGAAGTGAGTTAATCTACTTCATGCTGAATAGTAAATCTTTTTATGAAGATACGGCTGGTCAAAAAAGATTGTTGAAGTGATTTGTGCAATGGACAGCGATATAGACTTACTTAAGTAAGTTACTTATAGTATAGCCTAAAAATACATGCTGTCAAAATAGTAAAGCACTTTTTTAGTAATAAAAATAAGGGTTTGGAGAAGTAGATAAGTAAAAATATTGATTGTCTCTTTGAGACTAAAAAAGACGAATTTAAAAAAAGGGCAGTTTTTTGAAAATATCAGTCCCTTAATAAGTGCTTTAACGAGTACAAAAACCTTTTTTTTCGTTAATTTTACGAAGTGGATGGTTTCAAGGTTGGTAGTTAAATTACGTAAAAAAAGTAAGTTTAATTTGGGAATCACAAGCATAAAAAAGAGAATTACCAAAACTTAATCTTTAAGTTTTGGTAATTCTCTCTCTTCCATCACATCGACTTCGAGAAAATCTATTATTTGAAAAATCGTAGTAATATTTAGTTTTGACGCAAAGTTGACCAAAAAGTAGGTGATTGCTACGCAATAGATTAGTAAACCAGCTGCATTAACAAATGCATGATTTGGTCTAATTTTTTGTACTACAAAAGAACCGGGCTCACACACTATCGTAGTATAATGTCCACTTAACGAGGCTAACGGCGTCGATTGATTGTGTTGAGAAGAGCGTTGTAAAGCCTGGCAATGTTGCTCTAGTCTCTCCGCTCGTTTTAAAATTTTAGTTTCTCTATTAAATTCATTCACCAACTTATGGGTACCAATAATCGGGTTCTTATTTTTCTTAGATTTACCCTTAGAAGTAATTGCAACGGTTGTTGCACTTGTTGCGATGCTGGCTGAGCTGACAAGACTGAGGCCCTGCATTTGGGCTTCTAACGAGTCAGAAGTAATTTGTTTATCACAGGGCTGATTCTGGTTTGTATCCATTGAGTTGACTCCTTTTGGTTGTTGTTAGTACTTTAAGAAATAGACTACCAAAAGAAAGAAGCGATAGATGCTCGTTCTTAATGATAGCTTAAGTTTAAGGACTATGTTCGGGATGGAAATACCTGCTTTACGATTCTCTTCTGTTTTCTTTTGACTGATTTGTTTATACTCAAGCAGTCTTCCCAGAATAAGTCTAAACAATACTCATTCAAACTATAGGTTGTCTTAGGTTGAACCTTCTTTCCCCCCCGGTTCTGAAAATAGCTCGAAACATTTTTTACACCCAAACCGATTCCAACCGCCGCGCATACACCCACTAACACGAGTCCACCAGCTTGCGTACTCTCCTTTATTACCATCGGGACAGGTTGCTCTACGATGGTAATTTGTTCTTTTCCATGTTCCACAGTCGAAACTTGCTGCTTTACATGTTTCATTCCTGAACAGGATAAGCTCGCAAAACGTGGGGAAGCTTGTGGGTCAATGTTGGGCACCTTAACCCCAGGTAGATTACCGCTTTGAATCTCTTGGGTTCGTCGATTTAGGATGACCCCGGCCCATTGTGGTCCGCCTATATTAGACGATGCGTCTGCGACCCCCGCTCTCAGCTGTATGTAGGCATCTCGATCCAACTTGAGATTTTCCCAAAATTCTTTATGAGAAGAACGAACAGATTCTAACTCATGCTCGGGCGTTTGGGTCAGTTGCTCCCTAAAATGATTTTCCACCTTCCAATTATCTCTCTTTTCGCTCCAAGTTGGTTGGTTTTCCTCAAGGCGATTTTCAAGATACTGATCCAGGGAATCAATATTGTGTTGCTCTTTGGCTGTTAAACTCCTTCCATCACGAAAGTTAGTGTACCCCTCATCCGAAAAATAGCCTGAATCCTTTTCCACTTTCACTTCTTTTACTCTTTGTTTGAACAAAGCTGTCTCCTTATATTTTGGAAATAAAACCCCAAACCTAAATGATTCTAAAAGCCAAAGCCAATATAACCATTTAGATTCAGTTTGAGTTAACCTAAACTTGCCCAGCTCATACCTACACCATCAAGTAAAACTGATGAGTTATAGATCTCGAGAATGATCACGAGAAATAGTGCGAACAGGGCCATAAAAGTACCCATTACTACAGTTGTACCCCAACCTGGAGCTACCTTGCCGTATTCTGAGTTAAGCGGTTTTAACGCTGTTCCTAATGGGGTTACTTTACCTTTTGTTATCGTCTTTTTGCCTTTTGATGTTGTTGCCATAATTGAAGATCAAGTAATTAATTTTTTTCAAGAAATAATCCAAATTATATCTTGTTTGCCATAGATTTTTTTCACTTTCCGTACTAAAATAAAACTAGTTATCTTTTTATAGATAACCTCTATATTTCGTACAGGAAAACATAAACGATGGATACACCTGCTTTTTTTTCAACAATCTTTATAGGTTGTCTTCTGCTCAGCATTACTGGATATTCCATTTACGTTGGATTCGGCCCCCCTTCACGAGACTTACGAGACCCGTTTGAAGAACATGAAGACTAAAAAAGCAGCTCCTAATTAGGAGCTGCTTTTTTAGTTTCTATTTAATAATACGAGGAGGGTCGCGGAAAAAGATGGCAAAGAAAATGATGCCTAACGTACCTACAAGTAGAAAAGTATAAACTAATGCTTCCATAATTTTTTATCGGTTGATTATTGATATAGAGAAAGAAAATAAAGAATTAAACTGCTTGACGCTTAGTTGTAATATCACCAAGCTTTTCAAAAGCACCAAATTCAATTTGCTCGTCTAAATCCGGATCAATACCAGCAAAAACATCACGGAAAATAGTACGGGCACCATGCCAAATATGACCAAAAAAGAATAATAAAGCAAAACAAAGGTGGCCAAAAGTGAACCAACCACGTGTACTACTTCGGAAAACACCGTCCGATTGAAGTGTTGCTCGATCAAATTCAAAAATTTCACCTAGCTGTGCACGTCGAGCATATTTCTTTACAGTTGCTGGGTCGTTAAAGCTTACGCCATCTAACTCACCACCATAAAAAGTAACAGTAACTCCAACTTGTTCTACACTGTACTTAGACTCAGCACGACGGAATGGAACGTCAGCACGAACAACCCCATCTTTATCTAGTAGTAAAACTGGAAAAGTTTCGAAGAAAGTAGGCATACGTCGAACAAAAAGTTCGCGGCCTTCCTTATCTGTAAAAACTGCATGACCTAACCAACCTGCAGCAATTCCATCTCCATTATCCATAGGACCTGCACGGAAAAGACCACCCTTTGCTGGGTTATTTCCGATGTAATCATAAAAAGCTAATTTTTCTGGAATTTGTGACCAAGCTTTTGATAAGCTAGCGCCACCTGCAACACTTTTCTGTACACGACGTGTAATTTCTTCTTCGAAGAAACCTTTATCCCACTGATAACGTGTAGGGCCGAAAAGTTCAATTGGTGTAGCTGCTGAACCATACCACATTGTACCTGCAACTACAAAAGCAGCCCAGAATACTGCAGCAATACTACTTGAAAGAACAGTTTCGATATTACCCATACGTAGAGCCTTGTATAGACGTTGCGGTGGTCGTACAGTTAAGTGAAATAAACCTGCAATAATACCTAAAACACCGGCAGCAATATGATGTGAAGCTACACCACCTGGGTTATAAGGATCAAAACCTTCTGGTCCCCAAGCTGGAGAGACTGGTTGTACGCTTCCTGTAATCCCGTAAGGATCAGAAACCCAGATACCAGGGCCAAAAAGACCAGTTACGTGGAAAGCACCAAAACCAAAACAAAGTAAACCTGAAAGGAATAAATGAATACCAAAGATTTTTGGAAGGTCAAGTGCAGGATCGCCAGTACGAGGGTCACGGAAAAGCTCTAGGTCCCAATATACCCAATGCCAAATTGCAGCTAAGAAAAGTAAGCCAGACAGTACAATATGTGCTGCGGCTACACCTTCGTAGCTCCAAATTCCAGGGTTTGTAATTGTTTCACCACTAATACTCCAACCGCCCCAAGACTTAGTAACACCTAAACGTGTCATGAAAGGAATAACAAACATTCCTTGACGCCACATTGGGTTTAAAACTGGGTCAGAAGGATCAAAGACAGCTAATTCATAAAGTGCCATAGAACCAGCCCAACCTGAAACTAATGCAGTATGCATTAGGTGAACCGCAATTAGACGGCCCGGATCATTTAGTACAACAGTATGTACACGATACCAAGGTAAACCCATAAATTTTTTTATTTAAAACACAGTTGACTTTCTTTTTTAATTTTTAATCGAAGGATACTATTTGTTCGAACTGGTTATAGTATACCATAGGCAATCAAAAAGTGAAAAGAGCTTTTTTAATTCTTGACTTTCTCATTTTGTTTTTAAAATAAAATACTTACAACCTTTGAATTGATTTTCGTGTTACCATGTAAACTAGAGTCTAACTAGGTTTCGTAGTGAAATCACTATTTTATTCCAAAAGCGTAGACTTCTACTTTGTAACCAAGTAGGAAAAAAAGAAAAGATTGATAAAAAAATACTGAAAAATCACAAATTTCCCTTAAAACGAGGTTTTTTAATGAGTAAAGTATATGATTGGTTTGAAGAAAGACTAGAAATTCAATCGATTGCAGATGATATTACTAGTAAATATGTACCACCCCATGTAAATATTTTCTATTGTTTTGGCGGTATTACATTAACTTGTTTCTTAGTTCAAGTAGCTACAGGTTTTGCTATGACTTTTTATTACCGTCCTACTGTAACTGAGGCTTTTGCTTCTGTTCAATACATTATGACAGATGTCAACTTTGGTTGGCTTATCCGTTCTGTTCATCGTTGGTCAGCAAGTATGATGGTACTGATGATGATTCTTCACGTATGCCGTGTTTACTTAACAGGTGGTTTCAAGAAACCTCGTGAACTTACATGGGTAACTGGAGTTGTATTAGCAAGTCTTACAGTATCTTTCGGTGTAACAGGTTACTCATTACCGTGGGACCAAGTAGGTTATTGGGCTGTTAAAATTGTAACAGGTGTTCCTGAGGCAGTTCCAGTTGTTGGTTCATTTATTGTTGAGCTACTTCGTGGAAGTGTAAGTGTAGGCCAATCTACGCTAACTCGTTTTTATAGTTTACACACTTTTGTTCTGCCTCTTCTGACAGCTACATTTATGCTTATTCATTTCTTAATGATCCGTAAGCAAGGTATTTCTGGTCCACTTTAATCCAAACAAAAAGCCTCCCTCCTACAATAAGGGAGGCTTTTTGCTTAGATTAGAAGACTAAATTTGTAATAGGAACAAAGGTTTCTTGTAAGTAAGGAGTGATTGCTAGCGATTCGTTAACAAATGTAATCATTGGATTTAGAAAAATACCAAGTAGAAGTGAACCTAAAGTACAAGCACCCATCCCAAATTGAAGTGGGTTTTGCAACGAAAAAGAACCACCTTTATAATTTGTTAAGCAAAGAGCAATTTCTTTCTTTTCCGTAACAAACATAATTTTTACAATACGTAAGTAATAATAAATTGAAATAACACTTGTAATAAGTCCGAAAAAGATCAGAAAAAAGAAACCAGCTTGCCAGCCAGCCCAAAATAAATATAATTTTCCAAAGAAGCCTGCTAATGGAGGAATACCCCCTAATGAAAGGAAAGCAATACTTAAACCTGAAGCTAACCAAGGATCTTTTCTAAATAAACCACTTAAATCTTTGATTTGGTCTGTACCAGTACGTAAGCCAAATAAAATAGCTCCAGCAAAAGCACCGATATTCATGCATAAATAAATTAATAAATAAATAAGCATACTAGCATACCCATCTTTTTCACCTGTGAGCAAACCAATCATCAAGAATCCCGCTTGGCCAACTGATGAATAACCCAACATACGTTTTACACTTGTTTGGGTTAGTGCAACTAAATTACCAACTCCCATACTTAAAATAGCAAGAAGTTCAAATAAAAAGTGCCACTCTGCTCCTAAGTAAGGGAATACTAATGTAAGAATACGGGTTGCAAGAGCTAGTCCAGCTGCCTTAGAAGTAACCGATAGGAAAGCAACAATTGGTGTAGGTGAACCTTGATAAACATCTGGCGTCCATTGGTGAAAAGGTGCAGCTGATAACTTAAATCCAATTCCAATAGTAACTAAGAGAAAAGCAACCCAAGTCGCTCCACTATTTGTTAAATTTGTTGTGAGTAAACTTGCAAGTAAAGCATGAAATTCTAAATGTCCGCCTGAAAGACCATACAGCCACGAAGCGCCATATAAAAAGAAGGATGAACTTGCTGCACCAATTAATAGATACTTTAATGCTGATTCATTTGAACGTAGATCACGTTTTGTATAACCAGTTAGTAAATAAGATGCTAAACTCAAAGTTTCTAACGAAATAAATAAGCTTGCTAAATCGTTAGCTCCTGCAAGAAACATACCACCTAAGGTAGCTGTTGCAAGTAAACAAGCAAATTCTGTTTTCGCAGTACCGGATTTTTCCATATATTCCGAAGAAAGGAAGAAAGTAAAGCCAGCTGAGAAGGCAAGAAAAATACGAAAAAGTAAGCTGAAGGCGTCCCCTTGAAAACTTCCAACAAAAGCTATTTGTGAACTAGCATCAAAATTCGAAGTAGTAGTCGTTTCTAAAAGCCCAAGTGATTGCGTAATTAATAAAAAAACGCTTCCAAAGAGTCCAAAAACAGGAATCCAGAATACAAGAGGGTTTTGTTTTTCTAGAACTAAATCGATTCCGACAGCAACTAAAAGAGATACTAAGAGAAGTGTTTCTGGTAAGATGATCTCTACATGTAACGAGGTAATGAGTTCACGAAAATCCATAAAATAATAGTCCCATATTTCTTTGTTCTGATGGATAAAGAAGGAGTCCAATATTTCCCCTTCGTCTAAAGAACGGGAATTGTTGGTCTATAGGAAAAAGTGAAACCCTGTTAAGGTGACAATATTTTTCCTAGCTTTTTTATCATCTATTATGTTTTAGTATAACAACAATACAAATTTCTTTCTCTTTGTAAAAATAATTTTTAATTAGTGAGCACCAAAAGAGGTTGCTCACTAATTAGGAAGTCTAGAACTTAAAAACTATTAAAGACCACCGCGTCCCCAAACTACAAGAGATAGGGAAAAACTAAATGTAACCATTAAAAAAGCCCAAGCTACGCTTACGATATCTGGCATAAGTATTACCCCTTCTATTTATATAACTTTATCCAAACTTACCAGAAGTGGATGCAATTAGGAAAGCTGCGTAAGTGAAAATATAGCCTACTGAGAAGTGAGCTAAACCAACTAAACGTGCTTGTACAATTGACAGAGCTACTGGCTTATCTTTCCAACGTACTAAGTTAGCTAATGGTGTACGCTCATGAGCCCATGCTAAAGTTTCAATTAATTCTTGCCAGTAACCACGCCAAGAAATTAGGAACATGAAACCAGTTGCCCAAATAAGGTGACCAAATAAGAACATCCAAGCCCAAACAGATAGACTGTTCATCCCAAATGGGTTATAGCCGTTGATTAACTGTGAAGAGTTTAACCAAAGGTAATCACGTAACCAACCCATTAGGTAAGTTGATGACTCATCAAATTGGCTTACGTTACCTTGCCATAATGTAAGGTGTTTCCAATGCCAATAGAAGGTTGTCCAACCGATAGTATTTAACATCCAGAAAACTGCAAGGTAAAAAGCATCCCAAGCAGAAATATCACATGTACCACCACGGCCTGGACCATCACAAGGGAAACTGTAACCAAAATCTTTTTTATCTGGCATTAGTTTTGATCCACGTGCATCTAGAGCACCTTTAACTAAGATAAGCGTTGTTGTATGTAGTCCTAATGCAATTGCATGGTGAACTAAAAAATCTCCGGGGCCAATCGTTAGGAAAAGTGAATTTGTATTACTGTTAATCGCATCAAGCCAACCTGGAAGCCAAATTGTTTGACTTGCAGCGATTGCTGGGCTATCTGATGAAGAAAGTAAAACATCAAATCCATACAGTGCTTTTCCTTGTGCTGATTGGATCCATTGAGCAAATACTGGCTCAATTAAGATCTGCTTTTCTGGTGTTCCAAAAGCTTGCATAACATCGTTGTGTACGTACAGACCTAAAGTATGGAAACCTAGGAATAAAGTAACCCAACTAAGATGCGAAATTAACGCTTCTTTATGATCGAGCATACGTGCAAGAACATTACCTTCGTTTTGCTCAGGATCATAGTCACGAATAAAGAAAATTGCACCGTGTGCAAAAGCTCCAGTCATAATGAAACCAGCAATATATTGGTGGTGTGTATAAAGAGCTGCCATGGTTGTAAAATCTTGTGCCATGAAAGCATAAGCAGGTAGCGAATATGTATGCTGTGCAACTAAAGATGTGATAACACCAATTGATGCTAACGCTAGGCCTAATTGGAAATGTAAAGAGTTGTTTACTGTATCGTATAAACCTTTGTGTCCAGCGCCAAGGCGACCTGACGGTGCTGTATGAGCATCTAAAATTTCTTTCATACTATGACCAATACCAAAATTAGTACGGTACATATGACCAGCAACAATAAAAACTACAGCAATAGCTAAATGGTGATGAGCCATATCCGTTAGCCATAAACTTTGTGTCTGAGGATGGAAACCACCTAAGAAAGTAAGAATTGCTGTTCCAGATCCTTCTGAAGTACCAAAAAGATGGCTTGCTGTGTCAGGGTTTTGAGCATAAACTGCCCAATTCCCACTAAAGAATGGAGCTAAACCTGCAGGGTGCGGTAGAGTACTTAAAAAGTTATCCCAACGTACATGTTGTCCTCTAGACTCGGGAATAGCTACATGCACTAAATGCCCTGTCCATGCTAATGAACTTACACCAAATAAACCAGATAAATGGTGGTTTAGGCGTGATTCAGCATTTTTGAACCAAGAAAGACTTGGTCGGAAAGCAGGCTGTAAATGAAGCCATCCTGCAAATAGCATTAGTGCTGCAACTACAAGTAAGAAAAGCGAACCTTGGTACAGATCTACATTGGTACGCATACCAATCGTGTACCACCACTGATAAACACCAGAGTATGCAATGTTTACTGGCCCAGAAGCGCCGCCGCGAGTAAAGGCTTCAACTGCTGGTTGACCAAAATGTGGATCCCAAATTGCATGTGCAATTGGTCGGATATGTAATGGATCACTAACCCAAGCTTCGAAGTTACCTTGCCATGCTACATGGAAAAGGTTTCCTGAAGTCCATAAGAAAATAATAGCTAATTGGCCGAAGTGTGACGCGAAAATCTTTTGGTAAAGATTTTCTTCTGTCATCCCATCATGACTCTCGAAATCATGAGCAGTGGCGATCCCAAACCAAATACGACGAGTTGTCGGGTCTTGTGCAAGACCTTGGCTAAACTTTGGAAATTTTGTTGCCATAGTCTTTTCATCTCCTTGAATTTTCTTTGCGTGCAAACCTTAGTGCGGTTAATTACCACATTTTTTGATCATAAAATTAGCCTACGGCGATAATACGTGCAAGGAAGAATGACCAAGTTGTGGCAATACCACCTAATAAATAATGAGCAACACCAACTGCACGACCTTGTGTAATACTTAGTGCACGTGGTTGAATTGAAGGTGCTACCTTTAGTTTATTATGTGCCCAAACAATTGATTCAATCAGCTCTTGCCAGTAACCACGACCACTAAATAGGAACATAAGGCTGAAAGCCCAAATGAAGTGTGCTCCTAAGAAAATTAGACCGTATGCAGATAATGCAGAACCATATGATTGAATAACTTGAGAAGCTTGCGCCCATAAGAAATCACGTAACCAACCGTTTACTGTGTTTGCACTTAACCCAAAGTTACCTCCGGTAATATGCGATACACCTTTTGCAGTAACGTTACCCCAAACATCTGATTGCATTTTCCAACTAAAGTGGAAAATAACGATTGAAATGGAATTGTACATCCAAAATAAACCTAGGAAAACATGGTCCCATGCAGAAACTTGACATGTACCGCCTCGACCTGGTCCGTCACAAGGGAATCGGAAACCTAAGTTTGCCTTATCAGGGATTAAGCGTGAACTACGTGCAAATAGAACTCCTTTTAAAAGGATAAGCACAGTTACATGAATTGTAAAAGCATGAATATGGTGAACCATGAAATCAGCAGTTCCAAGTGAAATAGGCATCATTGCAATTTTACCACCAACTGCAACAATATCACCACCCCAACTAGGACTTGTGCTTGCTAAAGCATTCGGTGCTGTTAAATTTGGTGCTAGGTAATGAGTTTTTTGTACCCATTGAGCAAAAATTGGCTGAAGTTGGATAGCTGTATCAGAGAACATATCTTGAGGACGACCTAAAGCTGACATTGTATCATTATGAATATACAGGCCAAAACTATGGAAACCTAAGAAAATACAAATCCAGTTTAAATGAGAAATAATAGCATCACGGTGACGGATCACACGGTCTAATAAGTTGTTGTAATTATTTGTTGGATCATAATCACGAACCATAAAAATAGCTGCGTGTGCAGCGGCACCCGTTACACAAAAACCGCCAATCCACATATGGTGTGTGAAGAGTGAAAGTTGTGTACCATAATCTGTAGCAAGATATGGGTACGGTGGCATTGCATACATATGATGTGCAACAATAATTGAAACAGAACCCAGCATAGCTAAATTAATTGCTAACTGTGCATGCCAAGAAGTTGTTAGAATTTCGTATAAACCTTTATGGCCTTCACCAGTAAACGGCCCTTTATGAGCTTCTAAAATTTCTTTCATACTATGTCCAATTCCCCAGTTCGTACGGTACATATGACCAGCAACAAGGAACAGAACAGCTAATGCAAGATGGTGATGTGCTGTATCACTAAGCCATAAACCACCAGTAACAGGGTTTAGGCCACCTCGGAAAGTTAAAATATCCGTATATTCTGACCAGTTTAACGTGAAAAACGGAGCTAAACCTTTACCAAAACTTGGAAAAAGTTGAGCCATTAGTTCACGGTTTAATAAAAACTCATGTGGCAGAGGGATCTCTTTAGGATCAACACCTGCATCAAGTAGTTTGTTTACAGGTAAGGCAATATGGATTTGATGTCCTGACCATGATAAGCAACCTAAACCAAGTAGACCAGCTAAATGATGATTTAGCATTGATTCTACATTTTGGAACCATTCTAATTTAGGAGCAGCTTTATGATAATGGAACCAACCAGCAAAGAACATTAGTCCAGCCATAAGAAGGCCACCAATTGCTGTACTATAAAGTTGAAGTTCACTTGTGATACCACTTGCTCGCCAAATTTGGAAGAATCCAGAAGTAATTTGGATTCCTTGGAAACCACCACCTACGTCGCCGTTTAAAATTTCTTGACCAACAATAGGCCAAACAACTTGCGCACTAGGCTTAATGTGAGTCGGATCACTTAGCCAAGCTTCGTAGTTTGAGAATCGAGCACCATGGAAATACATGCCACTGATCCAAATAAAAATAATAGCTAATTGCCCAAAGTGAGCACTAAACACTTTTCTTGAAATTTCTTCAAGATCAGTCGTATGGCTATCAAAGTCGTGGGCATCTGCATGAAGATCCCAGATCCAGGTTGTAGTTGCAGGACCTTTTGCTAAGGTACGTGAAAAATGGCCTGGTTTTGCCCATTTTTCAAATGATGTGCTGACAGGGTTACGGTCAACAACAATCTTTACTTTTTTTGCTTCTCGTTCCGGTGGGCTAATGGTCATTGAGAATCTCCTCTCTTCAGACGAGATACACGAAAAACAGACCTCCAATAACGTTTGGCTGTTAGTATCAACTAATACAATTATTAGGATGCTATTAACAAATCTTAGATTAGAACGAATAAAAAAATACAGTCAGAACAAAGGTAAGTTTTCATATTATTAGTATGGCACAAGAGAAGTGTGCTTCATGGACAAGTAAATGTTTATTGAGGGAAGGTTATAAAAAATTTTACCGGGTATAAAAAGAACTATTAACTTTCTGTTTCTTTAAAGAAACAGAAAGCTAATAGTTCTTAAAAAAATGGGAATACTAGTGGATCAGGGAAGAAACGATTAATTTCAATTAATAAACCAGCAGTAAAACCGAATAATGCCGCAGCAAGAACTGGTGCAGTCGATAGGTAAGTTAGAAAGTTTTTCATAAGAAAAGTGTTTCAAAAGTTAGTGGGAACAAACACTATAGGAGCCTTTCCTTTTTGAGTTGGCTGGGACTCGAACCCAGGACCAGTCGGTTAAAAGCCGAGTGCTCTACCAACTGAGCTACCAACTCCTACTATTAGTAAACTTGGTATAGAAACAAATGTCAATGTTTTGCACTCTATTTTAAAAGCGTTGACCAAGAAGAGGGGGGATCGTTATCTTCTTGTCCCTTACTAAAATATTAGATATACTAATACTGTTGTCTGACGAAACGATACACTACTGACCCTCTCTACCTTATGTTTACCCTAAAAATTTTTGTTTACACTGTAGTGATTTTCTTTGTTTCTTTATTTATTTTTGGGTTCCTTTCAAATGACCCAGGTCGTAACCCAAATGCACGTGATTTTGATTAAGAGATCTATTTGGCTACTTTGAAAAGTAGTCAGGTAGATCTCTTAATCGACTACTAGATTATAGTATACAAATTAATAAAAAAAGGGATTTGCGGTATTAGAAAAAATTCTATACCGCAAATCCCTTTTTTTATTTATATAATTCAGTACCTAAACGTAGTGCAAAGATACCTGTCACAAGGGAAGTAAATAGCGCAATAACAAGTTGACTATCTGATAAAGGCATGAAAAACTCCTTTTAATAAGTGAATCTTGTGAAAATCAATTACAGACTACTACCTTGACGTGCAGAAAGTAATACGATCACAAGCGGGCCCGCTGCTACGATAAAAAGTAGAGACCCTAATTGGAAAACGATTTCTAAGTTCATTCGGTTACCTCACATTGGATTATCTGAAACTAACAGAAGCTTGCCAAACAAACGCTAGTAGTAAAAAAAGAACAGGAATAACAGGCAATACATCAACAATTGGATCGAAAGGCGCGTACGCTTCCGGTAAACGAGCAAAGACTTCGAAAGATACAAGGTTCATAACTTACCTCTTCAAAACAGTTTTATAGTGATCAGATTCTGCTTTTTGCTGGGTCCACTCTTATAGTATACTCTAGGCTTACTAAAATGCCTATACCTCTTAGGAAGAAGTAATATATGAGAGCCTTCTGTCGGATTCGAACCGACGACCGTCGCATTACAAATACGATGCTCTAGCCCCTGAGCTAAGAAGGCAACAGATCTATACCTAATTGTACCTTGCTAACTTAGAAAAAGCAAGCCTCGATAAACGTACTTACTATTTTGTATTCTTCTGATGTCGGGCTAGTAATATAATGGAAGGTAGATTCTAATCAGACTGTAGAGTTAGCTTTTATTCAAAAGTTTTTTATCCTAAGTTCTTTCAAGTTATTTTTTTTACAAAGCTACTTGTTAAAACATACCTTTTATGCTAAACTTAAATTAGCGGGGTAGAGCAGTCTGGTAGCTCACGGGGCTCATAATCCTGGGGTCAGTGGTTCAAATCCATTCCCCGCCATTGATATACACCAGTGCCTTGATCAATCACAACCGAATATCTATCAAGAATATACTAATCCTATGCGTTCATTATATTTGGCCTTAGATTAACCTGAAAGATCTTATTTTTTCTGTCCCATGTGGTTTATTTATTTCAAAGGTGAACCCTTATGATAATTTCGTTATCGAAATCACAAGTGTATATTTATGTGACATGAAATATCATAGTTTGATTGTAGTATACAATGCTCTCTTCCAACTACTTTTACTTGATCTATTATTTTTACTTATTTATACAGATAGTTTTAAGCAAAATGTTTCGAATACGTCTTATGATTTTGCCTGTTCTACTGTTTTAGTCTTTAATGACGATGTTCTATATAAACTTGTTGACCCTACATAATTAACCAACAATTTTGTTGTTGATCTAAAATTAGAAGCGCCTCAAAACGGGGTTTTAGTAGTAGCATTAGATAACTTCGTGCTTTTCTTTTTACCTGATGAAGAAGCCCAGAACGTCATAGTTAATTTTGCTTTGACTTCTGAGAAAGTTGATTAAGCCTAAGCAATTGCAGGTCTCAAATCAACGCCCTGTTCCCTGGAAACCTCTTGTTCGACTGTAGGCAAAGTTGAAACTAGTAGGAACCCCCCCCGAGAAGAGGGAGTGTATTAATTAAGGCACGTCCGAGTGTTGCGGTTACTACTTATGCTTTGTGGTCAGCTTGTGGGACAATGGGCTATAGTTTCCCCGTTTAAATAGAAAAGAACTACTTTTCCATCGGGCTCTTAAAAAATCAATGGAAAAGTAGTTTTTTTTCTAGATTCATGCTAATTTAAATTTTGAGTAAAGTTTTTTTTTGTGTCTTAGGTCTTCAGTCCTAGAGACCTATATTTACATACACATGAGTTTAACTAGAAACAAAGTAACACCGCTTAAAACAGGTGATATTATCGATTATAAAAATGTTGATTTGCTCCGTAAATTTATTACAGAACAAGGGAAAATCTTACCGAGACGTATTACACGTTTGAATGCCAAGCAACAACGTTCTATCACACGTGCAATTAAGCAGGCTCGTGTGTTAGGATCTCTTCCTTTTGTGACAAAAGAAAGTTAAAATTTTTCCAAAGATTATTAGTATTTTTAGTACTAATAATCTTTGGAAAAACCTAATATTTTTACAATTCTACTTTACTGACGCTTTTGCTCCAGCTTCTTCTAGTTGAACTTTAGCTGCTTCAGCCTCTTCTTTACTAATGCCTTCTTTAATTGTTTTTGGTGTAGACTCAATTACTTCTTTAGCTTCTTTTAATCCTAATGAAGTAATCGCACGGACAGCTTTAATTACAGCAATTCGTTTATCTGACGGAACTTCGTCTAAAATAATATCAAATTCTGTCTTTTCTTCAGCTGCTGCTGCTCCATCGCCAGCTGGAGCTGCCATCATCATTCCACCACCAACAGGTGCTGAAGCATCAACACCGAATGTTTCTTCGATTTGTGAAACCAGTTCAGCTGCTTCTAAAAGTGTAATTGATTTAAGCTGTTCAATAATAGCATCGGTTGTTGTTGACATAATGAATTCCTCGTTTGTAATTTGAATAATAGTTTGTGTGCAATTAACGTTTAGAAAATTGTGGAGCTTTACGTGCTTTTTTTAAGCCATATTTTTTTCTCTCCTTTGAAAGAGAATTTCGCGTTAAAAAGCCTTCTGCTTTTAAAACCGCACGGCGGGTTGGTTGAAGTGCGCATAAGGCGCGTGCTATACCTAATTGAATAGCTTCAGCTTGGCCAGTAAGCCCACCACCAGAACATCGTATGATTACATCATACGAACCGTCTTCCAAGCCTACTGAATCTAAAGGTGCTTGCATTTTCCACGCTGAGCGTGCATTATACTGCATATATTCCGTACCGTCTTTTCCATTAATTAGAATTTTCCCAGTTCCACCAGAAACTAATTCTACTTGGGCTGTTGCCGATTTTCTTCGACCTGTAGCTTTTCCCATACGAACCTCTCCTTATAACATGTTTATTATGAAAGCTTCTCACCTTTGATTACTTCCTTGGTATCTCAAATCTTCTTTGTTATTTTAATCTGGTAAGGTGATCCCATGTTTATTTTGTAATGCTTCGATAACTTCCTGTACCGATTTCACCCCAAAGTTTTTTATACTGCGTAAATTCTCGTTCGAGTAATCTAATAGATCTTCGACAGTATTGATTTGGGCACATTTCAAACAATTGTATGCGCGAGTAGAAATACCTAATTCCTCAACACCAATAGAATGAAGCCCCAACTCTGTTTCTTTGGGAGATTTCTCAACAGTTGATTCTTTTGTACCCATTTTAACATCTACGTTAGCGGTAAGTACTAAGTTATCCTGTTTCTCGACTTCTCTTAAATCAATATAACCGACTTCGTCGTTGAGACCTAATTTCTCCTCATATTCAGTGATTGAGTAACACTGAGCATAGTCCATATTATCGTAGCATATGAATTTACGGGCTAGCACTAGTGCCTCTAAAGGAGTTAGGCTGCCATTTGTACCTACATCAAAATAAGCAACAAGGGTAGACATACTTGACAAAGCGTCATCTTTGAAATTGAATTTAGACAAAACAAACCCAGGCTCGTTCTGAAAGAAAGAGTTAACAGACCTTATTGTCGGGTTTTTATTTAGTATACTTAACCAACCGGACGGTAATGTTTCGGGCGGCCAGTCGTCATTTTTACTCTTGAGAGAGATCGTTAACTTTACACCAGGATCCAGGATCGTAAAGATCGGATCATCTGAGTGCATGATCTGATAAGGACAGTCTACGTTTTTACTTATTGCTCGGCTTGTCACTGGACCAGGCTTCTCCCCAATCAGAGAATGATCACTAATTGAGTCCTCGAAGTCGGGTACCGGGCCTTTGTAGTGTTTAAATTTAAGAGCAGATATGTTGTCCATTATATCTTTAACGGACTCTTTAACCCCGGGGATTTCAGAGTATTCATGCAATATCCGGTCATCTTTTTTACCTGCTACTTCCAAATAGAAACGGATTGCAAAAAAGCTAGGACAGACTATGTTATCAAATAAACTGTTTCGCAAAATTATTGCAAAAGACTCCGCATGTTTTTCAGAGCGGAAACCAAAAATACGGAATCTGCTCTTTTGGGAATCGTGGGTGTCAATATGATGGCCTAGAAGTTCCTCAACTCGAATCGAAAAATGCTCTTTTCCAGAGACCCATGTAAGTTCACGATCGTTAGCCATAATGATATAGGGGGGTAGAAAATATTGTGGGACAGCGTACTACTGAATTTTTAACAGTATCCACTGTTAAATTTATTTTAAAATAAGTGGTCTTTCAGGCCGTACTTTGGAACAGCCTGAAATAATAACCCTTTAAAGCGATGAACCTAGACCTGAATACGATCCGTAAAAGAAGAGAGATAGTAGACCAATAGCTGCAAGTCCGACTACTGTACCAATAAGCCATAAAGGAATTCTTCCTTTTGTTCCAGTATTTGCCATAAAGCATACTCCGTTTTCAAAACTAAACCACCTGTCACTCATTGCTCTTACTAATAGCTAGACTTGGTTAATTGAAAATATAGCTAGAAAATAAAACTGCTAAAACAAAAATTAGAAGTAAACCCCAATATAAACTTGTACGGTTTAATTCAACTTGTTGCTTGTTTGGATTAGGTTGTGTCATAGAAATCTCCAAAAATCTTAAGTAAATATAGAAGCCTTGAAAAGATTACTTCGGGCTTATCGCTGAATAAACTGCATAGCAGAAATAGAACCTAAGAAAAAAACAGTAGGTACAGCTAGTGCATGAACTGCAAGCCAACGGAAAGTAAAGATAGGGTATGTAAACGTTTTATTGCTTGTCATTTTTGTCCTTTTTTTTTCTACAAATTATACTTGTGTTTCTAATTGCTCGAGAGCATTAAAACGATCTGTAATAAGTGGAGTTGATTGTCGTGCTTCTGTAAAGTATTCATTTGGACGTGGTGTTCCAAAAACATCATAAGCAAGGCCTGTACTTACAAAAAGCCATCCTGCAACAAATAAAGAAGGAATTGTAATACTGTGAATAACCCAGTAACGAATACTTGTAACAATATCAGAAAAAGGGCGTTCTCCTGTTGAACCTGCCATAATTAACTCCTTTTATTTAGGTAGAGTATGCCATGCAATCGAAAGATATGCAAGAAGAGGATGTCTTGAAGACAAAGGAACAATCCTAACTACTGAATCGTTACTAGCATAACTTCTAGCGTTCCTATGGGCAAGATACTGAAAGATTTAGTGCCTAGGAATCCCCCTAAAGCATTAGGGGGAGACCATCAAAATCATTAGGTTTTTCTCTTCTATTCCAGGTCACTCAATAAGTAAATCTGGAAGAAGTTTAATTAACTGATTTGATCTTGCTCAATATAAAGGAAAAGCGAAGCCATAACAACGGCTGGGAAAACTAAACCAATTAATGGAACTAAGATAGAAGGTAAAAGAGAAGTCATCATAATTACGCGAAAATTGCAAACTATTTTTCTTTATTGTATATATTCTACCCACCGTGTTTTAGAAAAACAAGATTAACCGATTAAAAATAGTTTGTTTCTTTTCAAAATTATGCTATAGTACAAGTAAGTCAAAAAACCTTGAGTTGAAGTTAACTAACTCCGCCAACTAATTTTGTTGAGTGTAAGTGTAAATAGAATTCCTCTAATTTTTTATGTCTAGATATCGAGGGCCGCGTTTACGAATTGTCCGACGTCTTGGAGAACTACCCGGGTTTACAAGAAAAGTTTCTAAGAAAGAAAACCCACCTGGCCAACATGGAGCAACTCAAAACAAACAAAAAGCTTCGCAATATAGCATCCGCTTACGGGAAAAGCAGAAGCTTCGTTTTAACTATGGAATTAATGAACGCCAACTTCTTAATTATATGAAGAAAGCAAAAAAAGCTAAAGGTTCTTCAGGAGAAGTTTTACTTAAATTATTAGAGATGCGTTTAGATAATATTGTATTTCGATTAGGAATGGCACCTACTATTGTCGCAGCAAGGCAATTAGTGAATCATGGACATATTCTTGTCAATGATTCGTCTGTAGACATTCCAAGTTATACTTGTCGTCCAAAAGATCGAATCGCAGTTAAAGCGAATCAATCCTCTATTAAATTAGTTAAAAACTACCTTGAAACCAACGGAGCAATGACTTTACCTGAACATCTAACTTGGAGTTCAGAAACCCTTTTAGGTGAAGTAAAAGGTTTTGTTCAACGAAATTGGATTTCACTTCAGATTAATGAACTTCTGGTTGTAGAATATTACGCCCGAAAAGTTTAATGCTATTCATGTATTTCAAAAGATATTCCTCTTTCATTCAGTTTTTCTTATAAAAATACTATGGCACGCCAACAAAAAAAAATAAATACTAGAAAAGTAAAAAAGAAGGTAATCAAAGGGGTAGTCCACATCCAAGCAACCTTTAATAATACAATTATAACAATCACTGATAATAAAGGTGGTGTTGTATCTTGGTCTTCAGCTGGGGGTTGCGGGTTTAAAGGATCCAGAAAAAGTACACCTTTTGCAGCACAAAGTGCTACAGAAAAAGCAGCAAGACAATCCATGGATCAAGGTATGCGGAATGTTGAAATTGTAGTTACCGGCCCAGGTTCAGGACGTGAAACTGCTATTCGTGCGATTCAATCAACAGGGCTTGGAATAACAATGATCCGTGATATTACCCCAGTTCCCCATAATGGGTGTAGACCACCTAAGAAAAGAAGAGTATAACCTATTATAAAAAAATGGATATTTTACTAAACAAAAATATTGTCTATATTTGGCTCAATAACAACTTTATCTATGTTTCACTAAAGAAAAACTTTGTAAAATTTGCATATTTTATAGCAAAGTATTTTACGAAGCATACCCTTCTACTCATTCCACGTTTTGGAGTTTTTTTTATTATAACTAGGATCATCAATACCCAAAGTTCCCTTGTAATGAAGTATCTATGGTTCGGTTTAGTCGGTCTAGTTTATGTTTGGTTTACCGGTTACCAAGGAGAAGGAGAAAGAATCTGGATGCGTTGGTTAGCTGATACTGAAATTTTTTTAAACTGGCGGGAAATTACTTTTTTCGGTGAACTTTTTTCACGTTTATTTTTTCTATTACTTTGGGTCTCTTGTTTTTTCTCTTAATCGTTAGGTATACTAAGAATAGTTTATTTAAACAAAAAAATCATGGTTGAACCACTTTTATCAGGGATCGTGTTAGGTTTTATTCCAGTTTCAATTGCAGGTTTGTTTGTTACAGCATATCTTCAATACCGCCGTGGAGATCAACTTAATTTATAATTCATTTATGAATTTTGCGTAGGGTAAAACCTACGCAAATACTTTTGCAGAATCGTTACCTTTTTTGTATAATACAAAGTAGAAGTAATAGGAATGTAGCGCAGTTTGGTAGCGCATTGCATTTGGGTTGCAAGGGTCGCAGGTTCGAATCCTGTCATTCCTAGTGGTAAAAAACTTAAAATAAACAAAGTTACTTATCCTATTTCTGTACTCAAGAAAAGCAGGTATTGCATAATGGTAGTGCCCTTGCCTTCCAAGCAAGAGGCGGGGGTTCGATTCCCCCTACCTGCCTGCCAAAGACCTTCGAATAGAAGATTATTGGAAGAAAGATCTTCCAATAATCTTCTATTCGAAGATTTTTTTAATCCAT
>Ga0209713_10000416_pt1 | contig 23889 bp, 19 predicted proteins | sample ArcOceMetagenome_3_FD_187444 | JGI IMG/M metagenome (GOLD analysis project Ga0209713, IMG submission 187444) | Marine eukaryotic phytoplankton communities from Arctic Ocean - Arctic Ocean- Svalbard ARC20M Metagenome (SPAdes) (version 2) | ecosystem: Environmental > Aquatic > Marine > Oceanic... | reverse complement strand
TGGTTTTATATTAGACTCAAATTTAAGCAAAAAAAAACCTCTTATCCTTTTGGATGAGAGGTTTTTGATAAAATGTTATTTTTTATTTTATTGGAGTAGGAGTTACTACTTTTTTAAGTTCAGCAATTACTAATGGAGTAACATCATTCCCTCCGTCAAAGTAAACTACAGTTCCTTGAGTGATGTCAAATATGTAAGAATATCCGTTATCTTTCCCTACTACTTTAATTGCATCTTGCAATTGGTTTAAAAGGGGTCCCATCAATTCTTGTTGTTTTGCTTGGATTTTAGCTTGTAAACCTTGCTCAAATTCAATTGCTGCATTTTGTAATTCAGTAATTTCCTTTTCTCTTGAACCTTGAATTGTTTTAGAAAGAGTTTCTTTTGTACCTAAGTACTCAGTATATCTTTTTTGTACAGTAGTTTTAATGTCTTTTAATTCACTTATTTTACTATCTCTATATCTCTCCATTTCTTTGTTAGAGTCTTCGTATCCAGGAACTGCTATTAGTAATTCTTGAGCGTTTATGTGTCCGTATTTTTGAGCATTTGCGGGACTTGTAAATCCTAAAAGAGCTACTGCTAATATTGCTATTAATTTTTTCATTGTATTAATTGTATTATTTATTGTTAGTTGGTTTTTATTTGTATCCTAAGTTCTTAAGTATTCTCTGGCTTTTATCCAATTTAGAGTCTGCATATAAAATATTACTCTGATTTGCTTTATCAAATATGAAAGAGTAATTTCCTACAGAAGCCAATTCCTTTACAGCATTGTATACTTTGTTTTGAATGGGTTCGATTAATTCTTTTCTCTTTTGAAATAATTCACCTTCTACTCCAAATTTATCTTGTTGAAATTTTGACAAACCATTTTCCAAAGAAAAAATTTCTTCTCTTTTTTTCTTCTTCATATCTTCTGGAAGTAATAATTCTTCTGCTTGATATTGTTGGTATTTTTTATTGATTACCCTTTTTTTACTTTCAACATCAGCTTCCCATTTTTCTGATAAATCGTCTAAATTTTTTTGTGCTGTAATGTATTCTGGAATATTTTTCAAAATATAGTCAGTATCTACGTAAGCATATTTTTGTGCAAAAGTAGCTACTGAAAATAAGGCAATTGCCAAAGTTAAAATTATCTTTTTCATAGTGTTTTGTATTTTGAACGATTACAAATTTAGGGTTTAATATTAAATAAATGAAACTATTATTAAAGCGGCTTTATTCATTTGATTACAACTCTCCAATATTCATGCCAATCGTAAAGTGAAACTGCCCTTGTGGCTTAAAATTACCAGGGCTATGTAAGGCTGGTCTATATCCAGAATTGTTTTGGGTTAATGGGTCTAACCCCCATCCGTAATCTAATCCAATAAGTCCAAACATTGGTAAAAATAGTCTAAGCCCAACTCCCACAGATTTTTTTACCTCGAATGGGTTGTAGTCTTGGTAACTGTTCCAAGAATTTCCTGCTTCTCCAAATAGCATTGCAAAAACTGTAGCGCTAGGGTTAAGTGAAATTGGGTATCTCAGCTCAACTTTATATTTAGTAATAAGCGCATCACCCTCTGTAGATGAAATTGAATTATCTTCATATCCTCTCAATGCAATGTATTCTCTTCCTGCCAATCTAAATCCTGTAAGACCACTTCCTCCGTAATAAAATCTCTCGAACGGAGAAACTCCTTTTGCTTTGCTCCAAGGATTCAAGAATCCAAAACCAATACTTGAGTGAAGTACTAATTTTTTATCTTTAGATAAAGGCGTATACCATTTAGTAATAAATTTAATTTTATTGTATTCAATCCATTTGAATTTTTCTTGATTTGTTAAATCACTGTAGTCATCTCTGCCATCAAACATAGAATAAGGAGCAGTAGTTTTGAATGATAAAGTCATTTCTGAACCGCTTCTTGGATAAATTGGTTGATCTACTGAGTTCCTTGAAATAGAAAATTTTAAACTTAAGTTATTTGCAAACCCATTAGAAAAGTCATCTACTAAGTTGTAATTTCTAAGCGTGTAGTATTCATAGCCCAATTCTCCGTAAAAAGTAAAGAAATCATCTGGTTTTTTAAGCCTTGTTCCAATTCCAATTGCAGTACCAAAAACATCAAAAATTCTTGTGTTAGGGTCATTTCTTTTTGTTTGATCTAGTTTTTGTAAAGAGTAGTAGGCATTAAAACTAAATGAAGTTGGTTTTTTTCCTCCCAACCAAGGTTCAGTAAATGATAAACTTAAGGATTGAAAAAAGACATTGGCAGACCCTCTCAAACTTAATCTTTGTCCATCTCCAGTTGGTAATGGTGACCACGATTCTTTTTTGAAAAAGTTATTAATAGAGAAATTAGTAAATGATAGTCCCAACGAACCTACAAATTGATTTCCTCCCCATCCTCCAGATAATTCTATTTGATCGGACGGCTTTTCTGCTACTGTATATTCAATATCTACTGTTCCGTCTGCTGGGTTTGGCATTGGATTTACCCCCATTCTCTCAGGATCAAAATAACCTAAGTTACTCAACTCTCTTTGTGAACGAATAATATCTGCTCTACTAAATATCATTCCAGGTTTAGTTTTCAATTCACGCCTAATAACGTGGTCATTTGTTTTTGTATTTCCGTTTATAATGATTTTTCCAATTCTTGCAATTTTTCCTTCATATATGACGATATCAATATCAATCGAATCATTTTCAACTGTTTTTTCGACAGGAGTTACTTGAAAAAATAAATGTCCTTGATCCATGTATAAAGAACTTACATCTAGTTCTGTTTGACTCATGAAAAGCTTAGACTCTAGTTTCATTTTATTGTATTCATCTCCCTTACTTATTCCAAGAATAGAATCTAATTGTCCATTACGGTATTTAGTATTTCCTACCCAATTTATGTCTCGGAAGTAGTATTTATTTCCCTCTTTAATTTTTATATCAACGTTTATCGTATATGGATCATTAGTATAGACAGTGTCAAAAGTTATGGCTGCATCTCTAAAAGATTTTGAATTGTATTTAGCAATAATTGTTTGCTTTTCAGCTTCATAACTATCTTCTATGAATTTTGATCTTTTCCAGAACCTCCACCATCTTCTTTCTTTAGTTTCTTTAAGCGATTTTTTTATTTTTGCATCAGAAAGTACAGGAGCTTCTTTTTTAATTAAGCTTAATGGGAATTTAGTTTTTTCAATTGCATTGTTTCCATCAATCGTTATTTTATTAATCTTTACCCTTTTTCCTTTGTCAATATTAATAACTAATATTTGTGCATTATTCACCGAAGTATCAGGAAAACTAGTAATAGTTACTTTTGCATTCAAATATCCTTTTTCTACAAAATAATCTTTACACACAAATTTTGTGTTGTCCAATAAACTCTCTGTTATTAATTTTCCACTGTATAAATCAAGATTTTCTTTTAGTGATTTTGCTTGTGAATTTGTAATTCCTTTCAGTTGGTACCTAGCCATTCTGTTTCTCTCTTTTAAAGATATTTTTAAAAAGATTGTATTTCCTGTAATTTTTTCTGCGTAGATGTTAATGTCAGAATAGTTATTTACATCCCACAGTCTTTTTATTGCAGATGAAATGTCACTTCCAGGAATGGTAATTTCTTTACCTCTTCTCAATCCAGAGAATGAAATAATTCTTTCTACGTCAGTAATCACTGCACCTTCTACTGTGATACCTCCAATTTCATATTTTTTTGGACTAGCATAATCAATTTCAGAAGACGAAAATGTAAAGTCTTGAGCATGAACTTCTGCAACCATAAAGATTGATAAAAAGAGTATTTTAAAAATTAATTTCATATAATTTATTAGTTGTATTATTTAGCAACTTACTTAATTTGAGAACCAGTTTTTCCAAACCTACGTTCTCTGTTTTGAAATGAGCCTATTGCTTTATTAAATTCTTCTTCGGTAAAATCAGGCCATAGTGTATCGGTAAAATAAAATTCGGAGTAAGCTATTTGCCATAGCAAAAAGTTGCTGATTCTATATTCTCCACTTGTTCTTATGATTAATTCTGGGTCAGGAATGTCTACTGTAGTAAGTTTGCTACTAAAAACCTCTTCAGTTATGTCTTCAGGTTTCAAATTTCCACTTTTTACTTCTTTAGCAATTTGTTTTGTTGCTTCAAGAATTTCCCATCTAGAACTATAACTCAGTGCCAAAGTAAGAACTATTCCTGCATTTTTTTCTGTGTATTTTGCAGCTGAGATTAAGGCTTCTCTAGCAAACTCTGGTAAAAGATTGGTGTTACCAATAAAGTTAATTTTAACTTCGTTTTGATGTAATTCTTCAATTTCATTTGCAATGGTTTTTGCAAATAAATTCATTAATCCATCTACTTCTTCTTTAGGTCTGTTCCAATTTTCTGTAGAAAAAGTGTAAAGAGTTAAATAATCTATATTGTTTTTCTGAGCTGCTTTAAGTACTTCTCTTACAGAATTCACTCCACTGTTGTGACCGTGCAAACGATCTTTTCCATGGTTGTTTGCCCATCTTCCATTTCCATCCATAATTATAGCTACATGGCTAGGTGTATTGGCTGTATTTGAGTTTTGTTTAGACATTTCTGTTTATAATATGCGAAAATGATAAGAATTTTTGAGGTATGAAAGTTATGGCTGTGATAATTACACAGTTTTAACACATTTTATCATTTCTTTTTGAAGGGTAATTTGATATTTCTATTCAATTCTTTAGAAAGTGAATCACATTGTGGGCATTCATTTTCAAAATCATCCATAAAATAGGTTGGATCATAATGAGCTGGATCAACAGCAAAAACTAACTTTTTGCCTTTTAGTTTCAACACATATTCTCTGGGGTTAGATTGCACATTACTTTCCTTGAAATAAACAGCTCCTTCGGTAATTATCTCAACAATAGATTCAGCAGTAAAATCATTACAAACTAACTTGCAATCTATGTAATTACTGGTATTAAACTTAGTAGTCATGATGTTTTTCTTTACATCATTTCCTGGTAAAATGTTACATCCTCCTCTGTCTCCAAAGAAATAAGAAGTCATTACTAATCCCAATCCAAACCCAATTGCATACACTCTAATCCTTTTCCAAAAACTCATAATTTGCGAATTTATTTCTACGAATTTACGAGTAATATTCAACTATTGCCGTATGATTTATTCAATAATTTCAATGTCTTTATCCTCAATTATTTTTTCCCCTTTGTATCTCAGTAAAAGTTGAGCAATTGTTAACACATCATTCTGGCAATATTCTTTTATTCGTTCTAAATCTTTGTCTTCGTAATAGGTTTTTGCAACCATAGAACCATCTAAATCTTGTTTGGGTGAAGGAATATTAAAAACATGAGCTAATAACTCTAGAGAAGTATAGTGCTTGTAATCTCCAAATTTCCATAATTCCATAGTGTCTAGATGAAGTATCTCCCATGGTTTTTTTCCTGCAATATCTAATTGACTTGGCAATTTTAGACCATTTATTAAAGTCCTTCTTCCAAGAAACGGAAAATCAAACTCTTTTCCATTGTGGGCACAAAGCATGTAATTTTCCTTAAGTGTTTTATTCAAAAGTGAGTGAAAACCAGTCAAAATTTCTTTTTCGTTATCTCCATAAAATGATTTCACTCTCAACTTCAATTTTTTTCCTTCTTTCGTAATATAACCTGCAGATATACAAACAATCTTAGCGAATTCAGCATAAATCCCTGACTTACTATAGGCTTCTTCGGCATTAATTTCCTGGTATTTTTGAATGTATTTCGTCTTTTTATCCCAAAGATCTATAGTCTTTTTGGGTAAATCTTTAAAATTGTATTCCAAAGGAACTGTTTCTATATCAAGAAATATTATTTTTTGAAGGTCTAGGTTTTGAAGCATGATTGTAAATTATTTTATTCTTGAAATTACAAAATATTTTAACATAAAAAAAGCCGACTAATTTTAATTAGTCGGCTTTTAATTATTTTATAATTAACTTTTTATAATTTAAAAGTATCGTCAGAAATTGGTTTGTTTATTTCAACTTTATCTAATTTGAATTCCATTTTTTGTGGACCTTGACTTCCTTTCATCATATGAGGAATCATTACATTGTTTACTTTCTTGTAGTCAGAAAATTCTTGGACAACATTCACTTCACCTTGTGGAGATTTCTCAACAGAAGTTTCTTTTACTTTTAAGTTTGTTGTTGCATCATAAAATACAGATTTTACTTTTCCTGAAGGATATGTAGTTTCTACTTCGTAAGCACTGCTTCCATTCACCATTTTACTTCCAATTAATTTCGTTTTCACGTTTAATTCTCCATAAGCTAACTCTGGAATCATGTAACTATCAACTTTAGTATCTTGGTCTTTTCCTTCTGGTACTGGTACATTTTTACCTTGTGCAAGCATTTTTCCTTTATTCCCATCAAATATCATTTCTTGAACCACCATGTTCATTTGAACTACTTTGATTTCAGATTTTGTTTTGTTTGGTGCTGCAAAATAGTTAGTCATTAAGATATCCATTCCCTGCATTTTTGTAGAGTATTCACCTTTCATTGTTTTAATTCCTGCAATGTTTGATTCTCCTCCTAAAGCTTTAATGTAGTTTGCAATAACAGTTTCTACAGTTACACCTGCAGCTACCGTTTCAGCTTTCTTTGGAGCTGACACTTTATTTCCTTCAATATCTAAGTAGTTTAAATTACCAAAACGAGCTAGTTTTTCTCCAATTTCACTTGCTTCACCTACAACAATAATACTCATGTTTTCTGGCTTCATATATTTGTTAGAAACTCTTTTAATGTCTTCAACTGTTACAGCATCAATTCTTTTCAAGTAGTTTTTGAAATAATCTTGGTCCAATTTGTAATCGTCAATGTTTGCTGCAAACCTTGCAATTGTTCTAGCGCTTTCAAGGGCTTGAGCAAATGTTCCTGCAATGTAGTTTTTAGCATTTTGTAATTCCTCTGCACTTACATTTTCAGTTCTTATTCTATTTATTTCATACATGAACTGATCTATTGCACTATCTGTTACTTCGTTTCTTACTTTGGCAGAAGAAGAGAAGTTTCCAATTAATTTGTTGGCTCTAACTCCTCCATACGCTCCGTAAGTATATTCTTTATCTTCTCTTAAGTTTTGGAATAATCTTCCAGCAAATCCACTTCCAAATATTTGGTTAAAAACCTGTGCAGCTTCATAATCTTGATCTCCTAGTTTAATTTCAGCTAGGTTACTAATTTGAATGTTTGATTGAACAGCCCCTTCTTTATTTACTACATAAACTTGAGTTTTTTCAGGTGAAGCTGGTGTTGAATAAGAATGAGTTGGAACGTCTCCTTTTTTCCACTCTCCAAAATATTTAGTTACTAATTTCTCTGCATCTTCTTTAGTAATATCTCCTACAATTGTAAGCAGTGCATTGTTTGGTTTGAAATAAGTATTGTAATACTCTTTGCAATCTTCCAATGTAATATTCTTTAGAGCTACTTCGGTCATAAACTCTCCGTAAGGATGTCCTTTTCCGTACAAAACAAGAGATTTAACATTTCCCATGATTGCATCAGCATTGGTAGAACTAGATTTTAACCCTTCCACTGCTTCGTTTACTTTTTTACCCAATTCATCTTCAGGAAAAACAGGGTTTAGGGTTACGTCTGCAAGAATATCCATTAGTTTATCATTGTATTTTGATAAACCAGAAGTGAAAGCACCAGAGCTATATACTCCCATGTTTGCACCCATAAAATCTACTTCTTCGTTTAGCTCTTCTTTTGTTCTGTTCTTTGTCCCAGCTTCCATTAAGTCTCCTACCATAGAAGTGTATCCAGCTTTGTCCCCTTCTACAATTGGGTCAATGTCATACGATAAGTTGAAAGAAACGGTTGGTAGTTTATTGTTTTCTATCACAAATACTTTCATCCCATTTTTCAATGTAAATTCTTTGTGGTCTCCTATTTGTAATGCTTTAGCTTCTGATGCGCTAGGTCTAATACTTCTATCCAGTGGAGTAGAAGTTGTGCTACATGCTCCCAAAGTAAAAATAGCAAGTGCGGTTATAATTATATTTTTCATAGTCTTAATTTTAAAATTGGTTTAAATGAGAATTTATTTCTTTGGAAGGTAATAAAGGGTAACACTATTTGATTGAACTAAATATGTTTTAGACACTCTCATAATATCTTCTCTTGTTACTGCTTTGTATTTTTCTAATTCAGTATTAATTAAGTCAGCACTTCCAAACATCATGTGGTAATCGGCAAGACTTTCTGCAATTCCAGCCATTTTTGAATTACTTCCTACAAAGTTGTTTTCCGTAATGTTTTGAATTTTTTGAAATTCCTTTTCAGTGATTAATTCAGTTTGTACTTTTTCAATTTCTTTTACGATTGCTACTCTAACATCTGATGCAGTGTAACCTTGATTTGGAAATCCTAAAGTTGCAAAGAATCCTCCACTTTCAAAACTCATAGAAAAACCAGCTACTTGCACAGCCATTTGTTTGTCTTCTTTAAGAGCTACGTTTAATCTAGAACTTTTTCCGTTAGATAATAAGGTAGATAACATGTCTAAAGCATAAGCATCTTTAGTTCCTTGTTTTGGCACTTTGTAAGCTTGAAAAACTGCTTTCAGTTGAATGTTATCATAAACAGAATCAACTATTGGTGTTGTTAATAATGCATTTGGCACAACTGGTCTTGCAATTGCAGTTACTCCTTTAGGAATACTAGAAAAATACTTAGTGATGTATTTTTTAGCATCTTTCATATTAATGTCACCTGTAAGAACTAAAGTTGCATTGTTTGGCACATAATACTGATCGTAAAATGCTTGAAAATCTGCGATAGAAGCTGCATTCAAATCATCAAAAGAACCAATTGGAGTCCATTCGTAGTTTGTTCCTTTATACATTCTTTTTGCAATCTCTGGGTACCAACTAGAATAAGGTCTATTGTCAGAAGTTCTTTTTTCTTCTTTCACGACTTCTCTTTGGTTATCTACACCTGCTTGAGTAATTTTTGCATTCAGCATTCTCTCACTTTCCATCCATATTCCTAATTCCAATTGATTAGAAGGTAACACACAATGGTAATAAGTTTTATCACTTGACGTATAAGCATTAATTGTTCCTCCTACAGATTGAACAATTTTAGCATATTCATCTCTTGCAATGTTTTCAGATTCTTCAAACATTAAATGTTCAAAAAAGTGAGCGTATCCTGTTTTTCCAGTTACTTCATTTTTGGAACCAACATGGTACAATACACTAACAGCTACAATAGGCGTAGAGTTATCTTGGTGTAGAATTACGTGTAGACCATTCTCTAGGTCAAATTCTTTAAATTCAATTTTGTTCTTTTGAGCAAAATTTGAGCCTATCATTGTTAAGCAGGCTACTAATAAGGTTATTTTCTTCATTTGTTTATTTTTGATAAATAATTAATATTGCCGATTATGGCTTAAGTCTTATCTAATTTTGAATCAAATGTATAATTTTGAATTGGATTAATTAAATTTAAAGGACAAGAGGTTTTATTTGTAGATAAATGGAATTATGAGTACTATCGTTATATGAAAGGTAATTACAAAGAAGTAGAGGCAAAAAAATACTTGGGACAACATTTTTTGAAAGATGAAAATGTGTGTAAATCCATTGCCAATACGGTAGATGATTTTGAAAGTGTTTCTAAAGTTGTGGAAGTTGGACCTGGAATGGGTGCAATTACTAAGTATTTAATCAAAAAAGAACACCCTTTTTCTGTGATAGAAGTAGATGGAGAATCGATTACTTATTTGCGAGAGAATTATCCAGAACTTGATGTAGTAGATTTCAATTTTTTGAAACTAGATTTAGGGACTTTAAATGACAATAACCCGTTTAGCCTTATAGGAAACTTCCCTTATTTTATTTCTGCTCAAATTCTAACTAAGATATTTGACAACAGAAGTTTAGTTTCAGATGTTGTTGGGATGTTCCAGAAAGAAGTAGTGGAGAAAGTTATGGCAAAGCCAGGCAAGAAAAACTACGGAATTATTAGTGTATTGCTTCAAGCTTTTTACGACATGGAGTATTTATTTACAGTAGATCCAAAATCATTTGATCCACCACCAAACGTGCAATCTGGAGTGATAAAAATGACGAGGAACTCTGTGATAGAACTACCAATAGAAATTGGAACATTTAAGCAAGTAGTGAAATTAGGCTTTAACCAAAGAAGAAAAACTTTGCGTAATTCCTTAAAATCTATTTTGCCAGACGAAATAAGAGACGAAGAAATTTTTAGTAAAAGACCTGAACAATTAGAGGTTCAAGAATTTATTGAGATTGGAATAATGATTGAAAAACATAGAGATTAATATGGAAGAGAAAAAACTGTTTTTATTAGATGCTTACGCTTTGATTTTTAGAGCGTATTATGCGTTTATCAAAAATCCAAGAATAAATTCTAAAGGTTTTAATACTTCGGCAGTGTTAGGATTTACTAATTCTATGTTAGATATTATTAATAACCAAAAGCCAACTCACTTAGCAGTAGTTTTTGATTATCCTGCACAGACTTTTCGTTCCAAAGAATATGCCGAATACAAAGCTAACAGGCAGGAAACGCCAGAGGACATTAAAACCTCAGTTCCAGTAATTATGGAATTGATAAAAGCTTTTAATATTCCAATCTTGATGAAAGAAGGGTTTGAAGCAGATGATGTAATTGGAACACTTTCTGTAATGGCAGAAAAAGCTGGATTTACGACTTACATGATGACTCCTGATAAGGATTTTGCACAATTGGTTACGGATAAAGTTTTTATGCATAAGCCACCAAGAGGAGGAAAGCCTGCAGAAGTTTGGGGAGTAGATGAGGTAAAAGATGCTTTTGGAGTAGAGGATCCAAAGCAGGTGATTGATATTTTAGGATTGATGGGTGATGCTGCAGATAATATCCCTGGAATCCCTGGAATTGGTCCAGTGGCTGCCAAAAAACTAATTGGACTGTATGGTTCTATGGAGAACATAATTGCTAATGCAGAGGAATTAAAAGGCAAGCAAAAAGAAAATGTAATCAACTTTGCTGAACAAGGATTAATGTCCAAAATGTTGGCAACAATTGTGCTGGATGTTCCTGTAGAATTTAACGAAGAGAAAATGAAGCTTTCTCCTCCCAACAAAGACAAAGTTGTTGAACTATTTAGTGAGATGGAATTCAGGACACTTACAAAAAGAGTGTTTGGAGTAGAGATACAACAAACACAAACTGGAGATCAGTTAGATATGTTCTCAGTAAATGTGCCAACAACAGATGCAGAACAAATTCCAGAAACTCCAACAGAATTTAAAACGTTAGAAAACACAGAAACTAACTATTCATTAATAGATACGAAGGAAAAAAGGACTGAATTGATTGGTAAATTGATGAATGAAAAATCAGTTTGTTTTGATACCGAAACCACTTCCTTGGACTCATTGAATGCTAAATTGGTTGGGATTGCATTTTCATTCAAAGCAGGAGAAGCATTTTATGTTTCAATTCCTAAAGAGAAGAAAGAAGCAAATGAAATTGCGCAAGAATTTAAAGGATTCTTCGAAAACGAAGGCATTGAAAAGATTGCTCATAACATGAAATATGATTTGGCAGTTATCCTTAATTATGGAATAGAAATAAAAGGAAACTTGTTCGATACTATGGTTGCTCATTATTTGATTCAACCAGACATGAGGCATAACATGAATTTATTAGCGGAGACTTATTTGGGTTATAAGCCAGTTTCTATAGAAGCCTTAATTGGTAAAAAAGGGAAGAATCAGAAAAACATGGCAGATTTGGAGCCGTCTCAAGTTTCGGATTATGCGTGTGAAGATGCAGATATCACTTTCCAATTAAAACAATTATTCGAACCAAAATTATCGGAAACAGATACAGATAAATTATACAAAGAAATTGAAGCTCCGTTAATCACTGTTTTAGAGAAAATGGAAAGAGAAGGAATAAATCTAGACGTTCCTGCTTTGGCAGAATTTTCTATTGAACTAGGAGTAGACTTAGTGAAATTGGAAACTACAATAAAGGAAATGGCTGGAGTGGATGACTTTAATTTAGATTCACCCAAACAATTGGGGGAAGTTCTGTTCGAGAAAATGGACATTGATGTAAAAGCAAAGAAAACAAAAACGGGTCAATATTCTACCAGTGAAGAAACTCTAAGTAAAATGGTGGGTAAACACGATATTTTTGAATTAATCTTAGAATACCGTTCCTTAAAGAAATTGAAATCTACTTACGTAGATGCTTTGCCATTATTGATTGATGAAAAGACCAAACGAATTCATACAAGTTACATGCAGACAGTTGCAGCAACAGGAAGATTAAGTTCGGTAAATCCAAATCTTCAAAATATTCCTATTCGTACAGAAAAAGGAAGATTGATAAGGAAAGCATTTATTCCAAGGGATGAAAATCATACTTTATTAGCGGCAGATTATTCGCAAATAGAGTTGAGAATTATTGCAGCATTAAGTGGAGACGAAGGAATGATAGAAGCATTTAACTCGGGTCACGATATTCATACTGCAACAGCCTCTAAGGTTTTTGATGTGCCAATGGAAGACGTCTCAAGAGAAATGAGAAGCAAAGCCAAAATGGTAAACTTTGGGATTATCTATGGTATTTCGGCATTTGGATTGGGACAAAGGTTGTCTATTCCAAGAAAAGAAGCTAAAGAGATTATTGACAGTTATTTTGATAAATACCCAAAAATAAAATCTTACATGGAGGAAGTGGTTGTCACTGCTAAAGAAAAAGGATACGTAGAAACTTTACTCGGAAGGAGGCGAAATTTAAAAGACATAAATTCGGCCAATGCAATTGTAAGAAGTCATGCAGAGCGAAATGCAATTAACGCACCTATACAAGGAACAGCAGCAGATGTGATAAAAATTGCAATGATAAATGTGCAGAAAGAAATGGAAGAAAAAGGATTAAAATCAAGGATGTTACTTCAAGTACATGATGAATTAGTTTTTGATGTAGAAAAAAGTGAAGTCGAGGTGATGAAGCAACTAGTGAAAAAGAATATGGAGGGAGCTGTGAAAATTGCAGTACCTTTGGATGTAGAAATGAACACAGGACATAACTGGTTGCAAGCACATTAGTTTGTGTGATTAATGACTAGGCAATAGTGACTAGTTTTTTATTTTCGTGTTATTCGCAGTATTTTTAAAGAATCACAAGTTCCTTCCCTAAGGGAATGCTAGGATGAGATTTATTTCATACTTTTGACAAATCACTACTTACTAATAACTTTTTCCTAACAACTATGATTACAAATAATGACATAATGAAAAAACTGAGAGTTGCTCACAGTTTTAGAGATGATGATATTTTAAAAGTCTTAGAGTTAGTTGATTTTAAAATGACTAAACCAGAATTGAATGCAATTTTTCAAAAAGAGGGTCATCAAAATTACAAAGAATGTGGAGATCAACTGTTGCGTAATTTCTTGAATGGGTTAATTATTCACTTGAGAGGGCCAATGCCTAAAAAAGAAGACAAACCAGAACAAAAAAAGTCTTTTACTAAACCACATCCAGGAAGAAAGTAGTTGTCTATTTAACTTGCCTTTTTCTGCTTTTTGCCTTGACGCAAAAAAAAGAGTGTTTTATTTGACAAGTTATAAATTGCTGAAAGAAAATCGTAATTGTCAGTCCGAGTGATTTCAGTATGCGTTAGCAAAACTGAAATAGTATCGAGAACAAATCTAGAGTCTTTCCATTATTATTCCGTATTTTTTTCATCTTGTCATTCCAGTCTCCGAGATGGAATCTAAAGTTTTCTATTTTATAATTTTTTTGTGATTAATAATCATTCAGTTGTTTTGTAAAACATTAGGTTTCAAAACTAGTTTGAAAGAATAAGAAAATTAACCCATCCAAAAACAATCCTGCCAGTCTATTACCATATGAAATAACAATCCAATGGCAATAATTCTTGTTTTCTTAGGGATTAAAAAAAGAAAATAAACTCCAATGGCATAATAAGAGTGAAGAGGATGGAAGTTAATTCCACATCTATCTGGGTCAAAAACAGGATTGGCTAATAAATGATCAAGATCTACCAGCATGGTAGCCAAAAAGATTAAATAAATTTGTTTCCATTTTTCACGAAAGAAAACAAAAGCAATTAAGCCAGGAAATAATAAGTGAAGGCTATAATGAAGGATGGGCTGGAAGTAATCCATTATTCAGCTTTCCAAATTGTATTGCAAGCAGTACATTTAATTTGAGGAGCCTTATTAAGCATTATTCTATAAGTAAGAACACCTTCCTTACAAACGTAACAAGTCATAGTTGGGCTCATTCGCTTTCTTTTTTGGTAAGCTTTTACTCTACAATTGGTAGAGCAAAATTTCTTGGCCTTTTGGTTTTTAATTGTTATTTCCTTTTTGCAAAATTGACAAGCGGCCATCGTTTCTTTTTTTTGAATTAATATTCTAAGTAATTAAAAATAGTCGAGATTAAGGCAGAATTCCGAAGATTTATAATATATTTTGAATCGTTCATGAAAAAAAAGCATAGTTTCATGAAGAAAACAATAAATAAGTAGAATAAGAGGTGTAAATAATCAATTGCATTTTATATATTTAAAAAAAAACAAAACAATGAAAAATATTCTAATTCCTTTTCTTATTGCTGCATTAATGATTTTTTCCTGCAAAAAATCATCTAAAGAAGAAGATACTCAATCCTTAGTGGTTGCTGAACAAAACATGAGTGTTATAGCAAAAAGAACAGCTACATGGTGCGGACCCTGCGGAAGTTGGGGGTTTCCTGCATTTGAAAATTTAGAAACAATTTTTGAAGGAGAAGCAGTATTTATGGCATGGAAAGATGCATTTGTTTCACCAAAAGGAAGTGAACTTTTTGACGAAGTAGGTCCATTGTTTGATCTTGGAAATGGGGTTCCAACTTTTTTTACAAATTTTATAAAAGGAGGGAGTGATACAGATCTGGTAGAGAATCATAATAATGCACCCGTAGTTGCGAATTCAAATTATAATTTTTCTGTTTCTGGAAATAAAGTGAGTTTAATTACTACTACCAAGTTCTTCCAAGATGTAGAAGGAGATTATTTAATGGCTCCTTATATGATTGTTGATGGGATTATAGGAAATCAAGCAGGAAATCCCGCTGGAGCAAATACAGTTCATCATAAGTATGTTTCAGATATAGCCAAACCAGTAACTTCATCTGAGGTTAACAACTTTGGTTATACAATTGCTTCTGGAGGTGCTAAATTAGGACAAACAATAAGTATGGAATTTGAATTGACAAAAGATCCAAATTGGAATAACAGCGATATATCTTTCGGACTTATTATATTTAGACAAGAATCTTCAGATTCTCTTACTTTTATAAATGCATTTACTAAATGATAAAAGTGAATAAAAGTTTATATGTATTTTTAATACTCTCAATGTTTTCATTGGGAGCATTTTCACAATTAAAATTTGGAATAAAAGTAGGAGTTAATAATACTTTTCCTTCTTATAAAATAAATACAGAAGGAATAGTGAAACCTAAAACCTCTGGTTTTGGAACAGTTTATGGTTTTTTTTTAGACCTACCAATTTCTGAGACTTTTATTTTCCAATCTGAATTATTAACAGATTTCAGGTATTATACTGCTCATACTCTTATTGAAGCTAATTCGACTAACTTTTCTTCAAAAACAGAGGACTTTGGATATAATAAATTAGCTTATTTCGAAATACCTCTATTGTTTAAATTTAATACCCGTTTGAAAACATCTAGTAGCTATGGGAGTGACAATTACTTTGGAATATATGCAGGCCCTTTAATAGGAATTAAACTCTCAGAAAGTTATGAGGGTAGTAGAACCTCTACCGTTACTTCGTTTGATCAAAAGACAGTTTCTACCAATGAAATTGAAAACTACAGTGTCGATTTTAAACCTCTAGATGTATCAATATCAGCAGGAGCTATGTTGGACTTTGAAAGAGGTTTAAGACTTGAAATTAGATACATTAGAAGCGTTTCCAAGGCTAATACTGATACTGATTTTGGAATCAGCTATAATTTATTGCAATTTAGCTTTGGCTACAACTTTATTAAAGGTTAAAACCATAGGTTATAAAGGTGCAAAAAAGTGTTGTGATTTCGTTAATTAACAAATTTATCGAAATTGTTAATAATTATAATTACCTTTGTGCAGAAATAAGGGTTTCTTGAAAAGTCGTAATGTCGTGTTAGAGTTTTTTTTTAAGGAATTTTTATAATTATAAATTGATTAAAAAAACGTCTATGACATTTGAAGAACTAGGCCTCAAACAAGAGGTCCTGGATGCGGTTGCATCTCTAGGTTTTACAGAACCTTCACCAATTCAACAGGAAGCAATTCCACAATTATTAACTGAGAACAAAGATTTAGTAGGTCTTGCCCAAACGGGAACAGGAAAAACTGCTGCTTTTGGTCTACCAATGGTAAATCAAATTGATTTTGACAGTAAAAAAACTCAAGGACTAGTAATATGTCCTACGAGAGAATTATGTATTCAAATTTCGAAAGATTTTGTTTCCTATTCTAAAAACTTTAGAAATGCAAATATTGTTCCTGTGTATGGAGGAGCAAGTATAGATACTCAAACTAGACAATTGAATAGAGGAGCACAAATAGTTGTGGCTACTCCAGGAAGATTGGTAGATATGATTAAGAGAAAAAGAGTTGATCTTTCGCAAGTTCAATTTGTAGCTCTTGATGAAGCAGATGAAATGCTTAACATGGGTTTCAAAGAAGATATTGATGGTATCTTGAGTAATACTCCAGATACAAAAAAAACTTGGTTGTTTTCTGCAACAATGCCAAGAGAGGTCGTGAGAATTGCAAAACAATACATGACAGATCCTATTGAAATTACAGTAGGAACTAAAAATGCGACAGCAAAAAATATCGAGCATCAATATTTTAGAGTGAACGATAGAGATAGATTTGATGGATTGAAAAGAATCATTGATTTTGAACCAGACATGTATGGAGTTATTTTCTGTAGAACCAGAAGAGAAACTGCTGAGGTTGCAGAGAAATTAATGAAAAACAATTACAGTGCAGAACCACTTCACGGAGAATTGTCTCAAGCACAAAGAGATAGAGTAATGAGGTCTTTCCGTAAAAAAGACATTCAATTATTGGTAGCAACTGATGTTGCTGCAAGAGGAATAGATGTAGATGACATTACTCACGTAATAAATTACAACTTACCTGATGAAATTGAAAGTTATACGCACAGGTCTGGAAGAACTGCAAGAGCAGGAAAAAAAGGAGTTTCTATGTTGTTATTGAACAATAGAGAAGCAGGTAAATTAAGACAGATTGAGAGAATCATCAACACTGAAATAAAGCAAGCTAAATTTCCTACGGGAGAAGATATTTGTAAGAAACAATTGCTACAATTGATTGATAAAGTTGTAGATGTTGAGGTTAAAGAAGACCAATTGAATCAATTTTTACCAGCAATAGAAGAAAAATTAGCTGAATTATCAAAAGAAGAAATAATTAAAAAATTCGTTTCTGCTGAATTCAATAAGTTTTTATCTTACTACGGAAACTCAAGAGATATTAATGACATGTCTGCTGCTAGCAGAGGAGGTGACAGAGATAGAGGTGGAAGAGGAGATAGAAGAAACGACAGAGGAAGAAGTGATAGAGGGGGAAGTGACAGAGCGCCAAGAGGAAGAAGTGATAGAAGCGACAGAGCACCAAGAGTAGATAGAGGTGATGATAGAAGAGAAAGAAAACCAAGAAGAGAAAGAACGGACGACAGAAACGAAAGTGAAAGTCACAACAGAAATCTTGATGGAGAAACTACCACTTTATTTATAAATGTAGGTTTGAAAGAATTTACGGATAAAGGGCATTTAATAAGAGTATTATGTCAAGAAGGTGGAGTGGCTGGAAAGAATTTAGGAAGAATCAGAATGATGGATAAATTTACCTTTGTAGATGTAGCTCCAAAAGTTGCTGAAAAATTACTAAAAGGAATAAACGGAGTAGAAATAGAAGGAGGAAGAACAATGAGAGCTGAAGTTTCTAGCAATTAAATTTTCATTTAAAATATAAAAGGATAGTTATTAAAATAGCTATCCTTTTTTTATGCGTTAAAAACAACAATAAAAAATTATATTTTCCCTATTTTTGAATAGAAAGTAAAAAAGAAAAATGTTTTTAGAATCACACACAAATAGCAATGAGAGGAGAGGCTGGATTGAGGTAATTTGTGGGTCCATGTTTTCTGGAAAAACGGAGGAATTAATTCGTAGGATGAAAAGAGCAGAATTTGCTCAACAAAAAGTTGAGATTTTCAAGCCTTCGATTGATACCCGATACAGTGATGAAGAAGTAATTAGCCACAATAAAAACTCTATTCGTTCTACGCCTGTACCTTCATCTAGTAATATTTTATTATTGGCAGATGGTGTTGAGGTAATTGGTATTGACGAAGCTCAGTTTTTTGACGAAGGCCTTGTAGATGTTTGTGTTCAATTAGCAAACAAAGGATCTAGAGTTATTATTGCAGGATTGGATATGGATTTTTCAGGAAAGCCATTTGGTGTAATGCCAAAATTGATGGCAGTTGCAGAATACGTAACAAAAGTGCATGCGATTTGTGTAAAATGTGGAAGTTTAGCTCAGTTTTCTCATAGAAAAAATCTAGATGAAAAAATAGTAATGCTTGGAGAAACAGATTCTTACGAGCCGCTTTGTAGAGTTTGTTTTAATAAAACTCAGGAGAAATAATGAATTACTCTCCTAAGGATATTGCAAAACTTACAGAAGGAAAATTGATCTCTTCTTGTGACCTTAAGATTAATCATGTTTCTACTGACAGTAGATCAGTACAAAACTCAAGAAGCACAATATTTTTTGCTTTAAAAACTGAAAATAGAGACGGACATAATTTTACTTCTGACGTACTGAAAGCTGGTGTAAAAACACTTGTAGTTTCTAAGAATGAACACAGTTACGATTCTTCTATATCTGTAATAAAAGTAAAAGACACTTTGCAAGCCTTGCAAAATTTTGCTGCAGCCCATAGGGCAAATTTTAGTACTCCTGTTATTGGTATTACTGGGAGTTACGGAAAAACAATGGTAAAAGAATGGCTGTATCAACTATTAAGTCCAGATTTCACTATCTGCCGAAGTCCCAAAAGTTTTAACTCTCAATTAGGAGTTCCACTTTCGGTATTGTTGTTAAATGAGAGTCATACTTTGGCTATTTTCGAAGCAGGAATTTCGGAAGTAGGTGAGATGGAAAATTTAGAGAGAATGATAAAACCAACAATGGGAGTGTTGGTTAAAATGGGAGAAGTTCATCAGCAAGGATTTATTTCTTTAGAGGAAAAAATAAAAGAGAAAAAAAAATTATTAAAAAACTGTGTTTCCACTATTGAGTTACCAATAAAATTAGAGGGATTTACTTTTCCTTTTTCAGATAAAGCATCAATCGAGAATTGTGAAATTTGTGTTGCCGTTATGCAACAAATGGACTATGCTAACAATGTAATTCAAGAGCGCATAAATTTGTTGACTCCACTCGCTCTTCGTCTAGAAATGAAAAAAGGGATAGAGAATTCTACGGTCATCAATGATGGATATAACATCAGTTATTCGTCCTTAGTTTTGTCTTTAGAGTATTTGAATTTACAAGCAAAAACGTTTCCTAAAACTGTAATAATTTCTGATATTCCAGAAACGCCTTTTTCAGATAAAAAGTTAATTAATTTATTAAATTCGAGTAAATTAAAACAAATTTTAGTTATTGGAAATAATAAGCTTGAAGGAATTGAAACGGGGGTTTTAGTTCATTATTTCACTTCAACTCAAGAGCTAAAACAAGAGATAAATCAATATGATTTTCAAGACCATTTTATCTTAATAAAAGGAAGTAGAATCCATAGGTTAGAGCAAATTGCACAAGTCTTAGAAAAGAAGAATCACAGAACGGTTTTAGAAATTGATTTAAATAAATTGAGTACCAACGTTTCTATTTACAAAAATAAGTTGCGACCTAATGTCAAGGTAATGGCAATGGTAAAAGCATTTTCTTATGGGGCTGGGACAGTTGAAATCCCAAAAATACTGGAACAAGAAGGGGTAGATTACCTTGGAGTCGCCTATACTGAAGAAGGAATTGCATTAAGAAATAATGGAATAAAAACTCCCATTGTTGTTCTAAACCCAGAACCCGGTTCTTTTTCAGATTTGATTAGTTATGAGTTGCAACCAGAGATTTATTCTCTTCAGGAATTGGATGAATTTGTGAGAGACTTAATAGTCGCAGGTAGGCAAGACTTCCCAATTCATATAAAATTGGAAACAGGAATGAATAGATTAGGGTTTTTGCCAAATGAAATCCCGAAGTTGATCCAATACATTAAATCTCAGCCAGAAGTATACATTAAAACAGTCTTTTCTCATCTCTCCTCTGCTGATGACAAGGAAGAAGAAGATTTTACTTTGGGGCAAATTAAGAAATTTGAATTGTATAGTAATCAATTGACTTCAGCATTTAATTATCCTATTGACAAACATATTTTGAATACGGCAGGAATAGAAAATTACCCAGAATATCAATTTGATATGGTGCGTTTGGGGATTGGAATGTATGGAATAAATGTAAGTGACAATTCAGAAATTAAACCAATAAGTTCATTAAAAACTGTTATTATTCAATTGAAAAAATTGAATAAGGGAGACTCTATAGGTTACGGAAGACAAACAATTGCAGAGGAAGGAATGATAATTGCTATTTTACCAATTGGCTATTCGGATGGATTGAGAAGAAGCTTAGGTAATGGGAATTATTCATTTTATGTAAATGGAGAACAGTGTTCTCTTGCGGGAAATATCTGTATGGATATTTGCATGATAAATGTTACAAATTGCGAAGTGAAAGTAGGGGATGAGATAGAAATTTTTGGAGAACATAATTCCATAGAAGATTTAGCAAATACAATGGGGACTATTCCCTACGAAGTGTTGACTTCTATTTCGCAAAGGGTGAAAAGAGTTTTTTACAAAGATTAATTCTTAACGCTCTTTAACCAAAAAATAATTGTATTCACAGAGTTTTTAAAGTAAATTTGTTGAATGAAATCATTGAAATTCATACCGACAATTATTTTTGTGTTTGTTTCCTTCTTAGGAAATACACAATTTCAAACTACAGAGAAAGATTCTCTAGAAGAGATTTATGTTCAAATTTCCGGAATCATTGTTACAGGTAGTAACTTAACTCCAGTTCCATTTGTTACTGTTTTAGAAAAATCCTCTTACCGAGGTACAAGTTCCGATTATTACGGTTTTTTCTCCTTTGTAGCAATGCCAGGAGATACGATTATCTTCTCTTCTATTGGTTTTAAAAAATCATATTATGTGATTCCAGATACACTTACAAATGGAAGGTATTCTTTAATTCATACCTTAGAAGAAGATACAATTTTATTAGCTCAATATGACGTTCACCCTTGGCCATCTAGAGAACAATTTAGGGATGCTTTTTTAAATACCGATATTCCAAATGATGATTTAACGAGAGCTCAAAATAATTTAGATGAAGAAATTTTAGTGTTAAAGCAAGAGGCATATCCAGCAGGGGGTTCTTTAAATTTTAAGTGGCAAATGAATGAGGTTCAGTCTCGATTGTATTATGCAGGACAGGCTCCACCTAATAATTTACTTAATCCAATTGCTTGGAGTAACTTCATAAAAGCTTGGAAAAATGGAGAATTAAAACGAAAATAATTCTTTATTTGCAGCAAATTTATTGCTTAAAAACGCATTTAATCCACAATAAACTTTACTTTAGTTTAATCTTTTCTCAAAACAATTAGACTAAATGGCGATAAAAACTTCTTTTTCAATCAAAGATCTTGAAAATCTGAGTGGTGTAAAAGCACATACAATAAGGATTTGGGAGAAAAGATATAAGTTACTAGAGCCGGAACGAACAGATTCTAATATACGAACCTATAATAACGCTAGTCTTCAAAGAATATTGAATATTTCCGTTTTGAATAAAAATGGAATTAAAATATCTAAGATTTCAAGTTTTAATGAAGAAGAATTATTTGAGAAAGTTAAAGAATTAACAATAGGAAGCAGAGAGAATACAGTAGCATTAAATGATTTTAAAATTGCTATGCTTAATTTTGATCAATTTTTATTTGAAAAAACATACAATAGATTATTGGTGCAAAATTCATTTAGAGATGTATTCTTAAAAGAGTTTATTGTATTACTTCAGGATATTGGAGATTTATGGACTACCGATACGATAGATCCTATGCATGAAAGATTCATCTCTACTTTGATTAAACAAAAGATATTAATTAATATTGAAAGGATTCAACCTGTTCATTCCAAAAATGATAAAGCTTTTATTTTGTTTTTACCACTAAATGAAATGCATGATATTGGATTGTTGTATTTGCATTTTGAGTTAATTTTAAAAGGCTTTAAGTCTATTTTTTTAGGAACTAGTATTCCTACAGAAGACTTACGAGAATTGCAAAATGTGTTTAGTGAAATTACTTATGTAAGTTATTTTACGATAGAGCCAAGTCCAGATTTAGTAATAGATTACTTAAACACAATAGAAGAAAAAGTACTTTCAAACCGTGGAGAACAACTCCATATATTAGGTAGAAGTACCTTAGGAATTAAAAAACAAGATATCTCGAATAATATCAAGATTCACGAATCAATTATCAATATGATTGATTCTTTATAATTAAAGTTAATATTTACTTGATTAACTTTAATTATTGTTTAATAATAATCTATATTTGTTAAACATTATGAGTAGAAAAATAATAGTAATAGGGTCCGGTTTTTCATCTTTATCTGCGGCAAGTTACTTAGCCAAAGAAGGGTTTGAGGTAGAGGTGTATGAAAAAAATGAAGCTCTAGGAGGAAGAGCAAGAATAAAAACTATAGCTGGTTTTAGTTTCGACATGGGTCCAAGTTGGTATTGGATGCCAGATGTTTTTGAACGTTTTTTTGCTGATTTTGGCAAAAAAGTATCTGATTATTACGATTTAGTCCGCTTAAATCCAAGTTATCGTGTTTTTTGGGAAGATTCTCAAGATGATATTCCTGCTAATATGGAAGAGTTAGAGAGTTATTTCGAAAAATATGAGCCGGGTTCAGGAATTAAACTAAGAGAGTTTTTAGCAGAAGCTAAACAGAAATACGATATAGGAATGCGTGAGTTTGTGACAAAGCCTTCTTTATCTTTCACAGAGTTTTTATCTTTAGATATTGCAAAAAAAGGATTATCACTGGATTTGTTTAAACCTATAAGTAAACATGTTCGCCAGTTTTTTACGCATCCCAAATTAATAGAGTTATTGGAATTTCCAGTTTTGTTTTTAGGAGCAAAACCAGAAAAAACACCCGCTTTATATAGTCTGATGAATTATGCTGATATGGCATTAGGCACATGGTATCCTATGGGAGGAATGAACAAAATTATTGAAGGAATGGTTTCGGTTGCTAAAGAAATGGGAGTGAAATTTCATACTAATTCTAATGTAGAAGAGATTGTTGTAGAAAAAAATATAACAAGAGGTATAAAAGTAAATGGAAAATTAAAAAAAGCTGATTTTATCGTGAGTGGAGCTGATTATCACCATACCGAGAAACTACTTTTGCCTGAGTTTAGAAACTACAAAGAGCAATACTGGGATAAAAGAGTAATGGCACCTTCTAGCTTACTTTATTATGTAGGTCTAAATAAAAAAGTGAAAGGAATAAAACATCATAATTTATTTTTTGATGAGAGTTTCGCAGACCATGCTATAGAAATTTACGATACACATAAATGGCCA
>Ga0209713_10000415_pt1 | contig 23905 bp, 29 predicted proteins | sample ArcOceMetagenome_3_FD_187444 | JGI IMG/M metagenome (GOLD analysis project Ga0209713, IMG submission 187444) | Marine eukaryotic phytoplankton communities from Arctic Ocean - Arctic Ocean- Svalbard ARC20M Metagenome (SPAdes) (version 2) | ecosystem: Environmental > Aquatic > Marine > Oceanic... | reverse complement strand
TTTTTTAGTTTATACACCAGAAATGCGCAGGTGGAGACACGAGGATCACTTTCAGTTTAACAAGTCTTCTTCAATATCGTTCTGTTCTTATTGTACAACAATGTTTAAGAATCATCATACTCTCTTTCACAAATCAATGAATATAAATATATACTTTTTTTGTCCCTCCTCAAAATACTCATAATATAGGGTTGAGTAACGGTGTGTGTTTTGAATATAAATATATAATATTGAGACATATAAATGCTCTATAAATGTGAACATTGTAATTATACTTCTAATAGATTGTCCAATTTAGTAAGACATAAGAATAAATTATACCCTTGTAACAAGACTTACAAAGTAAATGTATGTAATAAAGTAGTAGGTCAAAATGTTAATGCTACAAGTCAAAATGTTAATGCTACAAGTCAAAATGTTAATGCTGCAAGTCAAAATGTTAATGCTACAAGTCAAAATGTTAATGGAACTAACAATAGTGATGTTAATAATGAAATTGTTATCAATACCATAAAAGATAAACATAAGTGTAAAAAATGTGGAAAAGAATTGTCTTCTAAACGACGATTAAAGGAACATGAAAATAAATGTTCAGGTTTACATACACTTCAATGTGTAATTTGTTTAAAAATGTTTAAAAGTGCTGCCGGTAAATCACAACATAAGAAATATGTAAAATGTAGTCTACCTATAACTCCACCTTCTTCGTCTTCCAATACTCCAAATAATAGCTCTAATAACAGTCATAATAACATCAGTATTGACAATAGTGACAATAGTATACACACCAACAACAATATCCAAATTAACATCAGAGCGGATTTTGATAAAATAACAAACGAACATATCCAAAACATTGTCAGTCAATTAAAACAAACAGACTATTTGCAAATGATTTCCGAAAATATTGACATTGGGAAATATGTTATTCCCAGAACTATGGAACAAATATATTTCAACGATAACTTTCCAGAGATGCAAACTCTTAAAAAAGAACGACGAAACGACAAGTTAGTAGGTGTTCATGTTGGTAACGGAAAATGGGAAAAACGATTGGTCGATGATATTTACAATAAAGTTATTGGTAGGGTTGAAGATTTCCATTCCAAATACTTCCAATTCATCGAGGAGAAATACATAGATGTTAAGGTGGGTAGTGCCAGGTGGAAACAAATTATGCGACCTATCAAAACATTCGGCAACACCATGTTGTGGTACGAAGGTTTTAGTGGAGATATTATCGAGAACATGGGTATCCAGCTAAATTATCCAGACGAAAACGATGAGGAAATGGATAAAATAAGAGAAAAACGAAATAAAGAGATGGAACAACTGATCAGTGAAAAAGTATACGAAGAAACATTGGCAAAAGAGAAAGTGATCCCAAATTATATTAAATTTTGAAAGCAACGAATTGCATTAATTGTATTTGTTTTTGTTTAAATTTAATATTTTCCATATTCCATTTTGTTTTTAATGGATATTGATATTGAAATATTTCTTCATTTTTTTTCGCTCATCATGATAAATATCATGGGAAAATTCAGTGAAGCATCCAAAAGGACTCTTAAGACATCTTCCAATTCTTTCTCCAATAATGATGTGTATGTGTCTCAAAGTGTGTATCTACAGTCTTGCGAAGTTAGAGGTTGGGGATTGTATGCCAATAGACTATACAATAAAGGCGATGTTATTCAAGAATATATAGGTAAAATAATATCTTTGGAACAATCCAATGCTAAAACAAGAAATAAACATTATATGTTTAATGTTAGAAAAAACCATAAAATATCGTTCGTTATTGATGCAGCGGTTGCTAGTAAAAGTAGCGCGGCGCGATATGTTAATTCTGTGACCAGTTTTACAGACAACGATCGCAACACAGAGTTCGTTCAATACAATCAAAGGATTTATTTGGTTGCAGCGAAACAGATTGTCAAACATAGAGAACTTATAAGTTTCTACGGTGAAGATACAGATAAAATTATTTGTGCATCTTGAATGACTTTTTTCTTCTCATCATCTTAAATCTTATAGAATGCCCATCTACACTTTTTACATTCTACATTGTAACGATTTCTCTGTATTACCTGTATATGTTGGGGTCACATCGAATCTCAAACAACGAATGTATGATCACAAAAATATTTCTGTTAATTCAAATCGTGTCTCTCACAATACTCCTCTCTATATGTTTATTCGTTCACATGGAGGATGGAAAAACTGGTCAATACGCTTTCATTTCGAAAAAATCTGTTCAAACTTCAAAGGCGCAAAACTTATCGAAAAACATTTAATCAACTGTTTTCCGAATCATCTAAACTCTAAATAAAAACTTGTTCTCACGCGTTTACAAGGATGTGTATAAGTATATATATTTTTTCTTCTTCATTATTACAAAAAAAAACAATGATGGCATCGTCAAAACAAATCTTTTCGAGTGTTGACAGCGAACAAGATTGTTTTATATTTGATTACAAAGATATTGCCGATCTCATATTCGATAAATTGGATTTTGTTACCATTACAGAGGTAGCGTTGGTGTGTAAACGATTTGCCTCTTTATCCAAGGAACATTATTATAAACGCCTCAAAGTGGAGATACTCAATCCAGCAAGATACAGATACGACGAATTCTATTTGCATTATATGCACACGTATTTGTCCAACAAATATTATAGTTTCTTCTACCGAATGTGTGTTGATCATTTTCTAAAAATGTTGAATCGTTACATACATTTTATAGCACCATTTGTACATAGCAATTACTGGCTTCTGTTTCTATATGATTTTGATGTAACGGAAAACATGCTCATGTTTGTCTCCAGATTAAATCACATCATACATTACAATAAACAATTTATATTCTTCGATACAAACATTGATGAAGATGAACACGCGCGAAGAATATTAATATACTGCAGAATTAATAAAATCTTCAACACATTAGACAAATACTTATATTTAAAATATCCTTGTAGATACACAAATAGCGATTTACACATGGTGGCAAAATTCAAGAAAATAGATAATCACTGTTGCATGAACAATGTAAAGTTGTCAAAAGCTTTAGAAAGACAGTTTTGTAATAAATACATTGCCTGAGAATTCTGTAGACATAATCTTTTGCATATAGACAATACCACCTATAACGACAAACAACATTTTGTATTTAGGTTTAGTATTATTTTGGAACTAATTCATTTTTTTTACATATACACCATTTTCCTTTTTATAATTCATCATGGTCTTTTGATGTATGTTTTTCATAGTGGATTTCACAAACTTTCTAACCTTTTTATATATCTCTTCCTCGTTGTTTTCTACTTCGTCCTCGTCCATCTCCAATTCATCAAATATTTCCCTGGGAATATACCCGTCCAATGCTAGGAACTCATACGCAAAATGTTTCAGTATATTCTTCTCTCTCTGTTCTATCAATTTGATTCCCAAATCATTCTTTACCTTATTGTACGCCTTAAAATATCTTATTATCATATCAATCATCTCCTCATGTATATCTTCAATTTCTCTATACTCCCATTCTTGATCCTCGTTCATTATCATAACACTGTTCCCAAACTCTTCCGTTTTTATTAATGTGTTGTTTTCCGGTCTCTCCTTGTTAAAATATATATCCTCTATTATCTTCGAAAATCCATATATCCCCTTCTTGCCAAACATACGCAATCTTTCGATTATATTCTTGTCCTTCTCCAAATATCGTATATCCTCCTTACCAAATATGTTGATATGTATGTTGTTATTATTTGTAATATTGGAGGTGTTGTTTGTTGTGTTATTAGAATTGTTTGTGTTTATATTGTTTATGTTATTATAAACCGTTTGAGGAATTAATATCGGTTGAGGTTGTTCAGTAGTGGATGGAGGGTGACAGTTACCTTTCTTTTTATGTCTATATTTTTTATCACTATTTTCGAATCTAACAAAACAAATCGGACATGTTAAACTATCAACTCCTTTACAAATTTTAATATGATAATCCAATCTGGCTTTGTTACAAAAAAACCTTTTACATCTTTCACATTGATGTTTATTTGTTACGATATTTTGTTCATTCGTTACGATATTTTGTTCATTTATTACGATATTTTGTTCATTCGTTACGATATTTTGTTCATTATGATAATTCCGTATTAGTGTATTTGTATTACCATTATTCGTCTTACGACACGGGTTCTTTCTATTTTCGTGTCTTTCAATGTTCAATTTTCGGTTAGTCGTGTATCCACAATGTTTACATTCATATATCATTTCATATACGATAATATATAATTACTTAAATAATTTACATACGCTTAATATGATTACTCAATTAGATAATATTTTTATATCAATACCATAACCACTGTATAATGTATAACCTAAATTCATACTCAAAAAATATAAATGAGTAACCTCTAGAGAGTTGAAAATTTAAAATCCTCATAACTTTTTCAGAAAAACTATGTGAACAATAAAAAATAAAAAAAAAATTATATATTTACAAGTATTGTTATCTCGACTTTTGCACTATCTGTATTTCCAAATATATGATTTTCTCCTCGTGTAAATCTTTTAATTCAAACTCTTATCAAAACAATCTCTTTTATTCTTGGATCATTCTTTTGTGTGTATCTCATCATTCTTTCTGTAGCATAACACCCTAGATGTAATCCGTCCCAGTTTATTGGACGATAACCACCGTTTGGAATATCCAAATGATTATCGCTGCTTGTGTCATTCGTTATCAATATGAATTTCGTCTTTTTTGTTTTTTTAATATTGTCCAATAAAGTGTATATGCTATCGTAATTCAAATGCTGCAACACATCTTTTATTATATACAAATCGCCATCTATTACCTTATCCAAGTCATTCACCACATCCAGAAAACAAAATGTGTAATTTTGTTTCATCGAATATCTCTTATTCATTGTTATTACGATGTTTTCGTATGCATCATAACCGTAATATTCCACATCGGTATTGTTATATATATGATAACTCGACTGCCAATCACCACATCCTAAATCAACCACCGTCTTTATATTGTTCTCTTCAATAAACCTTCTGATAAACGGGTTATAGTATTCGTCGGTTGCTTCAACACTTGATCCTTGACCACTCGAACCTAACAAGAAAGCATCACCGCTATCCCCCCAAACCTTGTTTTTATATATGTTTGTGAACACTTCTATATTGTTTATCTTATTGTTCATTTCATTTTGTAAATCTTTTTTTTTGTTGTTCTTTTACGCTTATTTAAAATATTCTATAGTGGAAAATTCCCAAAGCCCTCCAAAAACATTTTAAGAAGAACTACATTATGGTTTCTTTATAGTGATAACCATCTCCTTGTCATAAGTAGCTTCTGTACTCAATGAAGATTTTTGTCCTCCACAAAACAAGTCCTCCAATTCAAACTCTTGTATGTGTGAGTGAGTTCCTGGTCTACACCAATGTCACACGCTGCATGGATTTCGAAACGGTCCTCGTCAAAGAAGCGCGTCATTACGGTGTTGGGTGTCAAAGATGTATTATAAAATGTAGCACAACCGGATGCAAACGCCCACACAGTTCGATCATCACTCCAAGTAAATAAATAGGGGTTCTTATGACCGTCACACATGATCCTCCGCACGAGTCCCTTTTCTATCAAGTCCCCCTTATGTATCTTGCGTTTTGCAAAAGCACCCATCCCCCCATGCTCCATACACGACTTGGTGACATACACATTCACACAATCTACCTCGGACATTGTACATGTATAATGATGTATGTTTTGCTTAAATAAATTTATTTTTCTCTAACAACTCTTGTTCCCTTTCTAATCGTCTTTTGAAATATATGTTATTCCTTCGTAACATTATGTTTTGATTGTTTAATTCATCCATTTGTATTTTTTGTTCTTCTAGTCTGTTCTCCAAATATATAATCTTTTCTTCGTGACTTGTGCATATATTGCCCATTTTTAACTATATAATCTTTCTTTCAATTAAATCAATTTGTAGTAAACGACTCTCCACACCCACATTCCCCCTTCGAATTTGGATTATGAAACACAAACTCCGATTTCATTCTGTTCGTTTCATAATCCATTCTCGTTCCAATCACATGCATTAACACATTCGGTGAGATTAACATGCTTATACCATCTTGGTGTATCAGTTCGTCAAACTTATTCTTGGTGCTGGTGTAGTTCATTGTATAAGATAATCCACTACATCCTCGATTACGCAGATCCAACCGAATGTACTCTTGACTTTCTTTTTGGATTAGTTTTCGTAACTGTTTTACCGCTCTTTGGCTTAAGGTTAACACCGCTTTTTCCTTCATTTGTTTTATATAATACCTTCTTTCTTCCACCACCATTCATGTGTCCTTTCAACCTTTGAACAACGCTTAACGCATCCTCCACAGTCATTCTCTTTATCGGGTCTGATAATGTGGTTTGTTCTACTAATTTTATCAGACCTTCATATTTTGAATACTCCGAATGGGAAGTGCTGTTGGGGGTGTCTTCCACCATTTTCAACATGTCTTCCATGGTTCTGCCTAATCCAAATATGTCGAATTTATCCAAATACGGTTCGAACAATTTATCTATTTTCTTGATATCACTAGATATCATTCTTTTAGATATTGTATCATATACACATCCGAGTTCTTCGTCATATATCTTGCTCATTATACCGTCGAATAAATCTGGAAAATACTTTCTGTATCCTGCGAAAATATTTCGGTTGGTTTTCATGTTTTCTAAAAATACCTTTTTGGTATCGGAATATTTCTTTTTCCAAATTTCACATACACCATACTTCAAGTCTCTCGTATCTGGAAAAACATATGCCCTAATCTCTTGATATAATCCCATCTCCTTTGACCAATATCTGTAATTCGCCCCAAAGGCGTTCTCGAAATAGGTGGAATACTCCTGGGTGAGTCCAAAATCGATATATTTCGGTTTGTTGTCCGCTGTCATAACTATGTTTGGTGGTTTAATATCATGATGTATCACCTTGTTGTCTTTAAAAAACTTAACCCCCTTAATCAAATACTCAGCAATGTCCAACACATTGCTTACGGTCAGCTTGTTTTCTTTCATATAGTCGTCCAACGCGATCCCTTTCTCACTGTACACAACCTGTACGATTCCATGAACAAATTCCATGTTCTCTTCGGCCAACTTGTTACATTTTACGTATTCCACTTCCACATTCTTCACTTCGTCCAGAGTCAATTCACACATACTTACAGGCACTATGGTATACTCGTTGTTATGATCTATTCTGCTCATTAATTTTCCCTGATTGAAATCCTTATGGGCTTCCGCTATATCAGTAAACACTTTGGACACATAGTTGGATTGCTTGTTGTTCGTATTGGTGTTCGCATTCATTATATTACACTTCTTTATGGCGGGATGAAACACACAACCGTAAGAACCCTCCCCTAAAAACTTTCCACCCCTTATAATTTGTTTTCGATTCCTATAATTAGACATTTTTTATGATGATGATGACATTTTTATTTTGCTTCATCAAAGTTCTTTTTTATTGTGATTGTATCATCTGTTTTGATTGTTGAAAGAGGTTATGGTGAAAGAAGAATAAGCGGGGTGATGTTGTTACGATCGTATAGAAATAATGGTATATTAATAGCATCATGTTGCTTGTGGTAACGGTTGTGAAGAATCTCTATAAAAGGGTATTAACTCATTTACAACATATTCCTGTTGTTGTTCTTCGACAACAGGTTTTGAATTTGAATTTTCCAAATTAACAGATGTATTATCATCATTTGTTTCCAAAAACCTTCCAAATATTGAACTTACAGGTGAACGACTTAATTCCATAGCTTGTCTTTTTTGTGCTTGTTTTGTTTGTTTTTTAACATCTAATTTGATCTTACCATGTTCAATTTTGTATGTTTGAGTATCATAATCATTATTTGTCTGATTTGTATCTGATGTAGATGATGAATTGAACATATATGTCCCACCGACGAATACAAAAACTACAATTACAATCACAAAGATTATCATATTTAAATTTTAATTATACTTTTTTTCAACTTATATAAGCAACTTTAATTTTAATATTGTATATTACTAATGTTAATTATTAGTAAAGTTTGGAATCTTTGTTGTGGATTTTCCTATAAACATTTAAATGAAGATGAACACACATTAGAAGAATGCCCAATATGTTTAGAAGAAACACAATTAAAGTCATTACACAAATGTAAACATAAATTTTGCAATAGTTGTATTGTTCAATGGTGTTCTATCACCGATAAGAAAAAAATACCAAAATGTCCGTTATGTAGAGAACAAATTAATTTGAAAAAGAATTACCCGAACTATTCTACAATAAATAGTTAAATCGTTTCGCATAACTTCTTACAAATGCACACAACGCGTAACATAAAGATAAGACAAATCCTGCCCATAAGGTTATATCTCTACCTAATATGTAATTTGGCAGCGCGTATCGTATGAATGCAAATGTTACAAATGCAACAATAGTGTCGTACAACAACTGATTCATTTATTATTATTTACATAAAAAATTGATTAGATTTATTCTTCAAAATAGATAAATATGGCTACAACTAGCACTATAAGTCTTGTCTTGGACAAATACAAGACTTTTAATAACAATATGAATGATATATTATCATCTTCCAGAGTCAACGATAATTTTACAGAGCTTGCTATCATAAATATTCCATTGATATCCATTCAAATTAAATGCATCAGAAAACTTTTCAAATCATATATATATTCTAGTTATAACAACGATAATAACAACTTTTTCATCATAAATGAATACATCAAACCAAATATCGTTACACTTAATGAGTACAATTACATTCTAAAAAATGACTATGGATTCTTTTTCAACAAACACGATGTTCACAACGCTATCGATTTCTACAACTTTACATTGTCTATGTTTTACGAGCAACTACATATGTGTATAAATACATTGATGAAAAATATTTAATTATATCAAATGCCTTCAGAAAATCATCAACTCACTATTGACGAACAAATCATCGATTATCTCAACCATGTGAAACAAGTTAATCCAAAATCGTATCTTAAATACTCTATTGGTAGTATGGTTCTTTTCGAACACACAACTCATAAAACTGCTTAAGAACTTGGTTCTATAACAAATTATCTTTAACTAAAACTCAAAAAAGATGCATTCAATATCATTAACTAATTTTAAACCGTCTGTTCTCAGCGAAGACTATGTAATTATCAAAGATCCTAAATTTATGTTATATAGTATCTGTTTCTATTTATCTGTCATTAACTTCTTCTACGGTCACAACTTCAATTTCAAATATACTAAATATCTGCTCTGTGTCCACAATCTTATATCCATTATCTCCAGCGCCTACATCTTTGTAGGAATCCTAAAGGAACTGTATACCCATAATTATTCGTTTTACGGAAACGAACTGGATACCGAACACAACGCTTTAACTCACTACATGTGGGTGTTCCATATGACCAAGTATTACGAGTTCATGGACACCTTTATCATGGTTCTTAGAAACAGCTACAGACAAATATCATTCCTGCATGTGTATCACCATATATCGACTGTTTTGTATACATGGTACATAATCTATGATCATCCAGGTGGTGATTACTATTTAGGTCCTCTTCTAAACTCATGGGTTCACATATGGATGTACACATACTACCTACTATCAAGTATGATGTCGAAAGATAGTCGAAAAAAATACTTGTGGTGGAGTCAATACCTCACCAAAATGCAAATCGTGCAATTCGGAATTAACATCACTCACAGCGTGTACTCGCTTTTGTATTCGCCTTACGACACACCGCTGTATATTGTGGGCTTTGTGCATCAACTGTCCTTTGTAGTGCTGTTTGGACACTTTTACTACCAAAAGTACAAAAAACAAAAACCACAATAGATCTTAAACATAATTTTATCATTTGTTCATCACATTCAGACGAGACATCGTAGGATTGAATTCAATTCTGTGTTTCTTATCTAATTGTTTGGGTTGAACCAATTCCTTCAACCAGGAACCGTATATATTGTCATTTCCGTATATACGAAACTCGTTTTGTTTTTGAAATATTTGTTCCAATACATTACTGTCGTTTGCGTGTATACGGGGCGTTAATGGTGGAAACAATGACTGTGAAGACTGGGGTGTTAATGGCGGTGAGAGATGAATGTCCAGATCGTTATACAAACTGCTGTTCGTGAACATACCATAGATATTGCTCGTGTTCGTGTAGGTGTCTCGCAACAATCGAAATCGATTCATTTCTATATACAAGTAGCTGACAGAGTTTAAAATCAAATTTTTTATTATCTACATGTTGGATTGCCTCTACCACTACAACTTGTACCAGGTTCACATTGAATAGAACTAGAAAGACGACCGCATGAATCTGCTCGTAATAAATAATTTCTACAACTTTTTTCATATTCTTGACAATTGTCTCTATTTCCTTCTCTCACACATCTTTCATGACAATATCTGCCTGGACAACATTCATCCGTAGAATTCTTATTTTGACATAATCCATCAGTACATACTGGTGTTGCTACTGGTATTGTTACTGGTGTTGCTACTTGTTCACACACAGAAGCTATAAAATGTACATTCGGTTGGCTTCCAGGAGGACACTCTACACACCCAGCTGGTGAATTTGCTGCTCTAACTTTATTGCTGAAGTCAGAACATAAGGTAGTACAATCACTAACAACACCTGCACTAGGTGCTTGAGTTCCTGCCGGACAATGTTGATTGCAATATGCATCATCCGAATTCGATCTAACTTTTCCTAATGGACAATCTTCACAATTTATTGCGCCTGAATATTCATTAGGTTGTTGTAGACCTGGACAATGTTCACATTCTTCCATATTTGCGCTTCTATATGTTCCGTATGGACAATCGACACATCCATTGACACTAGCACTATCTGATACACTAGCAATATCTCTCTGTTTACCAGCTAGACAATTGCTACATCCAGTAGGAGGATGTGCACTGTAAGTGGGACACAATACACATACACCATTATCGTCATCGTAATAGTTTACAGGACAATTTGGTTGACATGTCCTACCAGAACAAACCATATCTCCACAACAATCATTACCCAGAGTACATTCACCACCAACAACTGCACATGGTGTGTAATTTATATGTCTATAGAATGTGAACCTGTTCCATACATGATCTTGATTATCTAAACTTTCTAAAGTAGGATTTCTGTAATTTTCATCAAGTATTCCCAAATATATTCGAAAATTTCCTGTTACATCCGCAATACTTAAATCTATGTTAATTTCGCCTTTTAATATTCCATCAGTGCTGAATACATCACTTAAATTGTATTCATTAGCTTGACTTCGTGTTTTAGTTATTGTATTACCATTAATATTAATACTAATATCTTTCCATGTTTCTCCCTGAGGTAATATCCCTATTTCGATATACCACAGATCATAAAACGGATGATTAATTGACTTATTTAATGTAATATGTGATATGGTTAATGTATTATTGGTTATTGATGTAGTTACGAGAGCACCATAATTAAATGGTATAATCGGTCTTGTCCATCCACCTGATTCACACAACTCCCCACATCCGTCGTTTATTGGTGTAATTCTAGAATCTCTAGAATCTCTATGAGTATGTGGTTCGAAATCAGGAACACTCGGATCTAATGAAGATACTGGCGATTCAATATCTTCATGATAAAACTTCTCGATTGTTCGATTCGATAGAACATACACCAAATACAACATCAATATTAAATTCACCAATATTAACACATTTTCGATATGAATCGGTTTCATTTAATATTTATTAAAAAAAAAATTGGAAAATTGATTACTTTTATTTATAAAGTATTACTTAGAAATCTAAATATGATCACATACACTCCCAAAAACACCATCGTATACAACGAGAACGATTATGTGGACATATTTCGATATTTTGTGCTGGATGTGTTGGAGATTTTCAAACTAAAATCACAAAACGAGAACATCGACCATTTGTATCTTAAACATTACGACCATAATTCACAAAAAGACCATTGGCGTGTTAATGGTGGAACGATATATTGGGACGACGAATACGAAGATGGTGACAGATGAATGTCCAGATCGTTATACAAACTGCTGTTCGTGAACATACCATAGAGATTGCTCGTGTTCGTGTAGGTGTCTCGGAACAATCGGAATCGATTCATTTCTATATACAAGTAGCTGACAGAGTTTAAAATCAAATTTTCAATTTTGTTTTAATCCCACAAGAACTCAATTATATTGTACAAATTACTTTTTTCAATTATTTACACCCACAAATACTTACTAATCAATTTAAATCGATTCCATCTATGTATATTCTCTAAAATATATGGTACTACCATTAGCATCAGTACCCGAATCATTTTTTTCAGAACCAAAATTATTACCATCATATCTAAGGTAATAATTATCACTATGATAATTTCTTAATTTTCTAGGATGTTTATTATGATCTTGTTTAAAAAATGCGGTGTTATTAATATTTATTGAGAAGTTTCTTTCGTATCGGTCTTTATAATTCTGCAAACTTAATTTACCCCCCCAATGATGATCTTTCATACCATTGGCCATATCAAGATCCTTGTCATCATGACTATCGTTCGTACAATCAGGGTTTTCTTTATATGTGAAAATCCACTTCTCACCTATCTTTGACGCATGAAACTTTTGACCACATGAGCTACCACAACTATTTAAACCAATATCGTTCTGTTGATCTCCACTTGAATGTGCCAAATTCTTACTTAAACACTTTGTTCCTGTTCCACCCGTATTCACAACTTCTATTCTTACATCATTGCCTTCTATGGATCGATAGCAAGAATTTCTAGGACAACTTATGTCTTTCTTTTCTGGACAAATCTTAGGTGCATTTTCTTTCTTGTCTGCCTCGTATGTGGGACTTGTTGCATGGTAATCGCATAGCCAACTACAATTATTTTCTAAAACCTCTACATATGAAGAATCAGGACAACTTGTACAAGGTGTATCGCAAGATAGTTCTTGAATTCCACATGTCGAATGGGTATTATAACTTCTTGTTCGGATTGGTGGAGTATCTTCACATAACCAATCCGAACAAGAAAGAGGATCCAACTCAGTGTAATCATTTTCTTCACATTGTATACAAATACCAACTGAATCAGATGCTCTTTTGTGCCCATCAGGACAGGGTACACAAATACCTTCACTATCAAGTTGTTCATTCTCAGGACACAATACACATACACCATTATCGTCACTGTAATAGTTTACAGGACAATTTTGTTGACAGCCTTCATCGTAACAAACCATATCTCCACAACAATCATTACCCAGAGTACATATACCATTTGAAACTGCACATGGTGTGTAATTTATATTTCTATAGAATGTGAACCTGTTCCATACATGATTTTGTGGAGGTAAACTTTCTAAAGTAGGATTTCTGTAATTTTCATCAAGTATTCCCAAATATATATGAAAATTATTTGTTACACCCACATCATTTAAATCTATGTTAATATCGTCTTTTAATGTTCCATCAGTGCTGAATACATCATTTAAATTGTATTCATTAATTTTATTATCTTGACTTCGTGTTCTAGTTATTATATTATCATTAATATTAATACTAATATCTTTCCATGTTTCTCCATGAGGTAATATCCCTATTTCAATATACCACAGATCATAAAACGGATGATTAATTGACTTATTTAATGTAATATTTGATATGGTTAATGTATTATCGGTTATTGATATAGCGTCTTGATCTGAAACCAATTTAACTATAGATGGTATAGATGGTCTTGTCCATCTACCTGATTCACACAAATTCCCACATCCGTCGTTTATTGGTGTAATTGTAGAATCTCTATGAGTATGTGGTTCGAAATCAGGAACACTCGGATCTAATGAAGATACTGGCGATTCAATATCTTCATGATAAAACTTCTCGATTGTTCGATTCGATAGAACATACACCAAATACAACATCAATATTAAATTCACCAATATTAACACATTTTCGATATGAATCGGTTTCATTTAATATTTATTAAAAAAAAAATTGGAAAATTGATTACTTTTATTTATAAAGTATTACTTAGAAATCTAAATATGATCACATACACTCCCAAAAACACCATCGTATACAACGAGAACGATTATGTGGACATATTTCGATATTTTGTGCTGGATGTGTTGGAGATTTTCAAACTAAAATCACAAAACGAGAACATCGACCATTTGTATCTTAAACATTACGACCATAATTCACAAAAAGACCATTGGCGTGTGTTTGTTTTAAGTTTCTTTATCAATAATATCTATGTTTCTAACAAAAAGGACATTACTAACAACTACTTATTATCCCATATTCCCAAAAAAATGCTCTTGTATCTTCCATGTCCTCTAAAGTCAAATATCAACATCATTCCAGAATCTATTAATGACAAGGAACTATTAACTTCTTGTATCGAGTTCATAAACTACAAAATCTTGTTTCTTCCAACGACTTACGGCGGAATCAAGTTCATAAACCGAAAACACAATCGCACTGTGTACGACTACGAATCCAAAGAACTGCTTGAACACCATCTCATTAAACACGATGTAGAGTGTAGATATTTTGAGGATATGATACCGTTTCGTCAAATTGAATTTTGTCGCAACGCTTCAGTGTTAATCTCACCACACGGGGCTGGTTTAACCAATCTCATATTTACACACCCCGATTGCATTATCTGCGAAATACATCTAAAAAATCAACCAGAAACAAATTATTCCAAATTGTGTAAAACCTTAAACAAAAAGTACATTCGGTTTGATGTGGAAGACATTGTACCAAATGTTAAACATCCCAATTATCTTATACTACACAAACGCCTTCTTCGTATCGTGCATGCGCATTTACACCAGAATGTCGATCACCTCCATATTAACATTTAAAAAATTGATTGATAAATTATTCTTCTAATAATATATTTAATTCAATATGGATATATTTAACGACCCTAACTCTCATAAACAAAACGAACTATTAAACATTTACAATATGGACAGACATATCGAAAATATAACTTATAATCTTCATCAATACGATACCGAATCAAAGGATTATAAGTCTATAAAAATCGAAATCGAAGAGTTGACCCTCACTCTCGCCCATTTAAAATGCGAATTCAAAGCAAAATACAACGAATCGATCAACTTGTTTGCTATCGAGGATTGAATATTTGATGTTTGTACAAATTTGAATACTTCATCGTTTATTTAACATTCTTCTTCGGTTGTTTAACATCATTATGTTTCTTCTCATGTTCGACCATGTTGTTATATAATAAAAAAACATATAATAAAAATAAACATGTTCAATATGAGATGGATAATTGTGTTGATACCCCTTCTGCTAAGCACGCTTCAACAAATGGTGTTCCCTTCGAATTTCCAAAAAAATAAAAAGGTTTTCTTTCAACCACCAGGGTATGTTTTTGGGGTTGTTTGGACCATTTTATATTTAATGTTAGGTTTATACGCATTCCGTTTGTTAAACGAAAAAAACTCGTTAACTTCGTGTGATCTTAATTTATTCATATTGTTTATTTTGAACATGGTTATCAACATCGCATGGACGCCTGTTGTCAACAATTTGCGTATGTTCACTACAGGCATCTACATGATCGCAACCATAATAACAATCACTTTGGTTATGATTGTGTTGGAGAACGACAAGATCAACAAGGTATTACTGATCCCTTATATAAGTTGGTTGTTCTTTGCGTTGTTGCTTAATATCGAATTGGCTAGGTTGTACAAACCAGTTCATGTAAAATTTGAAGAAAAATAACTTAAAATTTTAACAATTGTATCAACAACAATTACAACATCAATAAAGATGAACATGTATCTCGTTATTCCCTGTATGAGTGTTGTGAGCTATCTGCTATTGATGGCTCTGTCAACGCATTCACCGGAAACGATAGATATTGTGAACTACCTTACGAACAAGATTGAATATTGTGATATGCACAACTCGAACCCAGACCAAACCGTATTTGAAACTTTCTACGATTTTACACTATACAATCAGTTTGTGGAGTCAATGTTTCGGTATTACACTAGAATTGAACCGGTTGTTGAAGTCGCATTGTTTACATTCTTGTCTTCAATCTTCTTCAGTTTCTTTATATTGATTAAGTTCATTCTGATGATTTAGAACTTTTACAAGTTTGGTAATTTTTCAATGATTTCAATGATAAATGGTTGAATATTATCTGATACTCTTTTAATATCACTTTCAGTGCTTTGTTTTACTTTAATAAAACCTTTCATGTGATTATACAATTCATTTTGGGTTTTATTTTTTGTTATTGGAATGTCTAAGAATTCAACAATATCCAACACATTGATTTGTTTGTTGGTTCTTTCTGTGTATTTCAATAATTGGGACTCGAACTCTTTTTTAATCGCTTCTTTAATCGGTGATGCCTGGCTACTGGTCGTTCGTCTGCTAATTCTTCGTTTCATGTTATACATAAACTGACTTTGTTGTTTGGAAATCTTATCGTCTATTGTTTCAAATTGTTTTCTATAGTTTTCTAATTCTTTCACATAACTGTCTTCGTTATTAAACAAGTGTATCTCTTCCAACTTCGCAAAAATCATGTCAAGCACGATACATATTTTGGGTATTGGTAAATCTAGTGTAAATTGTGTTTGATTGAGAATAGTCTTTATGAATTCGTTGCATAGAAATTTTAATCCTTTTGCTTGACTTAAAAATGTTGTTATTGTTGATTCTGGTGTTTCTGGTGTTTCTGGTGTTGTTGAAAAAATGTTGGTTCCAGGTGGAGTTACATTAGTTATATACCTGTAGTGAAGCGCTTTAATTTTATTTTCTAAATAAAGTTGTTGTTTTCCCACTTCGTCAACTCGTGTGATATTATTTGACACACACATAATGTATTTGGTTTTATCTTTCTCTGAATCACTTTCTTCTTCGTTATTCAAATAATTAACATCCAATATCATGTTCATGTGTTCGTCTTCGAATTTCGCGTGGAAGCTGTCTATAGGGAAAAGGATGTTGGGCACTTTTCCTTTTTCTGATTCTTTACTGAATTGATATATAGCATCCGCATACAAAATTCGGTCTTGTGAGCCGAAATTGATGTTTGCTAGTTGGGGTGTTGTGTGTGACAAATTTCTATGTTGAATAAGTTCGTGTAATTGAACATGATCCCCTATCTCTTTGAACATCTTGAGGAACAATTGTTGTTTTGATTTATCTACAAGTTTTATTAAATCATCAAAAATAGGATACACTTCTTTATTGTAGTATTCACTACGAGACACGGTAAAATAGTTATCTATATTCGGAATAGAAAACAGTTGAGGGGATATGGGAACTTCTACTGATTTATTACGATTACTTGTAAAGTATACTTTGAAGGACAGTTTATCATCATTATTTTTTGCACCTTGATCTATTGTAAATTCAAATGTAATATCTTTGAAGTGGGGTTCAAAGAATTCTTCAAATACCTTTTTGAGAACTGTTTTTGTATTCGTATTAATTTTATAAGTATCGTCAAGATTTATATCAGCCAACGATGGCGAAAAGGGATCGATCCAATACCCGTATGTGATTTGTTTTTCTATACCATTGTTAACAGCAGATGTTCCACCTTGTCCTACTCTTTTGTTCAAAATACCAGTCGGTATGCTACCATCAACCACCATTTTGTTGTTGTTTCTTCCAAATACCGTATTAATCATGGTCTGTGTTTGATTCTGCCATTCATCTACCGATGTCAAATGGAATTTGTAAATTAGATTAGGATCTTTCTTTAACGCTTTCAATATGGCGTATTTCACGAATTTGTCTTCCGCCTTGTATATCTTATTATCCAACAACGCTGTTTCATTTTGTCTCAAGTCATATCCAAAATCGTGATTCAAATCGGCGGCTAAACGATGTTTATTGTAATAATCTTCATCTGTATTAGCACTAACACCAGCACCACCTTCAGCACGAGCAGCACCTTCAGCACCTTCAGCACCAGCAGTATTCATAGGTTCAGCATCATTCACATGCACTATATCAAATGTTTTGCTGTTCTCATAGAACAAATGGATTAATGGTAGGAATTTGTAAAGATTTGTTGGATTAGTTTCCACAGTAATGTTTTCATTATTAAATATTACTTTTGTTGGAACTAAATTATAAAGTTGTGCTGGTGCTGTTGGTGCTGCTGGTGCTGGTGCTGCTGGTGCTGGTGCTGGTGCTGCTTCTGCAGGTGCTGGTGCTGGTGCTGGTGCTGCTGGTGCTGGTGCTGCTGGTGCTGCTTCTGCAGGTGCTGATGCTGGTGCTGCTGGTGCTGCTGGTGCTGGTGCTGCTGGTGCTGGTTCTGCTTCTGGTGCTGGTGCTGCTGGTGCTGGTGCTGCTGGTGCTTGTCCTGCTGGTGCTGCTAATTCTGCTTGTGTCTTTTCTTCTTTTTGCATAGCTTCATACATAGCTTCATACATAGCTTGAATTGTATTAGGAGGACATACTTCAGTTCGGTCTGGTGTTGGTGGTACAAAATTTTCTTGTGGTGGTGGTATTACTGCTGCTACTGCTGGTTTCTTCATACATTTATCTAATTGATCACAAAAATGTTTTTTTTCTGGGACAGGTCTTTTTCTTTTACAATAATTTTTAATTTGTTGTGATTTGCAATTTTGATCATCATCATTACATTCCATATTAACATTAGGAACAGTCCCACCCTTCATTGTAATCACATTTCGTTTATACCAGTTTTGGAAATGGGGTGATTCGTAGGGATCCTTGTCCTTCTTGCGTTTGTATTTGTCTCCGTATTTGTCGAAATACATCTTCTTTGCGTTCTCCAGCATTTCGTTCTCGTATGTTTCGATGTGTTCCGCGTTCTCCTCCTGCTTCGACAGGAAGCTGTTGATCCATGTTTGCACAATTTCGGGATTTTCTAAAGATTCTATTATTTTGGTCACATCCGTTTCGTGGAATTTCAATATGTGGTTGACAAACGCCTCCTCCAATTCGTCCTTTTGAACTTGCTCCTTATTTTTAATCATTGTTTTTGATACATCACCTCCTTTCTGTTTTTCCTTCAATACAACAGCATACCACTTTTTATTCTTTTTGTAGATGTGTTTAAAATTTTTATTTAAATTTTCATTTTTGGTATTATCGTCTATTACTTGAATGTGTCTGCGTGCCAACTTCTTAATATCTTTCTCTTCCAACAGTTCCAAGTATCGCTTTCCAAAAAAAACACGGTTTTTTTCCACTTCTATGTCATACTTGTTCTTTTGTAAATCGGTGTCTAATCTGTACATTTTCAATGGATTCTTCACAGCGTACATCGCCTCAAACAAAGAGTCCAATTCGAAGACTACAACTTTACCCAATGGAACAGTTGTTATATTTTTTAGATTCATTATTAAATTATCTACATGTTTTTTTATTCCATATATCCTTTTTCTTTCCCCCCAATCAATAATATCAAAATATCTTTCCTTTCTAATAATCTTAATTGATTGAAGAATTATTTTTATCAATAACTATTGTGGTTTGCTCATTGATTAACTATCTTTGAATATTTCTCGTTCTTACAAAATTCGCATTTAAACAGCTTAAAGTTAACATATGTTTTTTTGTAAAACTTCATAGAAACTCTTCGTTATGCTCCATACATAGATAAATGCATCATCATCATACTTCTTTCGTAATCGGACTTACAACATTTAAGTTGTCTGTTGATAGAATCACAATTGTTTTTTTCGTATGTGGGTGATACATAGTTACCGTAATTAGTGTCGTGTTTGCTTTTACCACAACCCATTGTACTTTGTTGTTTATTGGATGATTACAATTTCTTTTTCAATTTTTATTACCGTTATAAAAATTTGATAACACATTCATAACTGTATTTTGATCAGGTAATGGTTTTTCCCAAACAGTAATTTTTCTTTTGGTTAGGGGAAATTGCTTTTCTAATATATATTCAACATGTTCTTTGTTACCGGTAATCATAATGATCAATCCAGGAAAGTTGTGTGTTTGGAACATTTTCAACACGAAGTCAGTGCCTTTCATTATTCCACCCGATGACTCCATATTTTGATCTACCAATATGATATCAGTATAATATAATGTTTTTTCTTTTTCAAAAAACTGTTCCGCATTTTCATAATAATTTATAGATGTCCAATTAATCACTTTTATTTTTTTCATACCATGTTGTAGGCATTTTCTTGCAACGATACTGTCGTCAATAATATGTAATTTCAAATTTGTATCAATCGCATTTTTAAAGTAAGTATATGATGATTCATCACATACCGATTCATCACATACCGATCCATCGTATACCGATTCATCATATACCGATTCATCATTGAATGAATTGTCATATACGGATGTGTCAGTACATTCATTCAATTCGAAACTCATTCTGACAATTGTACCCATATTGTTTTTATTGATTGTATTTTTATCAATCCATTGAATATTCCCATTAGGCATCAATTTCATTATATTTTTAACAAATGGTATTCCAAGACAGTAAGAGTTATTGTCCAATTTCTTTTTCTTCATATTTATTTCTACTCCACCGACCCCATTATCTTCAATTTGAATATTAATGATATTGTTATGTATATTAGATGAAATGATTATTACATTCACCTCATCATCTCTTCCATATTTTATTGCATTTCGCATAATATTTGTTATCAAATGATGAAACAAATATGTATCTATGTTTATTTCTTCGTTCATTAAATTTGATAAACGAATCTCAATTCTCCTGTTAACTTCTGTTGCATACATATTAAAAGTTGATATATAACTTTCAACAAATTCATACAGATTAATACACGAGAAGAACAAAATATATTGTTTTTTCAAAATTTTACTGTAATCAAGTCTTCTTTTCAAAATATATTTGACATAGTTCATATTATACACCATTGTTTGTAAATATCTTTTATTATTGTTATCTTGATTAAGTTCAACTATTTCTTGCAAACACATATCTATTGGTAATAATGAATTTCGTATCTCATGACACACTTGATTCAACGAATTATACTCGGTTGTTATTTCCAATTGTTTTCTTTGCTGTTTTTTCAAAATGATTGTATTAAAATTATAAAATATTTGACATATCACAGTAACTGACATCATAATTGAAATTGCTATCATAACATTAGATATCGTATTCGCAAGTGAATTATTTAGAGCAGTAGAGTCTAAAATGACATTATTTGATTTTAATAATAAACTTGACGCATGTGTATTGTTAAATGTGTTTGGGAATGGTATTTTGTATAAAGTATTGAAATAATTGTATACAGATTCTTCTAATTGTTTTCTTTTGTTATTAGTATGTTTCATCATCATCTTCTGTGGAAATCTGTTCATGAACTTCAAAAGATTTAAAGTTTCATTAATTGATATTCGATTCATTATAACACAATCTGTAATATCGGAATCAAAATGTACACCTAATTGAGTATCATTTACAAATGCAGGATGTAATTGAAACATACAACGATCGATATTATGTGTTTGTAATCTAATTAATCCTACAGAATCTAAATCTTTTATATGAGGAACTAGTGTAATTGTAAACAATGTTGTTAAGATAATATTGAACAATGTTAAAAACAAAGGGAATATATGTTTCATTGAATACATTTTCTATTCTCTCCTACTGATTATTTTCCTATCATATATTTTTAAATCATATATATTAATTTTACACTATTAGAAAGGGGTAGCAATAAACAATAGGTTCTTACCGATCGAGTTTTATATGTTTCAACGTATCATTATTTTAAATTTATTAATTAAAAATGTACATCACTTTATCATTAATTTTAATTGTATTAACTCTTTTCTATATTGTTCTATCCTACAATAAATTTAAAATTAGACCGTATGATAAAATCATTCAGACGATCAAGGACAAATCCACCATACCATCTTACATACACGAAGCGTTCGAACAATACGGTAAGGGTGTGACACGAACGGTGTACGACGACGATGAATGCAGGGCGTTTTTTAACAAATACTTCGGGAAAGTCTATCTTGAAAAATTCGATTATATGGTTAATGGGTGCCACAAAGCGGACTTCTTCCGTTACGCCTATCTGTACATCCACGGAGGAATCTATTTGGATATTAAATGTATACCGTTAAAAGACCTGAAAGAAATCTTCTATAACAACAATGTAACCTTTTTCGTCGAGAGTTTCAACGGTATTATGGCAACCCCACCCAAGAACAGATTGATGTTAGACTGTTTGAACAATCTGTTGTTATATGACAACAAAGAGAAAAGAGAAGTGCCTTGTCAAAATTTTGAAAATATTATCAAACAAAATACGCTGAACAACCAATACAATCACGCGTTGAACAAAACCGTTCGAGATATTCCTGATATATACAACTACAAGATTTACACACCTATGTGCGAAAAAACAGAAAGAGATAGATGGGGATTTTGTAAACAGTTCATAAAAAACGATTCGAACGAAAATGTAATTCAATTGAGAGATTTGAAGTATGTTCCAAACTACAATACCAAAAAACAAAAAAATGTTTATAAATTTGACAATGAAAACAAGATGTGGAAGATTGAATAAATCTTTCTTTTAGATTTCTTCAATTAACTCAACCTAACATATTCGTACCTATCCATTCGTTATTTTCTATTTTTCAAATAACATTCCCAATAAGGTTCTCCATCACCAAAACACCTAGGCCTTTCAAAATGTTTCAAAGCAATATTTTCATTTTTTAATCGATTTTAATAATCAACGGGTAATCTATCTTCCATCTTACATGATCAGCATTTTCGTCAGCCATATTATAGAGGTCTTCAACTTCTTTGGAATATGGAAATTCAGGAGCACCTGACCAATCTCCATAATAACTTCGTTTAAAACATTCGATACAAACAGTGTGTTCACAATTAGGTTGTGTGACAGATCTTTTTCTTTCAAGACAAACTGGACATTCGGTGTCATCAACGATAGGTAGTATACCTTTTCCAGTTTTAAAGACATTATTTTGTGAATTACTCCAAGTACCAAACATAATATCGCAATTTGTACATATATAATGTCCTTTACATTACTATACCAAGATGGTAGTACCTCTTCACATATTTCATAGTTTTTACACTTTATCCCACCACCTGTTTCTCGTGGATATTGTTCATCATATCCAATGTTATTTTTTTCATATTCTAAATCTCTTGTCATTGTGTTTGTAATTGATATATAATATATATTCATCAATTTTTTAAAGTTTTCACTACTAATTAACTTTCATTTTAATATTTCATTTTACTTTTGAAAATTTGTAAAAAACAATTTTTCAAAAAAGTATTACCCAAAAAACATTTTCACCAATCAAATATATAAATTCATAATTATTTTTTCCCCTCTGTGCAAAACTATATATTGCCCACTGCGTTATGGTTTGCGTTGTAACTATTTAAAATATAAGATTGCGTTATATAAAATGCTGTTTAAATGTGAATATTGTAATTATAATACTAAAAGAATACGCGATTTGAATAGACATATTAATAGGAAGAATCCTTGTTACAAGAAAACTAAAGAAGAGGTATGTAATTTAGAAGTTCCTCAAAATATCAATGGTGTTCCTCAAAATATCAATGGTGATAGCAATTCCCAAATAAAAGAGTCTGTTTTCAAATGTATAAAATGTAATAAATCATTTGATAGAAAAGATAATCTTAAAAGAC
>Ga0209713_10000414_pt1 | contig 23922 bp, 6 predicted proteins | sample ArcOceMetagenome_3_FD_187444 | JGI IMG/M metagenome (GOLD analysis project Ga0209713, IMG submission 187444) | Marine eukaryotic phytoplankton communities from Arctic Ocean - Arctic Ocean- Svalbard ARC20M Metagenome (SPAdes) (version 2) | ecosystem: Environmental > Aquatic > Marine > Oceanic... | reverse complement strand
GCGCGGGTCGATCGCAGCTGCACACGGCTGGCCATGCTTGCGGATGAGCAGCTGCCGGGCGACGCGGTGCACAAGCTTAGCGAGCTGTACATGCACTGGTGGGCGAAGCCGGAGACGCAACAGCTCAAGGACGGCCTGCTGGATCGGATCAGGCGGCAGGAGCTTCAGCCCAAGGACGACGGCCCGCACGCGGTCGTTGGGCGCCCAGGGTCGATGCTACAGGACGGCCCTGCCGGTCTGAAAGGGTCCTCGAGCCCGCCCAGCAGCCCGGGCACGCCTCCGCGCTCGCCGCGAAGGACGGGCGTCGCGGGTGCCTCGCCACCCAAGAGCCCTCGCTCCAGCCCCGTCAACGCGTTCGTCTCACCACCGCGTCGCTCGCCCGACGGAGCGAGCAATGGTTCCAGCCCGATGGCCACCGGCGCAGTCGGGAGCCCGCCCGCCACGAGCCCGCTCGCCAGCCCACTGGCAGGCGCCCGCAGCGCGGTGTGGGGCCCGCGGATGAGCGATGTCGACAGCCCGGACACCACCCCGCTCGCCACCAGCCCCTGCGCCACCAGCCCGCTCGCCACCAGCCCGCTGGCGACCAGCCCGATGTCAGTCGACCAAGACGGGCCTCGCAGCTATGGGCAAGCGAGCGCAGCGCCGTCTGCGTCGCTGCCAAAGCAGCAGCAGTCGCCACACAAGCGCAGCATCGACCTGTACGCCTCGTGCCACGCCGACGACGACGCTGACGTGGCACCGCAAGATGCGGCTGGGGCGCCGCCCTCGTCGCCACCCAAGAGGGTCGCGATTGCGCCACCGCTCAAGCTGCCACGCCTGCGGCCGAGCGACGAGGAGGTCGCGGCGATTCGCGGGAGGGAGGTGCAGCAGATGGGCGAGCTGCTTCGCTCGCACGGGATGGGCGCGACGTCGGCGTTGACACCCGAGGTGGTCGCCGAGATGCTGCCGCTCCTGCCAGGTGGTGGCGTGCCCACCTACCTCTCCCACGCCGTGTGGCCGCAGCTGCAACTCACCGAGGCCATCATCGCCGACGGCGAGGATGGTGCGGGGGGCGACGCTGTGGTCACGGCCGGCGCCCTCCACGCGTTCTTTGCCAGCCGCCTCGCGGGCCTCGCCACGCCCGCGGCGCGGCTCCGCGTCTGCCTGGTCGGCACGCGCGCGCACGTCACGCGCGGCGACCTGGTGCCGCTGCTGGCCGACGTTGTCAAGCGCCACCCGTCGCTGCAGTTCCTCGCGCAGCAGAACGGCGTGCCGTCCTTTTTCGTCGAGCGGTACGCCGAGACCGCCATCCTGCGCATCTTCTACGCGATCGACCCGCTGCGGCTGCAGAGCGTGCCCGCGGCGCGGCTCGAGCGGTGCGGCCTGCTCGAGGCGCTCGAGGCGCTGGACTTCGACGCGTCCGAGGAGATCAACGACGAGCGCCACTTCTTCTCGTACGAGCACTTCTACGTCATCTACAGCAAGTTCTCCGAGCTCGACTCCCACCACGAGTCGGAGCTGTCGCTGCAGGACCTGCTCCGCTACGCCAACTACTCGCTCTCCGTCCGCGCCGTGCAGCGCATCTTTGCGATGCGCACCGAGCCCACGCCGCGCGGCGGCCTGGGGTACTCGGACTTTGTGTGGTTTTTGCTCGCCGAGGAGGACAAGACGACGCCGACGGCGTGCAGCTACTGGTTCCAAGTGCTCGACCTCGACGGCGACGGCGTCGTCTCGATGTTCGAGATGGAGCACTTCTACTCGGAGCAGCTGGCGCGGCTGCGCGAGGTCGAGCAGGAGGCCGTCGGCACGCGCGACGTCCTCTGCCAGCTGCTCGACGCGATCAACCCGAGCCGCCGCGACGGCGCCGCCGCCGCCACCTCGTTCACGCTGCCCGACCTGCGCCGGTGCCAGCAGTGCGGGCTCGTGGCGAACACGCTGTGCAACCTGCACAAGTTTCTCGCGATCGAGTCGCACGACTCGCAGGCGGAGCGCGACAAGCACGCGATGCCACACCTCACCGAGTGGGACCGGTGGGCAAAGGCCGAGTACGCGCGCCTCGCCGAGGACGAGGGCGAGGACCAGGCGTCCTTTGACGAGCTGGAGGGCCTCGAGGAGATCGACGAGCGCGAGTTCCGGATGTGGTCGGGCAGGAACATGGGCTCGTCGGGCGCGCTCGAGTCGCCCTTCTGAGGACCCCCGAGAGGCGGCGGTGCAGAAGCGCCGCGCCAATATATGTGATCATCACAGCCGCGTGCTTTACCGCACGCGCTCTTCTTCGCCTTCGTCCGTTGACGTGTCCAGTTTATCAGCTTCGTTTCTAGTTTTCCATGCTCTAAGCTCTAGGCGGTGTAGCCCCCCCCACTTGCAACTGCAGAGAGTTATACGGTGCGGTGTAGGGTTGGGAGGGTGGGGGTGGGTTGTGCGGGTTCGGGTTGGGCGGGCAGGAAGACAGTGCTTGTCATCGTGACCCATAGACGGTAGGTCGATGCATCCACAGTTTTTGGTGTTTCCAAAATTCTCTATACTTGATTCACACCGTCAACTTGCGTGATTGATATCTGAAAAGTTGCAAGGTGTGTGCGCGCGTCTGACGGCGCCATGTGCGAGAGCGGCGAAGCCCTCGTCGGGAACCTCGTCACGATCAGCGGCATCCAAGCTCGCCCTGAGCTCAACGGCCTCCTCGGCTTTGCCAAGTCGCTCAACGTTAGCACCGGGCGCTTGGCCGTTCGTCTGCCTCTCGAGGTGGTTGCCCTCAAGCCAACCAGCCTTCAGCTGGCGGACTGTCACGTCCCGTCGCCGACGACCATCTCCGAGATGGGGCCAGTGGCGCTGCTCGAACTGATTCGTGAGGAGTGGTTCGGAATGCACGATGCTGTGGCTGAGGCTGCGTATCGACGCGCCCTGAAGCTGATGGGTGGCGGTCGTGCCGAGGACACCGTCCTCATCGACGGAGGCGTCTTCAAGCTGGTGATTGCCTCGCTCAACCCGCTGCAGAGCGTGCAGGCCGTGGTGATGGGCTTTGCGACGGTCGCGCTCGGCGTGCTGGGCGGCGATGACGACGCAAAGTACCGGAACGCAAAGTATCAGGGCGACTATCGGAAGGCCCTCTGCGTCGACGCGGGCGGATTCGAGGCGGTGCTGCGCGTGCTGCGTCAGCAGAAGACGAGCGACGTGCAAGCAGCAGGCCTGTCGGTGGTCGCCAACCTGACGGCGGGCAGCATCACCACCGGCGGCGACCGTCGTCGCGACGCGGCTGTCCGTGCTGGAGTTGTCCCCGTCGTCGCCGCTGCCATGCGTCTCTACCCCCACCGCAGTGCCGTGATCCACTTCGCCGCTCAGGCGCTCGGCTCGATCTCTGCGGATCCGATCACTGCTAGCGTGGTCAAGAAGCAGTGCGTGGAGGAAGGCGTAATCAAGCTGCTCGTCGAAGGGCTGATCCGGCACAAGGATGCCGGCAATACGCACCGAATGCCCTTCGGTGACTGGACCGAAAACGGGGGCGTGATTGAGGTCGACGGCACGGTGCTGGAAGGAGGCTGCCTTGTCCTCAACAACCTCGTATGCGGCGACCATGACGGGGACGTCGAGGGGCCTCTCCTCCGCGCTCGCGCCGCCTTTGAGGCGGGTGTCATGGGTGTTGTGGGCGCTGCCGCCCGCGATCCCCAGGCTACTAAGCCCCTCTTCTTCCTTTGTCAGTCCCTTGCCGCTCCAGCAGGGCCAGAGGAGTTCATGAAGCATCTGCGTCTCGCGCCGCAAGAAGACCAGATGAGCGTTGGAGCCTTCATGGAGCGCACGAAAGGCGGCCTGCAGGAGGGGGACACCGCCTCCTCCGCCACGCACGCATGGTCGCGCAGGTAGGAGAGGCTTTGATCGCCGACTGAGAGCAGTGATCGGCCAGTTATCCGCTGTGTGATGATGCATCTGGCGCTGGGGGGGGGGAGAAGGAGCTGTCTGTGGAGTTGCTCATGGCACGGAGTGCCATTGCTGTCTGTCGGTGTCGCACCATGAGAATACTTTTCCGTTCGTGAGGTCGTGGTGTTGTGCTTGAGTATGGCTTTGTGGTGTGCTGGTTGTGAGAACTATACTGACCCGAGACCTCACGTAGTATCTAGTCAACGTCACACTCACCTCGGTGCAGCGCGTACGTGACCGCATGCACACGCTTCGACACGCCGAGGGTCAGCGAGCCGTTGTGCGCCCACGCGTGCAGGGGCTCCTCCGGCTGAGCGGAGACGCTGCGCACGCACGCTCTCATGTGCAACGCGCCGGCGCGTCGCAGCGCCGCAAAGCTCAGCAGCCGCGTGCCGCCGGCATGACGCCCGCTGCCGATGGGCTGGCTACCGCCATCGCCGCCATCGTCACTGTCACCATCGCCCTCAACAAGGCTGCGGCCCCACACGAGCAGCATGCTCGCCTGCGATGCAGGTGTCACCGCCTCCTCCGCCACGCACGTGTGCTCGCGCAGCCGCGCGCCGCGTGGGGGCAGCAGCAGCGCGAGACGCGTGGTGGCGGTGCCGCCGTTGCTCAGCGTGCTCGCCACAGCCAGCGCGCCTCTCACCTCGGCGCAGCGCCACGCGGGGGCGACGGCGACGATCGCAATCTCCGCGTGGCCATTCCCGCGCGAACGGCTCTCGCAGCCACCCGCGGCCGTGCAGGAGATGGCCGCGAGGTGGACGGTGTGGCCCGATGCGCGCAGCTGCGCCACGAGCAGCGCGACGCCCCGCGCCGCCGCCACCTCGGCCGCATCTGCCGAGGCCATCATCTTCTCGTCTGCCAGCACCACCAGCCGGAGAGAGACGTAGCTCAGCCACTCGGCCCTCCACACCGCGTGCTGCGTGGTCGCCTTGGAGGCGTTGCGCCGGTTGTGGCTCCTCGGGTTGATGAAGTAGGTCTGCAGCGCGTCGCTCACGTGGCACACGCCCGCGCCCTGCACCGTCGCGCGTGACCAGATCTCGGAGTCGCTCGTCGGGTCGAACTGCGGCCGGAAGGCGCCGCCCTGGCCGAGCCACTCGATCAGGTCGCGCCGGAAGAAGGGCGAGTTGTGCGGCGGGTTCTGGCCGTGAACGTGCGCGCCGCCCGCGGTGGTGCCACCGAAGAAGGTGAGGCCACGGAAGTAGGTGTGTGTGCCGTCGCTGAAGTAGGTGTGCCGATTCGAGCCGCCACTGGTGAACCAGCGCTGCCCACGGTGCGTGTACGGCTCGGTGGCGTTGTGTGTCACGACGACCTCGCACGACAGCGCGTCGCACTCGGGATGCGCGAGCATGTAGCTCGTCTTGGCATGCAGTGCGTCGGGGCGCAGCCGGTCGTCCAGGTTGAGCGTCGCAACGAAGGTGCCTCGGGAGCGGCGCCAGCCCTCGTTCCACATGACGTACACGCCAGGGTCGGTCGCGAAGAGCACGTGCCGCCACACGCCGGGCTGCTCGGTCACGACGGCGCGCACGATGCTCAACTCGTCGTCGAGCGGTATGGTGCCGAGCAGCAGCACCTCAAAAGACGACGCAAGGCCGCGCTGTCGCTGCAGGTCTGCGACCTGCGACGTGAGCCAAGTGCGACGCTGATATTGGTCTGGATGAACGGTGGCGATGAGGAGCGACGCGAGAACGTTGCGTTCGGCCATTGGCGACACGACGCCGATTTGTCGATTTGCGTCGCGTTCGACTTCAATCACTAATCAGCCATTCAAGAAATTCAAAGCTTCAACGTAGGCGGGACATTCACTAGAAGCACGGGAACCATGACTCAGCCGTGCATCGGCGGGGGCGTCGGCCCCTCGGAGCTGAACTGGTCGCTCGGCAGCTCGTACATGGGCGGCGGCTGCCTCCCCTTGGCGCCGACGAGCAGGCTGTGCCGCGTGCGCCACACGGTGCCGGCGGAGCCCTGCCAGACCACCTCGGGCCGCGCCGCCTTGCGCGCCCACGACTTGGGCACGCAGCGCACCGCCTCAAACGGCGGCGGCTTGGCCTCCTTGGCGTCGGCGGGCTGCGACGTCGCGACCATGCCGAGCGCGACAAACTCGGGCGTGGGCGGCAGCGGCTTCCACAGCACGAGCGACGGCGCGCCGCCCTTGCCCGGCACGGTGAGCGCGATCAGGTAGCGCACCGGCGGCGGGAAGAGCTGGTCGAGGTACGCCGAGAGGCGGCGCGAGGCGTCGCGCGCGAAGAGGCCGCCGCCGCCGCCGCCGCCGCCGCCGCCGCCGCCGCCGCCGCCGCCGCCCTCCTGCTGCTTGAGGTCGCGCACCTCGAGCATCTCGGGCCGCAGCGGCTCGCCGCCCGCCTCGCGCGCGTAGCTGCCGAGCGGCACGTTCATCGCGCCGCGCGCCGCGCCCGCGAGCGACGGCGCCCACGCGGCGAGGCCGCCCGCCGTGCACTGCGGCCCGAAGGTCGCCACGACGCGCAGCATCGCGACGAACTCGCGCAGCTCCGTCGCCGAGAGCGTCACCGCCGGGCCGCGCGGCGCGCCCGAGCCGCCGCCGCCGCTCGTGTCGCCCTCGGCGTACAGCTCGGCGATCCGCAGGAAGGGGACAACGAGGTACTGCGCCGACGGCGCGGCGGCGGCGGCGCGCTCGGCGTCGGTGTCGGCGGGCGTGTCGCGGCCGAGCGCGCAGACCCAGTCGTCGACGGTGAGGCAGCCGTCCTCGTCCGAGTCGAGGCGGCGCATCGTCTCGTGGACGAGCCCGACCGACGGCTGCAGCTCGAGGAAGTGGAGCGCCGAGTAGAGCTCCGACGACGTCATCAGGCCGGTGCGCGACGAGTTGAAGGCGTGGAAGGCCTGGCGCGACGCGAGGCCGCGCGAGCGCAGCCGGCGGAAGGTCGCGGCGAGCAGCGCGCGCACCTCGAAGAGCGCAAACTCGTTGGGCTCCTTGAGGATGGCCGCCACCTCCTTGCGCTGCCACGAGCCCTGCGGGCGGCGGCGGCACGCGCGCACCTCGGCGAAGAAGGCCTGCCGCTCCTTGGGGTCGTTGCCCTGCAGGCAGCGCAGCAGCAGGTGCTGCGCGCGCGGCGTGAAGTCGGTCTCCGACGAGAGGAAGCGGAAGCACTCGCGCACGACGGCGTGCTCGTACTCGGAGGCGATGTTGCTCATCCCGCCGCCGCCGCCGCCGCCGTCGGAGCGGTAGCTCTCGCGCTCGCTCGAGCCTCGCATCGAGCCGCCGCCGCCGCCCGCGTCGTAGTTGACGGCGTCGAGCAGCGCGCCGTCGGTGTGCAGCGCCACCAGCGGCTGCGCGCCAAACCCCGCCGCGCCGCCGGCGCCCGCCGGCGCGACCGCGTCGTCGTCGGCGCAGAGCTGGCCGGCGTGCTGCTGCGAGATGTGCAGCGCGCCGCGCAGCGCCTCGGCCTCCTGCAGCGAGAGCACCACCCAGAACCGCTCGCCCGGCCCCTCCTGGCTCGAGCGCACCTGCTCGCCCACGAAGGTGTCGATGGCCGCGAGCGGCAGCGCGCCGACCGACGGATCGGCCGCGCCGGCGGCGATCTCGGCGACGCCCTCGAGGTCGACGGCGCGGCCGAGCGCCGCCAGCTCGGCCGCCGTCACCATGCCGTCCGAGTCCTCGTCAAAGTAGCGGAAGGCGCGCTGCACGCGCGCCGTCTCGAGCGGCAGCGCCGGCGCGGGCTGCTGGCCGTCGCGCTGGTCGAGCGCCGAGGGGCGGTACCCCGCCGGCTTCCACTCCATCGCGCAGATGATGTTCTTGAGGCGGCGGTGCGACTTGAGCGACCAGCCCGAGCGGAAGTGGTTGTTGGACATCCACAGCCGCGCCGGCCAGCGCAGCGGCTTGGTCTTGCCGCCGAGCCGGTAGACGGTGAAGCGGTCCCACGGGTAGAAGGGCGAGGCGGTGCCGCCGCGGTTGAGCGCGGCGTTGAGCAGCCCGCCCGCGCCGCCCTGCGACGGGTCGAGCCGCGGCGGGCTGATCAGGTCGCGCAGCTTCCACGGCGTCATCCCCTCGTCCTCGCGCACATAGCCCTTGGCGGCGGGCTCCTGCGCGTTCACCTCCTTCTCCTGCTCCTGCTCCTGCTCCTGCTGCTGCTCCTTCTCCTCCTCCTCCTCCGCCTCCTCCTCGACCTCCTCCTCCTGCTCCTCCTCGTGGTTGACCTCGAGCGCCATCGGCGTCGACTCCGAGCCGCCCGCCGCGAGGAGCGCCGCGGCGTCCTTGGCCGCCGCGCCCGCCTTGACGACGTCGGCGTAGAGCTTGCGCATGTGCTCCTCGGCCGCCTTGTCGCCGTGCAGCAGCCCGCGGTACTGGTCGGCGAGGCAGAGCGCGCGGTCGCCGACGCGAGGCGGCGTGGGCACGTCGCCGTGCACCTCGTGCGCCAGCGGCTCCATGAAGACGGCGACGGCGTCCTCCTCGTGGCGGCGCTTGTCGCTCGTGCCCATCCGCTCGTGGTGCTGCAGCAGGTGCGCGAGGCCGCGCTGCCGCAGCAGGTGCGAGAGCCGCTGCTCCTTGAGCAGCCCCGCCTGCACCGTCTCGGCGCGCATCAGCGAGATGAGCAGCCACGCGCACACCGCCTTGAGCGCCTGGTGGACGGCGGCCTCGGGCAGCGTCTTCTGCTGCTCGAGCGGCACGCCGCGCATGTGCGCCACCTCGGTGCGCACGAGCATGCACACCTCGGGCGTCAGCAGCAGCGTGATCGTCTGGCCGGCGCCGACGGCGCGCATCCGGAAGGCCGCCTGCGCAAAGTCGCGCCACGTCATGTCCTTGCCGACGGTCATCGCGGCGCGCGCCGAGAGCACCTGCAGCACGTCGACGCCCGTCGAGTGCACCTGGTCGAAGAAGGTGAAGCGCCGCTCGACCGAGACGCCGCACCCCTCGAGCGCGAGGCTCTGCTTGGTGCCGCGCAGCAGGATCATCTTGCGGTCGTTCTCGTCGAGGTACACGACGCCCTCGAAGGTGTGCGCCGGCAGCCGCGCCAGCAGGTAGCGCGCGACCTGCACGTTGGACATGCCCGTGATCAGCGCGCCGCCGTCGATGAGCGAGTGGTACGGCGGCTGCGCGGCGGCGACCGTGTCGAGCAGCAGCGTGGCCGACCAGTCGGCCGGCGCGAAGTGGTACGAGACGACCTCGGGCGACGTGAGGCACGAGAGCATCTTGGCGTCGTCGCCGTGCTGGTACTGCGCGACGCCAAAGTCGATCGGCAGCAGGTCGGACGGCGTGCCCGAGAAGCCGAGCCGGCAGCCGAAGAGCGACGCCGAGCCGAGGTCCTGCCCGTTGGCCGAGAGCTTGCGCGTCTGGTGCTGCATCGTGAGCGGGAAGACGAGCTGCTCGAGGTAGTGGCCGATGACGTGCGGCAGCTTGCCCAGCAGCGAGTACAGCACGCCCATCTGCTCGGTGTCCGCCGGGTTGAGCAGCTGCAGCGGCCACAGGTCGTCCCACTCGGGCCGCACCGCGCCGCCCCCCGCCACCGCCGCCGCCGCCGCCGCCGCCGCCTCGCGCTCGAACTTGGTGCCGCGCACGCGGCCGCCCGCCAGCTCGACCCACCGCGCGTACAGCCGGCACGTGGGCCGCTCGCGGTACGGCCCCGCCTCCTGCTCCATCGACTCGAGCAGCAGGTTGACGAGCCCCTTGAAGTCGAAGGGGCGCAGCCCGTGGTGGCGGTACGCGAGCACCGTGAGCCCGATGAGCGCCTCGGGGTGCGAGAACTCGGCGGCGTGCGACGGCACGTCCTTGCCGACGAACGGCACCGCGAGCAGCCGGCGCGACTGCGCGCAGACGGGCTGCGAGCCGGCGGGCGCCGAGGCGGCCGAGGCGATGGCGGCGGCGGTGCCGGCGCCCGGGTCGTCGAGGAGGCCGTACGAGACGCGGTTGACCTTGGAGAGGACGTGCGGCAGCACCGACGCGAGCCACGTGTGCGCGAGGTTGAGCATCTGCATCTGCTCCTCGGGCAGCTGCGACGAGAGCGGCGACCAGACGGCGCCCTCGACCGAGTCGTACGGCCGGCGGTCGAGGTACGCGACGATCGCCTCGTCGGAGCCGAGCTGGACGCGGTTGCGCCGCAGCCACAGCAGCGCCCAGTGCGTGAGCAGCGGCCGCAGCTGCTCCTGGTAGAAGGCGCGCGAGAGCAGCACCGAGTGCGGCACCGCCTGCAGCGCGCAGTGCTTGACGCCGTCGGCGCACACCTCGGTGATCCGGTTGAGCACGAGCTGCGCCTCGGGGCTCTCGTGCCACGAGGCGGTGCAGAGGCGCGACGACGGGTAGAGCGCGCCGTCGAGCAGGTGGAACGGCAGCTGCCAGCGCATCGGCGCGCACGAGAGCGGCTGCCGGTCGCCCTGCGGCCAGTTGAGCTCGGAGCGGAGCGGGTGCAGCAGCACGTCGACCTCGTCGAGCAGCGCCACCGACGAGCGGAAGAGCTCGAGCACGCGCGCCAGCGTGCGCGTCTCGTTGCGCAGCTCGACGAGGCGCGTGCGGTCAAACCCGCGGGCGCGCCGCCGCCGCAGCCCGAGCAGCCGCTGCAGCCGGTGCGCCAGCTCGGGCTCCTGCGGCGGCGCCGACGTGTGCTGCGTGCCCGTGTCGCCGCCGAGCGCGGCGAGCCCCTCGACAAACTTGAGCAGCACCGACTTGATCGAGGCGGGGTCGGTGAGCAGCACGCCGCGCAGCGCGCACGCGTGCTGCAGCCGCTGCAGCAGCCCGCCGTCGACGGGCGTGTACCGGTCGAAGCGCATCCCGTAGACGGGGCGGCGCACGACGGCGCCGAGCCGCTCGCGCAGGATGCTGCGCGCCGACGGCAGCAGCGGCGGCGGCACGACCTGGATGACGAGGTGCCTGCCGTCGGCGAGCATGATGGCGAGCAGCGGCGCGACGACGGTCGTCTTGCCCTGCCCCATGATCAGCTGGTGGCAGAGCGAGCGCCCCTGCGCGCGCGCCGCCATGAAGCGGCGCAGCAGCGCCACCTGCGCCGAGCGCAGCATCAGGTCGTGCGCAAACTCGAAGAGCAGCAGGCGCGGGTCGTACTCGGCGACCTCGGCCATCCCCGGCAGCGCCGCGCCCGTCTTCGGGTCGCGGCTCGCGCGCGCCGCCAGGTAGTGGCGGCGCGACGTGAGCGAGGTAGCGAGCAGGTCGGCGCGCGCGCCCGCCGCGCGCTCCGCCGCCATGCGCTGCTGCCGCGCGAGGCGCTGCGGCGCCGGCAGCGTGCCCGCCTCGGCCTCCATCGCCTCGGTCGCCGACGTGACGGGCGCCATCCGGTGGAGCGGCGCCACGAGCGAGCAGAGCTCGCGCGCCTCGACGAGGCAGCGCAGCACCTGCCCCATCCGGTTGGCCGTCAGCAGCGCGAGCGCCGCCGTCTCGAGCACGCCCGCCAGCTGCTCCTTTCTGAGGAACGGGTTGAGCGCCGCGAGCTCCGCCTCGGCCGTCGCCGACGGCAGCAGCGCCACCAGCTCGCCAAACGAGAGCGCCACCTCGGCGCCGCCGAGCCGCGCCAGCGCGAAGCCGGTGCGCGCCTCGGCCTCCGCGGCGGCCTCGGCGCTGCCGCTGGGCGGCTGCTCGAGCCCCTGCACGAGCGTCGAGGCGTCGAGCGCGCTCGCGGCCGCCACGGCGTCGCCCATCCGTCGCGCGAGCAGCTGCGCGTCGGCGCGGTGCAGCGCGAGCAGCTGCGCCTCGAGCGCGCGCGCCTGCGTGAGCACCGACGCCGTCGCCTTCTCGGAGCCGGCGCAGCGCGGCAGCTCGCCCGAGCAGAAGCCGAGCAGCTGCGGCGCGCGCGCGTCGCGGCTCTCCTCGGCGTGCTGCGAGACGTCGGCCTGCAGCCGCGCCAGCATCGCGCCCGCCAGCTCGTGCTGCGCGGCGGGGTGCTTGTTGAGCGAGAAGGGCAGCGCCGCCGGCAGCGGCTCGAGGCCGCGCTCGGTGCGCGTGCGGTGCACCACCAGCTTGCCGAGGTCGAGCCCCGCCTGCAGCGGCATCGCCATGAAGCAGCGCGCGTCGGCGGCGTCGGCCGACGACCCCGCGATCGGCAGCGTGCGCACCTCGCACGAGTTGGCGCCGCCGCGGATGGCGAGCCACTTGCGCATCGAGAGCGGCATGCTCTGCGGCGTGGCGCGCCCCTGCAGGTAGGCGCACAGCGACGCCGGGAAGTAGACCGACGTCGCCGCGCTGTGCAGCTGGAAGGTGTGCGGCGGCCAGCGCAGCTCGCCCTTCTTCTCGTGCTCGCGGATCACGCCCATGATGTTGCCGAGGAACTTCTCGAGGACGTCCTGGCCGCGCAGCATGATCGACAGCTTGACCTTGCGGTCGTCCTCGAACTTGGGCAGGTGGCGCACCAGCTGCGGGTTGTTGGCGAGCACGCGCAGGATCGACATGAGCACCGACTCCTTCTGCGTGTCGGCGGGCGGCAGCGTGCGCAGCAGCAGCGCGCCGAGCGCGTGGCCGTTGTCGTTGGAGTGCAGCTTGAAGAGGTAGTGGCCGCACATGACCTCGTACAGGAAGAGGAAGCCCTTGGCGTCGCGGCCGCCGCTCAGCTCGAGCCCGTTGCGCAGCCACTTGTCGAGCTGCTGCGCCGCCGCGAGCCCGACCAGCGCGTTCTCGGGCCGCGTGTACGAGATGGTCTGCAGCTTGCCAAACAGCGCCGAGAGCAGCCCCTCCTCGAGCGCCGAGCGGTCGCGCATGTCGTCGTAGTTCGAGACGCGCGGCGGCTCGGGCACCTTCACGCTCACGCTCACCTGGTACGAGTGGTGCACGCCCACCTGGCCCGAGGCGGTGTCCACGTTGGCGCCGTTGAGCACGCCGGGGTCGAGCAGCGACAGCAGCAGGTCGCGCCGCATCTGCAGCGCCGCCGCCGCGTCGGCGTCCACCTTGGACAGATGCGACGCGTTCGGGTTGGCGCCGCCGCCACCGCCGCCCGGGATGCTGCCGCTGCGCGCGAGGTCGACGCTGCTCTCGCGCCCCGGCGTGCGCGGCGTCATGCCGACGGCGGAGCTGCGGCTCGTGCTGCCGCCGTCGCCGCCGCCCGTGCTGCTGCCCTCGCCCACGCCGGGCTGGCCGAGGGCGTCGTCGAGCAGCGACAGCTCGTCGGTCGCGGCGAGGCGGCACCGCAGCGAGACGTGCTCGCGCTTGCGCACGTACTGCACCAGCTCCGAGTCGCGCTCCCACGGCAGCAGGCCCTCGAGCGGCGTGTGCATCGCGCAGAGCGACACGTGCAGCCGGCCGGCGTGCGCGTCGGGGTGGCGGTCCTTGTTGGCCTGCGCGAGCTGCTGGCAGATCTGGCGCTCCTCGGGCGTCGGCTCGCCGTCGCACACGCAGAGCGACGCGAGCGACACGACCGCCTCGTACTGGCGCGCCAGCAGCCGCAGCAGCAGCATGTACAGCGCGGCGGCCAGGTTGGGGTAGAATAAAAAGGTCTCGGAGACGTGCACCGGGTAGAGGTAGTGGCGGGTGGCGCCGAGGTTGGAGAGCCACGCCTCGTTGCCGCACTCGAGGTCGATCTCCGACGGGAAGAGCTGCACGCGCCGCTCGGCCGTCGGGTCGGAGGCGCTCTGCTGGCGCTGCGGCTCGGCCATCGCGACGCGCTTCGGCCGGCAGCCCGCCGAGACGAGCACCGAGAGCCCGCCGTCCTCGCGCTCGAGCAGCAGCGAGTGCGGCACGCCGTCGAGCAGCGAGACGACGTGCGCCGAGCGCCGGTTGGAGATGAAGAGCCCCTCGTGCTGCTCGCAGTAGAGGCGGAGCCCGCCCATGTCGTCGGAGCGCGCGCGGAAGGTCAGGTGGAGGCGCGGCAGCTCGATCAGCTCGATGGCGTACGCCGTCTCGTCCTCGGTCGCGGCGGCGGCGGCGGCGCCATTCGGCTTGACGGCCCACGCGAGAAGGTGCGAGAGGTTCTCGAGGCGCATCAGCAGGTGCGCCAGCCGGTAGAGCGCCGAGCCGGGCGGCGCCATCAGCAGGTTGAGGAGCACCAGGGTCGGCTTGTCGACGTCGACCTCACCCGACGCCGCCGCCGCCGCGCTGGCCGTGGCGGTCTCGGCGCCGCCACCGTCGGCGGCCGCCGACGACGACGAGGCGGTGTGGCCGGGGTCGTCGACGGGCGCGTCGTCGCGCAGGTGCACGCGCGACACGACGACGTTGGCCGAGGTGAACGGCGCCTCGGTGCGCGACTGCACGGCGCTCGAGCCCGGGCTGCCCATCGGCAGCGCGCTCGCGCTCGACCACGCCGCGGTGGCGGCCGCCTTGGCGGCGGCGGCCGAGACGATGTGGTCGTGCTGCGTGCGGATGAGCGTGATGCGCAGCTCGGTGCGGATCGACGAGGCGGCGCGCGCGGCCGGCTTCATGTAGCCGCGGATCGAGTCGTCCTCGTTCTGCCAGAGGTCGTACAGCTCGAGCAGCGCGTCGGGGAGCAGCCCGAAGACCAGCCGCGGCGGCAGGTAGGTCTGCTGGCCGAGCGCCGAGTTGAGCCGTCGCGAGATGACGACGGACGGCTCGGGCGGCACGCCGCGCCCCGCGTGGCCCATGACCTGGTGCAGCTTGCCCTTGCGCTGCTCCTGCCGCCGCGGCGACAGCTGGTGCAGGCAGTGCGTCGCGTCCGACGAGAAGGCGAGCGAGCGGTACCAGCGCCGGCCGCACTCCATGACGTCGTACACGTGCACGACCGCCGGGTCGCGCAGCACCATGATCTCCTTGAGCGTCGGCGCGAAGCCGCTGCCGCCCTGCGGCTGCTGGCCGCCGCCGCCGCCCGCCCCGCCGCCCGTGGCGGTCGGCGCGCCGCCGACGCCGGCGAGCATCGCAAACGAGCAGTCCGAGTAGTCGTCGTCGAGCAGCTGCAGCGCCATCCCCGAGAGGTGCTTCATGCCGACGTGCTCGAGCGCCTGCTGGATCCACGCCTCCTTGGCCTTGAGCCCGATCGGGAACTTGCGCTTGCCGAGCACGGGCGGCTGCCCGCTGGCGCAGGGCGCCCACTGGTGCAGGTCGGTGCGCTGCCCGACGAGGCGCAGCCAGCGCCGCTGCGGCGTCGCGGCCACCTCGACCGACTGCATCGGCGCGTCGCCGTCGCCGAAGACCGAGACGAAGTCGGGCAGCGCGCGCACCGCGCCCGGCAGCGGCGCGAGCGCCTGCTTGCGCAGCGAGAACTCGCCGAGCTGCAGGTTGATCTCGAGGTCGGTCGAGCGCGCCGTCGTCATCATGCGCAGCCACGCCTCGAGGTCGACGCGCGCCGCCGCCTGCGCCGCGCGCTGCTTGGCGCTGAGGCCGCCCGCCGGCTGCGGCGGAGGCAGCCCCTGCAGGAGCGCCGCGCTGTCGGGCTGCGCCGCCGCGCCGCCGCCGGCGGCCTCGCGGACGGCGTCGGCGCCGGTGCGCTCGTTGTCGAGCTGCATCAGGTCGGGCGGCGTGAACGTGTCGGGCACGTACCGGCCGACGCCGCGGAAGCCGCGCAGCTGCCCCCAGCGGCGCGGGTGGAGCGCTGCCTTGGCGGCGGCGCCGCCGAGCACGCGCGGCCCGGTGCACGTGACGGTGCGCACGACGGCCTCCATCGCGGCGTCGCGCGAGTGCGGGTGCGCCTCGAGGTAGCGGAGCAGCTTGCAGCGGTGGCGCGCGAACAGCTCGAAGATCTCGGTCTGCGGCAGCCCGAGCGACGCGTCGGCGGCGCTCTCCTGCCACACGTCGCGCTTGGCGCCCTTTGCGCCGAGCGCGGCGTCGACGTCGAACGAGTGGTTGTTGCCCAGGTAGACGTGCGCGCAGAGCAGCGTCGAGACGGCCTGGTAGTCGAGCTCCGCCTCGTCGACGTGCTTGTACACGAGCGCGAGGTGCGCCCACAGCGTGCACGCGCCGCCGAGGTCGCGCGCGAGCAGCGCGAGGTTGCACCACTGCTCGAGCACCGAGTGCAGGTCGTGCTGCAGCACGCCGCGCAGCCGCGCCGCGCACGCGCGCAGGTTGCCGAGCTCGGCGGCGCGGCACGCCAGCCCGCGCGCCGGGCAGTCGCCCGCGCGCCCCGCGCCGCGCGCCGCGGCGTCCTCGGCGACCGCGGCGGCGAGCACGGCGCAGATGAAGCCCTCGACGCGCACGGCGACGCGCAGCACGTACAGGATGGCCGAGCAGTTGGCCGAGCCCGCCGTGTACTTGCCGCCGTCGAGCTCCATCGCGAGCTCGACCAGCTTGACGACGGGCTCGGTGACGGCGTGCGGCGCCATCACCAGCTCGTTGAAGAGCACGCCCGCCGGCGTGGCGAGGTGCTTGCGGTCGGGCGCCGGGATCTGGCGCGGCAGCCCCTTCTTGGCCTCGGCCTGCCACAGCCCCGGCTCGAAGAGCGCCGCGTCGAGCGCCGCCTGCAGCTTGGCCGAGCCGAGCGCGTGCATGTGCGACGGCTGCGCGAAGAAGCGGAGCAGCAGCGGCACGCGCAGGTACGGCACCGTCAGGTACTGCAGCAGCAGCTCGGCCTCGCGCGGCCGCAGCGCGCCGTCGAAGGACGGCAGCACCTTGAGGTGCAGCACGTCGTCCTCCGTCTCGATGCGCGGCGTGCCCTCGCCGAGCTCGGCGCGCAGCAGCGCCGACGGGTCGGCCGACGACGGCGGCGCGCGCGGCTTCTCGGCGATGCCGAAGATGCCGCGCACCGAGCGCGAGATCCACCACTCGGAGCCCTCCTTGGCCTGCTTCTGGATGGCGGCGGGCGAGAGCTCGCGGTTGAAGGCCGAGACGACGAAGCCCGAGCCGTCGGGCTTGAAGCGCCACGAGAGCGCCGCGTCGAGCGGCATGTACGCGCAGATGTCGGGCAGCGCGTCCGACGACGGCACCATCGTCAGCTTGAAGAGGAAGACGATGTCGCGGAAGAAGCCGAGCTCGGGGAAGTTCTCGAGCATGAGGCGGCTCTCGCCCGACAGGTACTTGGGCAGCTCGGCGGGCTCGGTGGGGAAGGCCATGTGCAGGCAGAGCTGCCGCAGCAGCAGCGCCTCCGCCTCGCCGAAGCCCATCGAGCGCTCGAAGCGGAAGATGCGCCGCTCCTCCGGCACGGCGTGCGCGATGGCGCCAAAGTAGTCGAGCACGCGCACGCGCGCCGTGTGCAGCTCGGGCGACGAGAGCTGCAGGTCCTCGCTCTCGACGGCAAACGAGCCGATGTCGAAGCCGAAGGCGCCGCCGGGGCCCTCGGCGAGGCCCGAGTACGACAGGCAGAGCAGCGAGGGCACGTCGCACGTGCGGATGCGCATGATGGCGTCGGCGAGCGTCGCGAGGCACGCCACCACCACCAGCCGCACCGCGTCGAAGGAGCGTGTCACGCGGATCGAGAAGCAGCACGCGGCGAAGTGGCGCGCCACCAGGTTGAGCAGCCGCAGCAGGTCGGCCTGCGTCTCGTAGCGCATCGACTGGCACGCCCAGAAGCAGCGCGTGCCGCGCTCGGGGTGGTTGGACGGCAGCGGCAGCGGGATGACCGTCGTGATCAGGTGCTGGATGAGCGCGATGCGCAGGCAGTACGTGTCGGAGACGTGCGACATCTGGTTGGAGAGCACCTCGCACAGCTGCACCGCGTGGCGCAGCGCGTTGCACACGTCGTTGAAGCCCGCCACCGTGTCGGGCACCAGCGAGAGCTCGACCGGCAGCACCACCGGCGGCGGCTCGCTCTCCCCCGCGAGGCGCTCCACGTCGCTGTCGCGCAGCAGCCGGCCGAAGAGCGAGAAGCGCGCCGCGCCGGGCTGCCGGTCGCCCGCCGACAGCGAGAGCGGCGGCGGCGTCGAGACGGCGGCGGCGGTCATGTGCTCGCGCGCGCGCGCCACCGCCGTGTCGAGCTTGCTGAGCGTCGCCTGCAGCGACGCGGCGTGCGCCGGGCCGAGCGGCAGCGGCCCATCGGCGAGCGCGGCGGCGTTGCGCGCCGTGTGCCGCGCCGCGAGGCGGAGCAGCACGCCGTCGGAGGCCGAGAACGGCTCGCCCCGCTGCGTGGCGTCGGCGAGCTCGGCCAGCGCCGTCTGCAGCATCGTCCAGCGCCACAGCGTGGCGGCGTACGCGCACTGCGCGTCGGTGGCGCCGCACGCGAAGAGCGCTGCCTCGAAGGCGTCGAGCACGCACGACGCGTGCGTCGCGTCGGCGCCGAGCGGCGGCGCGCGCCAGCGCAGCGTCGCCGCGTCGACGCCCGCCATCAGCGGCTGGTCGTTGAGCGCCGGCAGCAGCGTGCCGTACACGTGGGCGGGCGCCTCGCCGGCGCTCTTGGGCATGCCCTCCCTCGGCGCGAAGACGCGCCGGTACAGCAAAAACCAGAAGCCCGAGTCGGCGAGTCGCTCGCGCGGCACTTTGCGCAGCACCACGCCGAGGTTCCGCTGGAGCAGGCCGGTGCGCGGGTCGGCGCGGCACGGGTGGTACTCGAGGCCGAGCCCGGTGTTGACGAGCGTCACCGAGAAGTACTTCTCGTCGGCGCGCTGCAGCACCAGCAGGTAGGCACCGCCGCCCGCGGGAGCCGGCGGCGCGGCGGCGGCCGCCGCTGCGGCTGCGCCACCTTGAGGTATCGGGGCGGTGGTGGGCCACGCCGCTGGCACGGCGAGGATCGAGCCGACCTGCATGTCGTGGGCGGAGAGCACGAGCTGCTCGAGGTACTCGAGCAGCACCGGCATCTCGCGCTGCCGGCCGAGCTTGCTGAGGAGCTCGAGGCCGTGCACAAAGCCCGCCTCGGTCCGCTGGAGCAGCGAGGTGAGCTCGGCCGACTGACCCACTCCCACGCGTGCCTCGGCCGACTGGCCCAGCTCGCGCACCAGGGCGCGCACCCCACGCACGAGCAGCTCCATCGACCCCTGCAGCGCAGTCAGCCCGCCAGGCTGGGCGGCGCCCGGCTGGCCCGCCTGCGAGCCACCCGCCACGTCCGCGAAGAGGTCGGAAAACGGCAGCTGCTGCCACACGCGCGCCGCGCCAGCCGCCGCGCCCTGGGCTGCGTCGACCGCACCGGGCGGTAGCTCAGCGCCCTTGGGTATCGCCTGAAGCGCGTTGTCCAGGCCGCCGCGCTCGCCCGCCGGCAGCGGTTGCGGCGGTGGCGGTGTCGGCTGGGCACTCACGGGCGCCGCGGCAACGGAGCCGCTCAGCGCGCTGCCGACGGAGCCCATCACGGATGCAAAGAGCGAGGTGGAAGGCGCGGGCGCGGGTGCCGGCGCGGGTGCCGGTGCGGGCGCGGGTGCCGGTGCGGGTGCCGGCGGAGCGAGGAGCGGGTCGGAAAAGAGCGGCTGAGACGCAGGCGCGGGCGCCGCAGCGGCGCTCGGCTGCACCGCGAGAGGGTGGAACGGAGTGTTGTCCACGGCGTCGAAGAAGCCGGAGAGCGGGTCGCCACCGAGCGGCTGCGACGTCGCGGCTGCCGCTGCCGGGCGCTCGGGCTGCAGCGGGTTGGGAATGCTTGCTGGCACCGGAGCGTCGATGACCGGAGCAGGCTCGGGGGCGGCGGCGGCGGCGGGCGCGTCGACGATCTTGCAGTACGAGACCGGGAACCAGCCGAGCTTGCCGTCGAGCCGACCAGCCCACCAGCCACCGCCCTCGCGCTCCTCGACGATCTCGATGCGAGCGCCGGCGGGGAAGGACAGGTAGCGCTTGGCGTCCGACGTGCCGGACGAGGCGGCCGACCACGCGTGCTCGGCGACCGCGATGCGCGTGGGCTGCTTGTTGATGGACATGCGGGGCGGCATTAGCCTCGGCGAGAGCGCGCGTGCCGAGAGAGACGGAGGCCGGGGGGTTTGCCCCCCCCACGCAGAGGGGGCGGGCGTGCCCCCCCCGTGACCCCCGAGACTTGGCCCTGCGGCGTTGCATTATCACGCAGCGCTGCGCACGCAAGTCGTGGGCCCAGAGCAGTGGCTGCTTGCTAGAAAGAACGAACGACTCGAGCTGCCTGCTCGTTTGCGCAGCGATTTCTCGCGGTGGGCCACTGCGGCCTCCCTGAGCGTCCCCCGCGGCGCGCCCCGGCCCATTGCACCCGCCCCACCGGCCCCGCCCGCAACCCAGCTCCGATGAGAATCATCTAGGCACGTAGGCCTGCCGCCAGTGGGTCAACAGCCGACTTGCGAGCGTGTCCGAGCGACCTCTGCGGCGGTGTCGATGGCAGCCGCGATCGAGGTCCCACGCGGCGAGCTCGTCGGCGGCAAGTACCAGCGGCCGCAGTGGGCGCCGCCGGTCCGGTGGCACCCGGTCCACGACCTCCCACGCGTGCCTCGCCTGCTGCCGTCAGCGGACGCGCCCGAGCAGGCGCTGCCCGGCCAGTTTGCGCAGAACGCCTCGGCGAGCGACGCCTACTCGCCGCACGGCTACCCTCCTCCGCCGCCGCCCGGCTACGGCCCGCCCGGCGCACCGGGCTACGGCCCGCCGCCCGGCAAGGGAGCGCCGGGCGGGCCGATGCCGCCATTCCACGGCGGCATGCCGCCGCACCCGGGCTACGGTCCGCCGCCGGGCAAGGGCTACGGTCCGCCACCAGGCAAGGGCTACGGTCCACCGCCGGGCATGCAGCCCGATCCATACGGCATGGGAATGGGAGGCAAGGGATACGGCCCGCCGGACGACATGTGGGGCGGCAAGGGCGGGCCGCCGATGGAGGACCTGTGGGGCAAGGGCGGCAAGGGCGGGCCGTGGGGCAAGGGCAAGGGCGGCCCCGGCGGCCCCGGCGGCGGCAAGGGCGGAGGGCCTCCGCAGGGACGAAGGCGCGGCGGCAAGGGCTAGGCTCTGCCAGAGTACGTGGAGATGTCGCGTACGTTCTGCTAGGTTCTCGTCGTTGGCTCATCAAGAAGGGTCTGTAGATCCCAATCAAGGTCGTTTTTCTCCTTCCTTCTTGGTTCCCATTTTCTCGCTAGCGTACCTCCACGTGGTGTGCCTCCTCACCCAGAACTTGAGGACTTGGCACGTCTTCCGCGATTCTTCGCTGGCTTCCCGGCTTGTGGCGTTGAGCCGTTCCGTCTCCCGGCCAACGAATCATGGACACCGAGGCCATCGCCGGTGACAACATCATGGCGCGACGATGCCACACGAGCCCCGACTTGCGCCTCCTCGACCAGCACTACCATGCTGCTCAATCGGACTGGACGAGTTTCCTCAGCGGCATCCAACCGATGCGCACTGCCCGGCTGCCTCGCGCGACTCCTTATGCCGCTGCACGTCTGCAGCATCGTGGATCTGTCAGATCGGCCTCCGATCTGACACAGCTGGCTGCAGGGTCCGCGTCGGTCGACGTCGGCAGATTCTCGGTGCTGGCTTCAGTCGACGTCGACGGCTCCTCTCTGTGTGCGCAGCTAGATCTCGCCGAAGTCCTCGCCGAGTATGATGATGCCAACGGTATGTCAGCTGCTCCGACCCGAGTTAATTCGGCTTCACTCTTGCTGACGGAATCGCCACCCAGGAGTGAGCAAGTCGAGCTCCTCCAGAAGCTTGAGGAGCTCGACTTGCTTTCGGCCCGCCCGCGGCTGGCTGCGGACGAGCGGTGAGCACGGAGAGCAGATCAGAACGCATGTGCATGTATTGAGAGAGTATACTATACACGTATTAATATCAACTATTCGCGCAGCCCCGCTTGCCACTCTGCTGCCGGTCACGGCGCGCCCGGGTGGCGATCAGCATCATCAGAACGCGCACGAGCGCGAGGTTGACCGGGTCGGTGCAGCCCTCGTCCACGTGCGGCTGGCAGACCTTCTGCATGCAGGTGACCTGACCACCGGTCGGCGTGGGGCGGCCGTCAGGGCCAATCATCAGCAGCTTGTGTGTCTTGGCGTCGGTGATTGTGGTCATAGGATAGAACCAGCGACCCTTCGTGATGCACTGGAAGTGCGTGTTGTCGTCGCGGCGTGCTAGCACGCCGCTTCGGAAGAGACCGGGGCGCTTGACGAGGCCAGGATAGTCGACCACGCGCACGTGCATCCCGGAGAGCGTGCGGCCAATCGAGATCAGCTCGCGCCTGGCGCGCGCGTTGAACCCCGAGTAGTTTCCGTTGCTGTAGCGTCCGCCGGTGTGGCCAAATGGCACGCCCAGCCAAGTGAAGAGTCGTAGCGAAGGGGTGCTCTCGAGCTTGCTGCGCACCGCAGACCAAAACTTGCGGTGCGCCCCCTCGGTGACCGTCTCGATCGCGCACTTGCCGCCAGCCCTGCCGTCGCTCCAGCAAGGGACGTGGGTACCGATCGCGCCAGCGACGACGACGTGCACTGGAAAGCGCGAGATGGGGTTGACAAACGTCGTCGTGTACCACGGTCTCCAGACGAAGACGAGTGTGACGCGTCGCCCCGTGCGCCACCGCGGAGACTTCAGCACCGGCTCTGAGAATTTCCAGAGGTCATGCCTCGCCTTGACAAACGCCTTCTCACGCTTGAAAGGGCCGCCTGACTCCCGGAGCTCTTCACGCAACCGCCTGCTGCAATCGGCCGATTGATCTTTGCCCTCTACCAGCTCGAGAGCGCACTCGGCAGTGTAGCCCAGCATGAGCGGCACAAGAGCGTCGCTCTCCTCGTTGGCGAGATATACGGCGTCGCTGTGGAAAGCAGGGTCGGCCAGCGTGCTTTGTCCGCGCATCCACGCGACCGTCCGTGTGAAGACCTGGCGCATCAGCGAGTCGCCAATGAACATGACCGTCTTCGATCCGAGCAGGTCGAGCGCATCTGACCGTGGCGGCACCGACCCCGCGCAGCCCGCGTTGGAGCGAGGAGCCACAAAGGAGATGCGACTGCCGTTGCAAAGCGAGGTCGCTGATGGCCCGGGTGCTGCTCGCTCCGATGCGCCCCACGCCATGCGGCCCGTGCCCCACAAGGCACATTGCGGCGAGCTCGCCTCATGCGGTGAGCCCGGGCAAGGCTCGCAAAAGCTTGGCACGTCGCCCGTTTGGCCGCATACCTGCCTCGCCCACTGCGGCTCCACCTGCAGGCCTGGCAGGCAGCTCGTGCCGGTGAATGGGCAGTTCATCGCTTGGTTGCCAGCTCGTCACAAGCGACGCGGTGCATGCGCCGATGCCTGGACTATGTACAGCAAACCAGCCGGCCTTGGCGAGGAGTAACATCACCCAAGGTAGCCGGGCCTTTTAAAAGAGCATTGAGGCGACGCTTTGCCAGCTACAGCGCTATAGTACCCCACTGCCTGCGTAAACGTAGCCGACACCGGGTGCATGCGCATGCAGGAGTTTGCGAGAGACACCCCTGGACACGCCACAGGCTAACGCCACTACCTCCTGGCCATGGACCTCGACCTGAGCGAGACACCCTTGGACACCCTAACGCCAGCCAGCGCCTCAGACTACCTCCTGGCCATGGACCTCGACCTCAGCGCGCTGACGGCCGGCCTACGGGAGACCTGCGCGCCCGTCGAGCACCTTTGCCTGTCCGACGTCACCGATGGCCACGCCGTGGCGGGTGCCAAGGACGGCCGAGCTGTGCGGGCGGACGGGCGAGACGTGCAGGTGCTGGTCGTGGCGGGCTGCTTCGATGGACGCAGCGCGCTGGAGCGGCAGCAGCTCGTCAACGGCGTGCTCGGCGCTCATGTGGTCTCGGGCCTTCTGCACAGCGTGCAGCTCCGCTGCTGGACGCCGGCCCAGTGGGAAAAGCAGGGCCGGCCGTCGAGCCTGGGTGGTCCTTGCACCGAGGACGCCAACTCGCCGACGCTCGCGCCGCTGTCGGGCCCATCGGTGGGCGAGGCCCTCTCGCTCGATTCGTGCACCGCGCAGCCTTCGGCTCCGCAGACAGATGCACCACCGGAGCCGCAGCCGACGCCGACGACAGCGTCGCCGGCCGCCTCATCGGCAACCGGCGAGGCGCGACCTGAACCGACCGTCGAGATGGTCGTGGAGCATCTGCGCTCACAGGCCGACTCGGGCCTGGGTTCAGCGAGAGCGATCCTTGCCTGCGACCGCGCGAACGACGTGGCGAAACGCGCTGCGGCCATTGTCGCAAAGGAGCTGGAGGCACCTGCCAAGGCCAAGGTTGAAACGTGCTCAGTGCCGGGGTGTATGTCGTGAGCTTTTGCAATGCTGTCCGCTATAGCCCGCGCACTTTATGAGGAGGCGTATGGCCTCCGGCCTATGTCTTCTGTCTCCGTGTGGTTGCTAGGCGGTCTAACCTGTTCACTCTCCGCTC